>QWCF01000024.1_pt1 | contig 88008 bp, 71 predicted proteins | sample 1972521 | NCBI WGS metagenome assembly QWCF01 (sample SAMN09866715, study PRJNA288562) | Human oral metagenome isolate term4_saliva, whole genome shotgun sequencing...
TGCCATTTTGCCGTTGGGCGAGAGGTGGTAAATCATGTGTTGCAGCCAAGCGAAGTTGGCGTTGCCTTTGGGCGGCGTGCCGTATGCCCAACGTGGGTCATCGGCCAGGGATTCACTCCACCAATCGCTGATATTGAATGGCGGGTTTGCCATAATGAAATCCATCTTTTTGTCGATGTGTTGCGGCTGGGTGAAGCTGTCGGCGTTATGTTTGCCGAAGTCGTAATCAATGCCGCGAATGGCCATGTTCATGGCGGCGAGTTTCCAAGTGGTGGGGTTGAATTCTTGCCCGTAGATGGACACGTTGTTGATGTTCCCTTGATGGGCGGTGATAAAGCGTTCGGTTTGCACGAAAAAGCCGCCGCTGCCCATTGCCGGGTCATACACGCGGCCAGAGTAGGGCTCGAGCATTTCGACAATCAGGGAAACAATGGATTTTGGCGTGAAATATTGTCCGCCGCGTTTGCCTTCTGCTTGGGCAAAGCGACCGAGGAAATATTCGTAAACGTGGCCGAGGATGTCTTTTGCGCCCAAATGTACGGGCTCGCCGTTGTAAGTCGGACGGGTAAAGTGGGTATCGGAGAAGAGGATAATCAGCCCGCGTAGGGTGTCTTCGTTTACGGCATAGCCGCTGATGCGTTGGAGGACGCCTTTGAGTTTTTCGTTGTCTTTTTCAATGGCATCGAAGGCATCGTCAATCAGTTTTGCCACGCCAGAAAATTTCCCACCCCAAGGCAATTCTGCCCCAGTGTTGAGAATAGAGACTTCTTGTAAGGCTTGCCAACGCGCAGAGACTGGCACCCAAAATACGTTATCTGCGGTGTAATAATCACGGTTTTCCAGTTCAGCGGTTAAAGCTTCTTGATACTCTTCTTCAGTATCAAAAAAAGTGTGGTCAAGATAGAGGGGATTTTCAGCATCGAAAAGTTCCGCCTGAATTTTTTCCTGTTGATGGGTGAAACTATCAGAAATGTATTTTAAGAAGATAAGACCAAGAACAATATGTTTATAGTTAGCAGCATCAAGTTGTTGGCGGAGTTTATCGGCAGATGACCAAAGTTTTTCGTCTAGGTCGTTTAAAAATGACTGAGCGAGGATCTGGTCACCAGATTTGTCGTTTGTCGTTTGTCGTTTGTCGTTTGTCGTTTGTCATTATACTACAAATCCCTAAAAAAGATGAATGAAAACAATAATTTATGGTCTAATTGATTAAAATTTGTAAGGTGTTTCCACCCTACAAAAATGTGCTATTTTACCCGAAATTCTTGGGTAGATATAGACTATTACTCACTTTAGCCTATTGTTTGATTTTTCGCCTAATTTATCATTTTACTCGTCATTTGGCGATAAATTCTCTCACTTTTTTTCGGGATAATCCGCCCGATAATGAGCCCCTCTACTCTCTTTCCGTGCTAACATTGCATTCACCACTGTTTGAGCCGTTTTTAAGCCGTAGAAAATTTCAATACCTTGAAAATCAGCGTTTTCGATCGGGTCAAAGTCCTGCTCCAAGCGGGCTAATTTTTCTTGTAATTTACAAAGATTCTCTTCAGTACGATAAACATTGGCAAATTTAGTCATTGCTTGGCGGATGTCGCTCAGCACTTGCGAAGCTGTGAGCGAGTTATCTGCATTTTCATTATGTAAACGGTTTAATACCTTTTCTGCAAAATTTTTGGCATTTTCGACCGCTTGTTCGTCTATCGTTACATCTTGGCAAGCGGTTAAATCTCGCTCAATCTTTGCCATTGCACGTTTGGCAAACACTAAACTTCCGCCCACAGAATTGCCACCCAAGCGGTTTGCTCCCTCAATACAAGAAGAAACTTCGCCCACTGCAAACAAACCTTGCACTGCACTTTCTGCGTTGGTGTCGATTTCAATACCGCCGTTGCAGCTATGGGCGAATGGTGCAATCGACACACGATCAGTTAATAAATCGATTCCCGCATCAGCTTTTAACCAATCTAAATAAACGCGGTAGAACTCTGTTTGATCTTGGTAAAGTTTTGACGAATAGTGCAAATAAACACCCTGTTCTTCTGGATGTTCAAGCAGATATTGCATAATGCGTAAGTCGAATTTTACGCAATCAAAATCGACCGAAAATGGCGCATAGGCACTACGTTCTGCCACCATTTGAGTAAATTCTTCTGCCGATAAATCAGGGAATAATGAGTTGCCGTTTTTATCCGTTACTGCAGTGCAATATTTCAGCGTATGTTCGCCAAACAGCACTTTGTATTTCGGGGAAATAAACGAAGGAATAAACTGAATAAACTCTAAATTAGTCAGTCTAGCTCCTGCTTGCAAGGCAAGAAAATGGGTAGAACCAATCACATCAGCAGGGTAAAGATTATCTTTATAAAGCCCAGCAATGCCACCACTGGCAAGAATAATGGTGGAAGTTTGCACGTAAAAATAAACGATTTTTCGACCGCTCTTTTCTGGGTTTTGGTAAGCAAAAACCGCCCCCACTACGTGATGATTTTCAGTTGCGATATGTACAAGGCTAGCATTTTCAAACAATGTCGTCGTATTTTGTTGAGCAATAATCGCCTCCGCATTTTTACGTGCTTTTTGCCATTCGTTAATCAGATAAATCGGACGGGCGTGTTTAGCAAAACAAGCTGGGCGGTTATCGTTACGCTTCCACGGGTAGAAACCAATTTCATTCAATAATTCAACCGCTTGCGGTGAGTCTTCAATATAGGCTTTGACGATTTCAGGGTTGTTCATTCCTTGTGCCACACGCTCAATATCTTGCTGGAATAAGGCTTTATCGTGCTCCTCGCCTGTCACTTGAATGCCCAAGCTTGCTTTCAGTGGAAAAAAACTTGCCCCAGAACCAAGTTGGGTTTTAGTGATAAGAATGTGATTGATGCCTTTTTTGTGAGCTTCAACGGAACAGCTCAAGCCACCAATGCCTGAGCCTACGATAAGGAGATCAGTTTTAAGGGTTTGGGTAATTTGGACGTTGGGCATTGTAGATTTATCCTCTTACTAGCTCCCTCTTTAGAAAAAAGGGGCTATTCTTTAAACATCAACATCTTGCAAAAAACTCAGGCGAGTTTCCTCGCCTGTTATTCGCTCTGAAGAGCGGTCAAATTTGCAAAAATTTTTGCAATCAATTACAACAATGATGGGGCTGCACCGAGCAATTTTTTGGTGTAGTCAATCGTTGGATTTTCAAAAATTTCTGCAGTGGTGCCTGTTTCCATAATTTTACCGCCATTCATCACCACAATGCGATCAGATACTTGGCGGACAGTTTGGATGTCGTGCGAGATAAACACCATGGCAAGGTTGAGTTCTTTTTTCAAGTCTGCCAATAAGTTGAGCACTTGAGCACGAACAGAAACATCGAGTGCGGAAGTCGGTTCATCTGCCACAATCAGGCTTGGATTTAATGCTAAGGCACGAGCGATCGCGACACGTTGTTTCTGACCGCCAGATAAACGCGTTGGCTCAACCGCTGCGGCAGAGCGTGGAAGCCCTACGCGTGAAAGCAGTTCATACACACGTTTTTCTCGCTCGTGCGGTTGCAGAATATTATGAATATCCATCGGATCTTTCAAAATATCCAACACTTTCATCCGTGGGTTTAACGCGGTGGCTGGGTCTTGGAAAATCACAGAGACTTGGCGCCCAAAACGTTTGCGTGCTTCTGAGCTGCCATATTCCATTTGTAAGCCGTTAAATTTTACCGTGCCTGAAGTCGGTTTTAAAAGACCGATCATCACATTCGCCAGCGTTGATTTACCGCAACCAGACTCGCCCACCAAGCCGATGGTTTCGCCTGCTTTAATACCTAAAGAAACGTTATTCACGGCGGTGAATTTTTTGCGGTTAAACAACGAGCCGTCACGAGAGGGAAATTGCACCACAATGTTCTCTAAGTCGATGATGTTTTGTTCTTTGATTACTTTGATACTGCTCATCTTATGCCTCACTTGCGACTTTAGTTTCAGCTGCTTTGCCTGCTAAATGCGAAGCCCATAGGTGTTGTGCATCGCCTTCGAGTGGCGTTAATACGAGTTTTTGGTTCGGATCAGCTTCTGGGCGTAATGAACGGCTTGCGAAGCGGTCGCCAGTGGCGAAGTCGTATGGAGATGGTACGCTACCAGGGATTTGGTATAAGCGTTCCGCACGCACTTCAGTTGAAAGCACAGAACCTAATAAACCTTGGGTATATTCGTGGGTTGGATGTGCCAATAAGGATGATGTCGGCGCAGTTTCCACCACTTGACCTGCATACATTACGGTTATGGAGTGTGCAAGTTGTGCGACAAGTGCCAAGTCGTGGCTCACGAATACCATCGCAAAGCCGAGTTTTTCACGCAATTCATTGAGCAATTTCACCACTTCTGCTTGAACAGTTACGTCTAATGCGGTAGTTGGTTCATCCGCAATTAAGAGTTTCGGTTCGCGGGTTAATGCCATTGCGATTACCACACGTTGGCGTTGTCCGCCAGATAATTCGTGCGGATAACGATTCAAGACTTTGCTTGGATCTAAGTGTACCCATTCCAACAATTTTTCAGCGGTGTGTTTGCTACCACGTTTAATCAGTTGGTTCATTTGATCTTTGATACGCATTGATGGGTTTAATGCACTCAAGGAGTCTTGGTAGATCATCGCAATTTCTGTACCACGTAGCTCGGCTAAATGGTTAGAGTTCAACAAGCTATGTTGTTTACCGCTGCGATCAGTAAAGAGAATTTCACCCGTGATTTTCGCAGTTTTCGGCAATAAGCCCATAATGGAGAACGCTGTAATTGATTTACCACAACCAGATTCGCCCACCAATCCCATCGTTTCACCTTCGTTTACAGTAAAGCTGATGTTATCCACAAGAGGAATGTCACCATAACGATTTGGGAAACGAATCGACAAGTTTTTCACTTGTAAAATTGGTTTCGCATTGCTGTTAAGTTGCATACGGTCTGTGCGGGTAACTTCTTTATCGTGTAAGCGTAGGAGATAGCGTTTCAGTGCCAAACCTTCACCCAATGCTTCTTGTACATCGGTTGATAAGCGTTCATCTGATTTATGTTCAGATTTTTTGCTTGCTTTCAAACGTGGGTTCACTAATGCATCAGTTAAGCCTTCTGCAAGAATATTTAACGCTAATACGGTGAGTAAAATCATCACGCCCGCAAAGGTTGTTGCCCACCACGCACCGTTTAACACGATGTTACGACCTTCCGACAACACGTTACCCCAAGATGGATGTGGTGGTTGTACGCCTGCACCTAAGAAAGAGAGTGAAGCTTCAAAAACAATCGCATCTGCTACCATTACGGTTGCAAAAACCAATACAGGTGCTGCGGTGTTGCGAACTACGTGTTTGAGTAAGATATAAGTGCGGCTACCGCCGATTACACGCTCTGCACGCACATAGTCTTCATCCCATTGAGAGACCACGTTTGCACGCACTACACGAGCAAGTTGAGGTGTATAAACCACAGCAATGGTGAAGATAATCACTGGCACAGTGTTACCGAATGTAGCAAGTAATACGGCTGCTAATGCGATACCTGGAAATGCCATCAAGATATCCATCAATCGCATAATGATCTCATTACCCCAGCGGTCTGCGGTTGCGGCGGTTGCCCCGAGAATGCCCCCAAAGAGAATCGCACAGCCTACTGCACCTAAACCGATAAAGAGTGATGTCTGTGCACCATAAACGATACGAGAGAAAATATCGCGACCCAAGCGGTCTGTTCCGAATAAGAAATCACCACTTGGTGGACGCATACGGGCAATTGCCGCTAATGGATCGTGCGTTGCGACCACGGGTGCAAAAACTGCCACTAATGCCACTAAAACTAAGAAAACTAAAGCGATTTTTGAAGCGGGTGAGAGTGCTTTGAAACGTGCTCCGCCCATCGCTAAACGCTGTGCTAAACCTTGACGAAACATTATAGACTCCGAATTTTAGGGTTGATTAGAACATACAAGACATCCACGATGATATTCACAATCACGAATGTAAATGCGATAGTTAATACCACACCTTGCACCAAGTTTAAGTCGTGGTTCACGATACCGTTGAAGATCAATTTACCCATACCTGGTAAGTCGAAGATTTGTTCGATAACCACTGCACCACCTAATAAATAGCCCACGCGTAAACCAAGCACAGTCACAGGCGTAATTAAAGCGTTGCGTAACACGTTATAGCGGATCACAGTTGGATATGGCACACCGTTACCAATTGCAGTACGCACATAGTCTTTATCCATTTCTTCTACCATGGTAGTACGTACCACGCGGATTAAAGACGCACACACAGGCACGGCTAATGCAAGTGAAGGTAAGATCATTGATTGCACATAACCGCTTGGATCTTCACTAAATGGAACAAAACCACCAGATGGTAACCAGTCAAGTTCAAGCGAGAACCATTGAATAAGTAAAATACCAAGCCAGAAAGATGGCGTTGCGACTGCTGCAACAGAAATTAAGCGAATTACTTGGTCTACCCAGCTGTCACGATAAAGTGCCGCTAACACACCAAGTGTGAATGAAACCACCGCTGCAAATACCACACCAATTAAAGTAAGTTGGAGGGTAATTGGGAACGATTTTGCAATCATACCGCTAATTGGAAGCTCTGGTGGCATTGTCATCCCAAAATCAAAGAAGAATAAATTGCCGAGAAAGCGGAAATATTGTACGAAAAGTGGATCATTTAAGCCGTGGCTTTCACGATAAAGTTCTTTTGCCGCTTCTGATGCACTTTCACCCAATGCAACAGTGGCTGGATCGCCCGGGGTGAATTGAAGTACCACAAATACAAGTGCGGTTACCCCCAAAATCATCACGGGCAATGCCATCAATCGGCGGAAAAGTAAGCGAAGTATAATTTCCATGTTGTTCCCCAGTTATCACTGCGAATATAGAGAATATATGGCAGAGTTGTGTTTAAGAATAGAATGTGGGTTGTTTATTTTCATCTCCCACAAGGGGAGAGAGTGAATTAACAACCCAACATTTTAAAGAGCGGTTGATTTTGCCGAATTATTTACGACCAACACCTAAGAAAGATACCCCTGTTGTTGCCAATGGTTGGTAGCCTTCAAGTTTGCTTTCATCCCACGCAGATGGAAGTTTGCGGTGAACGATTGGATAAAGTGGCACTTCAGCCGCGATAAGATCGAACGCTTCTTTCCAAAGTTTGCGTGCTTCTTCGTGGTTTGCCGCACGCACTGCACCATCTAAGAAGCCTTGAAGTTTCGCAAATTCAGGCGTGTTGTTCCAACGGAAACGGCGTTTCGGCCATACATCACCACGGTACCACCAGCTTAATAATAAGTCTAAGTCGTCACCGAATACAGATGGATCCCCTGGTGCGATCCCCACACTAAATGAGCCCACGTCCACGTTGTTTGCATAGAATGCACCAGATTGTAAGTGTTGAAGTGTCACTTTCACGCCTGGGATGTTATTCCAAGATTCTAAAATTAACGGTGCACACTCTTTCACCCAGTCGTGGTCAGTTGAAAGTAATTCAAATTTAAGCTCGGTTAAACCTGCTTCTTTTAACAATGCCGCCGCTTTTTCTGGATTATATTCATATTGCGTTGTCGCTTTCATATAATCTGGGTGAGTGCTTTGTACATAGCAGGTTGATGCTTCTGCATTGCCATCAAACACGAAGTCTACTAATTTTTGTCTGTCTAAACCGTAGTGTAACGCTTGACGCACTTTTGGATTGTCAAATGGTGCTTTTTCGCAGTTAAACATTAAGAATAATAAGCCGAATGATTGCACTGATTTAACGGTTTGTTTTTTTGCTTTTAAGCGTGGAATATCAAGATATGGCACACTTTCCATCGCTTGTGTACGTTTAGATTCTTGTGCAGTAACACGTGCTGCCGCATCAGATAACAAGAACCATGACATTTTTTCCACTAATGCTGGATATTTACCGTTATAAGGCTCATAAGCTTCAAAGACGATTTTGTCATCTTTGACAGCTGAAACGAATTTATATGGGCCAGAACCGATTGGGTGAGCATCAAATTTAGATTGACCTACCTCTTCAATCACGTGTTTCGGTACAATTTTCACGATAGTTAAGCGTTTAGCAAATAACGCAAATGGATATTTGAGTTTGAACTCAACGGTTTTATCATCCACCGCTTTCACGCTTTCAACGAAGTCAATGAACATCACGAATAAAGATTTATTCGCAGGATCCATAATACGATTGTATGAATAAACCACATCTTCTACGGTAACTGGTTTACCATCGTGGAAGGTTGCACCTTCACGAAGGGTTACGCGCCAAGTGGTATCATCAATTTGTTCTGGCTCTTTCGCTGCTAATGCAAGATAAGGCTCACGAGTTGCAGGGTGTAAATCCACCAAACCTTCAAAAATATGCAAGTTCGCTGCAAATGGTGAAGCACCACTTGATGTCATTGGGTCAAAACCTGTTGAAAGCGGGTATGCAATCCCTGCTTCAATGGTTTTACCTTTAATACCACTTGCCACTGCATTTGGCACGAATGTACCTAATGAACCGCTAAATGCCAAACCTGCAGTAACACCCGCTGCAACTTTAAGGAAATGACGACGAGATTCATTATTGAGGGAAGAACAATATTTAGTCATATTAGACTCCTTGTTTGTGATGAAAAACTCATTGTGTTCCTATCGTTTTCTCAATAAAAAACTGAAAACACAACCAGTAAACTCATTCTTTCAAAATGAAGTGAAGCAATCACTTTTTCAAATAAAATGATTTGGTTAAATCATATTTTCTTCCAGAATCTCTGTCAATAAAGGAAAACGGTTAAATTTTGATTCTGTGATCAATGTCACACTCTTTTTATTTCTGCCCTTTTCGGAATTTTTACAATAGAAAAATAAAATGTATTTTCGAGTGTCACGCCATTTTTAGAGATTAAATATAGTGATCCACTTCACAAATTTATATAATGCTTCTTGCTATTCTTAATGCAAAACTTGTATTCTTTATCTACATTCAAAACAAAAGGAGCTTCTTATGAGTGTTCTCAGCTATGCACAAAAAATTGGGCAAGCCTTAATGGTGCCTGTGGCAGCCTTACCAGCTGCTGCGGTATTGATGGGGATTGGTTATTGGGCAGACCCAGATGGTTGGGGGGCAAATAGCCAGTTCGCCGCCTTACTGATTAAATCAGGGGGGGCAATCATCGACAATATGGGCTTATTATTTGCGGTAGGGGTGGCGTTCGGACTGTCCAAAGATAAACACGGCTCAGCCGCCCTTTCAGGCTTAATCGGCTACTATGTCGTCACCACCCTACTCTCTCCTGCAAGCGTGGCTCAATTACAACATATTGATGCCAGCCAAGTGCCAGCTGCCTTTAGCAAAATCAACAACCAATTTATCGGTATCTTAATCGGTGTAATTTCAGCGGAACTTTACAACCGCTTCTATCAAGTAGAATTACCGAAAGCCCTCTCATTCTTTAGCGGTAAACGACTTGTACCAATTATCGTCTCTTTCGTGATGATGGCTGTCGCATTTATCTTGCTCTATGTATGGCCTCACATCTTCAATGCACTTGTAGGTTTTGGTGAATCCATCAAAGATTTAGGTGCATTCGGTGCAGCCATCTACGGCTTTTTCAACCGCTTGTTAATCCCTGTTGGCTTACACCACGCCTTAAACTCTGTATTCTGGTTTGACGTAGCAGGCATTAACGATATTCCAAACTTCTTAGGTGGTGCAAAATCTTTAGCTGAAGGTACTGCAACTATTGGTGTTACAGGTATGTACCAAGCTGGTTTCTTCCCAATGATGATGTTCGGCTTACCAGGTGCAGCCCTTGCGATTTACCACTGCGCGAAACCAAGCCAAAAAGCAAAAGTCGCTTCTATTATGCTCGCAGGTGCTTTTGCCTCATTCTTCACAGGGATTACCGAACCGCTTGAGTTCTCATTTATGTTCGTTGCTCCTGTGCTCTACCTCATCCACGCGATTTTAACAGGCATTTCTGTTTTCATCGCAGCAGCCATGCATTGGATCGCAGGCTTCGGCTTTAGTGCAGGTTTAGTGGATATGGTGCTTTCTACCCGTAACCCACTTGCCGTGAACTGGTATATGCTTATCGTGCAAGGCTTAGTGTTCTTTGTGATTTACTACTTCGTCTTCCGCTTTGCAATTAAAACCTTCAACCTTAAAACTTTAGGTCGTGAAGAAGAAAAAGAAGGAATCGAAGCAACTCCTCAAGCACAAACCAACCAATCACGCGAAGAAAGAGCAATTCAATTTATTGATGCGCTCGGTGGTGCAAAAAACTTCAAAACCGTAGATGCTTGTATCACTCGCTTACGTTTAACTTTGATTGACCACAACAACATTAACGAAGCTAAACTCAAAGCTCTAGGCTCAAAAGGCAATGTCAAAATCGGCAATGATGGCTTGCAAGTAATTTTAGGCCCTGAAGCGGAATTAGTCGCCGAGGCAATTAAAGCGAAACTCTAATTTTCGTTAATCATAAAAAATCCGCCTTTTACCTTTTCAGGTTAGGCGGATTTCCATTTTCTACTTCAGACTATTTTAGATTTAATACCTTCACCAATGCATCAAACAAGCGGTCATTTTCTGCTGGTAATCCAATACTAATACGCAAATGATTTGGCATGCCGTAACCTGCGATTGGGCGAACAATTACACCTTCACGCAATAGTGCATCATAAATCGGTTGAGCGGGTTGTTTGAAATCAATGGTAATAAAATTGCCTTTGGATGGAATATATTCCAAACCATATTGTTGGCAGAAAGTTTCATAACGTTTCATCTCCAAGCGGTTATTTTCTGCCACTTTTTCAACAAATACATCATCATTCATTACCGCCACTGCGGACGCCAGAGCAAGGCTGTTGCAGTTAAAAGGTTGGCGAACGCGGTTGAGTAAATCTGCAATTTCTGGGTTCGATACCGCATAGCCAATACGTAAGCCTGCCAATCCGTAGGCTTTTGAGAGCGAGCGAGAGATAATCAAATTCGGGTATTTTTGTAGTAATCCGAAAGAATCCACCCGCTCTTCTGCTTTGGTAAATTCGGTGTAAGCCTCGTCTAACACAACAATAATCTGGCTTGGCACTTTCGCTAAAAACGTATCAATTTCCGTTTCAGTTAAGAAATTACCTGTTGGGTTATTCGGGTTCGCAATAAAAATCAGCTTGGTTTTCTCGTTGATTGCTGCTTCAAAAGCCTCCAAATCATGCCCCCAATTTTTAGCAGGAATTTCACGTGCTACGGCGTTAATCGCCTTGGTGACAAGCGGGTAAACAATAAAGGCATATTGCGAATAGATTACTTCATCATGTTCACTGGCAAAAGTATGAGCAAAAAGCTCAAGTAGATCGTTTGAACCGTTACCCAGTGTGATTTGATTAGGTTGCACACCGAATTTTTTCGACACAGCCACTTTAAGCTCAAAGCCATTGGCATCTGGATAGCGGGTAAGCTGGTCAAGTTGGCTGATAATCGCCTGTTTTGCACTTTCAGGAAAACCAAATGGGTTCTCATTAGAAGCTAATTTGATGATGTTGGTAATGCCTAATTCGCGTTCTAATTCTTCAATTGGCTTACCCGCTTGATATGGAGAGAGCAATTTCACGCCCTCGTTAGCGATGTTGATGTATTGCATATGTTTTCCTTATTTTTCTTAAAATAAAACGCCCAAATCAGGCGTTTCAATTATTCCTCTCTTCCCTTGTGGGAGAGAGACAGAAAAAATTGTGTTTAGCAATTTTTTCAGAGAGGGGTTAAGCGTTCTCTTTCGCAAATTTATCCATAAACGCAATCAAGGCATCCACGCCTTCAATTGGCATTGCGTTGTAGATAGAAGCACGCATACCGCCTAATACTTTATGCCCTTTTAATGCTTGTAAACCACAAGCGGTCGCTTCTGCCACAAATTTTGCATTAAGCTCATCGTTGTCTGTCGTAAAGGTCACGTTCATTACAGAGCGATTTTGTTCCGCAATGTAGTTGCGATAGAAAGTGCTTTGGTTGAGGTAATCATATAAGCGTTGTGCTTTCACCAAGTTGCGTTGCTCAACGGCTTCCAAACCACCTGTTGCTAATAAGTGTTTGAACACAAGTGAACACAAATACCATGCAAAAGTTGGAGGCGTGTTGATCATAGAATCAGCATTGGCTTGCACTTCATAGTTCCAAATAGATGGCGTGTCTTTGCGTGCTTTGCCGATCAAATCTTCACGAACGATTACAATGGTAATCCCAGCAGGACCTAAGTTTTTCTGAGCACCTGCATAAATCACACCGAATTTGCTGATGTCAATTTTGCTTGAAAGAATATTAGATGACATATCCGCAACTAACACCGCATTACCCACGTTGGGAATTTCTTTGATTTCCACGCCTGAAATGGTTTCGTTGGTGCAATAATGCACGTAGTCATATTGCTCAGTAATATCGCTAAAGTCTGTACGATTTACTGAAATCACACCATTTTCATCCGTTTCAATGATAGAAAGCTCATCAATTTCGCAGAAGTTGCGGGCTTCTTTCGCTGCGGTACTCGACCAGTGACCGCTATTTAAATAAAGTGCTTTGCCTTTTTTACCGATTAAGTTCATCGGAATCGCTGCAAACTGCCCTCTTGCACCGCCTTGTAAAAAGAGGATTTTGTAGTTGTCTGGAATATGGAAAAGCTCACGGAAATCTTTATCCGCTTGAGTAATTAATTCCATAAAGAGCTTACCGCGGTGGCTGACTTCCATCACCGAAGTGCCTTGATCTTGCCAGTTTAAAAGTTCTTTTTGAGCCTGTTCTAACACCGCTTTTGGCATCATCGCAGGGCCTGCACTAAAATTGTAAACTTGTGTCATGTGTTTGCCTCTTTTTCATTAAAAGTCATTTCATTCTAGCGAAAAGCGAATCGCTTTCAACCTTCAAGCGGTGAAATTTGCAAAATTTTTTGAAATTAGACCGCTTATTCGATATTCAATTGCAAATCAATCATCGCTAACTGTTTTTGCTCATCCAATAGATCGGCTTGCACCAATGGATTTTCGTTCAAATATCCATTTTCAAATTGTAATTGCCATTCATTTTGGTTGATGCTCAGATTTAAATCCGCAGGTATCACGCTTGCTTGTCGAGAGCGGTTGAATAACACTGCCAAGCGGAATAATCGTAGCAAGGTTAAAATATCACGGTATTGATAACGGCTAGTACTACGCAAATCGCTCTTCTTAAAGCCTTTCAAATGGAAACGCATTAAGGTTGCTAATAACGCTTGTTGTTCATCATCAAAGCCTGCCAGCGTTGCATTTGAAATAATATATGCCGAATGTTTGTTTACGTTATTGTGGTTAATCACGATTCCGATTTCGTGCAATAAACTTGCCCATTTAATCAGCTCACGTAGCTCTGCCACTTGATGACGGTTTTTCCACATTTTTACTTGGTCAAAAAGCGAAAGTGCCGTATATTCAACACGATGAGCTTGAGCTTTATCAATATTGAATTGAATGGCTAACGCCTGTGCAGTACGTTGGCGAATGTCGTCCACTTGGAAATATTTTTCCAAGCCGTACATCAATCCTTCACGTAATGCTCCATCGGAATAACGCATACTTTCAATTTTGAATGTGTGGAATAACGCCAATAAGATCGCCAAACCTGGCACGAGCACATCAGCTCGTTCTTCAATCAAGCCTTTAAGCTGAATTTCTTTTAGTGAATCAAATTCTAAGCAGGCTTGAATAATGTTTTTTAAGCGTTTTTCGGTAATCAAACCATCATGAAAACCATTTGAAATTAACACTTTAGAAACGGTTTTGATTGTGCCAGAGGAGCCCAACACATGTTGCCAACCAAGTGAACAATATTCAGTTTCTAAATCTTCTAATTTTTCCATTGCCAGCTGATACGCTGATTGAAAGCGTGCTTCGCTTAGCTTTCCTTGGGGGAAAAAACGCTTAGCAAAACTCACACAGCCCATATGTCGGCTTTCAGCACGGATTGGCGTGAAATCATCGCCAATAGTCATTTCAGTTGAACCACCACCAATATCCACCACTAATTTTCTGCCTCTTTCAGGTTGAGTATGGCTGACGCCTGAATAGATAAGGCGGGCTTCATCTTGCCCAGAAATGATTTGAATGGGGAAAGGAAAAACTGCTTGCGCCTGTTTCAGAAATTCATCATTATTTAATGCACGGCGGAGGGTATAAGTGCCGACCACTTTCACATTTTCAGCAGAAAAACCTTGTAAACGATCAGCAAAAAGCGATAAACAAGCCAATCCGCGATCCATTGCTTCTTGATTTAAAATACGATTTTCATCTAAGCCATCCGCCAATCGAACGCGGCGTTTTAGGCGAGAAAGTACTTGAATTGAGCCATTCACAATTCGAGCGACAATCATATGAAAGCTATTCGAACCAAGATCGATAGCAGCAAATTCGCGAGGCTGTTCAGCAGACGTTCGGGTTTCCACAGGCATTAAACTTTCCTTCAAAGATCAAAATACAAAAAATATAGAAAATGGTTGGATTGTATCACTTTTTGCCCAAAACGGGCGAAAGTTCCCCCTTATAGTATAAAATTTTTGCTGCTTATTTGCTCAAACGCAGAAAGGTTTAGAAAAATTTTTGACGAAAGCACCTAAAAGGGCTAGGATTTAGGCAGTTTTATCATTGTTCTTTCCATTAAGTTAGAGGATATTTTTATGTCAGACGCACAAAAACAATCTTTCCAAGATATGTTGGACTACGTTCACCTATATCGCCTAAAAAACAAGCTACACCGTGAAACAGCGGACAATGATCGCAAAATCCGCGATAACCAAAAACGTGTGTTATTGCTTGATAACTTATCGCAATATATCACCGATGAAATGAGCGTAGCGGAAATTCGTGCGATTATTGCAAATATGCGTGATGACTACGAAAACCGCGTGGATGACTATATGATCCGCAATGCCGAGCTTTCAAAACAACGCCGTGAAATTCGTCAAAAAATGGCATCACATAAACAAGCGCCAACAAAAAAAGATTAATTTACACTTCCTTACTCAAGCGGTCGTTTTTCCTCTTAATTTTGCAAAAGAGAAGTAAAATTTGACCGCTTATTTTTTTACTTTCAGCTTCTTTCTGCTCAATCCTTAAGCATTTCTTTGCTTTTTCAGAATTTTCCCTTGACACTTACTCAAAATCACGTATTTTAGGGCTAAGTTTTCGCTAGACAAACGTTTGCGAAACAGAGAGGCGCAACACTCAGGCAGATTAATTCTAGGTAACTAGGGCCGTTTGACGATTAATTGATGGGAGTGCTTGCCGAGGTGTGAATTCACTAGACTGGAATGAACATCGGCTAGGTCAGGTTGAATCCTACTAGCTGTCATTTAAATCTCGTTTAAAGCGATTTTAAATGGAGTGCTCTGATGGAATGGCTCGCCCACAAATCTACTCAATTTCCTTTCGAATCACTAAAATCACAACATCATCCCTTAATAGGAAATTTTTATTATGTCTAAACTTTCTGTGGCTAAATTTGGTGGTACAAGTGTCGCTAATTTTGAATCGATGTCATTATGTGCAAATATTGTAATTCAAGATCCAAACACTCGCATTGTGGTATTATCTGCATCTGCTGGTGTAACCAACTATTTAGTTGAACTCGCAAACGGTTGTGAAAAAGCACGTCGAGATGAAATCATTGCTGCCGTTCGCACCATTCAATACAATATCATCGAAAAATTACAACACCAAGCAGAAATTTCAGCTCAAATTGATGAATTATTAGCTCGTATTGAAGCACTCGCTGAATCTGCTAGCCTTGCTACTTCAACTGCCCTTGCGGATGAACTGATCTCTCACGGCGAGATGATGTCTACCAAAATCTTCACTCAATTATGTGCTGAACGTAACTATCCTGCCGTTTGGGTAGATGTGCGTGAAATCGTTGCAACCAATAGCCACTATGGTAAAGCGGTGCCAAACGATGAAAAAACCAAATTACAATCTGATGCGATTTTAAAACCGCTTATCGCAGCAGGCAAAGTAGCAATTACACAAGGATTTATCGGTCGTGATGATGAAGGCAAAACTACTACCTTAGGTCGAGGTGGCTCAGACTACTCTGCTGCACTTTTAGCGGAAATATTAAACGCAGACGATGTGTTAATCTGGACTGATGTACCAGGCATCTACACCACAGACCCACGCGTTGAACCAAATGCAAAACGTATCGACACCATGGCATTTAATGAAGCGGCTGAAATGGCCACCTTTGGTGCAAAAGTGCTTCACCCTGCAACCTTACTGCCTGCTGTGCGTAGTAATATTCCTGTATTCGTTGGTTCAAGCAAAGCACCAGAACAAGGTGGTACTTGGGTAACGCGTGATCCACAACCACGCCCAACTTTCCGAGCAATTGCTTTACGTCGCAATCAAACCTTACTCACGCTTTCAAGCCTTTCAATGCTTCACGCAAAAGGTTTCTTAGCGAATGTATTCGCCATTTTAGCGAAACACAACATTTCTGTAGATGTAATTACTACCTCAGAAGTAAGCATCGCATTAACGCTAGATAAAACAGGTTCAGCTTCAACAGGAGCAGAGATGCTTTCTCAAGATTTATTAGATGAATTAAGAGAACTCTGCCACGTTCAAGTAGAAAACGACTTAGCTTTAGTTGCGATTATTGGTAATAACTTACACACCCAAGCAGGCGTAGCAAAACAGTTATTCCACCAATTAGAAGGCTTTAATATCCGCTTAATCAGCTATGGCGCAAGCACGAATAACGTTTGCACCCTAGTGAAAAATGATGAAGCTGATGATGTTGTACGTGCATTACACGCAGGATTGTTCTAATTCCTAAAATAACTAAGCGGTGATATTCTGCAAAAGTTTTGCGAAATATCACCGCTTGTTTATTGAAATCAACCACCCGCTAGCTTTACTTTAAAACCTTTCTGCTCTAAAATTTGTTTAAGTAATTCTCGGTTATCGCCTTGGATTTCAATCGTACCATTTTTTACTGAACCACCTACACCACTGCGTTTTTTCAGTTCTGCAGCAAGCAATTTTAACTCAGTATCTTCTAAATCTAACCCTGTGATAATGCAAACGCCTTTACCTTTTCGACCGCTTGTTTGGCGTTGAATGCGGGCGATGCCATCACCTTTTGGGCGCTCTTCTTTAGTTTTTTCTGGCTTAATTCTGCCTGTTTCTGTTGAATAGACTAATGTCATAATAATTCCTATAAATGGCCCAGATAAAAACCCCCTCAAGCGAGGGGATAAGTAAGTTTTTTTTTAATTATACGAAATTAGGCAATACTTACGTTAATGCTTTTAAGTACCGCAAGTGGATCTTCTGCCTGAGTAATTGGGCGACCGATGACAAGGAAATCTGAACCCGTTTCAATCGCTTGTTTTGGTGTCATCACACGGCGTTGATCACCAAAATCACTTCCTTCAGGGCGAATGCCTGGGGTAACAAGTTTGAAATCTTTACCACAGTGAGTACGTAATACTTCTACTTCTTGTGGTGAACAAACTACGCCATCACAGCCCGCACGTTGAGCCAAGTGAGCTAAGCGGATTACTTGCTCCATTGGCGAAGCGTTAATGCCGATTTGTAACAAGTCTAAATCTTCCATACTGGTTAATACGGTAACCGCAATCAATAATGGAGCATCCTTACCGTATGGTTCAAGAATTTTACGAGCCTGTTCCATCATCGCTAAACCGCCAGAAGCGTGAAGATCAACCATCCATACACCTAAGTCTGCTGCCGAACGTACCGCACGAGCCACTGTGTTTGGAATATCGTGATATTTTAAATCTAGGAACACATCAAACTTACGTTCGTGGAGTTGTTTCACAAAATTTGTGCCGAGCGTAGTAAACATTTCTTTGCCTACTTTAAGGCGACAAAGTGAAGGATCAACTTGATCCACAAAATTCAGCGCTTCACGCTCTGTTTCATAGTCAAGTGCAACAATAACTTTATTATTCATAAAAACTCCAATTAGTGAGATTGTGGTTCAATACTGTGTGTAGCTTTAATCGTTTCCCAGTGGCGACAAGATGGACAATACCAGCTTAAACGGTAACTATGGTAGCCACAATTTGAACAACGATATTTAAAACTTTTTTTAATTTGCTCACCGACCATATTATGCAGCAAAATCAAACTCTCTTTACCGCTTCCCTCTTCCGCTTCGTTAATTTGGTAATAGATAAAACGATGGAAAGTAAGCATATTCGGGAACTGACGTAATTGCTGATATAGCTTGGATTGAGCTGCAATTTTACCATCTTTTTCATCAATCAATTGCGTTAATGCTAAATCAACATTTGGATTCTGCTTTGCCTGATTTGCTTTAATTAAAAAGAGCTCATAGCCGGAGAGATCATTTAATTCTAAATAGCAATGTTTAATCTTATCTAATACTTCACCAATATAATCAACATTTTGGCTAAGCACCGCTTCGTAATAATCTGCTGCTAAACGAAATTGCTTATTTTCTAGGTGAAAATCTCCCAATAGCATAGAGGCTCTAGAACAACTCGGCAAATGGAATAATGCTTTATTTAGGGCATCTAAGAAAGCTTTTTGATCATCATTTTTGACCGCTTGTGCATATTCACAATAATAATGAGCTAATGGGGTTTTATCAGACTCAGGCGAAATTTGCAGCAACTTTTCCGAAACATTTATTGCCTTTTTCCACTCTTTGGTTTTTTGATAAATGGTCATTAATTGTGTAAGAGAATTGACTGCAAAATCAGGCTCATCAAGCAATAAAATATAGTAATTTTCTGCACGATCATAAAAACCTGCCGCTAAGAAATCTTTCGCAAGTTGCTGCTTTGCTAATAATTTCTGCTCAATAGAATAATCTGGACTAACATCTATTGCTTGATGGATGCGTAAAGCACGATCAACTTCGCCACGTGAACGGAATAAATTGCCTAATGTTAATTCCGCTTCAAATTGTGACTCTTGAGAAATTTGATTTTCAGACTCTTGCTTTTGTAACATTGAAAGAAAAAGATCAACCGCTTTTTCTTGTTGATTAGATAATAGGAAGTTTAATCCCGTTACGTAGTCACGGGAAAATTGATTTTGAACGGTCTCTTGATCCTTTTTGGCACTTCTCCGCCCCATATACCAACCATAGAGGGCTGCAACTGGAAGTAAAAGGAACAATAATTCAAGCATTATTCAGCCTTAGGCGAAGTCAGTTCTGTAATTTGCTGAGATTGGCGTTTCACACGGCGATTTAATGCAATATTTTGCAGTTTCACTTTAAGGTAGAAAATACCTGTAATCAACCAACCTAAAATTAACCCAAATCCAAATAAGATGGCAACAAGAGTAGATAAACGTAATTCGCTTTGTGCAATAACATAGTTAAATGTAATGAGCTGATCATTATTTGCCCCAATGGTAATACCAACTAGAATTACCGCTAATGCAATCACAAAACCTAAAATATACTTAATCATCTCTACCCTCATTAAAAATTAGACTAAATCAACGCACTCTTTGAGTTTTTTTCCTGCCTTGAAATGTACTACTGTTTTAGCTTCAAGTTTAACACTCTCTCCGCTTTTAGGATTACGAGCAACTCTCCCCTCTCTATCACGTATAGAAAAACTACCAAATCCTCGAATTTCAATACGTTCACCCATTGCTAATGCAGAAACCATTTTTTCTAAAATTTCATTAGCCCCTTCATCAACTAAATTAGAAGGAAGTAATGGATTAAGCGTTGTTAAGTTAGCCACTAATTCTGACTTAGTCATATTTTCTATCCTATGAACTAATTATATTTAAATATTTCTATTTACTTAAATATAATCAGTCGTTGCGATATACCTCGTAACTAAGCGGATATGCTGAAACACATATCCGCCTTAATTACACTAGAAGTGTGAATTATTCACCTTTAGCTTGAGCAAATGCTGCAGCCATTGCGTTTGGTACTTCAACTTCTTGTTTGTTCACTTGAGCAATTGCCGCTGATTCTTCAGCTTCAGCTTTCGCACGAACAGATAAGTTGATTACGCGGGCTTTACGATCAACACCTGTGAATTTTGCTTCGATTGCATCACCTACAGAGATTACTGAAGCGATGTCTTCTACGCGGTCAAGAGTTGCTTCGTTTGCACGGATGAAACCTTCAACTCCACCTTCTAATTCAACAGAAACACCTTTAGCATCTACTGCTGTTACTTTACCTGCAACGATTGCACCTTTTTTGGTTGAATCGATGAAGTTAGTGAATGGGTCTGAGTTTAATTGTTTGATACCTAAAGAGATACGCTCTTTCACTGCATCAACTTGTAAAACAATCGCTTCTACTTCGTCACCTTTTTTGTAGTTACGAACAGCTTCTTCACCTTGAACATCCCAAGAGATGTCAGATAAGTGAACTAAACCGTCAATACCACCTTCTAAACCGATGAAGATACCGAAGTCTGTGATTGATTTGATTTTACCTGAAACTTTATCACCTTTGTTGTGAGTTTCAGCGAAGTGTTCCCATGGGTTAGCTTTGCATTGTTTTAAACCTAATGAGATACGACGACGTTCTTCGTCCACTTCAAGAACCATTACTTCAACCACATCACCAACGCTTACTACTTTAGATGGATGGATGTTTTTGTTAGTCCAATCCATTTCAGAAACATGAACTAAACCTTCAACACCGTCTAAGATTTCAACGAAACAGCCGTAGTCTGTTAAGTTAGTTACTTTACCAGTTAATTTGCTATTTACTGGGTGATTTTGTGCGATTGCTCCCCATGGATCTTGACCTAATTGTTTTAAGCCTAATGATACACGAGTTTTCTCTTTGTCGAATTTAAGAACTTTAACAGTTACTTCTTGACCTACTGTAACCACTTCGCTTGGGTGTTTAACACGTTTCCATGCCATATCTGTGATGTGTAATAAGCCATCAACGCCACCTAAATCTACGAATGCACCGTAGTCAGTTAAGTTCTTAACGATACCTTTAACTTCTGAACCTTCAACTAAGTTTGCTAATACTTCTTCACGATCAGCAGAGTTAGTTGTTTCGATTACTGCACGACGTGATACAACCACGTTGTTACGTTTCTGATCTAATTTGATTACTTTAAGTTCTAAAGTTTGACCTTCAAGATTTAAAGAATCACGAACTGGACGAACATCTACTAATGAACCTGGTAAGAATGCACGAACACCGTTTAATTCAACAGTAAAACCGCCTTTTACTTTACCATTTACGTAACCTGTAACAGTTGCTTGTTCTTCGAATGCTTTTTCTAATGCAATCCAAGCTTCGTTACGTTTTGCATCACCACGAGAAACAACCGTTTCACCGAAACCGTCGTCTGTTGCTTTTAACACAACATCAACTTGATCGCCAACTTGAACTTCTAATTCACCTTGTGCGTTCGTAAACTCTGATGCTTCGATACGTGATTCAGATTTGAAACCAGTATCAACAATTACATAACCTTTTTCGATAGCGACTACGGTACCTTTAACAACAGAACCTAAACGAGCTTCGTTTGAAAAGAATTCTTCAAGTAGTTGAGCAAAATTTTCTGACATAATTTTCTTCTTAAATAAAAATAAACTTCCACCTAACATCCTGTTAAATGGGGTTGGTAATAAAAGCAAAACAATCCTTGTTTTACTCAAGAAAAACTAAAGACCTTTGGAAGAAATGTATCCCAAGGCTTGACGAATGACTTCATCAATCGATAAATGCGTCGAATCTAATACTAATGCATCTTTCGCTGGAACAAGAGGTGCAACCGCTCGATTTCTATCACGATAATCACGCTCTTTAATTTCACCTAAAATCTGTTCAAAATTAGCATTAAATCCTTTCAATTGCAACTGTTTTACGCGTCTTTTTGCACGTTCTTCTGCACTTGCATCTAAAAAGAGCTTAACTTGAGCTTCTGGAAAAACAATCGTCCCCATATCACGCCCATCTGCCACCAAACCTTTTTCACAGGCAAAATTACGCTGGCGTTGTAGCAACGCTTCACGCACTTTTGGAAAAGCTGCGACTTTCGAGGCATTCTGACCCGCTTCCGCCGTACGAATCTGGTCACCCACATTTTCGCCATCTAAAATTACATTTACTTCGCCATTATCAGGTACAAATTGCACATTCAAATTACGCCCGACTTCCGCCACTGCATCTTCATTTTCTAAATTCACTTGCTTTTTTAGTGCATCTAATGCTGTAATACGATAAATTGCCCCAGAATCTAAAAAATCAAAGCCTAGCTTTTCGGCTAAAGCATAGCAAAGTGTTCCTTTGCCTGCGCCACTCGGTCCATCTACAGTAATAATCACATTTTTCATTATCATTGCCTTTTAAAATTGTTCAAATTATTCATCAACAGGTTGATATTCTGGAAACTCACCCACTACCACATTAAATTCTAGCTCTTTGCCTTGTCTAAGCAACAACACTTTCACTTTCGTATTTGGGCTAATATTCCCCAAAGCTTCCATCATTTGCGAAGCTGAAACAGCCTCAATATTGTCAATTTTTAAGATAATATCACCTACGTGGATGCCTGCTTTCTCTGCAGGACCATTCGGATTCACCCCCGTAATCAAAACACCCTTTTCCACACCCATTTGTTGAGCACTAAAGAAAATATCGCTTCGTACCCCAAAATAACCACGAATAACTCGCCCATCTTTGATGATTTTATTCATAATTTCGACCGCTTGATTGATTGGAATAGCAAAATTCAACCCCTCTGCAATCGAATCTGAGCCCGTTACACTCAACTCACGGATTTCTCCACTATTTTTAAGGCTAATCGTATTGATCCCAATCAACTCACCTGCCGTGTTGATCAATGCTCCGCCCGAATTTCCTTTACTAATCGGTGCATCAGTTTGAATAAAATTTTGTCTTGTACGGTCAGAAATCGTATTCCGCCCTTTCGCACTAATAATCCCTTGCGTGACACTCTGCCCTAAATTGTAGGGATTCCCAATCGCCAACACCACATCTCCCACTTTAGATTCTCGTTGCGGATTTTGCGGAATAGTAGGTAATTTCCCGCCATCAATTTTTAGCACAGCCAAATCAGTTAACGCATCGAACCCAACCAAGGTTGCCGAATAGCCTTTACCCGATTGCAAATAAACATCAATCTGGTAGCCATCTTTAATAACGTGATTATTGGTTAGCACATAACCGTTTTCCGTCATAATCACACCCGAACCTAAATTCAATCGAGAACCGTTGCTGCTAGATTGATCTAAAATCTGCGTATAAATATTTACCACGGCAGGCGAAGCTTTTTGTACGGCTTCCGAATAGCTAAAGAGGTCAGGCTGAAATACATTCAACTGTTTGACTTGCTTCCCAACCCAAGGAAAAAGCAAAATCAGCCCTGCAAAACAGAGCCCAAATATCACCGCTTGTATGACCTTCTTTAGCATCATTTTCTTCTTAAACCGCCGTTTTAACTGCTACAAAATTGTCGCATTATAACATAACTTTTGCTTGATTTTGGATAGCATTAAACCAGCTTACATAATCAAATTGATCGTAATATTTCTGCCCGTTCCAGCCTGAAAACTCAAATAAATCGCCAACTTGTCCTTGTTTTTCAAAACCTTTGATATAAAAGCTGGATTTAATTTCAGAGTAAGACTTATGCGTAAACACTACTTTATGCTTAAACGGCAGTTGGTCAAAATCTTGTAAATCTTGCTCAGTACAACCGTCACGATCTGTCATCATAATGAACAGATTATCTAAATTTAGTCGCTGAAGACGCTCTTTCCATTTTGCCTTAGCTTCTTGCTCGCTGTGATAATGCATAAAATGTATCGTAATATCGCTTAACTGTCCTACGGGGTAAGGCTTATCAGTTGTTATAAAGCCCAGCTCTATTTGATTATAAGCGGTCATATTTTGCAGATATTTTACAAAGTCAGTAGGTTCAAGATAAAGATTTACAAAAGGCGAACGGAATTGCTCCCCTAAATCGTGCAGAATAAGGGCACCATTGCAATTACTGGCAATCACAGACATTTCGTGATTGCTCAAATGCTGTTGATTTTTCTGGTTAATTGATTTTCGCATCTGGCGATTAAACCAATTTCTAAATTTAGTAAATAACAAAATTCTTTCCTCTCTCCCAAAATACAAAAGAACAGCAATTTATGGTTGCTGTTCTCTATGACAAAAAGTTCAAAGCGAAGTTTAGAATGTTTCTTTAGCTTCTTTTAACAACACTTCTGGAATGGTAATGCCATAAGCTTTAGCTGTTTGCGTATTGACTGAAAGCTCCATTTTGCTCACTTCGTGTGTTGGAATTGACCCCACTTTTTCGCCTTTTAATACACGAGCCGCCACTTTACCTGTTTCTACGCCAATATCATATTGATTTACCGCATAAGCCGCCAATGCCCCGCGTTTTACCGTATCGCGGTCGGCTGCAATCACAGGTACTTTAATTTCTAACGCAGCTTTGTGCAATGCTTCATAAGCAGAAACCACTGCATTATCTTCAGAGATATAAATCGCTTGCACTTTGCCCGCTAAACTGCGTGCTGCTGTGCCAATATCAGCACTACGTTGCACAGCAACAGGCACTACTTTGATATTCGCTTTTGCTGCTTCAGTTTGCAACTCTTTTAACACAATTGCGGAATTGACTTCACCTGCACTAAATACATAGCCAAACGCTTTAAGCTCTGGCACAAGTTTATGGATTAACTCCAGTTGCGGTTCAATCGCTTTATGGTCTGAAACACCTGTTACATTCGTGCCTGTTGGCTCCCAAGATTTGACTAATTTAGCCGCCACAGGATCAGTTACCGCAGAATAAACCACAGGAATATTTTTGGTTGCTGCGACAACAGGCTGAGCTGATGGAGTTGAAATTGGAACGATGATCTCCGCTTTATCGCCTACAAATTTACGAGCAATTTGCGCTGCTGTTGCCGTGCTGCCTTGAGCAGATTGATAGTCAATTTTAATCGTTTTGCCATCTTCAAAACCTTGATTTGCCAACTCATCAACAATCCCTTTTCGAATAGTATCTAACGCTGGATGCTCAACAATGGCAGTAATAGCCACCTTCGGCAGTTCTTGAGCAATTGCATTGAGTGAAAACGCAGTTAAGGCAGAAATAATTAATACTTTATAAGATTTCATAACATCATCCTCTGTGAAAATCAGCTCTTGCACTATTAAACTAGTACATATGCAACGCAAGATACTCCAACTTCTTGAGAATAACAAGGGAAAAATTTCCTCTTATTGTTAAGTGTCTAAATAATAAACAATTTATGTTGTACCGCTACTCTACTTTACTCCCCTTCAACAACTTCCGCATCCAAGTACGATTTGGGTTTAACGCTTGCCAAATATCTTCGCTGATTGGCAAAGGTTCGCCCGCAATTAAGCTTGCCAACAATTCACCCAATAAAGGGGCAGAAGTTAAACCGCGCGAAGCTAAACCGTTAATCATATAAAGGTTGGTAAAATTCTCCGCCTTTTCGACCGCTTGTTTACGGCGAAGTAAGTTATACAAATTCACATATTGGGCTTTTTGAGCTTCAAAATTCGGTACAGCTCCAACCATTGGAATACGATCACGAAGAGCCGCTCGAATGCCAACTTTCGCTAGATTGCCCGACAAATCCAGACTTTCTGTCCAATTACAAGCGGTAAGGTTTTGTTGTAGTTTTGCAAGGTTCTCTTCATGTTCTGATGGGCTAAATTCTATTGTCGCATTATCGCGGATATGGCTTGCGCCAATGCAATGTGTTCCTTTTGACGATTGCGGGGTTAAATAGCCATCGTAACAAATCACGCATTTTAATTTGGCTAATTTTTCAGTCGTGGGCACTTGACTGACCTGCCCTCGAACAGGGTAAAGCGGAATGCCTTTAGCTTGTACAAAATCGTTAAAGCTATGCCCATTGGCAAGCACTAACACTTCGTGCGAGAAAGTCTTGCCTGCGTGTTGCCATTGCCATTTATCGCCTTGCCATTGCGGATCACAAACCTCGTGATTAAGCACAATTTTTAGCCCCAACCTCTCTAAAAAAGCAAAGCCATTTTGCACTAATTGCACAGGCGAAAGCCAACCGCCCTCTTGAATAAATGCCCCTCCTTGAGGTACAGAAGCACCTAATTTTTCACTCAATTCTTCTGCCGAACAAAGTTGGAATAAACTTTCATCTTGAGTGATTTCTGCCATTTTGGATAATTTTTTGACTTGCTTTTCATCGTAGGCATAAAGTACCACACCCGTTAGAGCGTGCTCAAAATCGACCGCTTGTTTAAGTCCATTCAAACGTTGCAGCGCGTAATCAAAAGCGTGCACATAAAATCGCACATTGCGATCGTCATCATCACTTAACTGAGGATAAATCGCCCCTTGCAAATTTCCCGAAGCATTGCAAGCAACCTGATCATCTTTGCAATAAAGCGTGACTTTTTTGCCTTTTTCGAGGAGAGATAATGCTAAAAAGAGGCTTGCGACACCACCACCAACGATCGCAATATCTTGGCAATGTTCAGCATTTTGCTGGTAAAAGTAAGGAAATTGTTGTGATTTACTTTCAACTTCTACATTTTTCGTTCCCCACAACATCTCTCGCTTTTTACCAAATCCTTTGCGTTTTTTCACCTCAAAACCGACCGCTTGCAATCCGCGTCTTACATTGCTTGAGGCAGTAAAAGTGGCAAAAGTGCCGTTAAGACGTGTAGTGCGGAACATCTGCTGATAAAGCCCCTCATTCCACATTTCGGGGTTTTTATCAGGTGAAAAACCATCTAAAAACCACGCATCTACAGCTCCATTATACAAATCGCCCCATTGCGAAAGGCTTTCTTGCATATCGCCAAACCAAATATCAAGATAAATCTTACCCAAATGGTAACGCTGACATCCCACTTGGCGAGGTTTCCAACAAGCGGTTAAATTTGTTGAAAGCGTTCCAAATTGCGGATAACTTTCGTGAGTTTGGCTTAATTGTGCCGAAGTTAAAGGATATTTCTCAAATGAAAGAAAATACAAGCGTTGCAGTTTATGCGTTGGATTTTCCGCTCGAAATTGCTGGAATTTATCCGCTACCGCTAAGAAATTTAAGCCCGTGCCGAAACCTGTTTCAGCAATCAAAAAAATTTCACGAGAGTGGGAAAGCCAGCGATCCCAAAGTTGATTGCCCTCTTGGAAAACGTAGTAACTTTCCGCCAAGCCATCTTGGGTAGAGAAATAGATGTCGTCAAACAGCTCGGAAACGGGTGTGTTGTTTTCGTTAAATGTAAGTTGAGAGAAGGTAAGTTTTTTCATATTTTTTATCCATCCAATTCTTCCACAATAATCCGTTTAAGCTCTTTCTTTTGAGCCTCGCTTAACGCTTGATTTTCCTGTGTACTTACCACAAAAAAATCCTCCACGCGTTCACCGATAGTGGTAATTTTCGCGTTAATCAGAACCAAATCCAGCTGGTTAAAAATCTGGCTCACTTGTGCTAATAAGCCTTCTCGATCTAGCGTAAACAACTCAAAAGAGGTCTGATTTTGGTTGGAATTTACCAAAAAACGGACTTTGGTTTTGCGTTTAAAGGTTTGGTGTTTTATCGGTTTTTTCACTACCGCAAAAGGTTTGAGCTGCGGTTCAGTAAGCTCTTTCTGCAAAGTCTGCTGAATTTGCTCGCAACGGATTTCATCCAACGCCAGCCCGTTTTGTTCGGTCACGATAAAGCTATCAAAAACGAGATCATCCTGACTGGTAATAATTTGAGCATCGTGAATGCTGATTTTTTTCTTACTCAAGGCATTCGCAATGCGGGCAAAAAGTTGTTTCTGATCTTCGCAATGGATAAAGATCTCCGTTGCACCGCGGGCATGTTCGTTGGAAACTAATACCAGTGGCAGTTGGTTTTGCTTGAGCAATTCCAAGGCGTGCCAAACCAGCTGGGTTGGTTTATTGCGTAAGAAATAACTTTCAGGTCCGTTCTCCCAGTAGGTTGCCAAACGCTTGTGCTGAACGGGTGTCAATGCCAATTTCATAATTTCTAACGCCTCAGCTCGGTTGTTTTCTGCCTCTTTTTGGTAGTCTAACTGCTCGGCAAGTTGCTGAGTGGTAAACTCGAAAAGTTGTGAAAGCAGCGTGCGTTTCCAATCGTTCCAAAGGGTTTCATTAGTGGCACAAATATCCGCTACCGTGAGGCAAACCAGATCGCTTAAAGCGGTCTGATTTTCCACAATTTCTGCAAAAGTCTGCACCACATTAGGATCGTGAATATCACGGCGTTGAGCGGTGATCGACATCGTCAAATGCTCTTTTACCAACCACGCCATTTGCTTAGATTGGCTCTCATCAAATCCGTGTAGGCGAGCAAAATTATACATATCCACCGCACCATTCTCTGCGTGATCGCCCTCACGACCTTTCGCAATATCGTGCAACAAGGCAGATAAATAAACTAAAGTTTTATGCGGACAAGCGTTAAAAATTTGATAGCAAAGCGGATGAGAAATTTTAGTCTGCTCATCCAAAAAACTTTCGAGCTTTAACATTACACGGACAGTGTGTTCGTCCACCGTGTAAATGTGGAACATATCAAACTGCATCAACCCTGTAATGCCTTGCCATGCGGGGAAATAAGCCGAAAGCACACCCAACTGATGCATCGGCACAATCGCATTTTTCACCATTTGCGGGTGCTGAATAATTTGGATAAAACGGCTTCGTGCTTCTGGTAATTCGCACAATGGCCGTTGATGTTTTTGCAGGGCAATACGCAGATGGCGTAGTGTCATCGGATCAACTTGCAATGTTTGGTGCTGCGTAAGGTGCAAAAAGAGATCCAATATCGTTTCTGGCTGTTTTGCAAAAATCCGATGATATTCAACCGCTATTTGCTGGTTTTGAACATAAAAATGGGCATCAAGCGGTCGTTTTTCACCTATTTTTTGCAAACCAATCATTTCTTGCTGCACACTATTAAGTAAAAGTTGGCTCAGTTGCGAAATAGATTGAGTGGCTTGGAAAAAGGTTCGCATCATCGCTTCGACGGGCTGATTGCCTTCGCCTTGATAGCCCAGTAGTTCGCTCAGTTGCAATTGGCGGTCAAATCGCAGGCGATTGTCATAGCGTTTGAGCTGCGTATGCAACGCAAATCGCATTCGGAAAAGTACGTTTTCCGCTTGTTTAAGTTCTTGATATTCTTCAGGAAAAAGCAAACCTTTGTTGAATAGTGCATCAAAACTGCGTGTGCCGTAATGGCGGAGCATAATCCAAAGCACTAAATGCAGATCGCGTAGCCCACCTGGGCTATGTTTAAGATCAGGCTCAAGGTTGTAACTAGTGTTATGGTAACGGGCATAGCGGTCTTTTTTTTCCGCCATTTTTGCTTGGAAAAAATCGGGCGTTGCCCAAAAATCCTCTTGGAAAATGGCTTCAACCAAGCGATGCCAAAGCTCAACATTGCCGTATAAAAAACGCCCTTCATACATATTAGTTGCAACAGAAATCTCTTGCTTGCCAATCTCCAAACACTCTTCCAAAGTACGAATGCTTGCTCCTACTTGTAATTTCGCATCCCAAAGCAAGTTGAATAGCTCATTTAATTTGGTATGAGTTTGTTCATCTAATGTGTTTTCGGTAAGAACGAGAATATCTAAATCGGACAGTGGGAACATTTCACGGCGACCATACCCGCCAACGGCAATAAGAGCGAGATCTTGACAATCTGCAAAACCAAAATCGTGCCAGAGTTTCAGCAAATTTTGATCATAGAAATCGCTGCGTCGGTACAATAACTCCATTACATCGCTTGAGGTAAATTGAGTACTTTGCTCGCGGTTAAATTCGGCAAGCTGTTCTTTTAAATTCATCGTTTACACCTCAAGCGGAAGCTGCCAGTTGATTTCTGCCATTCCGTGAGCTTTCAAATATTCATTTGCTTTAGAAAAATGATGACAACCGAAAAAGCCGCGATGAGCAGCCAGAGGTGATGGGTGTGGAGCAGTTAAAACACAATGTTTATTGCGGTCAATAAACGCTCCTTTTTTCTGTGCATGGCTTCCCCAAAGTAAGAAAACAATATTTTCACGATGTGCATTGAGTTGTGCGATCACTTTGTCCGTAAAGGCTTCCCATCCCCAATTGGCGTGAGAATTAGCTTTACCTTCTTCTACGGTAAGCACAGTGTTGAGTAGCAGCACGCCTTGCTTTGCCCATTCGACTAAATAGCCATGGTGAGGAATTACAAAACCTTCGATGTCAGTGGAAAGCTCTTTATAAATATTCACTAGTGACGGCGGTGGGGTAACGGGTGGCTTCACCGAAAAAGAAAGCCCATGAGCTTGATTTGGACGGTGGTAGGGATCTTGCCCTAAGATCACGACTTTGACTTGATCAAACTCGGTGAGAGAAAAGGCACTAAACACCTCATTTTGCGGTGGATAGATCGTCACACCAGCATGTCGGGCTTGATGCACCTGTTGCAAAATTTGTTGAAAATAAGGTTTCTCTTTTTCTTTGCCAATGGCTTCTTTCCACGTTTTCATAATAACCTCCTATGCGCAACCAGTGAATATAAATACATAATCTGTATTATTTTTACTCAATTAACGCTATTTTTGCAAAAATGTTCAAATTTTTATCGCTTTCTATCTCGATAGGGGTATAATGCCCTCACTCAAAAAAAGTTGAATCTTTCAAATTTTTTTATAATTTATTTTCAATCCCTTAACTTAGGAGTCATTAAAATGATTAAAGGTGTTCAAATTACTGAATCAACAAACAGCAACTTATTAAACTCTTTCTGGTTATTAGATGACGAGAAAAACGAAGCACGTTGTATCGCCGCTAAAGGTGACGCTTACAAAGAAGACCAAGTTGTTGCAATCAGCGAATTAGGTCAAATCGCATACCGCGAAGTACCAGTAAACGTTGCTCCAACTATCAAAGTTGAAGGTGGTCAACACCTAAACGTAAACGTTTTACGTCGTGAAACGTTAGAAGATGCGGTTAAACACCCAGAAAAATACCCACAATTAACTATTCGTGTTTCTGGTTACGCAGTTCGTTTCAACTCATTAACTCCAGAGCAACAACGCGATGTAATTACTCGTACTTTCACAGAAAGCTTATAATTACGAGCTGATTGTTAAGCTATTTTAAAGGCGGGTTTTATACCCGTCTTTTTTATATCCAACTTATTTACAATGAATCCGAAAAAAGCGTTGAATTTTCTTCGTATTGTTTTGAATTAAAGTGATAAATCAAATTCGGTGGATACCAATTCCCGATAATAAGAACTCTTTCACCACCAGATAATTCTATAAGAATAAACGCCCCTTTGCCTGCAATGCTTTCTGAATTCAGCATTTCATTCGATTGAACAATGGCATCAGGCACACAGTTTAACTCCTGTCTTGAATCTTCATCTGGATATATCCCGTTCTCTTCTTTATATTTGCTAATACATTCAATAAGAATATCTGCTCTTTTTCTAAATTCAGGCTGTGATAAATATGACTCCACGTAAAAAGAGATTTGCAATCCAGCTAGAAATAAAAAAGGAAAACAAATAAGAAACAGGACAAATTTTTTCATTATCGCTTTTCAATCATCAATGTTATTTTATAAAAATGGTGGGATAAATCCCACCCATTTTTTATTTATGCGGATTTCTCGTATTGGTATCAGTTAAATTACGCATTAACAACGCAAAATTTAAATCAATATCTGCAGGCACATCTAGGAACACAAAGTGTCCATCACCAAGTCCCGCTTCCACACTTTCATTTTTACGATTTAACAAGTGGTCGATTTTAAACACAATATTGCCTTTTGGCGTCATCATTTCAACTGAATCACCGACTAGGAATTTATTTTTTACCGCCACTTCCGCCATGCCTTCTGCATTGCGTTTACCCGTAAATTCACCTACAAATTGCTGACGTTCAGAAATGGAATAGCCATATTCATAATTTTGATATTCATCATGCGTATGACGACGCAAGAAACCTTCGGTATAACCGCGATGTGCCAAGCTTTCAAGCGTATCTAACAAGCTTTTATCAAATGGTTTGCCCTCTGCCGCATCATCAATTGCCTTACGATAAACTTGAGCTGTTCTTGCACAATAGTAGAACGATTTTGTGCGTCCTTCAATTTTCAAGGAATGTACGCCAATCTGAGTTAAACGCTCTACGTGTTGCACCGCACGCAAATCTTTTGAGTTCATAAAATAAGTGCCGTGCTCATCTTCGAACGCTGTCATCTGCTCATCTGGTCGTTGTGCTTCAGTATAAAGAAATACTTTATCGGTGGTTGAACCTTCGCCGAGCGTTGGAGCAACATTGGTCACTTCAATTTCAGGCTGGTATTTTTGCACCGTATCTTCTTTCGGCACGATATTGCCCACGTCATCCAACTTACCCTCTTCCATTTTATATTCCCAGCGGCAAGCGTTGGTGCAAGTGCCTTGATTCGGGTCACGTTTGTTAATATAGCCAGAAAGCAAGCAACGACCAGAATATGCCATACATAACGCACCGTGTACGAAAATTTCTAGCTCCATATCTGGTACATGTTTGCGGATCTCTTCGATCTCTTCTAGCGAGAGTTCACGCGATAAAATCACGCGGGTTAAGCCCATTTGTTTCCAGAATTTTACCGTCGCCCAGTTTACCGCATTAGCTTGCACGGAAAGGTGAATATCCATTTCTGGAAAATGTTCACGCACAAGCATAATCAAGCCAGGGTCTGACATAATCAATGCATCGGGTTTCATATTCACAACCACTTGCAGATCTTTAATAAAGGTTTTGAGCTTAGAGTTATGCGGTGCAATATTCACTACCACATAGAATTTTTTGCCAAGCTCGTGCGCTTCCTTAATCGCAATTTCAAGGTTTGCATGGTTAAATTCGTTGTTACGTACACGTAAGCTATAGCGAGGTTGCCCTGCATACACCGCATCCGCTCCATAAGCGAAGGCATATCGCATATTTTTTAACGTGCCCGCAGGCGATAATAATTCTGGTTTTGCGTATTTTAAAGTCATGATTACTCTCTTCTGATTACAAGTCAGCACCTTTCATAATAAAAGGTATAAAAGCATTATTTTCTAAGAAATACCCCTTTGTAGCAAGTAATTGTTCCATTAAAATAGCGATTCTTTTATTTATTCTTTTTAAGGATTTCAAATGAAACTTAAAACACTATTAAAAACTTCTCTAGTGGTGGGATTATTCGCATTTTCTACAAATGCACTTTCAGCTGGCGTAATGAAAGAGATGATTCAAATGAAAAAACAACTCAACGCCCTTAACCAATCTCAAACTAGCGAGGAATTCCAAGCTGCTGCCGAGCAATTTATCGAATATTCAAAAGATGCTCAACATACGATGCCCAAAAGTGTAGGAGATGATCAAGAACGTTTCAAAGGCTACCAAGCAGGCGTGCAAGAAGTGATTGATGTGGTAAATCAAGCCAACGAAAAAGCTAAAGCGGGCAATTTAGCAGAAGCGAAAGAGATGATTGAACAGCTTGATGAAATGAGAAAAAAATATCATAAGGAATATAAATAATCCATTCTGAACCATTATATGTTTGCAAAACGGAAGCTTTAAGCTTCCGTTTTGCAATATCATCTATAATCTAAATTTTCTGATACGACAGCATCAACAACGTTCGCCATTTGTCATTATTCTGTTCATCTTTGCCCATATTCGCGATGTTGGGAAAACGTCCCCACTGCTCAAAACCGTGCTTAAACATTAAATTTTGGCTTACTTGGTTCATCTCAAATACATAAGCCATCAAGGTGTGAATCTGATGATTCAACATTTCGGCTTGCATAAATTCGATAATTTTTGAGCCGTAGCCTTTACCTTTCGCACTGGCATCTAAGTAAATGCTAATCTCAGACGTATGCACAAAAGCAGGGCGCTCATAAAAAGGGGAAAAACTAAACCACCCTGCAATCCCTGCTTCATCTTCCACCGTCCAGATCGGATATTTCTCGCTTGAAAGATGGAAATCAAACCACGCTCGGCGGTTTTCCGTGCTGGCTAACTCAAGATCCGCGGTAATTTGATGGGTTGGAATCGCTTGGTTATAAATATCTAAAATGGTTTGGAAATCAGTTTCTATTGATTTTCGGATCTGCATTCTCTGTCCTTTTTCAAAATAGTGAAATTTTTTAATCGCTTATCGTATTAGCGTTGCCCTAACATATTCGGCAATACAACCATTACTTGAAAACCGCCATCTGAACGATTACTGAAACTCAATTCACCATTTAATTCGGCAGCTCGTTCTTTCATAATGGTTAAGCCGTAATGCCCTTCAGGCTCTAAAACAGTTTCAACGCCTTTGCCATTGTCTTGAATAATCAGATAGTGCTCGCCTTCTGAATTGGTGTCGGCTAGCACATCAATTTCAGTTGCATCAGCATGTTTAATAGCATTGATGACCGCCTCACGGGTAATTTGCAATACGTGTACTTGCTCTTGGGCATTAAACATCAGCGAAGGCAGTTTACAATTTAGGCGAATTTGGGCAGACGTGCGGGCACGTAAGGTGTCCAACATTCGCTCTAATGCACTGGTTAAATTAGACTCTTCAATGGTTAAGCGGAATGTTGAAAGTAGCTCTCGCAGTTGGCTATACGCATCGTTCAGTGCTTTTTCTAAATCATTTAGAATGCTCGCTTGTTTTTGCCAATCTTGAGCCTTTTCGCCATTACGTTTGAGTAAGCTCAACTGAATTTTAAAGAAAGTAAGCGACTGCGCTAGAGAATCATGCAATTCTCTGGCAATAATCGACCGCTCTTCCATCAAAATAAGTTGCTGTTGCTGCTTATGGTTTTTCACGACATAAACGCTTCGCCCAATCATTTCTGATACACTCTGAATTAAGCGCTCATCAGGGCAAAGTAAGGAAGGTTTCCAACGTAACATCGCAATTTTTTCATTTTCAATCGCTATTTCGTGTTGTTGCCAATGGCTAGAAAGCAAGTCTTGATCAATCTTAACATTCCAATAATCTGCCCCATAAACTTCAATTGCAATGCCTTTGAGCTGTTCATTATCCAGAACTGTCTCCAACACTTGATGCAGAAGATCTTTGCTAATAGGCTTAGAAGTTAAAATTTGCGAGCAGTGATAAAGCACCATAATGGAGCGGTTTACAGCGGTCAAACGGCGCGTTTTATCTGCCACTTTTTCTTCTAGTGAACTATACAATTTTTCCAATTCGCTTGCCATTTGAGTAAAGGTTTTTGACAACACGCCCAGTTCATTGGGTTCGTTAATCGCAAGTTCTACGTGGTTAAAATCTTCCTGTTGAATTTGCTGGCTAGCAAGCACAAGCTGATCAAGATGTCGAATAATGCGTCGGCGTGTGTACCAAACGCCATAATAGGCTAGGGCAATAATAAGCAACATCGAAATAGCGATTACGCCAATCGCAATCATCAATTTCTGTTCAGCAAATTTCTGTAAATTCTTCACGAAAGTATCAATCTCATCGACATAATACTCTATATTGCTGAGATATTGCCGTTTATCTTGCGTTTCGATATAAGTCGCCATTTGAGACCAATGTGCTTTGAGATTTTGATAACCCTGTGTGACTTTCTCAGGGGCACAGTCGGAATGGAGCTCTTCATATAAGGCATTAAGACTAGCTTGATATTCTGCCAAACGTGAGCCGCGGATTTCAGGATGGAATTCCATTTCATGCAAGAAACGGTAGCTTTGATAGCGCAATGAACCTGCCACGTTAATCAACCGAGCGTCTGCGTGGTTACTCCACATAATACCTAGCGAAATGCCGCTAATCAGGGTCGCAAAAGCAATAATGGTGAAGAAATAAAGCCCGATACGACGGGCAATAGAATTTTTAGGATTAACGACAAAAGTGTTCATTGGAGATTATCGTGAGTAGATTAAAGTTGGAATAATTGTGTGAGTTCTGTAGCAATGCTATCTTCACTGTTCGAGCCAATGGTTTTATCCGCTTTTTGCTGCACTTCGTCTTCAGAACCGCCCATTGCAATGCCTAAGCCTACAAGTTGTAACATCGAAATATCGTTGAAATTATCCCCAAAAGCAACGACCTGAGCAAGGTTAATACCTTCACGCTCAAGCAATTTCGCTAACATTGCCCCCTTGCTATTGCCAACGGCAGTAATATCAGCACGATCGACCCAAGACCATTCTGGACTAACTTGATCAAGCGGTAACGCATCGACAAACTTTTGCATTTTGTCTAAATCAGGATCACTAATTAGCACCTTCCACACCGTCGTGCCATTATCGATTTCTTTTTGGAATTTTTCGACTTGATGCACATCAGGTCGCACATTTTCTGGGCAAGAATCCACCCATTTTTGTAATTTAACAAAATTCGGGTTAAGTTCCTCGTAGGTCATTGCATCGCGGAAATAGACAGAAACGTGGATGCCCTCTGCTTGTGCGTTATTGATCAACATCGAAGCTAATGCTGGCGTGAGTGGATTGCTTTCCAATACATCATCTTTTTGGAAATCATAGAGGTAAGTGCCGTTACAGCAAACCACTGGTGTATCTAAATTCATTTCTGCATAGTAAGGACGAACTGCGGTGTGATGACGACCTGTTACAAAATAGACTTTTATGCCTTTTTCTCTTGCCTTTTGAATCGCTTGTTTGCTTGATTCCAGAATGGTTGCGTTCGGGGAAAGTAATGTGCCATCTAAATCAAAGGCAATGGCTTGATATTTCATAAAAGTTCCTTTGTGTTTGAAAAAATGAAAAAGAAAGGGTAGCCAATTGGCTACCCTTATATTCTACTCAGTTCTATAAACCCTGTAAATTATTTACCAGAGTTATATGCTGGTGTTTGGTAAAGTGGTGCTGGGCCATTAGGACCTGCAACGTTACTACCTTCGCTTTGTTTTACAAGTCCACCATTTGCAGAAATTTCTACACGACGGTTTGGACGTAAACAATCTTTCTCAGCTTGACCTTTCAAACCTTCACATGCTTTAACTTGATTTGCTTTACCATAGCCAACTGCTTCGATTTGAGCAGTTACGCCTTGTTGGATTAAACGCTCTTTAACTACATTTGCACGACGGTTAGATAAATTTAAGTTGTAAGCTTCTGAACCTAAACGGTCTGTGTAGCCTGCTACTTTAACTTGTTGTGCACCAGAAGATTTTAATTGTACTGCAACGTTATCAACAACTTCTTTACCTTTTGTTGTTAAGGTATCTTTGTCGAAGTCAAATAAGAAGTCACCGCTTAAGTTGAATGATGCATTACCGTTACAACCGTTTGGATACCAGAAGAAGCTTTGTGCATTCATATTTTTGTCAAAACCGATTTTGAATTGACAGATTTTATGAACACCATTTTCACGGTAGTTAAATACGTAGTCCCATTCACGAACGCCATATAAGCCTTCTTCAAAGTGAGGACGACCAATTAAGTAATAAAGTTGATCTTTATTCATACCACGTTCAATTTGACGAACGTTTTCCCAGTTTGGCCATGAACCAAATTGTGAACCATCGTGATTGAATTCTGACTCTGAAATTTTAGGGAATACAGGATTCTCAATAAAACCTTCATCTGATACTTTGCTTAAATTACCACACGCAGCAACTGCAATCGCTACGCTTGATAATAACAAACCACGAAAAACTGTTGTTTTTTTCATTTTTTTATTCCTTTATTAAAAAGACACTATTTAGTAAGGCGAATTTTCTCAAAATCCAACCAGTATACTTAACTAGATTTTGATGAATCACGAAAATTCTACAATACTACGCAATGAATTTCTATACTTATTCAATATAATTATTAAACAATTACATTTTCTACACGTAACTGTAAATTCTTATTACCTTTATACTCATTTATGTCAAGTTTGTAAATTATTTTGGCTTGTTTAATCGAAAGATCAGGGAACAATCGGGTATCAATATTAAACCAAATAGCATCCAACAACATACCATGTTGGTTCTCTACCATCATTTTTAGATGGCATCCACCTAATAACCGCTGTTGCAGGATTTTAAAATCGCCTTCAAACGTCGGCTCAGGGAAATGTTGTCCCCAAGGTCCTGCCTGTTGTAATAAACTTGCAGTTTCCAAGGAAAATTCGCCCGCTTGTAATTCGCCATCGGTGTAAATCACACCTCGCAATAGCTCTGGTTCAATCATTTCGTTAATCACTTCATCAAAAATTTTCTGGAATTTAAAGAAGTGATCTTGATGAATGGTTAAACCTGCCGCCATCGCATGCCCTCCAAATTTCACAATTAAATCAGGATAAAGTGTATCAATTCGCTCTAACACATCTCGCATATGTAACCCTGCAATAGAACGTGCAGAGCCTTTGATAAATTCGCTTTCTTCACTCTCTTGGGCAAAGGCAATCACAGGGCGGTGAAACTGATCTTTAATGCGCGAAGCCAAAATACCAATCACGCCTTGATGCCAATCCGGCTGATAAAGCGTAATGCCGTGGGCTTGCTCTTTTTGCGAGAGTTTTGGCAATTTTGCACAAATCGACAAAGCCTCTGTTTTCATCTCTTGCTCAAACTCTTTACGAGTTTGGTTGAGGCTATCAAGCTCAAATGCCAATTGCCGAGCTAAATCCATATTATCCGCAATTAGTAACTCTACACCGAGAGACATATTCTCTAATCGCCCCGCTGCATTTAATCGCGGTGCAATTGCAAAACCTAAATCAGCCGCTTGTAAATTACTTAAATCGCGTTTACTCACCTCTGCCAAGGCTTTAATCCCTACATGGCAAGCCCCAGAACGAATACGGCTTAATCCTTGATGGACTAAAATACGATTATTGTGATCAAGAGGCACCACATCGGCAACCGTGCCCAGTGCGACCAAATCGAGCAATTCAGCTAAATTGGGTTCTGAGCCTGTAAATAGATTTTCTTCTCGCATCTTGCCACGCAGAGCCAGCATTACATAGAACGCCACCCCCACTCCAGCCAAAGATTTTGAAGGAAATTCACAATAGGGTAAGTTGGGATTAACCATTGCATCTGCTTTGGGGAAACTGTCTGCCGGTAAATGATGATCGGTAACTAGAACCTCGATTCCATGCAATTTTAGATAATCAATTCCTTCAAAAGAGGATATGCCATTATCAACGGTAATCACCAAATCTGCCCCTTTGATCACCACCATTTCCGCTACGCTTAAACTTAATCCATAGCCTTGCAAGAAACGATCGGGAATCAAATATTCTACTTGGCTAAAACCGAACTGGCGTAATGCCAATAAGGTTAATGCAGTACTGGTTGCCCCGTCCGCATCAAAGTCGCCTACAATCACAATCCGAGATTGCTTTTTGTAGGCTTGCACTAAAATTTCGACCGCTTGTTCAATGCCCGCCAACTGTTTTGGGCGATGTAAAAACTTCAATGTTCGCTCTAATTCTTGAGGAGATTGAACGCCTCGACTTTGATACAAGCGGTTTAAGAGCGGATGATCAGAAAGTTTTTCCTGAGTTAAAAGCGGTCGTTTTTTTATAATTTTTTGCACAATCTATTTTTCTTCCGCCAACATTTTCGCAAGCTGTTTTGGCTCCACATAACCACCAATCACGCTACCTGTCTCGGTGACCATATAAGGCGTGCCTGTTACGCCAAACTGAATACCCAAGTCATAATGTTTTTTCACGATATTTGGGGTTTTTAATGTTTTTGGTAATTCTCCGTTTTCTGCATCATTTAACGCTTTCACTTTATCCATTGCCGTCCAGATTGCTTCCATCTGTTTTGCCGTTTGTGTGTTCATTCCACCGCGAGGGAAAGCAAGGAAACGAAGAGTAATGCCTTCATCGTTATACTCTTTAATTCGTTGATGCACTAAATGACAGTAATGGCAGGTAATATCCATAAAAATATTCACCACATACTTCTCATTTTTAGCAGGGTACGTGATCATCTCATTTTGTAACGCATTTAGCTCTGCCATTTTGGATTGATGCGTAATATCAGTCACTTTGCCATTTTTGATTTCTAATACTTGGATCTGACCATTTAAGACATAACGCCCATCATCACTGATATAAACCACACCTTCATTTGAGCTTGCCGTTTTAAAATGAGGAATTGCCGAGTCGCTAATGCGAACATTCGTTGCCCCCATTTTTTCTAAGGTTGCTTTTAAGTTCACATCATCTGCCATTACATTTGCAGAGATTAATCCTGCTGAGAATAGGGCAAATCCTAATTTTGCCATCTGATTTTTTTTCATAATTTCCTACTTTATGTTTTAAAGTTTAAGTTTCTCTTGAACGTTTTTCGCACGCTCTAAGAAGTTTTTACGCTCTTTACTTGCCATATCTGAGCCAGAACCTGGTAATTTCACCGTCATTGGGTTCACAGGTCTGCCATTGATATGAAACTCATAGTGTAAATGAGGTCCTGTCGAACCGCCCGAATTGCCAGATAGCGCAATTCTCTCCCCTTTTCGCACCGTTTGCCCTACTTTTACTAGCGATTTACTCAAGTGCATATAGACGGTTGTAATATGCCCGTGACGAATTTTAATATAATGTCCTGCCCCTTTCGCTTGGAATGCCACGTGTTCAACCACACCATCACTTGGTGCGATAATTGGTGTACCCGTTGGAACCCCAAAGTCTACCCCATTATGCGGACGAACGCGTTTGGTAATGGGATGCAAGCGACGAGGATTAAACGGTGAAGAAACCCGAGCGGTAAACAACAACGGCTGACGTGCAAAGCCTTTGGTCAAAGTTTCCCCGTGATTGCTATAATAACGCCCATTTGAAGCTTGGATGGCATAATAGCGTTTATTGCCACTTTCAATCAAAATTCCTTCTACATTACCAATATCAGTCACCGTATCATTAATATATTCTCGGCGAACTAAAATTGCAAAACGATCGCCATTTTTCACTTTGCTAGTTGCAATTTGTGATTGTAATCCAACCGCTAGTTGATTGATTTGGCGATCTGATAACCCTACATTTCGCAAACTGGTGGTAAAACTGCCTTGAATCGCCCCTTTTATTACATCTTGTCTCCAAACGCCTTTTTTCTCAATGCTCTGGTAACTGAACTTGCCATTTTCTTGGCGTTCATAAATGCGTTCTTCTTTTTCGGAGACCAACCAATTGAGGTATTCCAATTCACCAAAGTTATCTAACACCCAGTAGAATTGTTGTCCTGCTTCAAGCTTGCCTAATGCGGGATATTGACGAATTAAGGCTTTTGCATCATCGTCACCCAAACCAGACTGCTCAAGCACATCACTTAATTTATCGCCTTTGATCACCACATAGCTAAATTGATCTTGGATGCGTAATGCTTCATCAGCAATATTAACAATATCACTAATCAATTGCTCAGCTTCTTCTGGCAATTTTTCTTGTGCCACTTTGGGCTTACCCTCTTCACCTTCTTCTTCATCATCTTCAGAAGCTAATTCATCATCGTAAGAAGTAGCATTGGGGTCTTCGGTTAAATCTTGTTTTTTCTCTGCTTGTTCAGTGTTTGAATTCGTGCTTTCCACATCATCGACAATATCGTTACCTAAATCATCTAAAATAATGACATTTTCTTGTGATGACGCATTCAATGGTGTTTGTTTTTTTAATGAAAGGGCAATGCCAATACCAATAGAGAGTACCGCCATCAAAAACAGAAATATTCTAATTTTCTTTTTCTTCCGTCTTCGATCCCTTGCGAAAATAATGCGTGACAAAATCTATCCTGTGCGTTTTTATGTAAATTTACTGAAAATTTTCGACAAGATTGTAAAAGAAAAATTCCATCTTGTCATTTAGATAAAAATCCGTTAAGTTGAGCAACCCAATAAATCCCCAAACTTTTTATGAAAATAGTATGAAAATCCATCAAATCACGCCTCTATCCCACTCAGAAAAATTGCTCCGTCAAACTAAAGGCGAAATATTAGTTTCACTTAAGCAGATTGAAGTGGAGTTTAACGGTAATAAGGCGTTAAAAAATATCAATTTAACCATCTACGCCAACGAAATTATGACAATTGTTGGACCAAATGGAGGGGGAAAATCGACCTTATTAAAAGTTTTACTTAAATTACTGACACCAACCAAAGGCAAGGTAGAACATAAAAAAGGGCTAAAAATCGGCTACGTGCCTCAAAAATTGTATCTTGATCACTCAATGCCGATTACTGTCAAAAAATTTCTTTCACTTAAGCCTCATTGCAAACCTTCTGCGATTAATGAAGCATTAAAGCTCTTTTCAATTGAACATTTAGCAGAAAATAGTATGCAAAAGTTATCAGGCGGGGAGCTACAACGTGTACTGCTGGCTCGGGCAATTTTAGACAGGCCTCAACTTTTAGTGCTAGATGAGCCAATGCAAGGGGTGGATATTTCAGGGCAAACTGAGCTTTATCAGCTTTTAAACAATACGAGAAAATGGCTCAACTGTGCGATCTTGATGGTTTCTCACGATCTCAATATTGTGATGGCGAATACTGATCAGGTCATTTGCGTGAACCGCCATATTTGCTGCGCGGGTACGCCTGAGGTTATTACAAACGATCCGCACTTCATTCACTTCTTTGGTGACCAATTTGCTCAAAATATGGCATTTTACTCGCACCATCATAACCATCATCATAATTTACACGGCGATGTATGTAGTGGGGTTTGTCAGTGTAATTAAATAAATTTCTTCGTCTATAACTTCTGCCAAACCTCCCCTACTCCTCTTTACTAAAGAGGGGGATCCTTTATAAAAATAGAATCATTGTCTCATATACATTTTAGTAATGTAGAAAAATAATATTGAAGTACCCTAATAAAATCCTACTCTTTATTAGCAAAGAGAGGTAGGGGAGATTTGGCAGAGGCAAATACAAAGGCATATTCATTGCTTCATTCATTATGAGCACCTCAATGCGGTCAATTTTCCTCCTCGATTTGCTAAAAGTTTGTTAAAAATATGACATTGCTCACAGTTCTCACTCCAAAATTAGAGTATAATTGAAAAGTCCTATACAACCCATAAAGGTTAGACTGCTATGCAATATCAATACAAAAACTTTGATGATTGGCTCGCCTCCAGCCCTTTCGGTGGCTCGAACCAGGCTTACGTAGAAGAAATTTACGAACAATATCTAGACGATCCGCACTCCATTGATGCGTCTTGGAAAGCCATTTTTGATTCCTTCCCTTCAACCACGGTGGTTGAACAACCCCATTCTCAAGTGCGTGATTATTTCCGCAAACTAGCCCGTGAAAACATTCCGGAAGCCGTAACTGTCGTCGATCCAGAAGCAAGCACCAAACAAGTGCGTCTATTGCAATGGATTAACGCATACCGTTTCCGAGGTTACACGCAAGCAAACCTTGACCCACTCAACTATTACCGCTGGAAAACCTCAAGTGTGCCTGAATTGGATTACCATTACCACGGGTTTAGCGAGGCAGATTTAAACGAAACCATGACGGTCGGTAAATATGTGTTTGGCAAAGATACGATGAGATTTGCTGATCTTGCGACAGCATTAAAAGAAACCTACCTCGGCACCATCGGACTTGAGTTTATGCACGTGCAAGATATGGCACAACGCAACTGGCTCCAAGCGAAGATGGAAAGCGTGCTCAATAAACCTCTTTTCTCAAATCAAGAAAAAATAAATTTACTCTCAGAATTGACCGCTGCTGATGGTTTGGAGCGCTACATCGGAGCGAAATTCCCTGGTGCGAAACGTTTCTCACTTGAAGGTTCTGATGCGTTTATTCCAATGATGAAAGAGATTATCCGCCACGCCAGCCGTCAAGGTGTGAATGATGTGGTGATGGGAATGGCACACCGTGGACGCTTGAATATGTTGGTCAATGTGCTCGGTAAAAAACCTGGTGAACTCTTTGATGAATTTGCGGGCAAACACGCAGATGATAACCGTACGGGCGATGTAAAATATCACCAAGGTTTCTCTTCCGATTTTGCTGTGGATGATAAAAATGTTCACTTAACTCTTGCATTCAACCCCTCTCACTTAGAAATCGTAAACCCTGTGGTTGTGGGTGCTGTACGTGCTCGTCAAGAACGGGCGGGCGATAAAACAGGCGACCACGTGTTAGCGGTTACTGTGCACGGTGACTCTGCGGTAACAGGTCAAGGCGTAATGCAAGAAACCTTAAATATGGCAAACGCTCGTGGGTATACCGTAGGTGGCACAATTCGCATTGTGATCAACAACCAAATCGGCTTTACCACGTCAAATCCGAACGACACTCGCTCAACAGAGTTCTGTACCGATATTGCCAAAATGATCCAAGCACCGATTATTCACGTAAACGGCGATGATCCAGAAGCGGTCGCTTTTGCAGCACGAATGGCAGTCGAATATCGCACTCTCTTTAAACGAGATATTTTCATCGATTTAATCTCTTATCGTCGCCATGGTCATAACGAGGCAGATGAACCATTAGCAACGCAACCGATGATGTATAGCATCATTAAAAAACACCCAACACCGCGTAAAGTGTATGAAAATCGCTTAGTCTCTGAAGGCGTGATCAATCAAGATGAAGCCATTGCGATGATGAACAATTACCGCGATGCGTTAGACCAAGGCGAATGCGTTGTGCCAGAATGGCGTGAGATGGATATGGCAGCAGTGGATTGGTTGCAATATCTCAACTACGATTGGACAGCCCCTTACGAAAACCAATTCCCGCAAGATCGTTTCCTAACCCTTGCAAAACGTGTAGCAGAATACCCTGAAAATGTCAAAGCCCATTCTCGAGTTGAAAAAATCTACAACGATCGTAAAGAGATGGCTGCTGGTAACAAACCATTTGATTGGGGGATGGCAGAAACCATGGCGTATGCCACTTTATTAGATGAAGGCACGCACGTGCGTATCTCTGGTGAAGATGCAGGTCGTGGTACCTTCTTCCACCGCCACGCAGTTGTTCACAACCAAAACGACGGTACAGGCTTTGTGCCTCTTACACACTTACACGCCAACCAAGGGCGTTTCCAAGTGTGGGACTCAGTACTTTCTGAAGAAGCCGTGCTTGCCTTTGAATATGGTTTTGCAACCACAGACCCGAAAACCTTAACCATTTGGGAAGCCCAATTTGGTGACTTCGCCAACGGTGCACAAATTGTAATCGACCAATTTATCAGTTCAGGAGAACAAAAATGGGGCAGAATGTGTGGTTTAGTGATGTTGCTTCCACACGGCTATGAAGGACAAGGCCCTGAGCACTCTTCAGCTCGTGTTGAACGTTACTTACAACTTTGTGCGGAACAGAACATCCAAGTGTGTATTCCAAGTACACCAGCACAGGTTTACCATATGCTTCGCCGTCAAGCGATTCGTAAAATGCGTCGCCCATTGGTTGCGATTACGCCAAAATCATTGCTTCGTCATCCACTTGCGATTTCTTCATTAGAAGAACTCACAGAAGGCACATTCCAAAATGCGATTGGTGAAATTGATGCAATCGAACCAAGCCAAGTGAAACGTGTGGTAATGTGTTCAGGCAAAGTATTCTACGATTTAATTGAAGAGCGTCGCAAAAAAGCACAAACTGATGTGGCAATTATTCGTATCGAACAGCTTTACCCATTCCCTTACGAAGAAGTGGCAAAAATCCTTGAGCCTTATGCGCACGTAACTGATTTCGTATGGTGCCAAGAAGAGCCTCAAAACCAAGGGGCTTGGTATTGCAGTAAACATAATTTTGAATATGTTATTCCAGAAAGTGCAAAACTTGCTTACGCAGGCAGACCAGCTTCTGCCGCACCAGCGGTAGGCTACGCCTCATTACATAACAAACAACAACGTGAATTGATTGAACAAGCCTTAACGCTTTAATTTAGGCTTGAGATAAAAAAGGAACCTGATATGACAACTGAAATTCTCACTCCCGTTCTCCCCGAATCAGTTGCAGATGCAACTGTCGCAACTTGGCATAAACAAGCGGGCGACCGAGTAACCCGTGATGAAGTCTTAGTCGAAATCGAAACCGACAAAGTCGTTCTTGAAGTGCCTGCCCCTGTAGACGGCGTACTTGCTGAAATCACTCAAGCAACAGGCGCAACCGTGGTGTCTTCTCAACTTTTAGGCAAAATCAACACCGCACAAGCGGGCGATTTTATCCAAAATGTTGCAAATAACGATGTTGAACCAACCCCAGCTGATCGCCAAAAATCAGCCATTGAGAACGACCATTCAGATGCAGATTCTCAAGGCCCTGCCATCCGTCGTTTACTAGCAGAACACGGCATTGAAGCGAACCAAGTGCAAGGCACAGGCGTGGGCGGCCGTTTAACTCGTGAAGACATCAACGCTTACCTTGCCAAACGTGAAGCTCAACAAGCCAAAGCAAATATTGCCACCGAACAAAACACCGTGAGCACTGTGGCTTATTCTGCACGTAGCGAAAAACGTGTGCCGATGACTCGCTTACGTAAACGTATCGCAGAACGCTTACTTGAAGCGAAAAACAGCACTGCAATGCTCACCACCTTCAACGAAGTAGATATGCAACCGATTATGAATTTACGCAAACAATACGGCGATAAATTTGAAAAACAACACGGCGTGCGTTTAGGCTTTATGTCGTTCTACATCAAAGCAGTAGTGGAAGCATTAAAACGTTATCCAGAAATTAATGCCTCTATTGATGGTGATGATGTGGTTTACCACAACTACTTCGATATCAGCATCGCAGTTTCAACCCCGCGCGGTTTAGTGACACCAGTACTGCGCAATTGCGACAAACTCTCAATGGCAGACATTGAAAAAACCATCAAAGAGTTAGCGGTAAAAGGTCGTGATGGTAAATTAACCGTAGAAGACCTCACAGGCGGTAACTTCACCATCACCAACGGTGGTGTGTTTGGCTCATTGATGTCTACCCCAATCATCAACCCACCACAAAGTGCAATTTTGGGTATGCACGCCATCAAAGACCGCCCAGTAGCCGTTGATGGTCAAGTGGTTATCCGCCCGATGATGTACTTAGCCCTTTCTTACGACCACCGTTTAATCGATGGCAAAGAATCTGTAGGGTTCTTGGTTACCGTAAAAGATTTATTAGAAGATCCAACACGTTTGTTGTTAGAAATCTAACAGAATAAATTGAAAGGAAGTAGGGCGAATGAAAGTTTGCCCTATTTTTTTGCAAAATGAAGACCGATTTTAACCGCTTGTTTTAGCAAAATCGCTAAAGGATATTTTTAGATAACGCTTCACACAGCAAATTACCAATTCAAAAACCTACGTTTTTACGGTAAAATCACGGCAATTTTTTGTAATTTCAAGTAAAGGTTAAAGTTTATGCAACAGCAATACAATCCAAGTGAAATTGAACCAAAGGTTCAGCAATATTGGACAGAAAATAACGTTTTCAAAGCCATCAAAGACGAATCCAAAGAGAAATATTACTGTCTTTCCATGTTCCCGTATCCGTCAGGTCGCCTGCATATGGGACACGTGCGTAACTACACTATCGGTGATGTAGTTTCACGCTATCAACGTATGTTAGGTAAAAACGTGTTGCAACCTTTTGGTTGGGATGCGTTCGGTTTACCGGCTGAAGGGGCAGCGATCAAAAATAAAACAGCACCGGCAAAATGGACTTACGAAAACATCGCCTATATGAAGAAACAACTTCAACTTTTAGGCTTTGGTTTCGACTGGGATCGCGAAATTGCCACATGTAAACCAGACTACTACAAATGGGAACAATGGTTCTTCACCGAGCTTTACAAAAAAGGCTTAGTGTATAAAAAAACCTCAACAGTAAACTGGTGCCCGAACGATAAAACCGTATTGGCGAATGAACAAGTTCACGAAGGTTGCTGCTGGCGTTGTGATACACCTGTGGAGCAAAAAGAGATTCCACAATGGTTTATTAAAATCACCGATTACGCAGAGCAATTATTAGGCGGTTTGGATAATCTCCCACAATGGCCTGATATGGTAAAAACGATGCAACGCAACTGGATTGGTCGCTCTGAGGGGGTAGAGATCACCTTTGATGTGGCTGATACCAGCGAAAAAGTAGCGGTTTATACTACCCGCCCTGATACGTTCTATGGCGTAAGCTATTTGGGGATTGCCGCAGCACACCCATTGGCAAGCCTTGCGGCAGAAAATAATCCAGAACTTGCAGCATTCATTCAAGAAGCGAAAAACGCCAAAGTAGCCGAAGCAGATTTAGCGACTATGGAGAAAAAAGGGATGGCAACAGGCTTGTTTGCTATTCACCCACTCACAGGCGAAAAATTGCCAATTTGGGTCGCAAACTTCGTGTTAATGCATTACGGTACAGGTGCGGTGATGGCTGTGCCTGCGCATGATCAACGCGACTACGAATTTGCCAATAAATATGGTTTGCAAATCAAACAAGTAATTGCACCGCTTGCAGGGCAAGAAATTGATTTAGCGAAAGAAGCCTTCACTGAACATGGCACATTAATCAACTCTGCAGAATTTGACGGCAGAGATTTCGATGGTGCATTCAACGGCATTGCGGACAAACTCGAACAATTAAGCGTGGGTAAACGTCAAGTGAATTATCGCTTGCGTGACTGGGGCGTTTCTCGCCAACGTTATTGGGGCGCGCCAATTCCAATGCTGACATTAGAAAATGGCGATGTAGTGCCTGCACCAATGGAAGATTTACCGATTATTCTGCCTGAAGATGTAGTGATGGACGGTGTGAAAAGCCCGATTAAGGCGGATCCAAACTGGGCGAAAACCACCTTTAATGGTACACCAGCATTAAAAGAAACCGATACCTTCGATACCTTTATGGAATCGTCCTGGTATTACGCGCGCTATACGTCACCAAAATTTGCCGAAGCAATGTTAGACAAAGACGAAGCGAACTACTGGTTGCCGGTGGATCAATATATCGGCGGTATCGAACACGCGACCATGCACTTACTCTACTTCCGCTTCTTCCACAAACTCTTGCGTGATGCAGGTTTTGTAACCAGCGATGAGCCAGCTACCAAATTATTGTGCCAAGGTATGGTGCTTGCGGATGCGTTCTACTACACCAGTCCAACCAACGAGCGTATTTGGGTGAGTCCAACGCAAGTCACCCTTGAGCGAGATGAGAAAGGTCGTATCATTAAAGCGACCGATCCTGAAGGACGTGAACTAGTTCACACAGGTATGACTAAAATGTCGAAATCGAAAAACAACGGTATCGACCCACAAGAAATGGTGGAAAAATACGGTGCGGACACCGTTCGCTTGTTTATGATGTTTGCCTCACCTGCAGAAATGACCCTTGAATGGCAAGAATCGGGTGTAGAAGGAGCAAAACGCTTCTTAGGTCGTGTGTGGAATTTGGTCTATCAATATCAACAAAATCCAGCAAAAACAGCGTTAGATGTAACCGCACTTTCTGCAGATCAAAAAGCCCTTCGCCGTGAAGTGCACAAAACCATCGCGAAAGTGAGCGATGATATTGGTCGCCGTCAAACCTTCAACACCGCAATTGCGGCGATTATGGAGTTGATGAACAAACTTACCAAAGCGCCGCTTGAAAGCGAACAAGATCGTGCTGTAATGGCAGAAGCATTAAGTGCTGTAGTGCGTATGCTTTACCCAATCACACCTCATATCTGCTTTGAATTGTGGCAAACTTTAGGCTACGAAACTGCTATCGACACTGCAGAATGGGTGAAAGCCGATGAATCTGCAATGGTGGAAGATGAAAAACTAATCGTGGTGCAAGTGAATGGTAAAGTACGTGGTAAAGTTACCGTTGCAGCAGATGCAGATGAAGAAACCGTGAAAACCATCGCCTTTGCTGATGAAAACGTGAAGAAATTTACCGATGGTCAACAAATCGTCAAAGTGATTTATGTAGCGGGTAAATTGTTGAATGTGGTGGTAAAACCATAATCCGTAGGGTGTGTGGGTTGAAAACCCACGCACCATTTTTTACGCGTGCGTGAAGCGTTTACATTTCACACCCCCTACAATAAAGGTACTTTTTATGATTAAATCAATCAAAACCTTACTGCTTGTGGCAACGGTTACAACGCTTTCCGCTTGCGGTTGGCATTTCAAAAACAACGATGTTCTTCCTCAAGAACTTCGCACATTAACCTTTGAAAGTGCTGATGAACATAGCGATATTTCACGCACACTCCGCCAACAGCTTCAATTAAATGATGTTACTTTGGTAAAAGGGCAAGAAAATATTGCTAAATTACGTTTAGTCAATGCTTCAACCAGTAGCAAAGTGGTTTCGGTATTTAAACAAGCACGTGAGGCAGAAAAATTATTAAGCTTGACCGTACAAGCGATTGTTGATGTGCCAAATAAAGGTGCTTATCCTTTAGAAGTGTCAGTGCATCGCACCTTCTTTGATGACTCTCGTGCGGCATTGGCAAAATCTGCCGAACAAGAAATGATTATGCGAGATATGTACCAACAAGCTTCTCGCCAATTGATTATCAAAATGGCAGGACTGAATAAAGAGATTAATCAACCAAAATAATAGCAACGGCGTTGCTCATATGTAGGGGCGAATCACATTCGCCCTGTTTATCTCTGCTTTAAAATAATGCTATGCTAAAACTTTTCCCAGAAGCACTTTCTCAACAACTCTCGAAAAACCTCTCTCCATTCTATCTGCTTACAGGTAGCGATTTGCTCCTGCTTAATGAAAGTAAAGATCTCATTGTTCACATCGCTCGTACGCAAGGTTTTGATGAAAAAACTGACATCACCGTAGGCAATGACACCAAATGGGATGAGATTTTTGAGATGGCTCAATCAATGGGGCTGTTTTTTAATCGTCAAATCATCATCCTCAACTTGCCTGAAAATCTGACTGCTGTGATTGCTAAACAGCTAGAAATCCTTAGCCAGCTTGCTCATAGTGATTTATTACTGATTTTCAGCTTACCTAAATTTAGTAAAGCGGTCGAAAAACAGACGTGGTTTACCAAAATTGAGGCGCAATTAGTGCAAGTAAATTGCCAAACACCAGAAATGAGTAAACTCCCCAATTGGTTGGCTACGCGTGCGAAAACGATGGATTTACAGATTGAATCTGAAGCAGCACAACTTCTTTGCTATAGCTATGAAGGCAATTTGCTTGCCCTTAAACAGATTCTTCAACTGCTCCAACTGCGTTTTACCGACGGAAAAATTACGCTAAACCGAGCTAAAGAAGTAGTAGAACTTTCCGCTCAATTTACTCCATTTCAGTGGATTGATGCGCTACTTGAAGGCAAGACAAGCCGTGCGGTTCGCATTCTACAACATCTACAAAATGAAGAAGTGCAGCCCGTTGTATTACTGCGGATTATTCAAAGAGAGCTGTTTACCCTGTTAGAAATTACCCGTTCCCCAACGCCTGTACTGCCTAATCAAGCATTATTTACAGGTAATCTACGCACTGAATTTGACCGCTTGAAAATCTGGCAAAACCGCCGAACGTTTTATATCCAAGCCTGCCAGCGTTTTACCTATGAAAAATTATATAGATTGATTCAAGACTTAGCCCAGCTTGAAAAAGCAGTGAAGCAAGAATTTAGTGATGATGTGTGGATAGCGCTAGAAAGGTTTTCGTTGGGGTTTAAGTAATCAAATTATCAGGCATATAGAAAACTCTATATGCCTATTTTCTAGGTTATGCCTAACAAAAACATCCCCTCTCGCTGAAAAATCAAACCGTATTGCTTAATATTTTCATCATACTCTGCAATACCTGCATAAACCGTAAGCGGTTGATGTTGCCAGAGAATTTGCAACTCCCAATAGCTTCCCATATAAACGGCATTATGCACTTCACCAATGTGTTCCGAACTTGCAAGATTTTGTGATAATTTCACCGCTTCTGGGCGGATGCCAAGTGTGTAGTGTCCATCTGCTTGCGGGAATTGCTCTTCATCAACAACTAAAAAATGTTCACCGATTTTAAGCTGATTTCCCTGTTTTTTTACAGGCAGTAAATTCACTTCGCCCATAAATTTTGCCATAAATGCATTTTGGGGTTGGAAATAAAGTATTTTTGGTGTTCCTTGCTGGACGATCTCGCCTTTGTTCATCACAATTACCTCATCCGAAACTGCAAAAGCTTCCGCTTGATCATGCGTCACATAAAGGGCGGTGATGTTCATTTTTTGCTGAAGATGACGAATATTCTCTCGCATTACTCGACGAAGATTGGCATCCAGATTACTCAAAGGCTCATCAAAAAGTAGCACTTTCGGTTTTAAAATCAATGATCGCGCCAAGGCGACACGTTGTTGTTGCCCACCCGAAAGTTGGTCGATCATTCGTTCTTCCAAGCCTGATAATTCAACTAAGGCGAGCACTTCTGCGACTCTCATCTCTCGTTCTTCTTTTCTAACACCTTGCATTTTCAGGCTATAGCCCACGTTTTCCGCGACGGTTAAATGCGGAAATAAGGCGTAAGATTGGAACACAATGCCGATATCGCGATCTTGTGGTGCAGCTTGAGTAATGTCACGATCTTCCAAGAAAATTTGACCGCTTGTAGGCAAATCTAAGCCTGCGATTAGGCGAAGAATGGTGGTTTTGCCACAACCTGATGGGCCAAGCAAGGTCGTCATTGAGCCTTGTTTTAAATGTAAATTAAAGCCTTTGATGACTTCGGTATTGCCAAACGATTTATGGATATTTTCTAATCTCAAATAGCCTTGCATTTCATGAACCTTTACGATCTATTAATTTATTAAAGCCCAAAATCACGAGCATCATTACTACAATGAGTGTCGCACCATAGGCAACCGCCATTCCATAATCGCCATCTTCTACACGATTTAAAATATAGGCGGTCGCCACTTGCGTATTCGGCGTAACCAAGAAAATGATCGCACTCATTGTAGTCATTGAACGAACAAAACTAGTCACCAATGCTGAAAGCAACGCTGGGCGAAGCAGTGGCAAAATAATAAACAGAAACGTTTTACACGAGCTAACTTTAAGCGATTGTGACGCCTGTTCCAAATTTACATCAATTTGTGCCAGCCCTGCTATGGCGGAGCGCATTCCAATTGGCATATTTCGGGTCACCATGGAGAGCACGATAATCACGGCTGATCCCGTGAGGTAAATCGGTGCATCGTTGAATGCCATCACATAAGAAACGCCTGCTACCGTGCCTGGAATCGCAAAGCAAAGCAAGGCGATAAATTCAAAAAAGGATTTGCCTTTGAACTGTACGCGCGTAGTTAAATAGGCGATCAACACGCCAAACAGCGCCGTAATGGGCGCAGCACAAAGTGCAAAAATCAGTGTATGAATCAGCGATGGAAAACCACCAAAATCCAAGCCTTGCCCAAATAAACGGAGATAATGTTCGAGTGTAAAGCTGTGATTCACGCCCCAATTGACTACAAAACTGCCGAAGAAAATCGAACCATACAAAATCGCATTAAAGGTAATCCAACCGAGCAAAATGCAAGAAATCAACCATTTTAGACCGCTCGCAAGAGGTAAATGACTTGTTTGATTACCTTTGCCCGCTAAGGTTTGATAAGAGCGTTTGCCAAGCCATTGATATTGAATGAAAAAACTCGCTAATGAAAAGGCAAGCAAAATCACGCCCATTGTGCTTGCGGTGGTGTAATCTGGCTGTGAACCAACGATATAAAAGTAAATTTGGCTTGCTAACACATCGTAATTTCCACCCAACACAAATGGCGTGCTGAAATCTGAAAGCGATTGAATAGAAGTAATCAAAAAGGAGTTTGCCAAAGCAGGTTTCAACAGCGGAAATAAAATATGGCGGAAAGTTTGGCTTGGCGAGCTTTTGAGGCTGTAACTTGCCTCTTCCAAATTAGCAGGAATAAATCGCAACGCTCCTTCAATAATCATAAATGCCATTGGTGTAAGAGCAAGCGTATGCGACAGCAAAATGCCATTAAAGCCATAAAGCCAGTTTTTGTTGATGCCGAACTGTTCAACTAAAAAATGGGTAATCGTGCCGTTTCTCCCCATCAATAGCACCACACCTAACCCGACAACAAAAGGCGGGGTCACAATCGGTAAGATTGAGAATAACTTGCTGATAAATTTCATTTTTTTAGCAATGCGAGTAGTGTAAAGGGCAAAGCAAAGCCCGAAAAAAGTAGAAAGCAGCCCAACGCTTGCAGAAACGCTAATGGATTGCCAAATTACTTTGAGTAAATGCGGTTGTTGGGAGGTTCTAAAGGCTTCATCAAGCGAAAATTTGCCATTAATATAGACAATTGCACTTAAAATCGAAAACATTGGGAAGAGGATGAAAACACAAAGGACAATCAGGCTCGCAAGCAATGTACCAATAATAAAGCGATCGCCCCGTAAAATGCCAAGTCTGGCGATGTTTTCGGTGAATAAAATAAAAATGGAGAGAAATAAAAAGAGCGTTGCGTAGCCAAAACTGGTTGCAGTGAGTTTTGCTGAGAGAAAAATCAGCCCTAAAAAAGCAACTAAAAAGCCGATTTTGGCTTTTGGATGTTTAAAAAATTCAATTGCCAATAAAGGTAAAAACCAGAGCCATGTGATATTAATACTACGCCAGCCTATTGCTGCTAAAATTTCTTTTGCGGTGGAATCAAAAAGCCCATAGTGCAACGCCTGTGATGGAAATACGAGAAAGGCGATCAAGGGCAAAATCAACCAAAATCGGGATTGGGTAGAAAACATCGGTATTAACGTTATATTTGCTCAAAGAGAAAGCGGTTAAATTTCTTCAAAATTTTGCAAATTCTAACAAAAATTTAACCGCTTGCGGGAAAATAAGGCTATTTAGCAAGTTTATCGCCTAATTTTACATCTTCCACCCACTTATTGATCAGATGTTTTCCTTCTTCACTTGAGCCAAATTTATCAAAATCGTATTCCACAAAATCTAATTTTTCCGCATTTGGCATCAATGGCGAAATCTCAGCACCGATAACGGATGGTAATTGATAAAGATGATGCTCTCGCCAAGGCAATTCTTGGATCTCTTTGGTAAGCACAAAGTCTGCGAAAAGTTTAGCATTATCTAAATTACGAGCATTTTTCACAATACTGGTTCCGCCTAATGCGTAGCCTACTTTACCTTGTGGAATCACATATTCAATTGGATTACCTTTCTCTTTTTCAGTAATGTAGGCGTGTGTAAAACCAATGCTTTCTGCTACTTCACCACGCACAAGATTAGAAGTCACTAGGTTACTTTTTGGATATTGTGAAATATTGGCATCCAATTTTTTGAGGTAATCAAAGGTTTTTTCTTCGCCCCAAAGTGAGATAAGGGTTGCCATAATAGTATAGGTTGTGCCAGATGAGCGAGGATCTGGGATTTGCAATTCGCCAGCTAACTTCGGATTGAGTAAATCTTCCCATTTTTTTGGCATCTCAAGTCCAAGAGCTTTTAATTTCTCGGTATTTACCCCTAGACCAAGAACTAGCATATAGGTTGCAGAAGTGTAGTTTCCTTTGTCCGATGCCATCAATTTTTGGAATTGTGGCAAAATGTTTGCCTGATTTTTCGGGCGATATGCTTCTAATAAACCTAATTCAGCCGCTTGAAAATGAGGTTCGATCGTACCGCCATACCAAACATCGGCTTGTGGATTTGATTTTTCAGCTTTTAATTTGCCTAAAATCGTGCCAGTACTCATTTGCGTAAAGGAAGTTTGCACATCATATTTTTCGGAGAAACGTTTTGCTACATCTTCACACAATGCATTTTGCACCGTGCAATAAATGGTTAAACGCCCTTCTGCTTGTACATTATGAGAGGCAAGTAGTGCCGTTGTAGCTAAGCCTAAAGAACAAAGTAAAGATTTTAATTTGAGTTGCATATTCACGCTCCAAGAATGTTGTGTATATAAAAGTGAATGGAGTGGACTGTATCACATAGGTTGGGGGTGTCAAGTATTGGTTTTATTCCATTCAATTATATTTAAAAACCAACAATACGATCTTTTTTTAGGCAGTTAAACATAAAATAACGACAAATTGAGATTTTTTATTTGACTTCATTTTGATAATCCGTAAAATGCACCTCGTTGTTTAGCACAACACTCTAAATGCGGGAATAGCTCAGTTGGTAGAGCACGACCTTGCCAAGGTCGGGGTCGCGAGTTCGAGCCTCGTTTCCCGCTCCATTTTTCTTATCTTACGGCGTGTTAGCAAAGCGGTTATGCACTGGATTGCAAATCCATGTAGCTCGGTTCGACTCCGGGACACGCCTCCATTTTAATTTACTTTAAATTTTTATATAGAATCAATTAGCTAATTACTAGTATAAAATATCTATATTCTTATATCTATTAAAAAGGCATACAGAACCCAATTATCCCATATGCCTTTAATGTCAAATAAACATTACAACCTTATTTATTTTCAGTTGTAGATTCAACCACAGCTTTTTGCTCTGGCACAGCTTCGTATTTTTTAATTAACTCAGCTTCTAATGCCTTTCCCTCTTTCGCCACTTGATCTAATTTCGCTTGTAATTCGCTAAAAATTTTATGCGATTCTTCCGTTGGCTGCTGAGCTACTTTTTCGCCTTCTGCCATCAATTGTATGCCCAATGCCAAGGCTTCTAAAGATTTTTCTTTAAGTTGTTTCACTTTCTCATCAGTAATTTGCAAAGTATCTGCACTTTGTTTAATCGTATCAGCTTGAGCTAATAACGCTCTATTCATTACATCGCGCAATAATTTTTCATCTTTTGCTTTGTCGCCTAGTTTTTCTACTTCGGCGGTAATTGCGTTTTCGATACCTTGTTCTTGAGTTTTTTGCCATTCACGGAATTTTTTGTAATCTTCTGCCCCCGTGTCTACTAATTCAGTAGTTTTCTCCTCGGCACTCACTTCCGTTTTTTCGTGATTGCTTGGTGCAGTTTCTGGTTTCATTCCGGTTTGGGCTGCTGGTGCTGTGTTTGCAACATTAGATGTTGTTTCTACCGGTTTATCGCAAGCGGTTAAAAGTGCAGATAATAATGCAATCGCACTGAATGTTTTTAATTTAGTCATATTAAACCTCAAAAAAATGGCTAGCGAAACACTAGCCATTGTTATTATTGTCTGAATCTAAAATTATTCGCCGAAAGTTTGTTGTAATTCAGCTTGTAATTGTTGTAACACGTTGCCTTCTTGGATAAGTTGCTGTGTTTTCTCTGCTAATGCATTTTGTGATTCAGGTGTTGGCTGAGCCATCACTTTTACAGAATCTGCTACAATTGAGCTTGATAAAGTTAAAACTTCTTTTGTTTTTGCCTTAAATGCAGCAACTAATGGGCTTTTCACCTCTACCGCATCTAAAGTTTTTACTGTTTCATCTACAGTTTTTATGAATTCAACTAATGCTGTTTCTACTTTTTTGGGGTCATTTGTTGCTAATTCAGTTTGAAGTTTTTGTTGGGCAGCGTTTGCTGCTTGCTCTTGTGCTTTGTTCCAATCTAAGATTTTTTGTAAATCTGCTTTACCTTGAGCTAACTCTTCTGCACTTAATTGCACCGCTGGTTTTGCGGTTTCAGTTTGAGCAGATGATTGAGCTTGTGCTGCTGGGGTTGTGGTTTCAGTTTGAGCAGGTGCTTGAGTTTGTGCTGCTGGTGTTGCTTCTGCTTTTGGTGCTTCAGCGGCTTTATCAGCTGGTTTATCACAAGCGGTTAAAAATAATGCAAATAATGCTGTTGCACTGATTTTAGTAAATTTAGTCATTTAAGTTTCCTTTTTCTAAAATAAATATCCCTCAATAGAGAGGTTTCTATATTGTACGCTGTATAGACCGACTTTCAAAACAAATGTTCCGTAAAGTCTTGTATATTTATGTAAATTTAGGCTTTTTTGTGATGTTTTTCCAAACTACGGTGGCGAATTTGCACTTTTTTGCCTTTCGCTTGAAAATATTTTGCGAGTTGTTCCGTCACAAAAACAGAGCGGTGTTTTCCTCCCGTACACCCAATGGCTATGGTCAAATAACTTCGGTTGTTTTTTTCAAGCGCAGGCAACCACATTTCTAAATAGTTGCGTGTGTGATAAATAAATTGATGCACCTCTGTTTGTCGCTCTAAAAAATCAATCACAGGCTGCTCAAGCCCCGTCATTGGGCGAAGTTCTGGGTTCCAATGCGGATTAGGCAAGAAACGCACATCAAACACATAATCTGCATCAGCTGGCAGACCATACTTAAAGCCGAAAGATTCAAATACGATATTTAGCTCTTTCTCTTGATACCCTTGTAACAACGTTCTTAAATTTTCTGCCAGTTCGTGTGAAGAAAGATGGGTGGTATCAATAATATAATTAGCTTGTTGAAGCAATGGTTCTAACAGGCGTTCTTCCAAATCAATCGCACTTTCGAGAGATAAATCTTGGCTCGAAAGCGGATGCAAGCGGCGAGAATCACTATAACGGCGAATAAGCGTGCTTCGCTCGCAGTCTAAGAACAACAATTTCACGTGATAAGGTGAAAGTTTAGCAAATAGTTCATCTAAAACTTTTGCATCTTCGGGCAAATTTCGAACATCAAGGCTCACAACCGCTGATTCTTTTGACTTCGAGAGATACTCCGCTAATTGCGGAATTAACGGAAGCGGAATGTTATCCACGCAGTAATATCCCACATCTTCTAACGCACGTAATGCAACCGATTTGCCCGAACCTGAACGCCCGCTAATAATGATAAGTTCCATAATAAACCCACCAACTACTCTTCTGTTTCTGATTGTCTATCAATATATGCCAAAATCTGCCAAATTTCATCTGCTGATTGTGCCGCTCTAAGCTGCTTGGCTAATGCTTTATCGCTAAGTTTTTGGGCAATTTGTTGCAAATAACCTTTGTATTTTTCGCAACAACCTTCAGGAAACATCATTGCGTAAACCAAATCAACCTCTTTATTATCGCTCGCCTCATAATCAATGGACTGCTCTAATTTAAAAAAGAGGGCGATAGGTTGATTAAGTTCTGCACAATCAGAAGGCAGTTTTGCGTGTGGTAATGCAATGCCATTACCGATGCTTGTGGAACCTAATTTTTCGCGTTTGAACAAATTTTCAAAACAGTTCACAGGGCACATTTCTTTTGTATTAAGACTGTATTCTAACTGGAGAGATTCAGCAACCGTTTTGCCCGCTAACTCTAATAAGCGTTTTTTACTTGAAACGACCACACCATAATAAATATGTTCTGGCGTTAAAAATTCTGTTAATTGCATAATAAAAGTGCCATTGAAATTCAATGGCATTCGTTATTGGAAGAATTAAAGTTTAAACTGATCACCTAAGTAAACTTCTTTTACTTTCGGATTTTCAAGCACTTGGCTTGGTGTACCTGTCGCAATCATCTCACCACTACCCACAATATAAGCACGCTCACACACATCAAGCGTTTCACGCACATTATGGTCGGTAATCAACACACCTAAGCCGCGCTCTTTTAAGTTAACGATAATTTTTTTAATATCGATAACCGAGATTGGATCCACCCCTGCGAAAGGTTCATCTAACAAGATAAATTGCGGGTTAGCCGCCAGTGCACGAGCAATCTCCACGCGACGGCGTTCACCCCCTGAGAGCGCTTGTCCAAGGCTGTTGCGGATATGCTCAATATGAAATTCTGAAATTAACTCATCAGCACGTTCACGGCGCTGTTTATCATTCAGATCTTTACGCACTTGCAACACTGCCATCAAGTTATCATACACACTTAAACGACGGAAAATGGAGGCTTCTTGCGGAAGATAGCCGATCCCTTGTTTTGCACGATCGTGCATAGGTAGCGAGCTAATATCTTCGTGATCAATACGAATTGTACCGTTATCATGGCGAACTAAGCCCACCACCATATAGAATGAGGTAGTTTTACCTGCCCCATTCGGACCAAGTAATCCCACAATTTCACCCGTATTTACGTGAAAGCTCACATCTTTCACTACCTTACGATTTTTATAGCTTTTCGCTAAATGTTCTGCATAGAGCGTTGCCATAACTTTCCTATTTTTTATTCTGATTTAACTGATTTGGAATAAGTACGGTTTTCACGCGTGTTTTTCCACCGCTTGTTGCTTTAAGCTGCTGTTTTTTTACATCATAAGTGATTAACGGCGCCTTAATAAAGCTATCTAGTTGCTTTAATTCTGCATCACCCGTTAAAGTTAAAAATTCGCTGTTCAAATCATATTTTACGCTTGAGCCTTTCCCGTTTACAGGCTTACCATCATCAAGAGTTTGTTGGAAAGTAACAGGAGAGCCTACCGCATCTAATGTCTCTTTTTTACCTTCTTGACGAACGATTGTCACTTTATTCGCTTTCACAATAATTGAACCTTGTGTAATGGTAACACCATCAGCAAAAACAACCGTGTTCGTATTCATATCTAATGATTGACTGCCTGAATCAATGTTAATTGGCTGATCAGTATCATTTTTTAATGCTTGAGCCGATAAACTCACGCCTAATAAAGCGGTTAAAATGGTTGTTTTTATTGCAAATTTCATTGTTTTTCCTTCTCTTGCTCATTTGCCGCTTTAATGACTGTCGGCTCAATATAGCTTTTCACATCTTTTAGCAAGGTTGCCACTTGCTGTTTTAAATTTCCTTTCAGCCCAACGCCTGTGGTGGTAAAACCTAAACCTTGCGATTTAACTTCGCTATCGGTAAACACATCTTGCGTAGTTAAATTAACTGAAAGATGATCTGTTTCAATACGTTGTAATTTTGAAGTTGGCTCAAGAGCTTGTAGTGTTACATTGCCAGAAAGAGTCAAAATTCTCTCCGCATTGATTTCTGCATGATCTGCACTCAATTTCCACTGCTTTAAAGCGGTCAATTTATCAAATAAATTAACTAACGGGTTTGTAAATTCGGTTTTTTCGCTCTCTTCATAACGCTTGATCTCTTCCGCTTCAGCGTAATATTCTGGTTTGCCTTCTAAATCAAACACCGAAGTAGACATTCGCTTTCCTGTGTAATCTGGCATTCCTTCTTTTTTAATCAAATTATCTAGCCCGTTTGCGTCGTCTTTCGCTTGATATTGCATCCAGCCCACCAAGGCTGCCACAATCACTAGCAGCAGGGCTGTTATTCGTTTATTCATATCCTATACCTATAAATTTAACGCTAAATCATAACACAATTTTGATATTCATAGAGAGGGTTAGTTCAGGGATTTTGTAAATTTTGTGAAAAAATAAACCGCTTGTAAGTTTTTTTAATACTTACAAGCGGTTAGTTTTCACGGTAATTTTACTCAATTCTAACCTGTATTTCGCATCCCCGCAGCAATCCCTGTGATAGTAATCATCAAGGCTTGTTCAAGTTCTGGATCTGGATTTTCCGTTTGACGTAATCGTGCGAGCAGCTCAACTTGTAATAAGTTAAGTGGGTCGGTATAAACATTACGTAAGGCGATAGAATCGGCAATCCAAGGTAAATCGCCCATTAACTGACCATCGCTCGATAGTGCAAGAATGGTTTGAATATCCTCACTCAATTGCGTACGGAGATTTTGCCCTAGGCGTTGCAACTCTTTAGCAACTAAGCGTTGATCATAATATTCCGCCAACCATAAATCCGCTTTAGAGAACACCATTTCAAGCATACCGATACGAGTTGAGAAGAATGGCCACTCTTTGCTCATCTCTTTAATTGTTGCTTCATCGCCTGCTTCAATCATTGTGCGTAACGCTGCCCCAGCTCCAAGCCACGCAGGCAACATTAAGCGGTTTTGCATCCACGCAAAGATCCAAGGAATTGCACGTAAGCTTTCCACACCACCGTTAGGGTTGCGTTTTGAAGGGCGTGAGCCAAGTGGTAATTTCGCTAACTCTTGCTCTGGCGTTGCCGCACGGAAATAAGGCACAAAATCAGGTTCACCACGTACCACGCCACGATAAATTTCACACGAAATTTCTGAGCCTTTATCCATTACATCACGCCAGCTCTGTTTAGGCTCTGGTGGCGGAAGTAAGTTCGCTTCTAACACCGCACTCGCGTATAAATTCAAGGTATCAACAGCCACTTCTGGCAAGCCAAGTTTAAAGCGGATCATTTCGCCCTGTTCTGTTACACGTAAGCCCGATTTCAATGAGCGAGGCGGTTGCGATAAAAGTGCCGCATGCGCAGGTGCACCACCACGCCCAACTGTACCACCACGACCGTGGAATAAAACGAGCTCAATATTATGTTTTTCCGCCAAATTCACTAAGGCTTCTTGTGAGCGATATTGCGCCCAAGAAGCGGCTAACATTCCCGCATCTTTTGCAGAATCGGAGTAGCCGATCATTACCATTTGGTAGTTATTGATAATGCCACGATACCAGCCGATATTGAACAAATCGGTCATCACTTTTTCGCTGTGATCTAAGTCGTCCAATGTTTCGAACAGCGGGGCAACAGGAATGGTATATTTGCAGCCTGCTTCTTTGAGTAATAAATGCACCGCTAACACATCTGATGCTTCACGTGCCATAGAGATCACATAAGCAGAAATCACGCCTTCTGGCTGCTCAGCGATGACTTTGCAGGTATCTAAAATCTCTTGCGTTTCTGGACTTGGTGTCCAATTGGTTGGAATAAGCGGACGGCGCGAGCTTAATTCACGCACTAAGAACGCCTGTTTATCATCTTCGGTCCATTGAGAATAGTCGCCTAAACCAATATAGCGAGTAATTTCTGCAATCGCCATTTCGTGTCGAGTACTCTCTTGGCGAATATCTAAGCGTGAAAGGCTTAAACCAAAGCAACGAATACGACGTAAGCAATCCAATAAGCCACCGTTAGCGATAATACGCATTCCGCAAGCGTGCAGTGATTGGTAGCAATCGAAGAGTGGTTCCCACAACTCTTCATCGTTAAATAGCACGTCCTCTTTGTTGATAGTAACAGGCTTGTCTTCGATTAACTCGCCAAAATAAGTTAAAGTATTTTGTAATTTGCTGCGTAAACCTTTAATCACCACACGATACGGCTCAATATGGTCTCCATATTTTTCACGGAATTCTGGCGTACAATTGACAACAGAAAGTTCTTCAGCTAAATCGCTGATATCGTTTAAGAAGAGTTCCGCTGCTTTCCAGCGATTCATATAGAACACTTTACGGGTTACTTCCGAAGTCACAAATGGGTTGCCGTCGCGGTCGCCCCCCATCCAAGAAGAGAAGCGTACAGGCGCTAGTGCCACATCGTGTTGTAAACCAAAATATTTTTCTAATTGGAAATTGAGTTCACGGCTGAAATCTGGCACTGCTGTCCAAAGGCTATTTTCAATGATTGCCATACCCCATTTTGCTTCATCAATTGGCGTTGGGCGAGCGGCACGAATTTCGTTAGTATGCCATGCCAACGCAATTAACTGCATCAAACGGCGTTGTAAGCGGAATTTTTCGCCCTCGGTTAAATCATCGTGTTCTAATTGCTCTAAACATTTGTTGATCTCAACGTGTTTATGCACTAAAGAACGACGGGTTACTTCGGTTGGGTGAGCCGTTAAAACCAGCTCAACGAGTAATTTTTCAACGGTTTGAATGACTAACTCAACAGGCGTATTTTGCGCTTTCAAGCGGGCGAAAAGTGCACCTAAAGCGCGATTACCTAAGGTTTCATCATAGTCGTGACGAGAAATCGTTTGATATTGTTCTGCAATATTGGTGAGGTTTAAGAATTGGCTAAACGCACGAGCCACAGGTAAGACATTTTCAGTTGAAATATGAGCGAGTTTATCCAGTAACTGCTCTCGGGCTTGTTCATCGCCGCTACGAGATTTTTTTGAAAGCTGACGAATACTCTCAATCAGATCTAAAATTTCGCTTCCTTGTGCTTCCCGAATCGTTTCCCCTAAAAATTCGCCCAACATATGAATGTTTTGACGCACGCCAGAATGAGGTTGGCTCATAATATTTCCTCTTTGATTTTGAAAATTAACTGAAAGTAGATATATCGAATTTGAGTTAAAATTTCAACCTAGAATTTTTTTATTTATGAAAAAAATGATAAAACGCAAATTTTCTCTTTTTTAGTTTTTTCATTACGTTTGTTTTGTCCTACTCGCTCTGCTATGATACGCCCGTTTTATTTACTGATAAGGACAAAAAATGATTACATTACACACTAACTTTGGCGACATTAAAATCGCGTTAAATTTTGAAAAAGCCCCTATTACAGCAAAAAACTTTGAAGATTACTGTAAAGAAGGCTTCTACAACGGTACGATTTTCCACCGTGTTATTGATGGCTTTATGATTCAAGGCGGTGGTATGACTTCTGGCTTAAAAGAGAAAGCAACCAAAGCCCCAATCGAAAACGAAGCGCACAATGGTTTAAGCAACAAACGCGGCACACTTGCAATGGCACGTACTTCAGACCCACATTCAGCGAGTTCACAATTCTTCATCAACGTAGCAGACAATACGTTCTTAGATTACCGCTCAAAAGAGCTATTTGGTCGTCAAGTGGTGCAAGAATGGGGCTACGCAGTATTTGGTGAAGTGGTTGAAGGGATGGATGTTGTTGATAAAATCAAAGGCGTGAAAACAGGCAATAAAGGTTTCCACCAAGATGTGCCTGTTGAAGAGGTAGTGATTGAGTCTGTGAGTGTGGAGTAAGTTCAGATTTCTCCTAGAGCTTTCTCCCTAGGTTACGCATAATTCAGCCCCTTTGGGGCTGTTTTTATATATTTAAATCAATTGAAAATAATGAAAACCTACCTCGTTGGCGGTGCCGTCCGCGATGCTTTATTAAATATTCCCGTAAAAGACCGTGATTTCTTAGTCGTTGGCTCAACGCCTGAAGAACTCCTTTCGCTTGGCTATCAACAAGTGGGGGCGGACTTCCCTGTTTTCCTACACCCAGAAACCAAAGAAGAATACGCCCTTGCACGCACAGAACGCAAAAGTGGGCAAGGTTACAACGGTTTTATCTGTGATTTCTCACCAGATGTGACACTTGAGCAAGACTTAATCCGCCGCGATCTAACCATCAACGCAATGGCTCAAGATCTCACAAGCGGTGAAATTTTCGATCCATTTTGCGGATTGCAAGATCTGAAAAACAAAATGCTTCGCCACGTTTCACCAGCGTTTGCGGAAGATCCGCTGCGTGTATTACGCGTGGCACGCTTTGCGGCTCGGTTTGCCCATTTAGGCTTTAAGATTGCCGATGACACGGTAAATCTGATGCAAAAAATGGCCGCTTGTGGAGAACTCGATCACTTAACTGCTGAGCGAATTTGGCTTGAAACACAAAAAGCTTTCGCCACACCTTCGCCACAAATTTATTTTGAAGTGTTACGAGAAGTAGGAGCATTGAAAGTCCTCTTTCCTGAAATTGATGTCTTATTTGGCAAGCCTCAACCAGAAAAATATCATCCCGAAATTGATAGCGGCGTACATACGTTAATGGTATTAGCACAAGCTAAAAAATTGGCAAAACAGGCGGAAAATCCGACCGCTTTGCTCTTTTCTGCCCTTTGCCACGATTTAGGAAAAGGCTTAACGCCCGAAGATATTTTGCCACACCATTATGGACACGAAGTCAAAGGCATTCAGCCGACAAGAAATTTAGCGAATCGCTTAAAAGTGCCTAGCGAGATCAAAGACTTTGCGATTTTGGTGACCGAGTATCACACTCATTGCCATAAAATGGCTGAGCTTCGCCCTGAAACGGTGTTAAAGCTCTTTAATACGTTAGATGTGTGGCGAAAACCCAATCGATTTAAAGATTTCTTGCTTGCTTGCGAAGCAGATAGCAAAGGCCGCTTAGGTTTTGAAGATCGTGAATATCCGCAAGCTCAACTTGCGATGCAATATTTTGAAGTGGCAAATAAAGTGGATGTACAGCAAGTGATTGGAGATGGCTTTGAAAAACAAGCGATTCGGGATGAGTTGAATAAGCGCAGGATTTTAGAAATTAAACGCATTAAATCACAACATTAAGTAAGCATTGCACAAAACGAATGAGCTTGTCTAAAGCGCGCCTAAGTAGTCGTTTTGTGCAATCACTTTATATTTAGCTATTCAACATCCCTTCCAACGTTTCCTGTGCTTCTAACCATTCCATTTCAATCTCTTCTACTTTCTGTTTTGCTGAGATCTGCTTGGTGAGTGTTTCGGTCAGCTGGGCTTTATTTTCTGCTTCGTAGATTTCACTGGTTGCCAGTAGCTCTTCGAGCTTGTTTAACATCGCCATTGCCTTTTCTAACTCTTTCTCAAGTTGAGTAATTTTCTTTCGAAGTGGGGCGGTTTGTTGACGAAGTTCTGCCTCCAAACGTTTTTGCTCCTTGCGATCTTGCGCTGAAAGATTACCGCTTGTATTCGTACTTTCTTCGCTGCTAGCGGTCGAATTTTCCTCTTTTTTTGCAGAAGCCAATGCAAGAGCATTTTGTTCATTTAGCCATTTTTGATAATCTTCTAAATCGCCTTTAAACTCTTCGACTTTATGATCGTGCACCAAATAAAATTCGTTCACCGTGCTACGCAATAAGTGACGATCGTGCGAAACCACCACAAGCGAGCCTTCGTAATAAGTGAGGGCATCAGTGAGAGCTTGGCGCATTTCTAAATCAAGGTGGTTGGTCGGCTCGTCCAATAAGAGTAAATTTGGGCGTTGCCACACAATCAAGGCAAGCACAAGGCGGGCTTTTTCACCGCCAGAAAAAGATCCGACCGCTTGTTTCACTTTATCACCTTTGAAGTCAAATCCGCCTAAGTAATTACGCAATTCTTGTTCGGTTTTTTCGGGTGCAAGCTTTTCCAAATGCCAAAGTGGGCTTTCATCAAAACGGAGCGTATCGACTTGGTGCTGAGCGAAATAGCCCAACTGTACGCCTTTTGCGAGTTGCACTTGCCCTGACAGGGCAGAAATCTCCCCCGCAAGCAGTTTAATCAGCGTAGATTTACCCGCACCATTTCGCCCCAAAAGCCCGATGCGAGAACCTGGCACGAGGTTAAGTTTGACCGATTTCAGCACTGTTTTATCGCCATAACCCGCTGCAACATTTTCCATCATCAATAGCGGACTTGGTAAGCTCAATGGCGGGCGGAATTCAAATTCAAACGGAGAATCTGCATAGGCTGGGGCAATTAACTCCATTTTTTCCAAGGCTTTAATACGGCTTTGAGCCTGTTTGGCTTTGGTTGCTTTTGCTTTGAAGCGGTCGATAAAACTTTGTAAATGTGCCACTTTACGTTGCTGTTGTTGATAAGCAGCATTTTGTTGGCTGATTTTAGTTGCTCGCTGAATTTCAAATGAGGTGTAGTTGCCCGTATATTCGTTCAATTTTTGGTGTTCAATATGAATTACGCGATCGATAATCGGATCAAGAAAATCGCGGTCGTGGGAAATGAGTACGAGCGTGCCACGGTAATTGGTGAGCCAGCGTTCCAGCCAAATAACAGCATCCAAATCCAAGTGATTGGTCGGTTCATCAAGAAGGAGTAAATCTGAACGACAAATCAACGCTTGTGCTAAGTTTAGACGCATACGCCAACCGCCCGAAAAAGATTTTACGGGGGAGTTCAGTTGTTCGGTGCTAAAGCCTAAGCCATTTAATAACGTTGCAGCACGAGATTGAATTGTCCACGCATCAATGGTGTCTAATTGGGCATGTGTGGTGGCGATTAAATGACCATCGTTATCGTAATTGGCTTGTTCCAGCTGCGCTATAAGTTGTGTGTATTCACGATCGCCTTGAATCACATAGTCGATTGCTGAAATATCTAGTGCGGGGGTTTCTTGGTTCACCCACGAAATTGCCCAGTTTTTCGGCAAGCTAACTTCACCGCCTTCTGGTTGTAATTCATTTTTTAAGAGTGCAAAAAGCGAAGATTTTCCACAACCATTTTTACCGACTAGCCCCACTTTTTGACCAGTGTGAATGGTGGCGGAAGTGTTTTCCAAAAGTGTATTTAAACCGCGTTTTAAAATTAAATCTGTAAAAAAAATCATAATAAATTGACTAAATATGCTAAAATTAACAGCATATTTTAGCATAATCAAAGAAGAGATGTTTGATTCATTCAATGTACAATTTGTTCTATATTGAGCAGTCATGTGGTTGTGTAATAGACTTGACTTTAGTCTTCATTGCAATAAATAATCTATATCTCAAATTGAGATTTTTACACAACAAATAACATCTCTTAGTTAATTTACTTTTAAGGAAACACTATGAAATTCTCTAAAAAAGCCCTCTTTTTAGCAACGGCATTAACCTCAGCGGTGCTTGCAGGCTGCCAAGCGCAATCTAATGTCTTGGTATTTAATACGCCATCACCAACGGCAACGTTTAATACTAACAACCAAACCGCAGCAGTAAGCGTCAATACGCGCGATTTACGTACTTCACGCGAAGTCTCTTCTTACACCAAAAATGGCGAAGTGATCCGTTTAACCTCAAGCCCTGAAGTAGTGCAACTTTTACAACAAGCGGTACAACAAGATTTAAATGCAAAAGGTTTCCAATTAGTGCAAGGTGCAGCGAATGCGAACGTCACTGTGAATGTAAAACGTTTCTTCGCAACGGTTGAGCAAGGCAATCTTCGTCACAAAACCAATGCGGAAGTAAATGTTGATATTACCGTGCAAGGTGCAAAAGGTAACTTCAACAAATCCTTTAATGCTACCCGTGGTTATGAAGGTGCGTTGGGAGCAGATAATAAAGACATCCAAAAAATCTTAAACCAAGCCTATCAAGATGTGATCAACGCCATTTATAACGACAACGAAGTGGTGAATGCGATTCATCAATATAAATAATATTGTTTTGATGTAGCAACTATGTTGCTCCCATGTAGGGGCGAATTACATTCGCCCTATAGCTTCATACCAAATTATCTTCACAATAGGGCAAATATTATTTGCCTCTACAAAATTATGCGAATCCCAAGAATTTATCATCCCTCATCATTAGCCAACCAAACAAGCTGTATGCTTAGCGAAGATGCCACCAATCACGTTGGGCGTGTATTAAGAATGAATGAAGGCGATGCCATTACTTTATTTGATGGCTCAAACCATATCTTTCACGCCACATTACAAGCGGTCGAAAAAAAGCAAATTATTGCAAAAATTCACGCTAGCGAATTAGATGATCGCGAATCACCTTTGCCTATTCATTTGGGGCAAGTAATTTCTCGTGGCGACCGAATGGAATTTACCATTCAGAAATCCGTAGAGTTAGGTGTAAAAACCATTACTCCGCTTTGGTCGGAGCGTTGTGGCGTAAAACTCAATGAAGAACGCCAAGATAAAAAATTGCAACAATGGCAGAAAATTGCAATTGCGGCTTGCGAACAGTGCGGACGTAATGAAATCCCTGAAATTCGCCCAATGATGAAGCTCACCGATTGGTGCAAAGAGCAAGATGGGATGCTAAAGTTGAATTTACATCCTAGAGCCCAATATACTATCCGTCAATTGCCGAATATGCCGAAAGAAGGCGTGCGATTGCTTATTGGTTCTGAAGGTGGGCTTTCTCCCGAAGAGATTGCAATGACAGAAACAGAAGGCTTTACCGAAGTGTTGTTGGGCAAACGAGTATTGCGTACAGAAACCGCATCTCTTGCGGCAATTACTGCTTTACAGGTCTGCTTTGGTGATATTTAACGAGAAAAGAGAATGTTAGAGAACTTACAAGGTAAATTTTTAATTGCAACGCCCGATATGGACGATCCTTATTTCGATCGTGCCGTTGTGTATATTTGTGAACACAATAACAACGGAGCCATGGGGTTAATCATCAATATGCCAACCGATTTGTCTGTGTTGGAGCTGCTCACACGAATGGATTTCCAAATGGCAAATCAGCGTGATTATAAAAAAGATCAAATGGTCTTAAGTGGCGGTCCTGTGAGCCAAGATCGCGGCTTTATTGTCCACACCAAAACGACACAATCTTTCTTGCACTCTTATAAAGTCACAGATGATATTATGCTGACCACATCGGGCGATGTGTTGGATACTTTAGGCACAACAGATGCACCTGAACACTTTATTGTTTGTTTAGGTTGCTCTACTTGGAATAGCGAGCAACTACAACAAGAAATTGCTCAGAATATGTGGATTTATTCCGATGCGAATAACAAAACGTTATTCAAAACAGGTTATCTTGAGCGCTGGTTAGAAGCCAATGAGATGATGGGCATTTCATCGGGTGTATTAAGCGCGGCGGGAAGAGCTTAAACCTGCCAAATTTTTTATTATTCATCTTCATTATTCGTTATTCATCAAACAAAAAGGCTAGCATTTCTGCTAGCCTTTTTCATTAGATAGAAATTCTATCTTTTTGCATTAACCAATTACCATTGGAAACCGTATGCAGCACCCACCATCGCATCTTTCTTACCAGATACGTTTGATGAACCGCTTAGTTTGATAATGTGTTTACCATTATCTGATAAGCGTGAGTAACCAACTGCTACTGCTTGTTCACCACGGTAGTTAGTAGTTGCAACACCTACCATAGATTTACCAGAGGTATGTGGTTGTGGAAGCATACCGATTGCACCAGCAATTGCAGTACCTTTTCTGCCACGTTTCTCCACTTGGTCAATCTTATCGTTTAATTTACCGATAGCTTGAGTGTTTTGGTTGATGTTTGCTTTCGCGTCATTTAATTGACGAACGTTTACTGCATCACCATCTTTCACGCCGTTTGCAACGTTAGTTACACGAACAGGGTTTCCTGCCTTGTCACCGAATTTAACTTCAGTTACGTTATCATTTGCTTTAGCAGTGCTGATTGTCGTTGCAGCATCACCTTTACCTACTGTTGCTGTTTCAGTAGTTACAGTGTTTACGCTCACATCGTTCGCTAACGCGTAAGTCACATTGTTGCCATCACGTTTAACTTTTAAGTTTTTACCTGCAGTATGAGTAACTGTTGTACCTGCACTTACAGATGCACCTTTATCGTTAGCCGTTGAAGTTTCGATAGCTTCTTGTGAATCTGCCACTTTCACTGTCCATGCTGCGCTGTTGATTGCATCTGCTACGTTTTTCACAGTTGCAACTTTGTTTTCATCGCCTGCATTCACAGTTACTTTACCACGGTTTGCATCGCCTTCCGCTGTGCTTGCATTTACAAGAGAACCTGTGTTCACTTTCACGCCGTTTGCATCAACGGTTAAGGTGTCAGTGTCTGCTGATTTAACATCATAAGACACATTCACAACATCTTGGCTACCCACTTTCGTTACTGCCACATTCGCTTTCGTACCTTTACCATCTACATAGTTTACAGCATCGCCTGGATTTACAGTTACGTCTGTGCCATCAGTTGCTTTTGTTTTCCAACCTGTATTGTTGATTGTGTTAACAACATCACCTGTTGTCGCAAATTTAGCGTCCGCACCCGCTGTGGTATCTGCGTTTCCGTCTTTACCTACAACTGCTTTACCTGTTGTTGAGTTTGCAGAAGCATTACCTTTGGTGCTTGCTACTACACTGTTAGCCACTGAAGCCTTATCAACAGAGAAGTTCAACTTAGTTGTTTTACCGTCTGTTGTTGGTTTAATCACAACAGAACCGTCATCACTTGTAAAGTTAACTGTATCTGCATGAGTTACAGCATCAACGTTTTTGTTGTTTGTTTGCAAGTTCCAACCAGCATTTAACACATCGTTTACAGTTGCCGCTTCTTTGCCAGTGGTTCCTGCATCAAATGGTGCTTTAGTTACTGATTTAGTTGTGTTATCTACTGGGGTTAAGTGATTATTTAAGTTGAGGTCATAAGACACATTCACAACATCTGGTTGGCCGTCCACTTTCGTTACTGCCACATTCGCTTTTGTACCTTTACCATCTACATAGTTTACAGTATCGCCTGGGTTTACCGCTGTTGATTGGTCTGCATTAGCCACTTCGTTGCCATCTGCACCAACCACTTTAGTCGCTTGCGTTTTCCAACCTGAGTTGTTAATCGCGTTTGCTACTTGGTCACCCGTTACGTAGTTTGTATCACCAGTCACTTTGCCTGTGTTGCCATCTTCTGCCTTCACATTACCCGCTTCTAAGCCGATGTTGATGTTACGTACGCCTGTTTCTTCGTTCGTTTCACCCGTAACTTTAACGCCGTTCACACCGTTGAAACGAACTTCCCTTGCATTCGTTACGCTTGCCGCATAATTATTACCTGAAGCTGATACTACCCAACCTAAGTTCTTCGCATCTGCAACCGTTAACACATTCGTTTCAATTGAGTTCTCTAAGTTCGCTAAACCTGATGCTGCGTTCGCATATGCAACAAACGATTTTAACGTTGTATTCGCTGCACCTAAAGCCTCTAACTCTTCGTCTGTCGCTGGTGTGCCTTTTACTGGGTTATTTGAATCATCTAGTTTAATTAAACCAGTTTCTGGATCCACTACATAGTAAGTTCCATCAACGTTAACTAATTGGTTACCGTCTTTGTCGAACTCCATTGTGTTCGCACCTGCATCTACATTGGTAATTTGCGTTGCATTACCTTCTTTATCTGCTACTTTTAATGCACCCGCATCCGCAGATAATTGTACCGCTGTATCGCCTTCACCAAGAGTTACGCTATTAACTTCGATGTCTTTCGCTAAACCGTAAGTGAATGTCTTCTCATTGCGTTTTACCGCTAAGTTTTTGTCCGCTTCGAAAGTAATTTCATCGCCAGCGCCAATCGCTGCTGATTCTTCACCTTTCTCTGCACGGTCTGTCATCGTTGTTTCTAGGTTATTCGCTTTCGCAAACCATTTCGCGCTGTTGATTGCATCTGCTACGTTTTTCACAGTTGCAACTTTGTTGTCATCGCCTGCATTCACAGTTACTTTACCACGGTTTGCATTGTCTTTCGCTGTGCTTGCGTTTACAAGAGAACCTGTATTCACTTTCACGCCGTCTGCATCAACGGTTAAGGTGTCAGAGTTTGCTGACTTAACTTCGATAGTAATGTCACGAGTTGATTTATCTTCCCCGGTTGTTTTACCAGTAATAGTAATACCATTACCGTTATTAAAACGAACTTCATCTAAGTGACTTACTGCTTCTGAGTAATCTTGATTTGTTGAAACAACCCAACCTAATTTCTTCGCATCTGCAACAGTCATTGCGCTTGTTGGATCAGAGTGTTCTAAATCTGCTAAGCCAGAAACTGCTGCTGCAAAGTTACCAACGTTTTTATCAGCTAATGCTTTTAACTCCTCTGGGGTTGCTGGTGTAATTTCAGTTGTTGTATCTGCAGTATTGTCATCATTTAATTTGTAGAACTTACCATCAATTTCAACTAATGGATTTCCGTCCTTATCAAATGCAAGTGTTTTTGTGCCTTCTGCAATATTACGTAATTCAACTGGGTTACCTGCTGTGTTTTCACCATGATTTTCAGGGTTATGCATTGAAGCAATTACATTTTCAACTGGTTTAATTTCATTAGCATCGTTTGCAGTTGCAGCTGTTGTACCTGCTGGGTAGTATTTACCATTAATGATAACCGCATCGCCAATGTCTGAAGATGGATACCATTTGTCGCCCACTTTAGTTACTTTATTGCCTTCTGCATCAGTATAAACTACTGGTACTTCAGCAATTTTTTCAGCTACAGCATAAAGTTGTGAACCATTGATTGCATCTGTTGATGCTGATGAGATTTCACCTGCTGCTACATGTTTGATTTGACGTTCAGAACCTTCAGCACCTACAGAAACGAAACGACCTTGTAAAGTATTTGCTGCATCTGATGGTGTACCTAAAGTATCTGTACCACCTAAGTTACCTTTAAAGCCATTGTAAACTAAGTGACCTACTTTCGCAGAGTTTACCGCTTTAACTGTTGCTGCGCCATCACTAGCATTACCTAATACCACTGCATTTTGTTTACCTGCCGCAACAGTTACGCCAGTACCTAATACGAATACATCGTCACTTACTACGTTGTTATTATAACCAATTGCAGCTGAACGGCTGCCACTTACAATAACTTTGTTACTATCATTCTGATCGCTAGAACCAATGGCAATTGAGTTCGTGCCTGTTGCTTCAGTTTTACGACCAATTGCAATAGCACGAGTGCCTGATGCTAACGCCTCATCACCCATTGCCGTCGCGCTGGTTGATGATGCATTAGCTTTATGACCTAATGCAATTGTTCTTTGATCGGATACACTTGCGGATGTACCAATCGCGATACCATTTGCACTGTTTTTACCTTGAACTGTTTCAGCGCCATTCCCCATGATAATAGAGTTATTAGAACGAGCACGACTTAATTTACCAATTGCAATTGCAGAATCAGCGGTTGCTTGAGCGGCTTGGTCAGCGTAGCTAGATGCACCGCCACCACCAATAGCAACTGCATTTTTAACTGTAGCTTGTGCATGAGCCCCCACAGAAACAGCACCAAAAGCAGTTGCATCCGCACTAAAGCCTACAGCTGTAGCTGAAGTACCTGTTGCACCAGCTTGACTACCTAATGCTGTAGTACCATCACCTTTAGCTGACGCCTGATAACCAAGCGCTGTTGTACGGATACCTTTCGAAATAGATTCATTACCTATAGCAACATTACCTAAACCTGAATTTCGATTGTCGGCTGAACCTACTTCAGCCCTTTCTTCATCCGTTAATATACCTGCTTCGGCACGCGAACCAACAACGGTACTAGCAGGACCAGTTGCACTTGCATAAGCACCAATTGCGACAGCTGATTGTTCGATAGCTGCACCGCCACCAGTTCCTTTCGCCATTAAACCGATTGCAATATGACCGTTACCACCATTTTCAGTTCCTTCACCACCAGCGTGAGAGCCGTTACCAATTGCGATACCATCATACGCTGTGACTGTTGCCCCTGCAGTTTGAGTCGCACCGTTTAGAGATTGATCTGATACGTGATCTGTACCAATTGCTAAGCCACCGCGGTCATATGCAGTAACAACTGGCTTTGCTGACTCTGCCGCCATTGAACCACTTGCTGTTACTAAAGAAACCGCTAAAACTGAAAGTTTAGCCACTTGTTTTACTGAGCTTTGTTTTTTATGAGCCTTACTTAATTCAGACACAACCGTCCATGATTGAGTTGCGTGATTCCAAATAACTTTAAATATTTTATTCATTGACACGTTTCCTTATGAATAAGATGTAGATTATGACACTTTTAAATAAAAATGCCTGTAGAAGTTGATCATCTTAGAAGTAAGATATCAAGTCCTTATAATAATACATCTTTTTTGCTTAACAAAGAAACAAATTTACATAAGATTACACGAAAAGAAATTGGGGATAGGATCTTGGGGGGTAAATTTACAAAAATTTAACAATTTAAGAACAAATTGCCTAAAAGAGAAGATAAATAAAGGGCGAGTATAACCCCGCCCGAAAATAATAGATGTATTATTCCACTTTTAAGATACGGCAAGTATTTGTGCCGCCTTCTTTTAACTCATCGCCATGCGTTAATAACACTAAATCGCCTGCTAATAAGTAGCCTTGCTCTTTTAATAATGCTAATGCTTTTTTCGCACCATCAATAGTGCGGCTCTCTTCATCGTAGAACACTGGGGTTACACCACGATATAATGCCGTACGGTTTAATGCACGTGGGTTACGTGATAATGCGAAAATAGGTAAGCCTGAACTGATACGGCTCATTAATTTTGCGGTTTCGCCTGAGTGAGTTAATGCGATAATCGCAGAAACGCCTTCTAAGTGGTTTGCGGTGTACATCGCAGACATTGCAGTTGCTTCATCAACGTGTGTAAATGTACCTTCCATACGGTGACGAGAGACGTTGATGCTTGGCATAGATTCTGCACCTAAACATACATCCGCCATAGATTTTACGGTTTCAACGGGGTAGTCACCGTTTGCGGTTTCGCCTGAAAGCATTACTGCATCAGTACCATCTAATACCGCATTCGCCACGTCCATTACCTCTGCACGAGTTGGCATTGGTTTTTTGATCATGGACTCCATCATTTGGGTTGCCGTAATCACTACGCGGTTTAATTTACGTGAACGACGAATTAAACGTTTTTGCACGCCAACTAATGCTGCATCGCCGATTTCAACACCTAAGTCACCACGTGCCACCATAATCACGTCTGCACCTAAGATGATGTCGTCCATCGCTTCTTCTGTTGCAACCGTTTCAGCACGTTCTACTTTCGCAACGATTTTCGCATCTAAGCCTGCTTCTTGTGCTAATTGACGTGCATAGTTTAAGTCTGCACTTGATTGTGGGAATGATACTGCTAAGTAATCCACACCAATTTTCGCCGCTAATTTGATGTCGTTTTTATCTTTTTCAGTTAATGCTGGTGCAGATAAGCCGCCACCTAATTTGTTGATCCCTTTGTTGTTTGATAACGGGCCACCAACAGTCACTTCAGTGTGAACTTTCACGCCTTCGACTTCTAATACTTTTAATTGAACGTTACCATCGTCTAATAAAAGAATATCGCCCGGTACGACATCGTTTGGTAAGTTTTTATAGTCTAAACCTACTGCATCTTGGTGACCTTCACCACGTGGTAAATCTGCATCTAAAGTGAATTTATCACCGATGTTTAAGAAGATTTTGCCATCTTTAAACGTAGAAACGCGGATTTTAGGGCCTTGTAAGTCACCTAAAATTGCCACAGTTTTCCCTAATTTAGCCGCAATTTCACGTACTTTATTTGCACGCTCAATGTGATCTTCTGGAACACCATGAGAAAAGTTCATACGAACCATATTCGCACCTGCGGCAATAATTTTTTCTAAAGTATTGCCACGGTCAGTTGCAGGACCTAATGTGGTAACAATTTTGGTTCTTCTTAATTTTCGAGACATTGATTACTCCAATTATTGAAAGTTAGATTTTAAAAAATTTTCTTGATACAGTAATAACCATACAAAACGGCAAGTATTATACGCCTAAAATATAATTCTTGAAATAAGAAATAGGAAACAGCTTATGAACATCTGGATTATGCGCCATGGCGAAGCAGGCTTTGATGCGCCAACCGATAGCGAAAGAACCTTAACGGAAAAGGGCAAAAATGCAGCGTTTTTACAAGGCAAATGGTTGGGTGAACAATGTATTCCGCGAAATATTCAGTTCGATAAAATCTTAGTAAGCCCTTATGTTCGAGCTCAGCAAACACTTACAGCCCTCACACAAGGCATGGAAGCGGTTGGTTTTTCCCAACATTTTGCAAATATTACTGAGGAATGGGATGAAATCACGCCAAGTGGCTCACCTGATTTGATCCAAGATTATTTGGCATTTTTGAATGAAGAAGGGGCAAAGCAAGTGCTTATCGTTTCGCATTTACCGCTAGTGTTTGATTTAATCCAAACATTCACACAATATCAGCAAAGCGTGCATTTTTACCCCGCTGTCATCGCTGAAATCCATTGGAATGGAACAAAAGGCGTGCTTTTACAAGAAAAAATCGCTTAAACAAAAAAATCAAGCAGATTTTTTCATATTTTTTATTAAATTGTTTAAAAATCACTCTTCTCAAACGTGTAAAAAATGCGTATGATACGCCCCCTTGATTGTTGCATTGCATAACAATTAGGCAAATTACAAAAAGATGCAGTATGGAATTGCATCTTTTTTCGTTGATATTTTAAGAAGAATGCGGAGAAATGATGCGAATTGGACAATATGAATTTAAAAACCGTATTTTCCTCGCACCAATGGCGGGTATTACCGACCAACCATTTCGCCGTTTATGTAGCCAGCTTGGTGCTGGGCTTACCTTCTCTGAAATGATGTCAACTAACCCTGATGTATGGCATACTGAAAAGTCTAAACTGCGTTTGGCTCATCACCAAGAAATTGGAATTAATGCCGTACAAATTGCAGGAGCTGATCCTATTGAAATGGCAGAAGCAGCAAAGGTAAATGTAGGCTATGGTGCTGAAATTATTGATATCAATATGGGATGCCCCGCTAAAAAGGTAAACAAAAAAATGGCAGGCTCTGCCCTTTTGCGTGAGCCCGATTTAGTGGCTGATATTTTACAGACTGTGGTGAATGCTGTGGATGTGCCTGTTACCTTGAAAATTAGAACAGGCTGGGATCTTGAGAATCGAAATTGCGTAGAAATTGCCCAAATTGCAGAGCAAGCGGGTATTCAGGCTTTAACGCTTCATGGACGCACACGAAGTTGTTTATTCAACGGAGAAGCAGAATATGAGAGCATTAAAGCGGTCAAAAATGCGGTTTCCATTCCAATTATTGCCAACGGGGATATTACCTCCGCTGAGAAAGCGAAATTTGTGCTCGATTACACAGACGCAGATGCCGTGATGATTGGTAGAGGGGCTTATGGTCGCCCTTGGATATTCAAGGAAGTGAATGATTTTTTAGAGAATGGTTATTACACTACCTTAGCAACGGAAGAAAAATGTCGCCTTATGTTGCGACATATCCAAGATCTTCATCAGTTTTATGGTGAAGAAAAAGGATATCGGATTGCTCGGAAACACGTCAGTTGGTATGTAGAAAATTTAATGCCAAACTCAACTTTTAAGCGTGCTTTTAATGCGTTAGAGAGTGCGAAAGCACAACTCGATGCATTAGAAGATTTTGTAGAAGATCTCTTAGATTAAGTGGATAAAGGAAATGATTGAACAACCAGTAAACAACCCATTAACGGTTACGATGCTAAATGCACAAGCTCAACAAGTAGTAAAACCACTACGCGATAACGTAAAAGCAGCATTAAAGAATTATTTAGCACAATTAAACAATGAAGATCCAACAGAATTATACGAATTAGTATTATCTGAAGTTGAGCATCCAATGCTTGATATGGTGATGCAATATACACGCGGTAACCAAACTCGTGCTGCAACTATGCTTGGCATTAACCGTGGCACATTACGCAAAAAATTAAAAAAATACGGTATGGGTTAATTCTTACTCGGATAAAAAACCTCACACATCGAAAGATGGTGAGGTTTTTTTACGATATTATACTGCCGTTGTTCCATCATCATAGGGTGAACTCAAAATGAAAATCCCTATTGAATTAAAGTTTCAATAGGGATTTTACGATTTTTAATCAGTAAAAAAATTACCAACCTTTTACTACACCATCTTTGAAGTGTTTTTGTGCTTCTTGGAATACTTCTTCAGTTTGGTATGCTTTTACAAAGTTTTTCACGTTTTCGCTATCTTTGTTATCTTTACGAGCCACGATGATGTTTACATATGGAGATTCTTTATCTTCCACAAACACGCCGTCATTCGCACTTAAACCGACTTGACCCGCGTAAGTGTTGTTTACCACCGCTAAATCTACGTCATCCAACGCTTTTGCTGCCACTGATGTATCAACTTCTTGGATTTTTAAGTTTTTTGGGTTTTCAACAATATCAATCGCTGTTGAGAATAGATTTGTGTTGTCTTTTAATTTGATTAAGCCTTGTTTTTCTAACAAGATTAACGCACGTGCAAGGTTACTTGGGTCGTTTGGCACAGCTACTACTGCACCATCTTGTAACTCGCTCACTGATTTAATTTTTTTAGAGTAACCTGCTAATGGATACACGAATGTGTTACCTACGATAACAAGGTTATCTAAGCCTTTAGATGCCGTATCTTTGTCTAAATATGGTTTATGTTGGAAAGCATTAGCATCTAAATCGCCTTTACTTACCGCTGTGTTTGGTAATGCGTAGTCGTTAAATAAAACGAACTCGACATCTAAACCATATTTTTCTTTTGCGATTTGAGCCGCTTTTTCTGCCACTGTGTGTTCAGGACCAGACATTACGCCTACTTTGATTTTTTGAGTAGGTTGAGCTGCTGGAGTTTGAGCAGTTTCTGCTTTTTTCTCTTCGTTACAAGCGGTTAAAGCTAATGCTGAAACGAATGCAACACTTAATACTTTTTTAAAGTTCATAAAATACCTCTAAGAGATGTTGTGTTTAACTTGATCTTAGCGATGATCATATTTCTTCGCCAAATGATCGCCTAGTTTTTGAGAAACCATTACAATGGCCACAATAATGACTGTTGCAATCCATTTCACATAAACCATATTACGGTGTTCGCCGTAGCTGATAGCGAGGTTTCCTAAACCACCGCCGCCAACAGCACCAGCCATTGCCGAATAACCAATTAACGCCACAAGGGTTAAAGTAATGCCGTTAATTAAAATCGGTAAAGATTCTGGCAAATAGAAACGGGTGACTACCTGCCAATTTGTTGCTCCCATTGATTTTGCTGCTTCGGTTAAACCTGCAGGAATTTCAAGCAAGGCATTTGCGGTTAAGCGTGCAAAGAATGGAATAGCTGACACACTTAATGGCACGATTGCTGCCGTTGTGCCTAATGTTGTTCCGACAATTAAACGGGTGAAAGGCAACAGCACAATTAACAAAATAATAAACGGCACAGAACGACCGATATTGATAATAATATCTAAAATTTGGTATGCACGTTGGTTCTCTAAAATCTCGCCTTTAGCTGTTAAGAAAGCAAAAAAACCGATTGGCAAGCCAATTACCACAGAAAGCAATGTTGCAACAAAGCCCATATAAATGGTTTCTACCGTTGATGAAGCCACGAGTTGCCACATCTGCGGAGTAAGTTCATTGAGAAAATCATTCCACATAACCTAGCACCTCAACTTTTACGTTATTATCAATTAAATAGAATCTTGCTTCTGAAATCGCATCTTCTTCGCCGGTGACCTCCGCAATCACAAAGCCGAATTTTACACCACCTGCATAATCAATTTGCGACATCAAAATACTAAAATCAATGCCGAAACGTTTTGATGCGTGCGAGAGCAATGGTGCATCAACCGAACGCCCTGTAAATTCAAACTTAATAATCGGTTTGTTTTTCTCTGTACTTGGTTGAGCAGAAAGTTGTTCCATATACTCTTGCGGAAGCTCAATATGGAAGGTCGATTGAATAAATTTCTGAGCCAGTGCAGTTTTCGGATTAGAGAAAATTTCACTCACTGACCCCGTTTCAATCAGCTCACCTTTATCAATCACCGCCACACGATCACAAATGCGTTTAACCACTTCCATTTCGTGAGTAATCAACAAAATGGTTAAGCCTAAACGTTTGTTAATGTCTTTTAAAAGCTGTAAGATCGATTGCGTGGTTGCGGGATCTAATGCACTGGTTGCCTCATCACAAAGCAATACTTTTGGGTTAGAAGCTAACGCACGTGCAATCGCCACACGCTGTTTCTGACCGCCAGATAAATTACTTGGGTAAACATCTTTACGCTCGGTTAAACCGACTAACTCAAGCAATTCATTCACTTTTTTCTCTACTTGATCTTTCGGCGTATTATTTAAACGCAATGGCAACGCCACGTTTTCAAATACGGTTTGAGAAGAAAGCAAATTAAAATGCTGGAAAATCATTGCAATGTTGCGGCGAGCTAAAATCAGATCTTTATCCGACATTGCAGTTAAATCTTGCCCATCCACAATCACTTGCCCAATGGTTGGGCGTTCTAATAAATTCACGCAACGAATCAGCGTGCTCTTCCCTGCGCCAGAAGCCCCAATTACACCGTAAATTGTGCCTTGCGGAACTTCAAGGCTTACATTGTCAAGGGCGGTAATTTTTTTGCCCTTTACCTCAAACTGTTTGCTGATATTTTTCAGCTCAATCATAAATCTATCCACACACTTGTTAAAATATTTCAGTTATTTTAGACGTCTAGAATGCTATGTCAATTCACCTTACTTATTTTTTTATTCAAAAATGGAATAACGACAAACTAAACTGCCCATTTTTACTGAAATTAAGCAATCAAATCAGGATCATTTCGTTGCATTTTGACATCAATATAGCTACAACTTGGCTTGATTTTAAGCTGATTTTGTTTAGCAAAATCAATTACGGCAGAATAGAGTTTCCCTGCAATACCCTTGCCTTGAAAGGCTTCATCCACTTTTGTAGTAAATACATCAATCACATCATCACGAATATAACGATAGCGTAATTTGCCCATTTTTACTTCACCTTCAAAATAACTAAATTCGCCTTGTTCTGCGTTATGAATAATTTGCATACTTTGCTCCTAACAATTTCACGTTGTAAAAAATTTGTAGAAATACACCGCTTGCTAATGAAAAAAGCAAACGTTTGCGTTATAATCTCGCCCGATTTTTTATTTTAATCTATATTAAAGGGAACTCAAAATGGCGATTCAACAAGCGTTATTAAGTGTGTCTGATAAAAAAGGCATTGTGGAATTTGCACAAGGGCTGGTGGCTCGTGGTGTAAAATTGCTTTCAACAGGCGGAACAGCAAAATTACTTGCTGAAGCAGGCTTGCCTGTAACGGAAGTGTCAGACTACACAGGTTTCCCTGAAATGATGGATGGGCGCGTAAAAACCCTTCACCCGAAAGTACACGGTGGAATTTTAGGACGTCGCGGCACCGATGATGAAGTGATGAACCAACACGGCATTGAGTGCATTGATATGGTGGTGGTGAATCTTTATCCGTTCGCTGCAACGGTCGCAAAACCAGATTGCACCCTTGAAGATGCGGTAGAAAATATCGACATTGGCGGTCCAACAATGGTGCGTTCTGCAGCGAAAAACCACAAAGATGTGGCGATTGTGGTAAATAATGGCGATTTCGATGCAATTTTAGCAGAGATGGATCAAAACGAGAATAATCTGACCTTAGCGACTCGCTTTAACCTTGCAATTAAAGCCTTTGAACACACTGCGCAATACGACAGTATGATTGCCAACTACTTCGGACAAAAAGTGCCACCTTATCAAGGGGCAGAGGAAGAAGATTTAACCCAAGTTTGCGGTCAATTCCCGCGTACGCTAAACCTCAATTTTGTGCGTAAACAAACGATGCGTTATGGCGAAAATGCTCACCAAAATGCCGCATTCTATGTAGAAAATGAAGTGAAAGAGGCTTCCGTTTCAACCGCAAAACAATTACAAGGTAAAGCCCTTTCTTACAACAACATTGCTGATACCGATGCCGCACTTGAATGCGTAAAAGAGTTTGAGCAGCCAGCTTGTGTAATAGTGAAACACGCGAATCCGTGTGGGGTGGCATTAGGCGAAAACATTTTAGAGGCCTATGATCGCGCTTATCAAACTGACCCAACTTCTGCGTTCGGAGGCATTATCGCTTTCAACCGTGAGTTAGATGGCACAACGGCAGAAACCATTGCAGATCGTCAATTTGTAGAAGTCATCATCGCACCAAGCATTTCTGCTGAAGCAAAAGAAGCACTGGCGAAAAAGAAAAATGTTCGCGTGTTAGAATGTGGCGAATTTAGCCAAGCACAAAAACGCTTAGACTTCAAACGTGTGAATGGTGGCTTGTTAGTGCAAGAAGCGGATCAAGGTTCAGTATCGCTTGCAGATTTGAAAGTGGTTTCTAAACGCCAACCAACCCAAGCAGAACTTGAAGACTTACTCTTCTGCTGGAAAGTCGCGAAATATGTGAAATCGAATGCAATTGTGTATGCGAAAAACGGACAAACCATTGGTATTGGTGCAGGCCAAATGAGCCGTGTTTATTCTGCGAAAATTGCTGGCATTAAAGCCGAAGATGAAGGATTGCGAGTGGCGGGGTGTGTGATGGCATCAGATGCGTTCTTCCCATTCCGTGATGGTATTGATGCCGCAGCGAAAGTGGGCATTACTTGCGTAATTCACCCAGGTGGTTCAATGCGTGATCAGGAAGTGATTGATGCCGCCGATGAACACGATATGGCGATGGTATTAACAGGAATGAGACATTTCCGTCATTAATCCACCATTCGAATGTTCACGATATAAACAAAAAAGGGAGAATAACTACGTTATTTTCCCTTTTTGCTCTATATGCCTATATTAACACACTTCAATTAGCGGTCTATTTTCATCCATTTCTAACAAACGCCCCACTCGGAAAAGTGGCACATTCATTGCGTTTGCAATTTGTTGGATTTTTTCGACCGCTTGTGACTCAACCGCCACTAATAAACCACCAGAAGTTTGCGGATCACACAAAATCGTTTTCTGCTCGTCCGTCAATGGTGAAATCAAATGCCCGTAGCTTTCAAAGTTGCGGTTTGTGCCACCCGGTACAGAGCCTTGCACAATATAATCTTGCACGCCATCAAGCGTTTGAATATGAGCAAAATCGACTTCCGCTCGTAAATTTGAGCCCTCGCACACTTCTTTTAAATGTCCCAGCAAGCCAAAACCTGTGACATCCGTCATCGCTTTCACCTCATCCAATTGGGAGAATTCCGCACCAATCAAGTTCATTTGACACATCGCATCTCGTGCTAAATGTTGATGCTCTGGCTTCAAAATTCCCCGTTTTTCTGCGGTTGTCAAAATACCAATACCAAGTGGTTTGGTTAAGAAGAGTTCACAACCTACGGTTGCTGAAGCATTGCGTTTCACTTTTTCAGTTGGAATAACGCCTGTTACCGCTAAACCAAAAATTGGCTCGGGAGCATCGATGGAGTGTCCGCCTGCCAAAGCAATGCCCGCTGTGGCACAAGCTGCTCGTCCGCCTTCTACAATTTGTTGCGCGACTTCTGCAGGGAGTTTGTTGATAGGGAAGCCTAAAATCGCAATTGCCATAATCGGCTTACCGCCCATCGCAAAAATATCGCTAATTGCATTGGTTGCAGCAATTCGTCCAAAATCAAATGGATCATCGACGATTGGCATAAAGAAATCGGTGGTGCTGATAATGCCTACACCGTTGCCAATGTCGTAAACTGCTGCATCATCAGCGCTTTCGTTGCCAACTAATAAATTCGGGTCGATAAATTTTTCGAGTTCGCTATGTAAAATTGTCCCTAACACCTTAGGCGAAATTTTACAGCCTCAACCTGCACCGTGACTAAATTGCGTTAAACGTACTTGTTCGGTCATCTCGCCTCCTTATCCATAAAATCATTATGAGCATTTTACCAGAAGTAACACAAGCGGTCGATTTTCTGTAATCAATCTTCTTTTACACAATTTCATTTGATGTAAAGAAATAAGCGATTTCACGCTCTGCTGATTCAACAGAATCAGAACCGTGCACTGAATTTTCACGTCCACTTAATGCGTACATTTTACGAAGCGTCCCTTCTTTTTGATCTTCTGGTTTTGTTGCTCCCATTAAAGCACGATAATTTGCTACTGCGTTTTCACCTTCCAGAACCACTGCAACCACAGGGGCTGAAATCATAAAATCAATGAGCGAGGTAAAATATTCGCGCCCTTGATGTTCTGCATAAAAACCTTCCGCTTGTTCACGGGTAAGTTGGATTTTTTTCAAGGCCTTAATGGTTAAACCAGCTTCTTCTAAATGCGATAAAATTTTACCGATTAAATGGCGTTTCGTCGCATCTGGTTTAATTAAGCATAAAGTTTGTTGGATCATTCTTTTCTCCGTTATTTTCGTCATAGAATAAGCATATAAGTAAGCAGTGATATTTTAGCAAAAATATTACAAATATTTGCGATAGATCAAATTAAAGTGTATTAACTGACCATTTTTTGGTAGAATTTACAGCGAGTTTTAACTCAAGTTTTACCTATTTTTATTTGAGGATAATAATAATGGCATACACATTACCAGAATTAGGCTACGCATATGATGCATTAGAGCCACATTTCGATGCAAGAACAATGGAAATTCACCATTCTAAGCATCACCAAACTTATGTAAATAATGCAAATGCAGCATTAGAAGCATATCCAGAATTATTAGAACAATGCCCAGGTAAATTAATTTCAAACCTTGAGCAAGTTCCAGCAGAAAAACGTGTTGCGGTACGTAACAATGTGGGCGGTCACGTAAACCATACGTTATTCTGGAAAGGTTTAAAAACTGGCACAACTTTACAAGGTGCATTAAAAGACGCAATTGAGCGTGATTTCGGTTCTGTTGAAGCATTCCAAGCACAATTTGAACAAGCAGCAGCAACTCGTTTCGGTTCAGGCTGGGCGTGGTTAGTGTTAGAAGAGGGCAAATTAGCGGTAGTTTCAACCGCAAATCAAGACTCTCCGTTAATGGGCAAAGCAGTGGCTGGCGTGTCTGGTTACCCAATTCTAGGTTTAGACGTTTGGGAACACGCTTACTACTTAAACTACCAAAACCGTCGTCCAGACTACATCAAAGCCTTCTGGAACGTAGTAAACTGGGACGAAGCAACACGCCGTTTTGAAGATAAAGTAAACACTTGCGGTTGTGCTAAATAATTAAAAAATTAATCTTATATCATTTACCTAGTAAGTAACGCGGATAAAGTAATGGATTTAACTTTATCCGCTTTTTTATTTACCATTTTTCTGTCTCTTTCATTTATTTAGCAATTTATTTTCTATTGATAGGTAAAAACCATTTGAATATAGTGGTTTTTAGATAGAAAATGCGAGCCATTTTCATTAAATAACCATAAAAAATAAAAGGAGATAAGCATGAGCAAAAAATTTTCGCTCAACATCATTACATTATCATTACTGGGGGTAGCTCAATTTGCTTATGCAGATTTAGTACTAGATGAAATCCAGGTAAAGTCTAGCGAAGTGAGTAACGATAAGAAGCCCTTCACTGAAGCCAAAGCCAAAAGTACGCGTGAAAATGTCTTTAAGGAAACACAAACCATTGACCAAGTGATTCGGAGCATTCCTGGGGCATTTACTCAACAAGATAAAGGCTCTGGTGTCGTTTCTGTGAATATTCGTGGCGAAAATGGATTAGGCCGTGTCAATACGATGGTTGATGGTGTAACCCAGACCTTCTATTCTACAGCCTTAGACTCAGGTCAATCAGGCGGGAGTTCTCAATTTGGTGCGGCAATCGATCCTAATTTTATTGCAGGTGTAGATGTTAATAAAAGCAACTTTTCAGGATCAAGCGGTATAAATGCGTTAGCGGGCAGTGCTAATTTTAGAACATTAGGCGTTAATGATGTCATTACCGATGACAAACCATTTGGCATTATTCTGAAAGGAATGACAGGGAGCAATGCCACTAAATCCAATTTTATGACGATGGCTGCGGGCAGAAAATGGCTTGATAATGGTGGCTATGTAGGCGTGGTATATGGTTATAGCCAACATGAAGTTTCACAAGATTATCGTATCGGTGGCGGAGAACGATTAGCATCATTAGGGCAAGATATTCTAGAGAAAGAAAAAGAAGCTTATTTTCGTAATGCGGGTTATGTTTTAAATCCTGCAGGGCAATGGACACCTGATTTAAATAAAAATCATTGGTCTTGTAATGCTCCAACTCCAATATTTAATGGGAATACAGATCCCATTACAACTACAGATGAACTAACTGGAACTATAGAAACAAGAACCCCAGGCTGTATTACTCGAATTGAACGACAAGAAGAAAATTACGATTATATTAGTGAAGAGGAGACGCCAGATGAGCCACGTTACAATACATCTCGCTATCAACTTGATAACTATAAAAATGAAACAAGAAAGAAAATTTTAAAAGAATTAGCAAATGGCTCTAAGCCTCAAGAAATACCTGAATTACAGGATGAAGTAAATTCTACAAATGACTCATTTGAACGCAATAAAGATCAATATAGTGTTGCCCCTATTGAGCCGGGTAGTTTGCAATCACGCCCCCGTAGCCATTTATTAAAATTTGAATATGGCGATGATCACCATACGCTAGGGGCACAATTACGCACATTGGATAATAAAATTGGTTCACGTAAAATTGAAAACCGTAATTACCAATTCAATTATAACTTTAATGATCACAACTATCTCGATCTTAATTTAATGGCTGCACATAACATTGGTAAAACCATTTATCCTAAGGGTGGTTTTTTTGCTGGCTGGCAAGTGGCAGATAAACTTATTACCAAAAATGTCGCAAATATTGTTGATATAAATAACAGCTATACCTTCTTATTGCCAAAAGAAATCGATTTAAAAACCACATTAGGATTTAACTATTTTACTAATGAATACAGTAAAAACCGTTTTCCAGAAGAATTAAGTTTGTTTTATGATGATGCTTCACATGATCAAGGTAACTACAGTAAT
>QWCF01000044.1_pt1 | contig 87134 bp, 82 predicted proteins | sample 1972521 | NCBI WGS metagenome assembly QWCF01 (sample SAMN09866715, study PRJNA288562) | Human oral metagenome isolate term4_saliva, whole genome shotgun sequencing...
ACTATGAGAACAAAGAAGGCAAATCGCCTGTCATGCTCCGTATCTTCCTTGGAGGAGCAATGAGTAACTTAGGGTCTACCAAGATTTTTGTAGACAAGTCGCAATGGAACAACAATACTAGTCGACAAAAGGGACGTTCTTCCGAAGCTCTTGCTGTCAATGCCAGTCTTGATGCCATCTCCACCAATCTCCACAACATCCATCGCAAGTACGAAGATGATGAAAGTATCTCGCTTGACAAACTTCGTGCTGCCTACCTCGGGCAAGCCAAAGAGTACACAAGTTTTCTTCCAGTCTTTGATAAATTCATAGACGACATTCGCCAACGTGTGGGGCACACTATTAGCAAGGATAGCTTGCAGAAGTACAGCGTCTTGCGCAAACACTTTGCAAACTTCCTTCTCCATAAGTACAAGCGTAAAGATTCAGGGCTTACCGAATTTACGCCAGCCATTGTGCAAGATTTTGAGCTATACCTCACCCCCATTGCATATTCACTAATGAATACTACCTCAAAAAGCAAAGCCTAATCCTATCGGCAAGAATAGATGGCAAGAGAATAGAGACCATTGAGGTATCGCTTGAAACAATGAAAGTCATCCAGTGCCGTGGCTTGCAGAATAAGAATACCGAGTACTATGATCGCATCATAGACTTAGTAAACCGCAACATCCGCCAAATACAGAGCCGAGTAGCCTAAGTCCAACAAATAGAAATCTCGAAGCGATGAAAAATCACTTCGGGACTTTTTTTCTTTGTCTTTGAATCGAGCATGCGACCAAAAGAAAAGAAGTAAAAGAGAGTCGCAGAACGTACTGCTTAGATTCACTTGAGGATGCAGGCCAAAATCCACCTGATAAAAAGACAAATCCTGTTTATTGTAGATAATTTATAGCTCTCTAGGGGGGGGATTTCTCGTGCTTCTACCTGTCCAAAATGTTGTTTATCTATGACCATTTCATAGAACTTGATAGGGTATGAGGTCCTCTTGCCCTGCAGATCTACTTTTTCATGAATTCGATCTTTTAGAATATCTCTAATTTTATCCCTATGTTCTTGAGGACATTTCAGACCAAAATATACAGCCTCAATACAGTTTTTTGCAGAAATTGAATGAAACCCAGATCTTCCCTTTATATCAAATAAGAGCAACCTCAACTCATTTTCATACGCCCATTTCTCTCCTTTCAAGAAGAATGCATCGTATAGATTGATCGAATCTTTTCCTGAATACTGATGCAGGTCTTGACTTGAGTAACTTACATCCTTGAAATAGCATATAACTCCGTCTTTTCCATCAGCCAATTGAGTTAATGAGTTAGGGAAATGGTATTTAATGCACACTCCTTTATGAGAATCGGTATAATGAGCCCACATTAGCTCGTTACAATACTCCGGCGTACTCCCGCACTGTTTCTCCTCCTGCACTAACTTTTGTTTGTTATCGTCATAATCTGGGAGTTTAGTATTAGCAGAAAAGCATGCTATTTTCAAACAGTCATTATACGCTTGACGAATTAGACCTGATACCTTTTCATCATTGTTAAGCAACTCTATTATGGGACAATCAAAAGGATCATTAAAGGTGGTTGGAGAGGTTAATTCTATCGTTTCGTCTTTCAATGATTCGATAAGATACTTAGTATAAGGTCTATATTTATAAGCGATAGGTCTGTATGATGTGTGAGAACTTTGTAACAATAAGTAGTATAAATGCCTCTTGAAAGCAGTAATCGCTTCTTTGTCTTTATCAAGTCGATGCCAGCATAACCCTAGATTTCCATATAACGGAGATTTCAGGAAGAAACGATGTTTTGTTACATCGTCTTTATTGAAAGTTTCTATGTATTTTGACAAAACATTAACATCTCTCTCTTGGATTTTATCTAACTGATAAACAGCTGCAGAATATAGAAGTAAAGCTTTACCATACTTAATATCTAAATCCTCTTCCTTGGGGGCATTAGCATATGGAATGACTTGTACCCAATCTTGATGAAAGTCTTTGATGACATTGCATGCATTTTGGTTTGATACTTTATTTTGATATTTGGATATGAACGTGTCTAAGCTTTTTTCAAGGGAGTTGATATCTAAACTCATAATAACGTTATTTTTTTAGTAAAGATACTACTATTTCCTCATATTTCCCCGTCATATATCTATTATTTCTATCTATAAGTGGGTGTTCCCCCTTTCCATCGGGTTGGAAATAGCGAATCGTATAGCGAGTGTCCTTAAAATCGCCTTCCGCTTTGAGTGAATAACGAATTTCAGCCTCCCTCCCTCCCCCCCCCCTTTTTTTATGATGTCCTTTTGAACGGGCAACGTTTGCAGAGAAAAGTCATAAGCCTGCTACACATCCAACTCAGGAGTACAACTAGATAGACAAAACCCTAGCTAGCCCTCCACGAGGAATTTGCGAAGATACTCATCTAGCTCAAGATTGACTTCGAAGTTACTCATCTCGGTTCCTGTTTCTTGTTCAAAAAAGCGCTTAGCCTTTTCTAAATCAACAGAAGCTATCAACTTGTCAAAACGATTGTACTCATTGATGTTCCCTTGTGTAAGGTGCAGATTGACCATCTCACGAAGCAAACTTTCGTCAAGCCCAAAGTGTTGTGCCACCTCATGTATGCTGTCATTCTGAGCTCTGCTTTGATAGTCTACGATGTAATCTTTGAAAGTCTTTCCTTGTTCCAAACTCGCAGTCCCTTGTTCCACCTCGTGCAAGAAGATTTCGGCATAGCGTTGCTCATCTTGTGATAGGGAGGGAAAAGAGCGGTGCAGTTCTTCAAACACAGACTTACGTTCCTCAGCAGTGGCAGTTCCGTTATGCAAAGTGCGGAGATACTTCTCAAAGCGACTGTTGAGATAGTCGGCATCAATCATTGCAGTGTCTATTTCGGTGATATAAGGGTCTATATCATAGGGAACATCAGGCGATGAAGTACCACCGCCCCCAGAACCTTTTACTAGTTCTTTGTAGCGCTGTACGAGCGTGAGGTAGGTCTGTTCATCGAGTTGCACCACGATCTGCGTCGTCTTGCCGTCTTCGTCTTTGAGTTTATAACTGAGTTTGCTCCAGCGGAAGGACTGTATGCGCGCTGCTTCGAGATACTTATTCAGTTTACTAAAGAGTTGGGCAAAGCGAGCTCGCTCAGCGTCGCTGTTGGGCAACTTGGCAAAGTCTGGCATATCTGCTTGCTTAAAGAGATATTGAATCTCCGTGAAGAGCTCGTTGATGCACTTAAGGTTATGCGCAAGTGGGTCGGCAAAGAGTTTCACTGGCTTACCATCAGAGTACACCTCCACTGCGCGGTCTATGTTGCGTCGCATGGTGTGCGGACGACGATAGTAACGGATGACCCCAAAGGGTTTGCCGGGACCGAAGAGACGATTGGTGCGGCTGAAGGCTTGGATGATGTTTTCATACTCCATCATTTTATCCATATAGAGCGTATTGATCCACTTCGAGTCGAAACCCGTGAGCATCTGATTGACCACAATAAGGAGGTCAAGCTGTGCCTCAGGCTTGAGGTTGCGATAGGGCTCTTTGTGGGCAAGTCGGAGCGATACGTCTACCTTATATTGTGCATAGGTGGGCAACGTGTAGTTCACTCCGAAGAGTGCTTTATACCCTTCGAGTATCTCCACCAAGCCATCTTCTTTGATGGTCACTCCCTCCACATTGTCGATGCTAGGGTCGAAGAGCGCCGTAACTTTGAGTTCTGGACATTCTTTTCGGAACAAACGATAGTAGGCTATTGCCTCGGGAATGCTCCGTGTGGCAAGGATGGCGTGAAACTTACCGCACTGGCTCAGCATATTCCAATTCTCCTTGATGTCGTTCACCACGGCAAGATGATGCTTCTTGTTGCTATATTGGCTTTCGGGCAGAAAGTCCTCTATGCCTTTCACATACTTTCCATCTGCCCTCACATAGCCAGCCATAGGCACAGTGTTGCCCTGCATGTATTTGAGATAAATCTTTTTCTTATCATCGTCCGAAAGCGCTTCTTGTTCGGTGCGCGCTTTGGCTTGTTCCAGTGCCACGGCGCGGCGCAGGTCTTTCGCCTTGTAGGTCTCTATCGCCTTCGGTTCGAAGCCCAGCACATTCCCATCTTTGATGCCATCTGCCAATAGATATTGGTGCAACGATTCGCCAAAGACGGTCTGCGTGGTGTTCATGTTTTTCTGGTTCTCATCCTTGATAGGTGTCCCTGTAAAGCCAAAGAAGAGTGCACGAGGGAAGGTCGCTTTGATGGTGATGAGCATATCGCCAAAGGTGCTGCGGTGGCATTCGTCTACAATGAACACTATGTGCTTGCGCTGTATCTGTTCGAGTTCTTTGGCTCGCTCCGCTAGGTCTTCCGCATTCACACGGCTCATCTTCTGAATAGAGGTCACAATGAGCGTGCTCCCTGCGCCCTCATCTTTGAGTTTCTTCATCAGGATACCAGTGTCGTCGGTGTCTTGCACCTCCTCACTGTCGCCAGCAAAGCTGCGATAGTTTTGCAAACTCTGACTACCGAGTTCAATGCGGTCCACCAGAAATACCACCTTGTCTGCATCGCCCGATGCCGCAATGAGTTGAGCAGCTTTGAAACTCGTCATCGTCTTGCCCGAACCCGTAGTGTGCCAGATGTATCCCCCTTTTTGTTCTCGTGCATTCCAGTCGTTTTGAGCCACACGCGTGCTGATGGCATTGGCAGCATAATACTGATAGCTACGCAGCACTTTCAGCACCCCATCACTTTTGTCGGCAATGGTGTAGAAGCCAATGAGTTGATGCGCCTTAGGGATAGAGAGGAAGGCGGAGCAAATCTCTTTCCAGTCGTTCATGGGCTCGTTGTTGAAGTCAGCCCAGTGGAAATAGTAATCTCTATTGAAACGTCCCGACATGCTAGGATTGGCAAAGTAGAGCATCTCTTTGGGATTCATTGCCACGAAGATTTGCACCAAGGAGAACATCCGCGTGAAGATGCCCTCATGGCTATATTTCTCTATTTGGTTGGCAGCCTGCATCGCTGGCACCTTGCTACTCTTCAGCTCTATGTGGATGAGAGGCATCCCGTTGATGAGGAGCAGCAAGTCGCCACGTCGGTCGGGAAGGATGCGTTTCCCTCGCTCAAACTTCGGCTGTTGTGCGATTTGGTAGTGGCTCTTTCCGCCTGCTATTTCTAGACGGTTGTAAATAGATAGACTCACCTCTTTCCCTAAGTGTTCGGGGTCATTCGGATTGTCTCGTGTGATGCTAATGGTGCGTCCATTGATGAATCCATTGAGCGCTACGGGCGACTTCAAGTCTTCTATTTGCTCTATGATTTGGCGCATCTCTCCTGCGGTCAGTGGCTGATCGTTGAGTCTGTCCTTACCGCTATTGTTGTGAAAGAGAATGTTCGCCCAATTCTGCATCAAGTCCTCCTCTGTGGGATACTTGATCACTTGTTCCGACCATCCATTGCGCTGAAGCTCTCTGATAACAGCTTCTTCAAACTTGGCTTCGTTCTCAAATGTATTCATCTTCGTACTTTCTTTTATTTACTATGCAAACATCTTCTGCAACAAGCTCTGCTTTATATTGCGGAGCTTCGTGAGCTTTAATTCCGTCTTTCTCTCACAAAGGTTATGTTCTTTGAAAAGATGGGCAATCACCTTTTGTTCGTCTTTGCTTGGGAAAGCAACTCTACCATTAAGAGAATCTTCATCACTGATTAGCAGAGTATTCTTTGCCCCTTTGTTTACTAAGGGTCTGAGATAATTGTTCAGCCTACTATTTAAGTCAAAATAAACCTGAGTGAATGGGGAATGCACACACTCTTTGGGATGATACACTCCGTAAAGTGCAGAAACAATTCCTGCTTCTCCTTCATTCGTCTTGATAATCCCATACGGTTGGGACTTTAGAGGCGACTTCGTGTAAACCAAATCACCTGTTTGCACGATACCGTAGTTAGCAAGAGAAGCACCTGCGAAAGATTTTCCTTGATATTCTATTTGGTTGATTACACCAAATTCACGAGAAACTGAGTAAATATCATATTTATTGTATTTTTCTGATTGGTTTCTCTCAGTAGCAACTATAAAGTAGTTTTTCAGCTCCTTGACTTGCCACTTATCGGTATAGCCTTTGAATCTTATTTCTGGTGTCTCATACCCCCCCCCATTAACATTTACAAACATCTTCTCGAGGAGTGCTTGCTTGAGCTTGCGGAGCTTATCGAGTTTTGCTTCGAGCTTCGCTATGAGCTTGTCTAAGGTCGTGAGGAAAGATGCTATTTTTTCTTGTTCTTCCGTTCTTATGGGAGCCTTAATCGGAGTTTTAAAAAAGTCTTCAGCCGTGATATTCAACAATCCATGATTTCTAGCTCCCTCCGCTGCGCTCTCTGTAATATGCTGATACCAATTACTCGTAGAGAAATAGTTAACTAAATAATTGGACTGTATTTGTTCAGATGAGAGTCGAAAAACAATATACAAAGTTGACAATACCCCAGCTTCATATCCATCAAGCCTTTTAACAGCTCCGAATGGACTAAAGTCTGAAGTACTTCGATTGTATGCAAACTCTCCTTTCTTTATCACGTAATACCCTCGAACATCCTTTGCTGCAATACGGCTATTGAAGAATTCAGTTTGAGAAATAAGACCATACTGAGCAGATATTGTTAGAGGTAGTGTAATACTGTTGTCTTCATTCTTAGATACAACTCTAACTGCAATATCTCCCAACGTAGTTGTCACCCACTCCCCTTCAAATCCATTGAATCTGATTTCTGGTTTCTTTTTTTCCATTGTCATTCGTAGGGTTAAGCGTTGAGCAAGAGTTTCTTGAATTCAGCGAGAGCTTCTAGGTCGTGAGCAGAACCGGTGAGTTCGTCGATCATCGTGGCAAGCGAAGCCGAGGCTTCTTGGATGTCGTGCTCCACGTCCATAAGAGTGGTATCATATTTTGCCACCAAGTCTTTGAGCTGTTGCACCAAGTCGCTGATCACACGCTGTGGGAGTTCCCCAAGTTTGTGGTAGAGCGAATCTATCCATTGCGCAGAGAGCAAGGCTAGGATATCTTCGTCTGAAAGTTCCTTCTCAATGACCTCCTTGGTGCGCTCTATGAGTTGTGCCTTATTGCTCTTGATGTCAGCTGCCAACTGTTTGATTTCTGCCGAAAGTAGCGTGATGCGGATGAGTTGTGCCTCGGTGGTCTCCTCCTCAAAGGGATAAGCCCTGCGCAAATCGTCAATGCGAGTCTTTACCGCCTTCACCGCATAAGTGCCATCCTTAGCCGTGTCCATTGCCTGCCAGTCCACTTCAGGATGAGCAGCGATATACGCCACTTTCTCCTTTTTGCCCGAGCAGAACAAATAGTCTTCTAGTGCCAGCACTTCGTCTGTTTCCACTTCGGTGAGGAGTTCGCCCAAACGACGCTCTACTTCCTTGATTTGCAAAGCCCCCTCTTCGGAAGACACTTCGTTGCGCTCTTCTTCGTCCAGCGCATCGAAGGTGGTTTCTACTTCATGGGTGGCTTCTGCGAGCCTTTGCTCCTGCGCCTCGATGGTCTGCACCTCAGTGGTAAGGTGGTTGGCTTGCACGAGGTCGAAAGAAAGCACGCGCCCTTCCCAGCCATTTTGCACTTCATATTCCTCTCCAGCACTGTTCTTCTTCAACTCCATCTTAGGGTCTACCACACGAGTTGCCCCAAAGCCTTCGCTCTGGATGACTTCGAGTCCTTGCGCAATGCTCGTCCACTGGTCGGCAAAGAGCTGATAAGCTTCGTAGCGGTCTACCAAAGGCACATGGGCAAGACTCTCGAAAATGTGCGCTGTGATGCTTTCTTCTTCTTTGGCGATGCTGATGGTCTCCATCTGCTCAATAAGTTCGTGCTTGAGGAAACTGTGAAATTCAGCAAAGGCTGCTTGGTAGCTTTGATGAAAGTTCAGCACGGCAGGATGTGTGCTGATGGTGGCTTCCAGGTCTTCCACCTGCAACTGCGTGTGGGGAGTGTCGGTCTGCGCAAAGAGGGTAGTTTCTAGTCCCGGCAGTGCTTCAAAGTAGGGAGCAAAGCGCAGGAGTTCTGTGCGAGGCACACCGCCAAACAAGATGGAGTGCATGTCCCACGATTCAGGAGCTTCCGCAGCATTGATGTAGCGTGGGATGTTGAGATTGTAGCCATTTTGTCTGATTTCCTCCTTAGCCACCACACGCGCGAAGCCATCGACGTCGCAACGCTGGATATGGGTGTCTACGATGCGGCGAATGTCTGAAGCACGCAGTTTGTTCTTCTTGCCCTCTTTGGTGAATCCGCGTGAGGCGTCGATGAAAAGGACGTTATTCTCTTGGCGGTCTTTGCGTAGGATGATGACAATCGTAGGGATGCCAGTGCCGAAGAAGATGTCGGCAGGCAGTCCGATGATGGTGTCAATGTGATTGTTTTCAATGAGCTGTTCGCGGATGGAGCCTTCCGAACCGTCGCCCGATGCTCCACGGAAAAGCACACCATGGGGCAAGACAATGGCCATGACCCCATCGTTCTTGAGGTGATAGAGATCGTGAAGCAAGAAAGCATAGTCCGCCTTACTCTTGGGGGCGATGCCATATTCAAAGCGCGGGTCTATCTTGATTTGAATGCCCGTCTTGCCTTGACGAGGCGGTTCCCAGCTCTGAGAGTAGGGCGGATTGCTCACCACGGCGTCTACGAGGAGATGCTCGTAAGTGCCTTCGGGGTCGCCATCCTCAAAGTAGGGCCAGTCGCTCTTCAAGGTGTCGCCGTTGCGCACCACGATGTTGTCGGGGGTGATGCCACGCATCACAAGATTCATACGCGTGAGGTTGAAGGTGTTCTTTTTCAGTTCCTGCGCATAAAACTTGATGGTGCTTTCCCCTTCTAAGTGTTTAGCAATCGAACGCCCAATGTTGATCAAGAGCGAACCGGAACCACTCGTGGGGTCATAAATATCGATGTTGCTCTTCCCTCTGAGATGATAGGCTATGATTTCGGACATGAGCACCGACACTTCGTGTGGTGTATAGAATTCCCCTGCCTTTTTACCAGCATTTGCTGCAAACTGACTGATGAGATATTCGTAGATGAAGCCCAGCACGTCATAGTCTTGCTTAGCATCCATGGGAATATCTTTGATCAGTGCGAGAAGATTGCGTATAGCGCTCGTTTGTTCTCCCTCTGACCCTCCTAAGTGTTTCAGACCTCCATGGAGGGTTTCGAAAATGTCTGCAAAGACTTTGCGCTTTTTCTCAATATCCGCTTTCGTTTGCAGGTCTGCCTGTTCAGGGATAGGGATAAGCAGTCGATTGAAGGCAGAGAGAGCGTCGCGGACGTTGGCAACAGAAAAGTCGTGCCCCGCTTCCAACCACGTGGAGTAGAGATATTCGTAAGGGATGAAGTAGCCAAGATTGCGCTGTGCGAGCTGCACGTATTTCGTTTGTTCCTCGGTCAGCACTTCTTGAAACATCTCTCTGGGAAGTCCCTTACTGAGAAAGAACTTAATCTCTTGTTCCGAAAGGAATTTATAGAAGATAAAACCAAGAATATAGTCTTTATATTCATTGGCTTCTATCTTGGAGCGCATCTTATTGGCTGATGCCCATATTCTATTGGCTAGTTGTTGCTTATTCATTGCTGTTGGTACTAAGATAGATGTTTCTTGTAGCCATTCTCAAACCATATTCCTGTTTACTACGTTGGTTACAATCTTCAACGACCTTTTATTGAACTTACAAAGATAAGAATAAGAAATGAGTTTGACGAATAATTCTTTAACTATTTTTCGTTTTTCCAACTTATCATCGCTCGTTGGAGTACCCCCTTATAATCCTTGTTTTTACTGTATAGAATACTATATATCAAACTAATAGCATCAATATGGACAACAATCACACATACGATTATATGCTGGTCTTGGAAGACCATACGGAGGTCAAAAATGAGGTGGAAGTAGGTAAACTTTCCGTGGTTTCAAACATCGATGAGGAGAGAAAATTCAAAACTGCTCCTACCGAAGAAGTCAATCAAAACGACTTCCTCAAATTCAATAGCAGAGATAGACTCTTAGAGAGCTTCATTAGATAACTAGTGGTTCATTCGCGCTGATAAACACGATATAAATATGTATCTATAAATCAGTTCCTTAATAATAGAGTATATAAAAGAAAACTCACTATGATAGTGAGTTTTTTAGATATTTTGCTTTGGTGATTATCTTTTCAATGTTTAATTTTAAAAATTATAAAAATAATTTTATTTTAAAACGCTAAGAGCTTTTTCGTAGTTTGGCTCATCTTTAATCTCAGCAACAAGCTCTGTGTAGAGAATTTTATCATTCTCATCAGCTACTACTACCGCTCTGGTTAATAAGCCTTTCAACGGTGTGTCCAACAAAGTTACTCCGTATTTTTCACCGAAGCCACCTCTGAAATCCGATAAATTATCAATATTGTTAAGTCCCTCCGAAGCACAAAAACGCCCCATAGCGAAAGGTAAATCTTTTGCAATGTTGATGACTACCGTGTTTTCCAATTTTGTAGCCTCTTCATTGAATTTTCTTGCTGATGCTTGGCATACACCTGTGTCAATACTTGGGAAGATATTTAGGATTTTTCTTTTCCCCGCAAAGTCAGATAATCTTTTCTCTGATAAATCTGTTGCTACTAATTCAAAATCTAATAATTGAGTTCCCACTGCTGGAAGTTCTCCTGATGTGTTGGCTTCATTTCCGCCAAAAGTTATTTTTGCCATTTTTATTTTTTTTAGTTTTCCAAAGGTAATAAATATATTTTATTTTAATGTACAATAATTAAAAAAATAGGGTTGCAAAAAAGTTACAACCCCACTTAATCCTATTTTGTTTTTTTAGGACTCATCATCATAATCATTCTCTTACCCTCCAATTTTGGTAGTTGATCCACCTTACCTACATGCTCTAATTCTTGTGCAAGTTTCAGTAAGAGGATTTCTCCTTGGTCTTTGAAAATGATAGAACGCCCTTTGAAGAAAACATAAGTTTTTAGCTTTGCTCCTTCTTCTAAGAATTTTTCGGCGTGTTTTTTCTTAAATTCGTAGTCGTGTTCGTCAGTCTGAGGACCAAAACGAATCTCTTTTACAACTACTTTTACTTGTTTGGCTTTCAGTTCCTTTTGTTTTTTCTTTTGTTCGTATAAGAATTTTTTATAATCCATAATACGAGCAATGAAAGGCTCTGCTTTATCGGAGATGACAACCAAATCCAATTCTAATTCCTCTGCAAGTTCTTTGGCCTTTGCCAAAGGATATACTCCTTGCTCTACATTGTCTCCTACGAGACGAAGTTCCTTTACACGAATCTTATCGTTTATCAAGTGTGCCTCTTCTTGTTGGCGACGCACAGGAACTTTTGGGGTTTTCTTTTTAAGTGCTATGGCTTTATAATTTTAAAGTTAATGACTAATTTTATATACCAAATTCGAAACCAGTATCGGATACTTTTTTGAAATAAGCAATGAACTCATCGAGTTTCATCACTCCTAAATCTCCTTCACCTCGCCTTCTTACGGAGATAGTTTGCTCTTTCTCTTCGTTTTCTCCTACAACGAGCATAAAAGGGATTTTCTTTAACTCAGCATCGCGGATTTTCTTACCAGTTTTTTCGTTTCTATCATCTATCAGACCGCTAATATCGTTATTTTCTAATAAATGAGCAACTTTTTTGGCATAATCTACATATTTTTCGGAAATTGGCAATACAATAAACTGCTCTGGGCTAAGCCAAAGAGGAAAATCACCTGCAGTATTTTCTAATAAAATAGCAATAAATCTCTCCATAGAGCCAAATGGAGCTCTGTGAATCATCACAGGTCTATGTTTGTCATTATCGCTACCGATGTACCACAAATCAAATCTTTCAGGTAGGTTGTAATCCACTTGGATAGTTCCTAATTGCCAGCTTCTACCCAAGGCATCTTTTACCATAAAGTCTAATTTTGGACCATAGAATGCGGCCTCTCCATACTCTACAACAGTGTTTAGCCCTTTATTTTTAGCGGCTTCAATGATGGCGTTTTCTGCTTTTTCCCAATTTTCTTCACTACCGATATATTTATCTTTATTTTCTTTATCTCGGAGGGAAACTTGTGCTGTGAAATCTTCAAAACCAAGAGATTTGAAAACATACATAACCAAGTCTATTACTCCTTCAAATTCAGTAAGAATCTGGTCTGGGGTACAGAATAAGTGAGCGTCATCTTGAGTAAATCCACGAACCCTAGTCAGTCCGTGTAGCTCACCACTTTGCTCATATCTATATACGGTTCCAAATTCCGCATATCGTTTTGGAAGGTCTTTGTAGGACCATTGATGTGTTTTATATATTTCGCAGTGGTGCGGGCAGTTCATTGGTTTCAACAAGAATTCCTCTCCTTGATGAGGTGTTTTTATGGATTGGAAAGAATCAGCTCCATATTTCTCATAATGCCCAGAAGTTTTATAGAGGTCGATACTACCGATATGAGGGGTCATAACGAATTCATATCCTGCCTTTTTCTGAGCGGCAGAGAGAAAATTTTCTAATTTTTTTCTCAAAGCAGTTCCTTTAGGAAGCCATAAAGGTAGCCCAGCACCTACTCTTTCGGAGAAAGCATAGATACCTAATTCTTTACCTAATTTTCTGTGGTCTCGTCTTTTGGCTTCTTCTAATCTTTCTAAATATTCAGTAAGTTCCTTTTGTTTTGGGAAAGATATGGCATAGACCCTTGTTAGTTGAGGATTTTTTTCATTACCTCGCCAATAAGCTCCTGCTGCATTTAGAATTTTCACTGCCTTCACGATACCTGTATTTGGGATATGCCCACCACGACAGAGGTCTGTGAAATTATCGTGAGTAACGAATGTTATCTCTCCATCACTGAGATTTTCAATGAGTTCAGTTTTGAAAGGATTGCTGGCATATTCTTTTAATGCTTCTTCCTTTGAAACATTTCTAGTACTGAAAGTAGAGTTCTTTTTGGCGTTTTCAAGGATTTTTTTCTCAATTTTCTCAAAATCTTTTTCAGATAGCGTTTCTGAACCAAAATCTACATCATAATAGAACCCATTTTCGATAGCTGGTCCTATTGTAAGTTTTGCATTGGGGTAAAATTCCAAAATTGCTTGTGCTAAAAGGTGAGCGGAGGAGTGCCAAAAGGCCTTTTTACCCAAATCATCATTCCAAGTAAGCAACTGAACCGTGGCATCTGTCGTGATAGGGGTATCAACCTCAACTTGTTTGCCATCCACGATAGCAGAAATAGTATTTCTCGCAAGTCCATCACTAATAGACTTTGCCACTTCGAGGGGAGTAACTTGTCCTTCGAATTCTTTGATGCTTCCGTCTGGAAGAGTGATATTCAACATATAATAAAAAATTTTCTTGCAAAAGTAATAAATTTTAATAAAATCAAACTTATTTTTGATAAAAAAATTAAAAGTCCCATACAAAGTATGAGTTTGAGAACACCAAGTATTCAAATTATATTTGTTGATTATACTAATTTTTCTATTTTTGTAGAAAGTTTTAAATGCCCATATATAGAGAATTTTTAGAAAAGGACTATCAGATTTTTATTTGGAAATATGAGGATGGCGAGGTATTCGTAAAGGAGGAACTGTTGGAATTAGAAAATTTCCCAAAAGTAGAGGGGTATTCTCAGTTAAAATTATTAGAGGTATTGATGGTTCGTAAGTTACTGAAAACTAAATTTCCAGAATATAAAATATACTATCAAGATAAAATACCATATCTTTATCCGAGGGATTTTGAGATATCTATTACTCATTCTTTTCCCTTTTCGGTATTAGGAATTTCTAAGAAAAAAATAGGAATAGATATTGAAAAGATAAATCAGAGAATATTGAATTTGAAAGATAAATTCGCTCATCCAGATGAGACGAAATTGGTACCAGAGAGTTGGGAAATGGAATATTTTACCAGATTGTGGGCAATAAAGGAGGGGCTTTATAAAATTCATAAATCTAAATTACATTCGTTTAAAAATCACTATAAAATAGCATCGTTTGATGAACAAACAGCTGAAATACAATGTAGTGTGTATGGTGTAGATTTTGAAGATTTTTTTGTGGCTCGTATCGAGGAGGTGGAAGATTATTGCTTGGCTATCGTTTTGGAGCAATGATTTCTTGGAAAAAGAGGCTAATCTTTTAGAATTGAAGTATAAATTTCTATATTTGCACTAAACTAAGGAATTTAATAATGTTCAATGCAGTTTTGTAGGGAAAATATTAAGTTTTAGGTATTATAATAAATATGTATGTCAAATTTTGTAGATTATATAAAAATACATTGTCAATCAGGACACGGGGGAGCAGGTTCAGCTCACCTTCGTAGAGAAAAATACATTCCAAAAGGTGGTCCAGATGGTGGAGACGGAGGTAGGGGAGGTCATATTATAATGAGAGGAAATGCTCACGAATGGACCTTGCTTCCATTGAGATATACACGACATATTAAGGCTGAAAGAGGAGAAAATGGTGGTAAAAGCCAGCTGACAGGTGCCGATGGTGCCGATGTTTATATAGATGTACCGATTGGGACTGTTGCTAAAAATGTCGAAGGAGAGATTTTAGGAGAGATTTTGGAGGATGGACAAGAAATTATCTTAATGCAAGGTGGAAAAGGTGGTTTGGGGAATGAGCATTTCAAATCGGCTACTAACCAGACGCCTCGTTATGCCCAACCAGGTCTTCCAGGTGAGGAGGGGTATATTATTTTTGAACTAAAGGTATTGGCGGATGTGGGACTTGTGGGCTTCCCAAATGCTGGAAAATCTACGCTACTTTCCGTAGTTTCTGAGGCGAAGCCAAAGATTGCGGATTATGCCTTTACGACACTTACGCCGAATTTAGGTATAGTAAATTATAGAAATTACAAATCCTTTGTGATGGCTGATATACCAGGTATTATAGAGGGAGCAGCTGAGGGTAGAGGTTTGGGACATAGGTTTTTACGACATATTGAGCGAAATTCAGTATTATTATTTTTGATTCCTGCCGATTCCGAAAGCCATTATCAAGAGTTTAAAATATTAGAAAAAGAACTCCAAGAGTATAATCCCGAGTTATTGGATAAAGATTATATAATCTCTATTTCTAAGGCAGATTTATTGGACGATGAACTTAAAAAAGAAATTTCGGCAGAGTTTCCTGAAAATAAAAAGCCTTTGTTCTTTTCAGGGGTAACTCAAGAGGGGCTTATGGAACTGAAAGATGCTATTTGGAAAATCCTTCACGGATAAATCTATAACAAGATACACATTATATTCTATTATGATTAAACAAAATCTTCGGTTGAAATTGTCTCAAAAAATGGCTCCTCAGCAAATCCAATTGATGAGGCTGATACAACTATCCACCATAGAATTTGAGCAAAATCTTCAAAAAGAAATTGAAGAAAATCCTGCTATAGAAATAGCTTCTGAAACATTCAATGAGGATTCTTATGATGAGTTTGAGAATAATGAAGATAGCACAGATTTTGATGTGGAAGATTATTTGTTTGATGAAGAGCCTACTTATAAAACTAGTACTGCAAACTATTCTCCTGACGACGAAACCTATGATAGCCAAAATGTAATTGTTGAAAAACAAACGCTTTATGATTATTTGATGGAGCAAATTCAAATGACTCATCTGGAAGGTGAAGATCTACGGATCGCTCAGTATCTTATAGGAAGTCTCGACCCTGCCGATGGATACCTTAGGCGTGATATAAAATCTATCGTAGATGATATGGCCTTTATGCAGGGATTATATACTACGGAGGATAAAGTAAAAAATATATTAGAAAATTATATCCAAAAACTCGATCCTGTGGGAGTTGGAGCAAGAAATTTGCAGGAATGTCTTTTGTTACAAATAGAGACGAAAGTCAGTAGAGACCCAATTGTTAGCCTTACTGCAGAAATTCTCAGAAATAACTACGATGCTATTATCAATCGCCATTACGAGAAAATAATGAGCAGATACGATATAGATGAGATAATGCTGAAAAATGTACTGAATGAGATTGCTAAATTAGATCCAAAAGTTGGTGGAAATTTTGATACTGAGACTCTTGATATTAATCAAGATATTATACCAGACTTTACTATTATCGTAGAGGAACATCCAGATAAAAATTATGAAGTGAAGGCTTTACTTAATAGTAAAAATGCTCCAGAGCTGAAAGTGTCGCCAGAATATCAAGCTATTTTGCAAAATTATTCTAATGACAAAAATGGCGAACACAAACAGACTGCCTTGTTTATTAAACAAAAGTTGGACTCTGCGAAATGGTTTATAGATGCTGTTAATCAAAGACAAGATACCTTAATGAAGACTATTAATGCTATTATAGAAATCCAAAAAGAGTATTTTGTAAATAATGACGAAAGAGTTCTCAAGCCAATGATTTTGAAGGATATAGCAGATAAAACGGGATTTGATATTTCTACTATTTCGCGTGTCGTAAAGAGTAAGTATGCTGATACTCCAAATGGGATTATCCACCTCCGAGATTTGTTTTCAGATGGTTTTCTAAATGAAGAAGGTGAGGAAATTTCTACTAAGGAAATAAAGCGATCGTTGATGGAAATTATTGATAACGAGGATAAAACAAAGCCTTTGACTGATGATAATTTGGTAAATATTTTGAAAGAAAAAGGATACAATATCGCTAGGAGAACAATTGCAAAATATAGGGAGCAATTGAATATTCCCGTTGCAAGGCTCCGTCGAGAGTTGTAGTTTTTTATGAATATTAAATTTTATATTTTTGCTCACGAAATAAAATAGCAATGAAATTTTTTAAGACAACAATATTACTGCTTATCGGATGTTTATCTTTTCAAAATTGTAAAAAAAATGACGGCAATTTGTGGGAAATAGAAATAAAAAAATCTGTTCCAAAAGTAGATATTATTGATATTTCTAAAGAATTCTATGATTTGAATATCCCTTTAACGGATTTTGAAAAAAAATATCCGTGGTTTAAAGGGAATATGTCTGATGATATTTTCGTAAAAAGGAGAAATTCCAAAGATGAGGCTCAAATTTATAAAATGGCAATATCTAAATTAGATGAAAGTCAATTAAAAAAGAATTTAGAGAAATTATTTTTACATATTCAGTATTATTTTCCAGAATTTCAAGTGCCGAAGGTATATTTGTATTCGTCAGCATTTCAGGGAGTTATAGATCCTGTATTTTACCGAAGTAAAGAAAATTTACTATTTATTGATATTACGGGATTTTTAGGTGAAAAGGATAAAAATTATCAAGGATTGGAGGATTATTATCTTAAAACGATGAATCAGAAAAATTTAATTCCAAAAATATCAATGGTGATTTCTGAAAATATTGTGAATCGAAGATCTGATAATCCTAACTTTTTGGAACAAATGATATATCAAGGAAAACTGCAAATTTTGCAAGATGCCTTTTTACCAACTGAAACTGATGATTTGAAAATAGGATTTACTAAAAAAGAGTATGATTGGTGTATCGCAAACGAGCCGAATATTTGGAATTATTTCGTGGAAAAGGATTTGTTATTTAGTGATGATTCCCAATTGGTGGAGAGATTTATTGCCTTAGGACCATTTTCGAAATTTTATACAGAAATAGACCAAGAATCCTCTGCACAGGTTGGAGTATTTATAGGTAAACGAATTTGTGAGGAATATTTTAAAAACAATAAAGAGGAAAAATTGGTAGATTTTATTCAATTAAGTAGTAAAGAAATTTTTAATAAATCAAAATATAATCCTAAATTTAAATAATAATATAAATGAAAAAGACAAATATATCTATTGAAGTAGAGCTGGATGAAAATCATATACCAGAAAAATTATTTTGGAATGCCAAAGATAATGGGGAGGAGAAAAATGAGGTGAAGGCAACAATGATTTCTCTTTGGGACGAAAAGGCGAGAGAAACGCTTCGTATTGACCTTTGGACAAAGGATATGCAGATAAATCATATGAAAATGTTTTATCATCAGATATTGTCATCATTAGCAGATACTTACGAAAGAGCAACTAATGAAGAGGATGTAGCGGTTTGGCTAAGAGGTATTGCTGAAGAATTTACCTATAAAGCTGGATTAAGAGAGTAATAAGAAAAAAGTCTCCTTACTAGGAGACTTTTATTGTTAAATATCAAAAAAAATAGGATTATTTTCTAATTTTTTTTGTTTTACAATCATTTCACTTTTGTAGTAGATTCGCGTGTATGGCTCAATACTTTCCGTAAGCCATACATTTCCTCCAATAATACTATCATGTCCGATAATGGTATCACCCCCTAAAATTGTAGCACCAGAATAGATTACCACATTATCTTCGATTTTTGGGTGTCTATTGTGGTTTGCTTTATCTTTGGATACGGATAATGCTCCCAAAGTAACTCCTTGATATATTTTTACATTTTTTCCGATGATACAAGTTTCGCCAATTACAATTCCAGTGCCATGGTCTATACAAAAATTATCACCAATATGTGCTGCGGGGTGTATGTCTATCCCCGTTTTGCTGTGGGCATATTCTGACCATACGCGAGCCAATAACTTCAAATCTTGTTTCCACATTTGGTGGGCCAATCTATGGATAGCAATAGCATAAAATCCTGGGTAGGCTGTATATACTTCCTCCAAATTTTGTGCTGCTGGGTCGTTTTCTAACATTGCCTTAGCATCAGAAATTAGCTTTAAATATATATCCTCTACAGATTCAAAAAATCTACAAGTCTCATAATTAGCTTTTTGAGAGTCTCTAAGATAGATAAATAAAATTTCCGAGAGTTCAATATTCATAAATCTTAATTTCTGTTCAATTTCATAGGAACATTGACATAGATTGGTTTCTAAATTAAACAAAAATTGAAAAAGGTTATCTATGAAGCTTTCTGATTTTCTTTTGTTTAAACTTGTTTTTAGATAAGTTTGTTGTTCTAAAATAAGTTTGGTTAATTTCTCTTGGTTAATCATATTTTTAAAATAAAAAGGTTAAAGAAATAAATCTATAACCTTTATAATAATTATTAAAATAAGTCCTTGCGGATAATATTTTGACTTCTTTCTGGGCCTACGGATACCAAATATACATTGATACCCAAATAATTTTCTATGAACTCAATATATTTTTTAGCATTTTCAGGTAACTCTTCGTAGGAACGTGCTTTTGTAATATCTTCGTCCCAACCATCCAATATTTCATATATAGGTTCGTAATCATACAATTTTGTAGTAGATGAGGTAAAGTAATCAATGATTTTATCATCTTCTGTTTTGTATTTTGTAACGATTTTTAGGTTTTTAATTCCTGTGAGTACATCAAGTTTTGTGATAACCAAATTATTGATACCATTAATCATACAAGCATGTTTCAAGGAAACTAAATCAAGCCAACCTGTCCTTCTTGGTCTTCCTGTAGTCGCTCCGAACTCGTGTCCTACTTGGCGGATTTTCTCTCCCAACTCATCGTTTAGTTCTGATGGAAAAGGTCCATTTCCTACTCTTGTACAATAGGCTTTTGCCACTCCTATTAAGTTTTGTAGGCTCGTCGGAGGTATTCCAGCTCCTGTGCAAACACCTCCCGTAGATGGCGAAGAAGATGTTACGAACGGATAGGTTCCAAAGTCTATATCAAGCATAAGTGCTTGAGCCCCTTCAAAGAGAATATTTTTTCCTTCTTTTATAGCTTCATTAAGCTCTAATTCGGTATCTACAATTCGATTTTTCAATTGCTGGCCAATCTCTAAGAACTCACGATACACCTCATCTATGTTGAGGGCGGGCTTACCATAATATTTTTCAAATAAGGCATTTTTTACCTTGAGATTTTTTTCAATTTTTTCTCTTAGAATTTCTGGGTTCAGTAGGTCAATCATTCGGATACCCACACGAGCGATTTTGTCTTCGTAGCAGGGACCTATCCCTTTTTTAGTAGTCCCAATTTGCGTACCTCCTTCTTCCTCTTCTCGATAGGTATCTAATAGAATATGATAAGGCATAATAACATGGGCTCTTCTACTAATGAAGATATGGTCTGTTTTTAATCCGCGTTTTTCAATTTCTTCAATTTCGTGAATAAAAGCTTTTGGATTAACTACTACACCATTAGCTATCACGCATTTACCTTTACATTGAAGTACTCCCGAAGGTAGCAAGTGCAATACGAATTTTTCATCGCCTACATACACGGTATGTCCAGCGTTATCACCTCCCTGAAAACGAACTACATAGTCCGATTTTGCAGATAAAACATCGGTAATTTTTCCTTTACCTTCGTCTCCATATTGAAGACCAACAACTACATAAGTTGACATAAGAATTTCCTTTTTATTAGATATGCAAATTTAATCTTAATATTGTATAAAAACAAATTTTTTTTATAAAAAATGATTTTAAATTTATTGTAAATATCGATAAAATAGTGTAGTAAATAATTTTATCAATATTTTTTAGGATAAAATAGAACTAAAAAGGATGGATAAATATAAGTTTTGTTAAAATAAAATTACTGAAAATCAGTATAGTATTATAAATATTGTAAAAAAAATGATGTAAAATTTGCAGGGTTTAATAAAAGTTTATACATTTGCACCACCAAAAAATAAAAAGGTTTCTTAGCTCAGTTGGTAGAGCAACGGACTGAAAATCCGTGTGTCCCTGGTTCGATTCCTGGAGAAACCACTATCATCTATTATTTTAAGGTTTCTTAGCTCAGTTGGTAGAGCAACGGACTGAAAATCCGTGTGTCCCTGGTTCGATTCCTGGAGAAACCACGAAAAGCCCCCAATTTGGAGGGCTTTTTTTGTTATTTTGTTCGTTATCAGTGTGTTAGGTTTAACAGAAAAAACAAACTCAATAAACAGGGATTAGCACCCGTGCAAATAGAATGTTTATTAAATCGTAAAAGACGCTTTTTTGATACCAAAATTAAAGTTTCGCCCAACGACTGGGACAATACCCAAAAACGAGTAAAAAACACGACCCCAACGCTATAAAACTAAATCAAAGAATTAGCCAAATCATTATGGAGTTTGAGGAATACGAACTATCTTTTTTGAATTCAAAAAAGCCGTTCAGCCTTTCAATGTTTGATAACCTTTATAAAGTCCCTATTTATAGCAATTTTAACGAGTTTATGGAGTATGAAATAACCCAATCTAAAAACACGGAGGCAACCCGAAAAAGCCAACGGGCAACGCTTAAACGCCTTAACCAGTTTAGAAAAAATATAGATTTTAGCGGTATTACTTTTGAGTTTCTGCACGATTTTGAGCGTTTTTGTAGGAGGCAAACCACCCCAGTAAAGGGAGGTAAAAAATCGCTTTCGGATAATACCATTTGGAAATATTTTAAGGATATTAAAACTTATGTAAATTTAGCCATAAATAAAGAACTTATAAGCGTGGATAAATACCCGTTTCGTAAGTTCAAATTTACCCTAAAAGAAACCGAAAAAACCTATCTAACGCCCCACGAAATAGAGAAAATAGAGGCGTTGAGGTTATACGGAGAATATGACAAATATCAGTATATCAAAGAATTATTTTTATTTTCGGTCTATACGGGGTTAAGGTATTCCGATGTTATGAGTTTAGAAAAAATGAATATCGTAATACAGAACGGCAACGAGTGGCTAATAAAAGAAACCGACAAAATGGGGGAAATGGTAAAAATACCTATATACGCTATATTCAAAGGTAAAGCGTTAGATATTATTAAAAAACATTGGGACTTAACCCGCCCCCAGTGTTTCCAGTATCTCACTAATCAGCACCTTAACAGAGAATTAAAAACGCTTTCCAAACTTGCAGGAATACGCAAAAATATTACATTCCACACGGCACGGCATACAACGGCTACCTATTTACTTTATAAGGGTGCTAATATGTCCGTAGTGCAAAAGATTTTAGGGCATAAGAAAATAAGCACCACCCAAATATACGGGCATATAATGGATATGACCATAGAGAACGAAATAAAAGCAATCAATTTTTAGAGTTATTAAATATTACTTAAATATTTATTAAATGAAAATTAAAACGCCCCCGCCAAATGGTAGGGGCTTTATTTTACCTTTTTACTATTGTCGGGCAAATGGTAGGCGTTCCAGTGTGGGCGTTTGCTTTGGTGTGTATCTTATTTTTTATTTGGCTTTGTCTTAAATATTCCTTTGTTATTTTATCTTTTACACTACCTAAAACCATAGGGTAAAGATACCTAAAAACCCGCTTTTGTGATACTGAAAAGATACCCAAAATGCCAAAATAAGTGTAAATTATTTATTTTCAATATTTTATAAAATAAAATTCAAGTCCTATAAAGACTACTAAACGCATTTTTTCACCAATTCTACCCGTTAAGGTGTGGGGCGTTCGTTTTTCATCGTCCCGAATATTTGCCCCAATTCAGAATAAAGAAAAACCGCCCCAATTTCGGAGCGGTTGAAGTTGTCAAGCCGTTGCAGTTTCTTTTTTTGCTTTGTTATTTCTTTGCTTTCGGGTTGAGGTTAATTTTTCCAGTGTGTCCCTTTGTTTCTCTCGTGCTTTATGGATATTGTATTTCATTTGGAATTTTAGCCAAAATTCAGCAGGAATACCCCAAACGCTCTCTAACTTTACTGATATATTAGCGTTAATATCCTTTTTGCCGTTTAGTATTTCATTTAGATAACTTTTAGATATTCCCAATTTTTCGGCTAATCCTTTTTGTGTTTCGCCTCGTTCCTCCATTGCGTCCCGTAATATTTCGCTTGGGTGGGTGGGTTCGCCTCGTAAGTGGTCAAATCGTCCCAGTTTATCCTCATAACGAACGCACAATTTACCCAAACGGCTAATTTCAGCAGTATATTTATTAGGCACTTCTGTATTTTCCAAAAAGCCCTTTTCGGTAGCCTCTTTTAGTAAAATTTCTATCCAGCCCCGCACCTCATTATATTGTTCCTCGTTCGTTATTTCTAATAATTCTCTATACTTTGTATCCATAATTTCTAATATTAAATATTCTCTATATCTTTTATTTTATCATATTCGGCGTGTGTGCCTACAAATCTAACTTCTACTACACCCTGTAAAAATACTACTACTGCAATTAGTCTGTAATCATTCCCTTTAATGTTAAAAACATACCGCCCACCACCTACATAATCAGCACTTGGGAATATATTTTTTATTTCGTTATGATTGGTAAAAGTCATCGTTTCCATAATCTCAACCCACCGCCAAAGGGCTTTTTTACTATTAGCGTGATTGGTTATAAATTCGTTTATTTTGGTTCGGTTTAATATTTCCATTCCCTTAATTTGCTTCTGCAAAGATAAAAAATAATTCGCTAAAAAGCGAATAAAAAACTAACTTTTTTATAATTTTTTACTAATTTATTAAGGGGTCGGGGGTTGAGGTTCGGGTCGGGGGTACTCTTTCGGGGCGTATATTTGCCCATATTTGCTTTATCTCTTTTTTTGCTTACAATTTCCCATAATGGAAGAAAAAACGCTTTTTTGAGCAAAAAAATACACTTATTTTTCATTTTTGGACGCTTTTTTGTCGCTAAAATGGAAGATAAATGATACTTTTATGTAATTTTTTGATATTTTCCGACAATTTCAAAAGTCCCTACCAGTTTGTAAAGATTTTATTTTAATTATTTGTAAATCAAATTATTAAAACTAATAAATTAGGCTTAAAAATCGTTTTTCTCTATCAAAATAAAACCCATACCCCCCCTACACGAAAAAAGCAAAGAAAAACCGCCATTATTAGATTTTGGCGGTTAATATCTCATTGGTTTTCTTTTTCCATTCTTTCAGTGCCTTGCGGGTGCGTTCTTTCTCGGATAATTTACGGAGTGGCAAACGAAACGATAAACCCATTTTTTCAGCCAGTTCATTTATTCGCTTTCTGTCTTCTCGTGAGCCACTTTTTACGGGTGCTTTGTATTCTTGCACTTTCAAAAATCCTAAATCGTATAATTTCCGTGCAGAGGCTACTATTTCGGTTAATTGCTTATTGATGATATTTGCCCCCTTGCGGGTGTGGTTGTAATATTGCTTTGATAGTTCCAATTTTGAGCCTTTGCCGTCCAGCCAGTCCCGAAATATTAGGGCTTCGGGGCTTTCTTTATCCTTGTAAAATGTGCCGTGTATCAATGTCACCCGTTTAAGGTAGTAGAGAAATAAAATACTATTTCGGTTAAATTTCGGAGGAACGGCAAAATATAGGCTTATGGTAAATATTATTTCGCTTTCCTTTGGTGCGGGTATGGTTTTATATACTCGTGGGGGCTTTGCCTTGCTTTTGGCTTTGTTTTTTGCGTTTTTTCGGTTCATTTTGGTAAGGGTTTAGAGTTATTCCAGTTGGTAAGTTTTTTAATGAATTTCTCGGCTTCTAATCCATACAGCGGGGCAAAGTGGCGGGTATCGTTTAGGGGTGTTATTTTTATTACACTATTTGCCGTATTCGTGTCGGCGTATATTTCGGAGTGGTGGAGCGTATCGCAGTAGGTAGCCCCGCCGTCTCTATATTCCACCGCAAAATATAAATTTCGTTTTCGGATTTCCTGTATATCGTGCAGGTTAAAAATTCGGGTTCTTTTTCGTTTCTTTTCCAATCTTTTTTATTTTTTAAATGGGATTTAATTTTTCTTTAATTCTGTTTTAATTCCAGTAAGCGGTAAGCCGTAGGCGGTCGGCTTTTTCCTTTCACTTCTTACATTAGCCTATTTTTTTTATTTGATGGTTATTTGATGGTTATTTGATTTTTATTTGATTAGGACAAATTCCATTTTTAGGCTTAAAATCTGAAATAGTGCATATATTCCCAGTGGTAGAAACTAAATAGCGTTTGCAGTTGTTTTTTAGTGGGCATTTCTTATTTATGCACCTTGCTATATCATTCGGTAAAAACATAGACAAAGCGTGTGTTTTTTGTTATAATTTTTTTTTAGATAAAAATATAATAGAAATAGAGCCATATTGGGCATAGGTTTAAGTAGGTTAAAGTATTGATATACAGGCATTCGCAGGGGTATAAATACCCCATAAAGCAAGTTGGAGCAAAATACCTCTTTATAGTCGCTTTCGCTCTTGATTTTTTTAGTCATTTTTGTCAGTTTTTTGTAATGGATTTTGTAATTTGTTGATATGCAGTATTATAAAGCGTTGCCCATTTGGGCATTATTGGGCTATCTATCAAATTATAATCATATTTGATTGTTTCCCAGTTGTTTATAAACTCCTTTAAGGAGCGGTATATTTTCGGGGTAAGGGTAGGGCGTTTGTCCTCCAAATCCTGTAAAACCTTATTTTTCCCGTGCAAAATAATACTTTTTGCTAAATCTTTTTTGGTTTGGTGTGTGCCTTTCGGGGCGGTTATTCCTTTCTCAAAGTTTAATAAATTCCATTCCGAAAAGAATTTATTTTGTAAACTGGTAAGGTTGTGCGGTTGGATAAACTCCGAAAATAAGATATTTTTTTGCCTCGTGCGTAGCGTTTCAATCCTTATACAATTGGGTATTTCGTTTTTCCGTCCCTTGTCGGTGCGTTCAAAATTTTTATCATAAATCCGAAATACCAAAACATTGTCTTTGCTCATTTCGGAGGTCAAAAATCGCTCTTTTCTATATTTGGGGTTAATATATATTTTGCGTTGTTTCCCGTCCAAAATACCTATACTTTGCACCTTTGCCAGTATATCCAGTGGGGCGGTGCTTCCTGTATATACATTTAACCCTATTTCGTAGGTTTTTACGAGGAATTCCAGCCCGTGCAGGGCGTAATGTTCTACCAACAAATTAAGGGCTTTTCGGCAGTCCTCCATTGTGAAAAGCGTGTAATTTTCCAACGCCCCGCCGTGTATCCATTCCCAAAATTTATGAACAGACCCCTCTACTTTGATAGTATTATTTTTAATCTGTATTAAAATTCCGCCTGTAAAGTTTTTAACTCGTTTATTGTCCCAAATTTCCACGCCGTATATAACCGACTTTTGCAAATTATTTTTATCTATAATTTGCGTTTTTGTTTCGTCGGGTATATTATTATTTATTAGCGTGATTTTGTCCAGCATTTTTTTATATCTTTGCAAATGGTAAGCGGGGGAATTATTAGCGTGATTTTGTCCGTATCCAAAATGTGGTAATTTTAAGCCGTTAGTAAATCCAGTGCTAACGGCTTTTTTGCGTCTGTTAGCGTCTGTTATGTTGCAGGAAATATAATAAATCTGCTTTCTTGAAAAGATATTTTTTATAACTTCCGCAGTGCCTTATTACGGGGTCTATTTTCCCTATATCTATATATCTTTGTAGCGTATTGCGACTGCATTTTAATAATGCCTCCGCTTCCTTAAATGTCAAAAATTCTTTATTCTTTTTGTCCCGCAGGGCGGTTATTTCCGTAGCAATAAATTTTATAGTCTGTTGCAGTTCCTCCCATTCCGTTTTGGGAATTGTAATAAATGTTTGTGTATCCATTTTGAGTAATTTTAAGGCGTTTGCTATTCTGTTATTATTCCGTTATCCAGTAATATTTGCCGTGTGGTTTCGGCTTCTAATTGCTCAAATTCTTGGTCTGTTTTCCCAACCCAACCCAGCAGGAGCAGGGCAAAAAGCGTGAAAAATATTACTTTTATTATTTGCCAATAGTTCCAGTGCGGGGTATTATCTTTTGTGGTTTGCATTGCGTTTTTTATTTTTGTTATGTATTGAGGGTAATTCTTTTATCAATCTGTCTAATTCCGTATCGTGGTAAATGGTTATTTGATTTTCTAATTTTTGTATAAATTGCTCAATAACAAAGCCATATTTTAGCGGTAGCGGTTTATTTATTACTCGCATTGTCGCTATTTCGTCTAATAGTTCTTGTAGTGCATCCAGTTCGGGGCTTCTTTTCATTTTTCGGGCGTTATTTCTTTGTGTAGTTCGGTTAATAAATCTAATTCTGCGTGAGGAATTAAATTTATTACTAATTCCAAAAGGCGGGAATAATCTAACCCGTTAGCTAATTGGTCGTTTTTATTTTCCAACGCCTGACGGCACACGCTTAAAATAGCACTGGATAAATAGCCTAATTCTGAATAATCAGAAAATTCTAATTTGAGATATTTTTTTAGGGGGAGTTGTGGGTGTTTCTCTATTTCCAGCGTTTCAAAATACTCGTTTAGGTTTATTTTTTCGCCGTTGATGATGATTTTCGAACTCATTTTATAGGTTATTTATTTCGGTTAATAATTGGGCTTTTTCGTCTTTCAAGTCTTTAAGATATTGGGCGGTAGCCCTTAATATCTTATTCTCTGTGCTTTTGCTTACGGACTTTTTCCCGTTAAAGAAATTGCATAGCGTCGTCTTATGCACCTTTGCCCGTTGGCTAATCTTGTCATATCCTCCGTGTGGGATTTTTGTTTTGATAGTTTGTATATCCATAATAATGTTTGTTTATAGGTGATTAAAATTAGTCTAACATTGGTCGCAAAAAAAATATCTTTGCGTTTATTCGTTGCAAAGATATAAATTATTTTCAAATGTTAGACTAATTTTAATCTAAAAATATTTTTATTTATTTAATACCTTGATTTATAGTAATATAAATTTCTTTTTTCTTTTGCTAAATCAAAAATATGTCTATATTTTTCAAGTAAATAACCATTTTTTGTTTTCTGTATATTTTCCGAAAATTCGTCAAACGAATTATAAATAATAGCCTTATTATAATCATTTATAAAATTATCTATATCATCTATATTATATTGTTCAAGGATAATATTTTTTAATTTTATTTGATTTTCTTTATTAAAATAGTCGTATAAAGTGATATTTATAAAATTATCACGAATATGTTCTAATAAATTTACTTCGTGCGGGGTGTATGTTATTCTACCAAAAAAGTCTTCTTTTTCTATTTGTATAGTTTCCACTATGTTAAAAGCAAAATCATATTTACCAATATCTTGAATTTGCCCCGAAGTATATGAAAAATTGTTAATATTGACTAATGATGTAAATTTGAAGTAAGATGTAATAAAAGCGGTGTCAAATTTTCCTAAAATTTCTGTCAATACTTCTGTAATTAGTGTTATTGTATTTATTTCATTATCAATTAAATTTATATCGTCTTTATCGTTTGAGTTAATGATTTCGTTAAAAAAATCTTCGTTATAGTATTCGTCAAATGTAATGGATTTTACTTTTGTATTTTGTCTGTATGCAATCAAAAGAATATAAATACTATAATGCTTTACTCCATTGATTATATAGGGCTTCAAATTTGTATTTAGAAAATGTTTAGCGGTTATTTTGCTCATTGTAGTAATTATTTTTTACAAAGATACTAAAATTAGTAAAACATTAGTATTTTATTAGCCTATTGAGAGCGGGGCAAAAGCCCACTAATCCAGTAAATAAATATAAAATATTGCACCTCAACGGCTTATTAGTGTGATACCCAAAAGATACCCAAACTCATAAGAATATTATAAAATATTGGTAATCATATAGGTATTACCCCAATGTTCCAATACTGGAGAAACCACTTAAAGAGTTCAAACATATAGTTTGAACTCTTTTTATTTTTTATTATCAAAAAACTCACAAAAAAATAGACATTTTTGTTTAATCTTTTTGAGGATAATCCTTATTTTTGCGAAATGGAAAAAGGCAAAAAATCAATAGACCGAGAATATATAGAAATCTATGGTGCAAGAGAGCATAATTTGAAGAATATAGATATAAAAATCCCACGAAATGAGTTAGTTGTGATAACAGGACTTTCGGGTAGTGGGAAGTCTTCTTTGGCTTTTGATACGATTTTTGCTGAGGGACAGCGTCGCTATATAGAGACATTTTCAGCCTATGCAAGGCAGTTTTTGGGTGGTTTGGAGCGTCCAGATGTGGATAAAATAGAAGGACTTCCGCCAGTGATAGCTATTGAACAGAAGACAACGAATAAAAATCCGCGTTCTACGGTGGGTACAGTTACGGAACTGTATGATTTCTTGAGGCTTTTGTTTGCTAGAGTCTCAGATGCCTATTCTCTCACAACGGGTAAAAAATTAGTAAGTTACACAGAAAATCAGATTTTAGAAATTCTTACGAATAATTTTCAAGGAGAGAAGTTGTTTCTTATGGCTCCTGTAGTGAGGGCAAGGAAGGGACATTATCATGAATTGTTTGTCCAAATGGCTAAAAAAGGTTACGGGCAGGCTCGTGTAGATGGTAAAATTATAGATATAGAATATGATTTGAAGTTGGATAGATATAAGTCTCATGATATTGATATTGTAGTAGATAGGTGGATTGTAGGAGAGGAGGGGATGGATTCTCGTATGGAAAAATCCCTAAAAATCGCAATGGAAATGGGTGAGGGGATTATAGGTATACAGAAGGTAGGTTCTACTGAGATACAATATTTTTCTAAAAAGTTAATGGATGAAGACACGGGACTATCTTTGGCGATGCCAGAGCCGAATACCTTTTCGTTTAACTCACCGAAGGGAAGTTGCCACCATTGTAAGGGGTTGGGAACTATTAAGAGGATAGATACTTCGCTTTTTGTAGAAAATCCCAAATTATCAATCTCTGCAGGAGCTTTGAAACCATTGGAGGATATTAAGTCTAATAAATGGATTATTTCTCAGATTAGGAATATTTTGGAACTTTATGAATATAGTTTAGACACTCCATTTGATAAAATATCATCAGAGGTAGTTGATTTCATCTATAATGGTCTTTACAAAGAGGAAACAATAGAGTTGAAACACGCAGGTATTTCAAAGAATATAAAAATTAGTTTTGAGGGTTTGATATCTGTTATTCAGAATATTATAGATAATAAAGAAGGGAATACCTCAGGGCTTTTGGAGAGAAATTATACGATAGAAGAAGTCTGCCCAACTTGTAATGGAATGAGATTGAGAGAAGAGAGTCTTAGCTTTAAAATTGATGGGAAAAATATTGCCGAAATATCAGCAATGAGCCTATTGGACTTGATGGAATGGTTGGGTGGTTTGCAGGATAAACTTTCGAAAAAGAATAAAATTATTGCCTATGAGATATTGAAAGAGATACAGGGGCGGTTGAAGTTTTTATTGGATGTAGGATTGGGGTATTTGAGCCTTAGTCGTAGTTCTCGAACTTTGTCTGGCGGTGAAAGTCAGCGAATTAGATTGGCAACGCAGATAGGCTCTCAGTTGGTGAATGTTTTATATATACTAGATGAGCCGAGTATTGGGCTACACCAAAGAGATAACGAACGATTGATAAACTCACTGAAAAATCTTCGTGATATAGGGAATTCAGTATTGGTGGTGGAGCATGACAAGGATATGATTTTGGAGGCTGATGAAGTAATGGATATTGGCCCTAAGGCAGGTAAATATGGGGGAGAAATCCTCTGGCAAGGACGCCCAAAAGATTTGAAAAAAGCAAAAACTATAACAGCAGAATACCTCAATGGAAAACGAGCAATAGAAATACCAAAAGAAAGGAGAGTAGGAAATGGTAAATCTATCATCTTAAAAGGTGCTGTGGGGAATAATTTGAAGAATGTAACCTTAGAGGTACCTCTTGGTAAGTTGGTGGTAGTATCAGGAGTTTCTGGAAGTGGGAAATCGTCCCTAATTAATGGAACATTATATCCGATTTTGAATAAACATTTCTATCGTGCTGTGAAAGAACCATTGCCATATCACTCCATCGAAGGATTAGAAAATATAGATAAAATAGTAGATGTAGATCAGACTCCTATTGGGCGAACACCACGCTCCAACCCTGCTACTTATACTGGTGTTTTTGGTGATATAAGAAATATTTTTGCAGAAATTCCAGAGGCAAAAATTAGAGGGTATAAGTCTGGAAGATTCTCGTTTAATGTAAAAGGAGGAAGATGTGAAACTTGTCAGGGGGGAGGTCTTAAAGTGATAGAAATGAATTTTTTGCCCGATGTATATGTTAATTGTGAGACTTGTCACGGAAAACGATTCAATAGAGAAACGCTGGAGATACGATACAAAGGAAAATCAATCGCCGATGTGTTGGAAATGACGATAGATGAGGCTACAGAGTTCTTCCAACCGATACCAAAAATTTATAATAAAGTAAAAACCCTGCAAGAGGTAGGGTTGGGATATATTACCCTTGGGCAACAATCCATAACACTCTCGGGAGGAGAGGCTCAGCGAATAAAATTAGCTACGGAACTCGCTAAAAAACAAACAGGAAATACACTCTATATTCTTGATGAGCCTACCACAGGATTGCATTTTGAAGATGTGAAAATTTTAATGGAGGTCATTGATAAGTTGGTGAATCTGGGGAACTCATTTATTATCATTGAGCATAATCTTGATGTAATAAAATTAGCAGACCATATTATAGATGTTGGCCCCGAGGGTGGACGAAATGGCGGACAAATCGTAGCTGAAGGAACTCCAGAAGAGATTATCAAAAATGAAAAATCCATCACAGGAAAATTCCTGAAAAAAGAGATGGAAGGGTAAGATAGGATATTTTAATTTTAAAAATAATGACAAAAATAAAATTTATACTTCCCTATATAGGATTATTATTATTTATAGGTATTCAAATATCTTATTTTATTAGTCCAGAGGAGTTATTTATTACGAAGGTACTGTATATTTTGATTACATTTATTTTTTCAGTAATATTAGTACAATTTAGCAAGAATCTTTTTAATGTATATCTTGCCATTAGTTTTTTTGTTAGTGTTTTTTATTATCCTGTAAATATTGTATATGGTAAGGTGGATTATGGATATATATATTCAGTATATTATACCAATGTGAGGGAATCATTTTCTTATATGAAGATGATACCCATTAAGGTATATTTAAATTTAATATTATTGGCAATAATTACAATAGCATTAGGTAAACTACAATATAAGAGATTTAAGAATAGAGTATTGTATTGTATTGTATTTTCCCATAAAAAAAATAATACTATATCCATTGAACAAAAAAATATACCACTATTCTAATATATTACCTATTAAGAAAATATTATATATCATATCTGAAGTATATGATATAAAAGAGGAACAAGAAAATATTAATATAAATATGAGAAAACCCTCGTCATGGGAAATTATAGAAAAAACAAAACCGTTAAAGAAAAATATAATAGTGATTATTGGAGAAAGTGCTAGGAGGGATTTTTTTCATAATTATGGTTTTCTGATTAAAAATACTCCATTTATAGATTCTACTCCACATATTCAATTTGAAAATTATGTTTCAGCATCGTATGGCACAATATCATCTTTATCAAGAACACTATCATTATCAAATACTTTGAAAGATTACCAGATATCTGATAATATAGTATCTTTGGGGCATAAATTAGGATATGAAACCTATTGGGTATCCAACCAAGAGTTTGCAGAAAAAATAGATTCTTATCTTACAATGTTGGCAAATAGTACAAGACATCACACTTCGCTACATCAAGGAAAAGTGAGAAATATGACAAATTACCCCATGGATGATAGAATGTTACCAATATTTGATAAATATTTTGATGAAAAAACAACGAAACCCAAATTAATAATTGTACATATGTATGGTTCTCACCCAGCAATTAAAGATAGGGTAAATGGTGAGTATGATGAGTTTTTATTATCTAAGGATATTTCTTATTATAGTAAAAGTATTAAAAATACAGATGCCTTTATTGACCACATTTATAAAAAATTAAAAGACTCTGAAGAGAGTTATTATTTGATATATTTTAGCGATCATGGACAAGGAATTAAAAAAGATTTAACCATCACACATACAGATAGATATAAAGAAGGGTATAATGTACCCTTATTAATATGGGGAGATGATATAGGTAAGTCCGTAAGCATACAATCTAGAAGAACGGGTAAGGATTTTTTGTACTTTTTTAGTGAACTGATAGGAGTAAGATTGAAAAATATTCATAGAAACTATCGTTTTATATCCGAGTACAAAAATGATGACTCCAAAACTATGGTATTAGATGGTAATTTAAATTTACAGGATTATGAAAAATTACCATCAAATGGAGTTAAAGATTTTATAAAAAATAACAAATCAAACAATAAATAATAAAAAAATGAGAAAACTAGTAATTTCAATACTGAGTTTGGGAAGTCTATTTTTAGGAAGTTTTTCTCAAGCGCAGACAGAAACTTCTGGGAGAGAAGACTTGTATAGAGCTACTCATACTAAGGCTACCGAACTGAAACACACAAAGCTAAAAGTTAATTTTGATTTTAGTAAAGAAGAAATGAATGGGGAGGAATGGCTCACAGCATCACCGTATTTTTATCCATCGAATAATATTACCCTTGATGCCAAAGGAATGCTCATTCATAATGTTTCTTTGGAAAAAAATGGTAAGTTACAACCAGTTGAATATCAATATAAAAATAATATATTGAGTATCAAGTTGGATAAAACTTATCAACGAAATGAAGACTATACACTCTACATAAAATATACTGCTCGACCAAATCAAGTACAAAGCGGGGATGGAGAAAATATGGAAAAAGGGCTATATTTTATCAATCCAAAAGGTGAAAATCCATATATTCCGACACAAATATGGACACAGGGTGAGACAGAATCTTCCTCTGCATGGTTTCCAACGATAGATAAACCCAACCAAAAGACAACACAAGAAATATACATTAGTGTGCCAGATAAATTTGTAACCCTATCTAATGGACTATTGAAATCCTCTCAAAAAGATGGAAATATACGAACTGACCATTGGGTGATGGACAAGCGACATTCTCCATATTTATTCTTTATGGGTGTGGGTGAGTATGCTATCGTGAAAGATAAATGGAGAAATATAGATGTAGATTATTATGTAGAAAAAGAATATGAACCTTATGCAACACAAACTTTCGGGAATACACCCGAAATGATGGAATTCTTCTCCAAATTATTGAAATATGACTTCCCTTGGGCTAAATATTCGCAAATTGTTGGACGAAATTTTGAAAGTGGAGCTATGGAAAATACTACTGCTGTAATCCACAATGAAAGTGCTAACTTAAAGGCGGGAGATTTGGCTGATGAAAATACTTGGGAAACTGTGGTTGCTCATGAGTTATTCCATCATTGGTTTGGAGATCTTGTAACAACTGAAAGCTGGGCTAATCTTACGGTTAATGAATCTTTTGCAAATTATTCCGAATATCTATGGTTAGAGCATAAATACGGTAAAGACGAGGCAGAGTATCATCTCAATAACGATATTAGTAGTTATATTCATACTAAAAAATCCCATTCTAAAAATTTGGTAAGATTTAATTATGATCATCGTGAAGATATGTTTGATAATGTTTCCTACAACAAAGGTGGATATATCCTCAATATGCTCAGAAATTACTTGGGCGATGAGGCATTTTTCGAGGGGATGCACCAATATCTCAAAGAGAATGAATATAATACGGGCGAAGCTCATCAAGTAAGGTTGGCCTTTGAAAAGGTTTCAGGGAAAGACCTTAATTGGTTCTTTAATCAATGGTATTTCGGTAGTGAGCATCCTATTGTACAGTCTGGAGTGTCATATAATCCTATTAAAAAAGATGTTTCTATCACGATTGAGCAAATAGGGATGCCTTTCCAATTTCCATTGAATATTGATATTTATGAAAAAGGAACTCCTAAACGAGTGAAAGTTTGGGTGGAGGCTAAGGAAAAGAAAACCTTTACTTTTCCAGCGAATACGAATCCTGACTTCATCAATATTAATCCCGATGGACTTATATTAATGGAAAATAAGGATATAAAAACTGATGAACAACAAGAGGTTATTTTTGCGAATACTGCTGATTTCTATACTCGATACATTACCATAAGTAATATTGTAAGTAAGAAAACGAAGAATGTAGTAGATGTAAGAACCTTGGTAAAAGCCCTAAAAGATCCATCCTTCAGAGTAAGAAAATTGGCACTCATGGGAATAGACTTGAATAATCCGCTACACCTTAAATTAGCTCTTTCCGAAGTGGAAAAATTAGCTCAAAAAGACCCTAAAACATTAGTGAAAGGGCAGGCAATATTAGCATTAGCCAAAACGAAACGCTCCAAATATTTACCAATATACGAAAAAGGATTAATGGAAGTATCTAATTCCGTGAAGTCCGCCTCATTGGAAGGAATCATAGGCTTGAATCCACAGAAAATAAAGGAATATGCCGAAAAAATAGATTTAGAATCCGCTTCCGAAGAGGCTGCAAACAAACTCTTACCATCCGTTGTAGAGTATAAAGTACAAAAATTATATCCTATCATCGGACAGGTAGTAGCATTTTATCCATTTATTGAAATGAATGACCCTAAATTAGGTGCTATTGCCGAGAAAGGTTTTAATTTAATAATGGAATCCGACGATGTGAAAGCAACGGAGGCCATTACGAAAATATTCCGAAATTACACATCAGTATTCAAGGAACCGCAAGTAAGAGGTATAATTGTGGAAATTCTCAAAAATGGACTTGCTAAAAAAGTGAAATTATTGAGAGAAAATCCACAATCCAACAGCCTTAATGTGCAAGTGGAAAGTATCCAAAAAGTAATAGACGAATATCAGAAATAATCATTCAAAAAAGGCTTTACATATTTTGTAAAGCCTTTTTTTTATTTGGTTAATTACTGAAAAAATCTTCTGTAAGTTTTTTATCTTTATCTAATCTTTGGATTAGTCCTTCCAAACTTTCAAATTTTATTTCTTCGTGAAGAAAATCTCTAAATTCCACACGAATGTTTTTACCGTAAATATCTTGTCTAAAATCTAGAATATGGACTTCTATACTAATATTTTTTCCATTAACGGTAGGATTTGTTCCGATACTCAGCATCCCTTTAAATTTATAATTATCAATGAAAACATCTACGATGTAAGCTCCATTTTTTGGTAAAAGTTTGCAGTCTTCGACCCTAATATTAGCTGTAGGGTAACCAATAGTTCGTCCCAACTTTTTCCCATTGATTACTTCTCCTGATATGGCATAATGATAATTAAGCATGTTGTTAGCTTCCTGTATGTTAGAGTTTAGTAATGCATTTCGGATTTTGGTGGAAGAAATCGTTTGATGATGTAGGCTAAATGCATCAATTTGTTCTACTCGGTATCCCAATTCGCTAGATAGTTGTTTTAAAAGTCTAAAGTCTCCACTTTTGTTTTTTCCGAAAGTATGATCGTGTCCGATGATTAGATATTTTACATTGAGTTTTTTTACCAAAATTTCGCGGATAAAATCTTCACCTGAGATATTTCGAAATTTTTCATCGAAATTTTGAATAAATAAATTTTGGATATTAGCCTTGTCCAAAAGATATATTTTTTCGTCAAGGGTGTTTAGTAGTTTTAAATTGTCGTTAGGATTGAAGACTAATCTTGGATGAGGAGTGAAGGTGAGGATAGCGGATTCCCACTGCATTTCTTGGGCTATATTATTGATTTTGTGTATAATCTCTTGATGCCCACGATGTACCCCATCGAACATACCAATAGAAAGAACTAATGGCTTTTGAGGGTAATATTGCTCTAAATTTTGAATGATTTCCAAAGTTTTAAATCTTAAAATTGAGTTGCAAATATGATAAAAATCTTTTTTTTGAGCAATAATTTTGTAGTAAGTAGAATAAAAAGTAAAATATTTTCATTAAAAAATTGTTAATTAAATAATATTTGTTATATTTGCACACAAGAAAAAAATTAGCAAATGTCAAATCAAATAAAAGGAAAAATCTCTCAAATTATCGGTCCAGTAATCGATGTTGTTTTTAGTGAAGCAGAAGCACTTCCTAAAATTTATGATGCTTTGGTTATTGAAAAAGAAAATGGTGATAAACTTGTTCTTGAAGTAGAGCAGCACATCGGTGAGGATTCTGTAAGATGTATTGCTATGGATGCTACAGATGGACTAAAAAGAGGGCAAGATGTGATAGCACAAGGTCGCCAAATAACAATGCCGACAGGTGAGGGAGTGAATGGTAGATTGTTTAATGTGGTAGGTGATGCTATTGATGGTCTTCCTACGCTTTCAAAGGATAAAGGTCTCCCAATCCACAGAGAGGCTCCTAAGTTTGACCAACTTTCTACATCAGCAGAGGTTTTATTTACAGGTATTAAAGTAATAGACCTTATAGAGCCTTATGCAAAAGGTGGTAAAATTGGTTTGTTTGGAGGTGCTGGTGTTGGTAAAACTGTATTGATTCAAGAGTTAATTAATAATATAGCAAAAGGACACGGTGGTCTTTCTGTATTTGCAGGAGTAGGAGAGAGAACAAGAGAAGGAAATGACCTTTTAAGAGAAATGTTAGAGTCTGGTATTATTAAATACGGAGAAGACTTTATGCACTCTATGGAAAATGGAGGTTGGGATTTGTCAAAAGTTAATCTTGAAGAAATGAAAGACTCTAAGGCAGCATTTGTTTTCGGACAGATGAATGAGCCGCCAGGGGCAAGAGCGAGAGTAGCACTTTCAGGGCTTACTTTGGCAGAATATTATAGAGATGGTGATGGCGAGGGGCAAGGTAGAGATGTACTTTTCTTTGTTGATAATATTTTCCGTTTTACACAAGCTGGTTCAGAGGTGTCCGCACTTCTTGGACGTATGCCATCAGCAGTAGGTTATCAGCCAACTTTGGCGTCTGAAATGGGGGCAATGCAAGAGAGAATTACCTCTACGAAAAATGGGTCTATTACTTCTGTACAAGCGATTTATGTACCAGCTGATGACTTGACAGACCCTGCGCCAGCAACAACATTTGCTCACCTTGATGCAACTACTGTATTGGATAGAAAAATCGCCTCTCTTGGTATTTATCCAGCCGTGGATCCATTGGCATCTACATCAAGAATTCTTACTCCAGAGATTTTAGGTGACGAACACTATGATTGTGCTCAAAGAGTGAAAGAAATTCTACAAAGATATAAAGCACTCCAAGATATTATTGCTATTCTTGGTATGGAGGAACTTTCTGAAGAAGATAAATTGGTTGTTTATCGAGCAAGAAAAGTTCAGAGATTCCTTTCTCAGCCATTCCATGTGGCAGAACAATTTACAGGTATTCCAGGTGCATTGGTAGATATTAAAGATACTATTAAGGGATTTAATATGATTATTGATGGAGAATTAGATCACTTGCCTGAGGCTTGTTTTAACCTAAAAGGAACTATTGAAGAAGCAATAGAAGCAGGCGAAAAAATGCTTGCTGAAAATAAATAGTAATCCATAATGACTTGATGATTGATATTTTAGAAGATTAATCATTGAGTTTGAAATCTGATTAAAATGAATATAAAAGTTTTAACACCAGAGTCTGTTATTTTTGAAGGAGAGGTAGATTCTGTATTGTTACCAGGTAAAAATGGAGAATTTCATATTATGAAAAACCACGCGGCTGTGGTGTCTTCATTGGAAGGAGGAAGCATCAAACTTTTCACTGATGAAATAGACGAAGTATATAAAAAGCACTTTACGAAAATAGATGGGAAAGAGGTAATGTATGCCTATCAACTAAATAGTGGAGTGGTTGAGTTTAATAATAATAAAGGAATTATCCTTTGTGAATAAAAAATCTATCATATAATAGAATATAGGTAGATGGGTTAATAGTTAAAATCCTCTTGAAATTTTCAAGGGGATTTTTTTAGATAAAATAATCAAAATATAAAAAAATGGTAGGAATTATTATGGGGAGCCAAAGTGATTTGGTAATAATGAAACAAGCATCAGATTTTTTGGAACAATTAGGTATCCCGTACGAACTTACAATTGTATCGGCTCATAGAACTCCTGAGAGAATGTTTGACTATGCAAAATCCGCAAAAGATAGAGGTATAAAAGTGATTATTGCAGGAGCAGGTGGCGCAGCACATTTGCCAGGTATGGTAGCAAGTTGCACTACATTACCCGTGATAGGTGTGCCTATTTTGTCTAGTAATTCCATAGATGGGTGGGATTCTGTATTGTCTATTTTACAAATGCCGTCAGGAATACCAGTAGCCACGGTAGCACTTAATGGAGCGACAAATGCAGGGATTTTAGCATCAAAAATAATGGGAGTAACAGATGAGGAAATCTCTCAAAAATTGCAAAAATATCAAGATTCTCTAAAAGAAAAAGTCTTAAGCAATATAGATGAAGTTAAAAAGTCTTACCCTAATCAATACGATAAATAATGGATTTGAGAGACCAACTTAAAAATCTTTTTCCAGACCATATAGAGCAAGATTTTCAGATGCCAGAAGAACCTTTTGAGCAGAAAGAACCACTTATTTGTAAGTTTGAGAAAAAGGGACGAAATGGGAAACCAGTAACTATAATAGAAGGTTTTGAAGGAAATGACGATATGCTGAAACAGATTTCAAAAAAAATAAAAACTACACTAGGAATTGGAGGCTCAGAAAAAAATGGAATTATCATCATCCAAGGAGATAATAGGGATAAGATAATAAAAATGCTTACGGAGATGGGGTATAAGACAAAAAGAGTCGGTGGATAGACATGCATAGTTTTTGACTTATGCAAACCAAAAAAAGATAAGAAATGGGAATTTATTATATCATTATTGGGCTTACGATGCTTGTTAGTTGGTATGTGTCGTCTAAGTTTCAGTCCAAATTTGAATATTATTCTAAGGTTCGCCTACAAAATGGATTATCAGGAAAAGAGATAGCAGAGAAGATGCTCCATGACAATGGAATCATAGATGTTCGCGTTATTTCGGTAGCAGGGCAACTTACAGATCATTATAATCCAATGGATAAGACTGTTAATCTGTCTGAGGCAGTGTATATGGAGCGAAATGTAACTGCTGCTGCTGTGGCAGCTCATGAGGTGGGACACGCCGTACAGCATGCTTTGGGCTATTCGATGTTGCAGATGAGGTCTAAATTGGTCCCAATGGTGAATATAAGTTCTAGAATGTCACAATTTATCATTATGGCAGGAATTTTTTTAATGGCTACGAGTAGCATAGGTAAATTAGTCCTTGCAATAGGTGTATTATTGTTTGCTGTTACTACACTTTTTACATTTATTACATTACCGGTAGAATATGATGCGAGCAACCGAGCTATGAAATGGCTACAATCCACAGGAATGATTACTCCGTCCGAGTTTGGTGGGGTAGAGGACAGTTTAAAATGGGCGGCGCGAACTTATGTTGTAGCAGCTTTAGGCTCGCTGGCTCAGTTACTTTATTGGGCATCTTTATTACTTGGAGACCGCCGAAGAAATTAAGTGTTATAGAAGTAATGAAAGTATTAGCATTAATGTTAATACTTTTTTATGATAGAAATGAAACCATAGATGTAGGTATTATCCTTAATTTTATATAAAATCATTATCTTTGCATAATTAATATAAGATATGTCAAATTTAATTCAAGAAATACAAAAAAGAAAAACATTTGGTATTATTTCTCACCCAGATGCTGGTAAAACTACTCTTACCGAAAAATTACTTTTGTTCGGAGGGGCAATCCAAGAGGCAGGAGCGGTGAAATCTAATAAAATAAAAAAAGGAGCAACTTCCGACTTTATGGAAATTGAGAGACAAAGAGGAATTTCCGTAGCGACTTCTGTTTTGGCGTTTAATTATAAAGGTCATAAAATCAATATATTAGATACGCCAGGGCATAAAGATTTTGCCGAAGATACCTACCGAACACTTACAGCGGTAGATTCCGTAATTGTAGTAATTGATGTGGCAAAAGGGGTAGAAGAGCAAACGGAAAAACTCGTTCAAGTGTGCAGAATGAGGAATATCCCAATGATAGTTTTCATTAACAAACTTGATAGAGAGGGGAAGGACGCCTTTGACCTTCTTGACGAGGTGGAACAGAAATTAGGTCTGTCCGTAGTGCCACTCTCATTACCTATCGGTATGGGAGCCGAGTTTCAGGGAATTTATAATATTTGGGAGAAAAATATCCAACTATTCTTAGAAGAGAAAAAACAAAAAATTGGAGATAGCATCATGTTTAATGACCTAAATGACCCATCAATTGATGAGGCAATAGGGAAAAAAGCTTCGCAAACCTTAAGAGATGAGCTAGAATTAATAGAGTCCGTGTATCCAGAATTCAGTAAAGAAGAATATATGGCAGGACAACAGCAGCCTGTATTTTTTGGTTCAGCGTTGAATAATTTTGGAGTGAGAGAATTGTTAGATGCTTTTATAGATATTGCTCCGAACCCTCAGCCGAAGCAAGCGGATAATCGTGAGGTAAGACCAGAGGAAAATAATTTCACAGGGTTTGTCTTTAAAATACATGCCAATATGGATCCAAAACACCGTGATAGATTGGCTTTTGTGAAAATTGTTTCAGGAACTTTTAAACGAAATGAAAATTATCTGCTCGTGAGAGAGGGGAAAAAAATGAAATTTTCCTCTCCGAATGCATTTTTTGCAGATAAAAAAGAAGTTGTAGATGAGAGTTTTCCTGGTGATATTGTTGGTCTACACGATACAGGGAATTTCCGAATAGGAGATACTCTAACGGCGGGTGAAAAATTAAATTTTAAGGGAATACCAAGTTTTTCCCCAGAGCATTTTAGATATATTAATAATGATGACCCTCTGAAAGCTAAGCAGTTAGCAAAAGGTATAGACCAACTAATGGATGAGGGAGTAGCCCAACTTTTCACTTTGGAGATGAATGGTAGAAAAATTATAGGTACTGTGGGAGCCTTACAATATGAGGTAATACAATATAGATTGGAACACGAATATGGTGCAAAATGCACTTACGAACCAATCTCTATTCATAAGGCTTGTTGGGTAGAAGCCGATGAAAAATCAGAAGAATTCAAGGAATTTGCGAGGTTAAAACAACGATTCTTAGCTCGGGATAAGTATAATCAGTTGGTATTTTTGGCAGATTCATCCTTTACCATCACAATGACGCAAGAAAAATTTCCAAATGTAAAACTACATTTCATATCAGAGTTTAACAATCAATAAAAAGGCTATTTATTTAAATAGCCTTTTTATTGTGTTAAAGTTTTCTTTCAATGACATAATCAAGCATTAGGTTGAGTGATATTTTCGCCTGAGAATCAGGAAAGTCGTTTAAGATATTTTTTGCTTTTTGCTGAAAATCTTTCATAACCCCAATAGCGTACTCCAATCCACCTGATTTCTTTACAAAATCTATTAGTTCCTTTACGCGTTTTTTATCGTTATTATAATTTTTTATCGTTTTGAAGTAATATTCTCTATCATTTTCACTACAATTTTTTAGAGTGAATATAAGTGGAAGAGTCATTTTTTGTTCCTTGATATCAATACCTACAGGTTTTCCGATAACATTAGAACTGAGGTAATCAAATAAATCATCTTTAATCTGGAATGCCATTCCCGTATAAGTCCCAAAATCTCGCATTTTTTTTGCTAAAATTTCATCAGAATTATTAGAAAGTACTCCAATTTCGCAACAAGCAGAGATAAGCGTGGCTGTTTTTTGACGGATAATTTCATAATAAACCTCCTCAGTGATATCTAATTTTCTTGCTTTTTCTAATTGTAGTAGCTCCCCTTCAGACATTTCTCTTATCGTCCGAGATATCACCGATAGTAGGTCGTAGTCCTTATTGTCTGTAGATAACAAAACAGACTTTGATAGGAGGTAATCACCTACCAGCACGGCTATTTTATTTTTCCACAAAGCATTGATAGAAAAAAAGTTTCGCCTTTTAAAGCTTTCATCTACAACATCATCATGGACTAATGTAGCAGTGTGGATTAGTTCTATCATAGAGGCACCACGATAGGTTTTTTCATTCACTTCACCTAATAATTTTGCACAGAGAAAGATAAACATAGGTCTCATCTGTTTTCCCTTGGTTGTTACTATGAAGCGGGTTACTTTATCTAAAAGTGGAACCTTAGATTGCATCGACTCGTAAAACTTTTGTTCAAAAAGTTTCATCTCAGAGTTGATAGGTTTCTTGATTTCCTCTACAATATTTGCCACAATATTTTTAGTTTAAAATAATCACAAAGTTAATATTTTTTTTTGAATACGAGTGTTTTTTGAAAGTTTAAAGAATGCAGGATAGAATATTTTCATCTTTGCATTGCACATCATAAATTCCTTCTCCGATTTCGCTTAGCAGGGTGAAATTGATATTTCCGTGCGTATTTTTCTTGTCATTCATCATTTTTATGATAATCTTATCTTTGTTAAAGGGTAGCTTAATATCTGTATAAAATTTTCTGATATTATTAATGATTTTTTCAGTAGTATTTTTTGATATAAATCCTTCTAAATAAGATAGCTGAGTTTCACAAATCATACCATATGCTATTGCAAATCCGTGTGGAACAATTTCATCCTCTTCCAAGAATAGACTTTCGACGGCGTGGCCTATGGTATGTCCAAAATTTAAAACCTTGCGGATATTTTTTTCTTGATAATCAATATGTACAATATTTTCCTTTATCTTCATAGAGGTCTCAATATGTGGCTGGATATGTTCTACTGATATTTCTGGGAGATTAATGAGGTCACCCCAATGTTTTTTATCAGCAATGAGGCCGTGTTTTATCATTTCAGCAAAACCACTTTTTAACTCTCTGAAAGGTAATGTTTTAAGAAAATTACTGAAAACAAAAATTCGTTCTGGAAGGGCAAATGTTCCTACGATATTTTTTATGAATTGATGGTCAATGCCTGTTTTTCCCCCGATTGACGCATCACACATTCCTAAGAGGCTTGTTGGGAGATTAATGAATTTTATCCCTCGTTTATAGGTGGAAGCCACGAATCCTCCCAAATCGGTAATTACACCTCCCCCTAGATTCAGCAGAAGTGCTTTTCTATCTGCTTCAAATTCCGTGAGAATCTCCCAAAGTTGCGTAGCCGTTTCTATAGTTTTCATCTCTTCACCTGCCTCTATTTCAATAATTTCAAAAGGGCAGTTTATTTCCATATTCGGTAGTAGAATAGGGAGGCAATACTCGTGGGTATTTTCGTCGCAGAGTATGAATAACTTACTGGGATTCAGTTGATAAATAAACTCATTGAGTTGCGAAAATGTGTGGTCTAAAATTGTAATCATCACAAAAAATATTAGAAGGGGTAGCCTAATTTATGGAGGCATTGAGATTTTCCCATTCCTCCATTATGGTTTCTAATTCAGTTTGTTTTGCTTTATAAAGATTGAGAGCTTCTTCGGTTGGGTTATTTTTAGAAAAATCGTCCTCAAAATTTTTAATTTCTTGTTCCAAAGTTGTGATTTTATCCTCTATTTTTTGTATCTTATTGAGGATGTTCTTTTGTTCTTTGGATACGAAATTTTTTTTATTTTCCTTTTCTACGATATGTTGAGTAGATATTTTTTGTTCAAGAGTATTTGTTTTTTTGCTATCTAATTTGGCTTTTTCCATAGAAATTTCGCGGATACTTTCTTTCTGTCGGTATTCTAAATATTCATCTATATTCCCGAGAAACTCTTTCATTTCACCATTTCGGAATTCAAAAATTTTATCAGCAAGCCCTTGTAAAAATTCTCTATCGTGAGAGATTACGATGAGAGTTCCTTCGTATTTTTGCAGGGCTAATTTGATAATTTCCTTTGATTGAATATCAAGGTGGTTGGTGGGCTCGTCCATTATTAATGTATTAAATGGTCGGAGGAGTAACTTACACAGAGCCAGTCTGTTTCTCTCACCCCCAGATAATACTTTTGTTTTCTTTTCTACATCTTCACCAGAGAATAGGAAGCTACCGAGTAGGTCTCTCACGCGTGGGCGAGTTTCTTCTGTTGCGGTATCTTCGGCTTCTTGTAGTACGGTTTTGTTTGGGTCAAGGACTTCCTCTTGGTTTTGTGCGAAATAGCCGATATTTACATTATGGCCGAGATTCCAAGTTCCTGAAAAATCCTTAATATTACCTGATAGAATTTTTGCTAAGGTTGTTTTTCCTTGTCCATTTTGCCCCAAGAGAGCAATTCTATCACCTCTTTCTACAAAGAAATTTACATTGTCAAAAACTTGCTTATCACCGTAGGATTTTCCTAAATTTTCAGCCTCAAAAATCACTTTACCTGGGGTGATGGATGGCTCAAATCGTATATTGAATTTGGATACATCTTCATTGTCTATCTCTATTCTTTCTATTTTTTCCAATTTTTTGATGAGAGATTGAGCAAAATTTGCCTTTGTTGCCGACGCTCGGAATTTATTTATATTATCCTCCATTTGTTTGATTTCGGCATCTTGGTTCTTTTTCGCCTGCATTAATTTTTCTCGTCTTTCCTTGCGAAGTTCCAAGTATTTAGAGTAATTTGCTTTGTAATCGTCAATTTTTTTGTTATTTACATCAAATGTACGATTGCATACGGCTGTCATAAATTGTTTATCGTGACTCACCAAGACGATGGCACCAGAGTAGTCTTTTAGGAAGTTTTCCAGCCAAATAATGGATTCCATATCAAGGTGGTTGGTAGGTTCGTCGAGCAGTAAAAGGTCATTATTTTGGAGGAGAAGTTTTGCTAGTTCAATCCTCATACGCCATCCGCCCGAGAATGTATCTGTTATTTTGTTAAAGTCATCCGCTTTGAATCCCAGCCCAAGGAGGACTTTCTCTACATCACCTTCTAAGTTGTAGGCGTCGTGGTGTTGTAATAGGTCGTTAAGGTCTGTCATTCTGTGTATTAAGTTAGTGTATTCCTCACTTTCGTAGTCGGTACGCGTAGCGAGTTGTTCATTAACTTGCTCTAATTCTGATTGCCATTTATTGATTTGCTCGAAAGCCTGCATTGTTTCATCCCAAACGCTTCTACCTTTCACAAAATCAAGGTCTTGTTTAAGAATACCGATAGTGATATTCCCCTCTGGGACGACATTTCCTTCATAGAAATTAATCTCATTGGAGAGAATTTTCAGTAGTGTAGATTTTCCTGCTCCATTTTTCCCCACCAACCCAATTTTGTCGGCTCTTTTTATTGTAAAATTTACATCTCGGAAGAGATAATTCCCAGAGTGATGCAATCCCAAACCTTGAACTGATAACATTTTTATATAAATTTAAATATTTTTAATGAATTAAGTTTGCAAATATAAGGAAAATTAGTTTTTTGGAAAGTAGCCTTTTTGGGGTATAGTATTTTTATCCTTCCACCAAAAATCTGTATCTTTGCATACTAATTTTAGCAAAATGGAAGACTTTTTAAAGGGATTAAATGAAAGCCAATATAAAGCCGTAACTACCTTACAAGGCCCTCTGATGGTGCTTGCAGGTGCTGGTTCGGGGAAGACAAGGGTTCTAACGATGAGGATTGCTAACTTGATAACCAACGGTATAGACCCATTTAATATTTTGGCACTGACCTTTACAAACAAGGCCGCAAAGGAAATGAAAGAGAGAATTGCCAAAGTGGTGGGAGAGAGCAATGCTAAAAGTATTTGGATGGGGACTTTCCACTCCGTTTTTGCTCGTATTCTAAGGTCAGAGGGGCATTTCTTGGGCTTTGAGTCCAATTTTACAATTTATGATGCTCAGGATTCTCTCAATGTGTTGAAAAAGGTAATTAAAGACCTTGATTTAGATGTAGAAATCTACAAACCCAAAAAAGTGCAGTCCAAAATTTCAGCATATAAGAATAACCTTATCACCGTAAGGGCATACTTTAATACTCCTGAACTCGTTGCGAACGATGAGAAAAGTAATATGAAGCATCTTGGGACGATTTACAAAAAATATGTAGAGCAATGCTATCGAAATAGTGCAATGGATTTTGATGATTTGTTACTGAGAACTAATGAATTACTCACGCGTTTTCCAGAGGTTTTGGCAAAGTATCAAGATAGATTTAGATATATTTTGGTAGATGAGTATCAGGATACCAATCATTCTCAGTATCTTATTATCAAGGCATTAGCCTTTAAGTTTGAGAATATTTGCGTGGTGGGAGATGATGCTCAATCTATTTATTCTTTTCGTGGGGCGAATATCTATAATATCCTTAATTTTGAGAAAGATTATCCCAATGTAGAGAAGGTCTCTTTGGAGCAAAACTATCGTTCTACACGAATGATTGTGGATGCTGCTAATAGCGTGATAGCAAGAAATATCAACCAATTTCCTAAAAATGTATTTTCGGAGAATGAGGAGGGCGACAAAATAAAAATATACCGAGCTCTATCCGCTGCCGACGAGGCCTCTTTCGTTGCAACGAATATTTGGGATTTGCATCTTCGGGATAAACGAAGGTTCAGTGATATTGCTGTTTTGTATAGAACTAACTCGCAGACGCGTGCCATTGAAGATGCTTTAAGGAAGAAAAATATCCCGTATAAAGTCTATGGAGGGCTATCTTTTTATCAAAGAAAAGAGGTGAAAGACCTGATGGCTTATCTTCGTATTTTGGTAAATGATAATGATAATGAGGCACTTATGAGAGTGATAAATTATCCTACAAGAGGCATCGGAGAGACTACACAGAATAAGTTAATCGTTTTCGCTGATTCCATTGATTTGCCTTTATCAAAAGTTCTTGATAATATTTCATTTTATTCAAGTCAGTTAGGACTGAATAATAACGTCATTAATAAACTTAATGATTTTTGGCAGATGATACAAGCATTTCGAGTGATGCTAAAAACAGAAAATGCCTATAATGTAACGATGGAAGTGGCCAAACGAAGCGGATTGTTAAGGGTATTGAAAGAGGACCAAACACCGGAGGGAGTTTCTAGAATTGAAAACATTCAGGAGGTGATGAACTCGTTACAGGGATTCATAGAAGAACAACAGCAGTTGGACGATGGAGATCCGTCTCTATCCAACTTTTTGGAGAATATTGCCCTTTCTACCGATACAGAAAAAAAGGATGAAGAGGATGGCGATAGAGTTTCGTTAATGACAATTCACCTTTCAAAAGGTTTGGAATTTCCAGTGGTACATCTTGTTGGTTTAGAAGAGAATCTATTTCCAAGTATTATGAGTTCTAATACCCGAGACGAGTTGGAGGAAGAGCGTCGTCTGTTCTATGTGGCTCTTACGCGTGCCGAAAAACAAATATTTCTTTCCTACGCCACTTTTCGCTATCAATGGGGAAAAAATACCAGTTGCGAACCGAGTCGTTTCATCACAGAGGTGGATTCCCATTATTTGGATTTTCTGAATCCTAATATTGAAAAAAAAGTGATTAATCGTTCGGGATTGAAGTCTAATATTTTCGATGAAACGCCATCTACTCCAAATACATTTAGAAGGTTAGAGCCGAAGAAAAAAATCATTCGCCCTATTAATACTACCCAGAATAAAGAGATTGTGTCTATTAGCAATGCGAAAATTACCAACGGCAATGGGAATATTCAGGAAATACAGGTGGGAGACAAAGTGCGACACGACCGATTCGGAGTAGGAGAGGTCATCCTAATAGATGGTACTGACCCAGAGAATATTAAAGCAAAGATAGATTTTGCTAACGAAGGAAAGAAGAATCTTATCCTAAAATTTGCAAAATTATATAAGATATAGGGGTTTCAGACTATAAAAAAGTTAGTTATAACACGAAAAAATGAATCATTATCTTACCATATTGGGGTTTAATTCTGCCATTCCCACTGCTCGTTCTTTTCCTACGGCACAACTTTTGGAAATGGCAGATAGACATTTCTTGATAGATTGTGGAGAGGGAACTCAGGTGCAACTTCGAAAGGCAAAAGCAAAATTCTCTAAGATTAATCATATTTTCATCTCTCATCTTCATGGAGACCATTGTTTTGGGTTACCTGGGTTGGTGGCATCGTTTCGGCTTCTCGGTCGGGAAACACCACTTTATATCTATGGACCTAAAGGTATTAAAGAGATGATGGAAACAATCTTTAGACTCACGGAGACTTATCGTGGTTTTGAGATGATTTACAAAGAGTTAGAAGGTATTCAGTCTGAAAAAATTTTTGAGGATAAAATGGTAGAAGTATATACTATTCCACTGAAACACAGAATTTATTGTAATGGATACCTTTTCAGAGAAAAAGAAAAAGTTCGCCCTCTTAATATGGAGGAAATAAAAAAATATCCAGAGATAGAAATTTGTGATTATCAGAATATTAAGAATGGTAAAGACTTCGTTCTAAGTGATGGATATATCCTAAAAAATGAAATACTAACCAACGAGCCAGAGTCTTCGAAATCATATGCATTTTGTAGTGATACTAGTTTTAAAGAGGATATTATTCCCATCATAAAAGGGGCTGATTTACTCTATCACGAATCTACATTTTTACAAAATTTACAAGAAATGGCTATTAAGACAGGACATTCCACAGCTCGCGAAGCGAGTATCATCGCTAAAAAAGCAGGGGTAAAAAAACTAATTTTGGGGCATTTCTCCAATAGGTATGATGACTTGCAACTTTTCCTTGATGAAGCCAAAATAGAGTTTGAGAATACTTTTCTCCCAAAAATGTTGGAACGAGTAACTTTTTAAAATGAAAATAATGGATTTTAACGATTTAAAATCTTTTCTTGATGAAAAGGTAGAGCAATACAATTGCCCTAATTTTATTGAGAATGACCCAATACAGATTCCTCATCGATTTGATTTACAACAAGATATAGAGATTTCAGGATTTTTTTCGGCAATTATTGCGTGGGGAAATAGGAAATCCATCATTAATTCCGCTAATAAAATAATAGAAATGATGGGAAATTCACCCTACGACTTCGTGATGAATTATTCTGATAAATATCTTGATAAATTTGGTGATAAATCAGTTCATAGGACTTTTATGATGGAGGATTTTAAGTTTTTCTTAAAATCTTTGAATAATATTTATTCTAAATGGGGCTCTTTGGAGGATTTATTTTTGCTGAAAGATGGTGAAACGAATTTTTATCACGCCTTGGAGCGGTTCCGAAGGCAGTTTTTACTTGGCGAACAACATCGAAGTAGCAAACATATCAGTTCTACTTACAAAAAATCTGCCGCAAAACGCCTTATGATGTATCTTCGCTGGCTTGTGAGGAAAGACAAAAAAGGAGTAGACTTTGGACTTTGGAAACGGATAGACCAGAGAAATCTCTCCATTCCTCTTGATGTTCATACAGCGAATATTTCCCGAAAGTTAGGACTATTATACCGCCCTCAGAATGATTGGAAGGCAGTGGAGGAATTAGATGATTCTTTAAGAAGAATGGATGAAAAAGACCCAGCAAAGTATGATTTTGCACTATTTGGTATTGGTGTAACGAAGGAGTTGGATTGATGGTATTTTTTTGATGAAATTAAAAATAATTTGGATAATTCGGCCAAAATATTTAATTTTGAAAGGTTAAAAAAGTTTAATAAAAAAGTAAAAATAAATTTAATTATGAAAGTAACAGTAGTGGGTGCGGGTGCAGTAGGAGCATCTTGTGCAGAGTATATTGCGATGAAAAATTTCGCTTCCGAAGTGGTATTAGTGGATATTAAAGAAGGATTTGCAGAGGGAAAGGCAATGGATTTGCAGCAAACAGCATCATTGAACGGCTTTGACACGAAAATCGTAGGAACAACAGGAGATTATTCTAAAACGGCAGGTTCTAAAGTAGCAGTGATAACTTCTGGGATACCAAGAAAACCAGGAATGACGCGTGAGGAGCTCATCGGCATTAATGCTGGTATTGTGAAAGAGGTTGCCGAAAACTTACTCCAACATTCCCCTGAGGTGATTATAATTGTTGTTTCTAATCCAATGGATACTATGGCTTACCTTGTTCATAAGGCATTGAATTTACCAAAAAATAGAATTATCGGTATGGGAGGAGCCTTAGATTCTGCTCGTTTTAAATATAGATTGGCAGAGGCTCTTAATGCTCCAATTTCTGATGTAGATGGTATGGTAATTGCTGCACACTCCGATACAGGAATGCTTCCTTTGATTAGTAAGGCAACGAGAAATGGTGTGCCAGTGAGTGAATTTCTTACGGAAGAACAACAAAATTATGTGATAGAAGAAACAAAAGTAGGAGGTGCCACTCTTACGAAACTTTTAGGAACATCGGCTTGGTATGCACCAGGGGCAGCAGTTTCTGTTTTGGTACAATCCATTCTTTGCGACCAGAAAAAAATGATTCCGTGTTCGTTGCTTCTTGAAGGTGAATATGGGCAAAGTGATATTTGCTTAGGTGTGCCAGCTATTATTGGTGCAAATGGCGTGGAAAAAATCGTAGAAATATCACTTACAGATGAAGAAAAAGATAGATTTAAAGTTTCAGCAGAGGCAGTGAGACTTGTCAATGCGGATTTGAAACTATAATATCTTAAATATAGGAGTCCTTTTCATCTTCTTGGTGGAAAGGATTTTTTTGCTAAAATAGATATTTATTTTCTCAAAAATTACGAAGTACTATTTATTTTTCCGATTTTTGCATATTAAAATTTACTGAAATGAAGATAAACGAAATTTTGGATTTAGCAAGAAAATCCATTGAAACAGAGATTTCGGAATTACATAATTTGATTAATAGGTTAGACGAAAATTTTGTGAAGGCCGTGGAAACTATCTACTCCACGAAGGGAAAACTTATTGTGGTGGGTATAGGTAAATCGGCTCATATAGGAAATAAAATTGTGGCTACACTAAATTCTACGGGTACGCCATCTCAGTTTTTGCATGCTGCGGAGGCTATACACGGAGATTTGGGGCTTATTCAAAAGCAAGATGTAGTCTTATGTATTTCCAATTCGGGAAATTCTCCTGAGATTACTTATCTCGTTCCATTTTTGAAGAAATATTCTTCTGCGTTGATTGGTATGACGGGCAATTTAAAAAGTAAATTAGCAGAAGGTTCTGATATTGTACTCAATACTTTTGTAGAAAAAGAGGCTTGTCCAATAAAACTTGCTCCAACAAGTTCTACGACGGTGCAGGTAGCGTTGGGAGATGCTTTAGCAGTGTGCCTGATGGAGCTTCGTCAGTTCAAAGATACTGATTTTGCAAAATTCCATCCTGGAGGTAGTTTGGGTAAAAATCTTACTTCGTCGGTGGGGCAGTATCTTTCTCAACAACGGCCAGAAGTGGCAGAAGATGCGTCAATAAAAGATGTGATTATTTCGATTAGCGCTTCTTCTCACGGGATAACGGTTGTTACGAATGACAAGAAAATTACAGGAGTAATTACCGACGGTGATCTCCGCAGAATGTTAATAAAAAATGATAATCTTTCAGGTATTATAGCTAAAGATATTATGAGTAAAAATCCTAAAATGATAGATAAAAATGCATTGGCAAAAGAGGCAATGAGAATTTTGAAGGAAAATAATATCGGTCAACTTATCGTAACGGAAGAGGGAAATTATTGTGGAATAATAGACTTGCATAGACTTTTGGATGAGGGAATTAATTAATTATTTAGAATAAAAAATATATGGAAAATGAAAAGGATATGTCTTTTTGGGGGCATATAGGTGAGCTGAGGGTACATCTTACTCGAGGGATTTTGGCGATTGTCGTAGCGGCTTTGGTCATAGGATTTAATATAGAATGGATTATGGACCATATATTTTTTGGCCCTACAAAGAATGATTTTTTAACATTTAGGGTGATTAATCATTTCTCTCGTGAGTTTTTTGATACGGATGCTTTTGTTTTGCCTGATAATTTTAGAGTTCAGCAGAAGAAACTATTTCAGCAGTTCAATGTAATGATGTCGGTGTCTATTTTTGGAGGAATGATAGTAGCATTTCCGTATATCGTTTGGGAGATGTGGAAATTTATTAGCCCTGCATTACATCCAAATGAGCGAAAAAATTCAGCTTTTATGATTAATTTCGTGTGGATTTTATTTGCAATAGGAGTACTTATTGGCTATTTTCTCATTTTGCCATTGGCTATTAATTTTGGGTTGCTATTTAAGATTTCGGGGTCTATAGAACAATTATTTGACCTGTCGGACTATACTACTCTGTTTTTGCAGGTAGTAGTTGGTATGGGATTGGTATTTTTATTTCCTGTGATAGTGTATTTCCTTACGAATATCGGAATACTTACACCGAGCTTTCTTACTACTTATAGAAGGCATGCTATTGTACTGATAATGGTAGTAGCAGCGATTATTACTCCTGCTGATGTATTTAGTATGTTGGCAGCAGCAGTTCCATTATTACTTCTCTATGAATTTTCAGTTTTGATGTGTAAGAGGGTTTATAAACGAATCCAAATCCAAAGTAACCAATAAAAATTAATTATTTTTTTGGTAATTTTGAGTGTGAATTTATAGATAGTTAGATTAAAATTTATGGATAAGTGGTTTTTTATAGATTAATTTGAAGATTTTTGTAAATTTGCACTAAATAATATTTTATGAAACCATTAGATTATATAGATTTAGAGATTTTAAATATTTTACAAGAGGATTGCTCCGTATCCGTGAAAGATGTAGCAGAAAGGGTTGGTCTCTCATTTACACCTACTTACGAGAGAATAAAATCTCTAAAATCAAGGCATATTATAGATAAAAATGTGGCTATTATCAACAGAGAAAAAATAGGATATGGTATCACAGCGTATTGTAATATTATCCTTAAAGAGCAATCATTACAAAACTTATTGGATTTTGAGGAGAGAATTAAGCATGAAAAACAAATCTTGGAGGTGGTGAGTCTTTCAGGGAAGTACGATTATATGTTAAAAGTAATAGCCAAGGATATTAATGACTATAATAATTATATGATGAGCATTGTTGCTAACTTTCCAAATATAGGGCAATATCACTCGGCGATTGTGTTATCAACAGTAAAGGAGGAAACGAAAATAATATTAGAATAAATATGGATTGGCTTGTTAAATTACTGATTATAGCGGGGGTTTCCTACGGATTGGCAGTATATTTAGATGGAATAGAATTTGTAAGTTTCAAATCAGCGGTTATTTTTACAATAGTTTTATCGCTACTGAATGTATCTATCAAGCCGATTTTGGATGTTCTATGTATTCCTATAACTTTTGCTACTTTTGGTGTTTTTTCACTGGTTATCAATGGGTTTGTAGTTTTTATTTCGTGTAAGATAACCGAAGGAGTAGTAGTAGATGGTTTTCTTTCGGCGTGTATATTTAGTGTATTGCTTTCGTTGGTAACCTCTGTAGTGAATCATCTTAGATGAAATCATATCTTAACCAATGCATCTCGGACAATTGCTCTGAGATGCTTTCTTTTTTGGATAATTTAATAGAAGCCTTGATATGGCATTTATCTTCCGTGTCAAAATTTATAATTTTAGCATCAAATTTATTGAGGATTGTGAAGATTAAATTTTGATAAACATAATCAAAAGTTAATTCTACCATTGTTTCAAGTTCCTTAACTATGATTTCTGTATTTTCTAAGGTTAGTTTTGCTGATTCTTTATAGGTTTTTACCAAGCCTCCGACACCCAATTTTGTACCTCCGAAATATCTTACAATAACGACCAAAACATTCGTAATATCATGCGCCAAAAGCTGGTTGTATATAGGCAGTCCCGCACTTCCAGAGGGTTCACCATCGTCATTAGCTCGATAATTTTCCCCATTAATGCCCAATCTATATGCATAGCAATGATGTGTTGCTTTGGGATGGTTATCGTAGATTTTTTGAAGATATTGTTTTATATCTTCTTCATTATTAATAGGATAGGCAAATCCAATAAATTTACTGCCCTTTTCCTTTAACAAAATATCTTCAATTGGAGATTTTATGCTATTAAATTGATACACAGAAATTTTATTTATAAAAAAGCCTTAATATTATTTAATTAAGGCTCTTTGTATGTAAATTGATGAAAATTATATTAATTTTTTAGAGTCTGCTACGAACTGAGCCAATCCATTATCTGTAAGAGGGTGTTTTAGCAGAGAAAGTATCGGAGCAAGTGGCGAAGTGATGACATCTGCACCAATTTTGGCACAATTGATGATGTGCATAGAGTGGCGGATAGATGCTGCAAGTATCTCAGTATCATAGCCATAGTTGTCAAAAATTATTCTAATATCTTCTATTAGAGCTAATCCATCGGTAGAAATATCATCTAACCTACCCAAGAATGGAGATACATAGGTTGCACCTGCCTTAGCAGCCAAAAGAGCTTGTCCTGGTGAAAAAATAAGTGTGCAATTTGTTTTTATTCCTTTTTTTGAGAAATATTTAATGGCTTTAATTCCATCTTTTGTCATAGGGATTTTTACTACAATATTAGGGTGGATAGAAGCCAATTCTTCTCCTTCTTTTATCATTTCTTCGAAAGTTGTAGAGAGTACTTCTGCAGAAATATCTCCATCGACCAACTCGCAAATTGCCTTGTAGTGGTTTCGTATAGCCTCATTTCCATTAATACCTTCTTTGGCCATTAGAGATGGGTTGGTTGTTACTCCATCTAAAATCCCAAGATTCTGAGCCTCTTTAATTTGCTCTAAATTAGCTGTGTCAATAAAAAATTTCATTTACTTTTTATGTTAAAAATTTGTACTACAAAGGTAAGAAAATTTTGTGTTTGTGAAATGAAAAAATATAATGAAATATTTATTTTTTTGAGAAATTTATGTATATATTTGCAAATTGCAAAAACAAGTGGCGGAAAAAGAGAATATTAATCGTGATTTTTAGTAAAAAAATAATGAATAATAAGATTATTACACTCGTTTTAATGGGATTTTTGGTGTTTTCTTGCAAGAAAAATCAACAAGTAGAGAGCATAAATAATATTAAGAAATTATCACAAAATATTAAAGAATATGCTGAAGGAGAGGAGAAAAGCACATTGGAGTTAGCAATTGTTAAAAAAATATCTGATAAAGAAATTTTGGTCGTATTTGATAATAAAATAGAAAATTCAGAGCAAAATATTAATTTAATTAGACAAACTCTATTGCATTTGGTTGGCAAAATAATTTGGAGTAGTGAGGAGAATAAAAAAATGTTTAATGATGGAGTGTCGTTTAATATACAAGTAAGAGATTCTAAAACAAAAAATATCATCATTACGGAAGTTGTAAATAAAACTAGTATCAATAATAATATTATTATTAATACTAGTGAAAAACATGCTAAACTGCAACGAATGTTAGAGATTTTTAATAATAAATTACCATTGAGAGATACAGTGTCAGGAGTGGTGATTACCAAAATATATTTAGGTGATAAAAATAATTTAGTATATGATGCAGTAGTTCCTAAAAATTTACAAGATGCTATCCAACGACCTAATGCTAACGAATTAATAAAGGAAGATATGTTTAAAAATCAAGGACTTAAGAATATTTTGACCGATGTGAAAAAATATGATGTCCAGTCTTTGGAATATAAATATCAAACTGAAAATGGCAAAATATTACAAGTTGTAGAGGTGATGGAAAAAGATTTTAAATAAAAAAACAGACTACTTAGTAGTCTGTTTTTTTGACTATTTAGTTAAACGAAAGGGAATTTTACCACTTTTGCTTTTAGATTTTTATTTCTTACTTGGATAAAAATTTCGGTATCCAATTTAAAGTGAGGAGCATCTACATAAGCCAACCCAAGTCCAATTTTTTTCATTGGTGAAGAGGTTCCAGAGGTTACTTTACCAATAACATTTCCTTCGGCATCTACTACTGGATAGTCGTGTCTTGGCACACCTTTATCTATCAATTCAAAGCCGATTAACTTACGAGTAACGCCTTCTTCTTTTTGTTTTCTGAGGTATTCAGCATCTATAAAATCCCCTTTTGCAAGTTTTGTAATCCATCCAAGACCCGCTTCTAATGGAGATGTGGTATCATCGATATCATTCCCGTAGAGGCAGAATCCTTTTTCTAATCGTAGAGTATCTCTTGCAGCCAACCCACAAGGGATAAGGCCATCTTCTTTTCCTGCATCAGTGATTGCATCCCAAAGTTTTTCAGCATATTCATTTTTAAAATAAATCTCAAAACCACCGCTACCTGTATATCCCGTATTGGATATTACTACATCATCTACTCCTGCTACTTTTCCTGTAGTGAAATGATAATAAGGTATTTCGGAGAGATTAACATCGGTTAATTTTTGTAAAATTTTTGTAGCTAGTGGCCCTTGTATAGCGATTAAGGAAGTCTCGTCGGAGGTATTTGTCATTTTAGCTCCGAATTTTTCGTTAAATTTAGAGATGTGTTCCCAATCTTTGTCAATATTCGAAGCATTCACTACCACGAAATATTTTTCATCAGCAATTTTGTAGATAATCAAGTCATCCACAATACCTCCTTTACCATTCGGGAGACATGAATATTGAGCTTTACCATTAACTAAGGTATTCACATCGTTTGTAGTGACGAACTGCAGCAAATCTTTTGCTCCGGCACCTTCAATAATGAATTGTCCCATATGGGAAACATCAAAAATTCCCGCTTTTTCTCTTACAGCGAAGTGTTCTTCCGTAACTCCAGAATACTGAACAGGCATTTCAAATCCTGCGAATGGAACGATTTTCGCTCCCAAAGACAAATGTTTGTCGTAAAGTGCTGTTTTTTTCATTTTTAATTTAAATATAATTTATTGTTTATGATATTTACTATTTTTTAATCTTATTTTAAAAATTCAAGGTATTTGTTTAAAATTATTTTAAACCATTCGGTGAAGTTATCGGGATTGGATAGTATTTCTTTTTGCAAATCTACCAAGGAAATATACCTCGTCTCCGAAACTTCGTTAGGGTTGAGGTTAAAAATACCTTCATAAATACCCACGAATACATAATCTAACTCATGCTCCCAAAGGTTCTGTCCGACATCAGCCTTGTAGATAAAATGAAATTTTTCCTCTATTTCGGTAGAGATACCAAGTTCTTCATTTAGCCTACGCATTGCTCCATTTTTGTAAGATTCTCCATTACGCGGGTGAGAGCATACGGCATTGGTCCATAAGTTTGGTGAGTGATATTTGGTATTAGCACGCTTTTGTAGGAGCATTTCACCTTTTTTATTAAATAAAAACACGGAAAATGCACGATGAAGGAGCCCCTTTTGGTGAGCTTCTAATTTTTCCATTAATCCTATCTGTTGATCGGCTTCATTTACTAAAACGACTAATTCCATTATTTTTATATAATTTGAGCCTATTTGTTTAAAATATCTTGATATACAAAATTTTCCCCAAGGTATGCTTCACGGACAATAGGGTCGTTAGCCAAATCTTCGGGTTTGCCTTCCTTCAAAATTTTCCCTTCAAACATAATATAAGTCCGATGGGTAATGGCCAAAGTCTGTTGTACATTATGGTCTGTAATGAGGATACCTATATTTTTATCCACCATATTTTTTACGATTTTTTGAATATCTTCCACAGCGATAGGGTCTACTCCAGCGAAAGGTTCGTCTAAGAGGATAAATTTTGGGTCTGTGGCGAGGCAACGGGCAATTTCGCAACGGCGCCGTTCTCCTCCAGATAGTAGGTCACCTCTGTTTTTGCGAACATGTTGTAGAGAAAATTCTTCAATAAGTTCATCGCATTTCATTTTCTGTTGCTTTCGTGAGAGATTGGTAAGTTGCAGTAGTCCCATTATATTGTCCTCTACGGATAGTTTTCGGAATATAGATGCCTCCTGAGCAAGGTATCCGATGCCGTTTTGAGCTCGTCTATACATTGCATAAGATGTGATATTTTTATTATCAATAAAGATACTTCCAGAGGTAGGCTTTACAAGTCCCACAATCATATAAAAGGAAGTTGTTTTCCCCGCACCATTAGGCCCTAATAGGCCAACGATTTCGCCTTGCGAAACTTCTATTGATACTCCTTTTACGACTTTCTTTGGACCATATTCTTTGATTAAATTTTCTCCTCGTAAAATCATAGTGGCAAATATAAGATTTTTGGTGATAAGAATGAATATATTTGTTATATTTGCTGAAAATTTTTTATGGATAAGATGGAATTGCCTAAATATCAGATGTCTTGGAAGGCTGGTTTTTATATGTTAATCAGTTTTCTCGTTTTGCAAATTGCAATTGTGATATTATTAAAATTTTTAGGTAAGATAGGATTAATTATTTCTCAAGATATTTCAGATATTATCAATATTCTCACAATGTGGATTAGCGTGATATTATCTTATAATTTTTTTATCTGTAAGCCACAAACTGGTCAAAATATTAGATTTGATTTATCAGTAAAAGATGTTACAACCTATCTAATTATTTTTCCAATGATGTTCGGAATGATGATGATTGGGAATGTTACAGTCTCACTGATACCTACGGAGGGAGATTTTTTTGGTGAGTTGTATCGTATCATTAATGAAATGTCGGAGAGTATTTCGGATAATAATTTGACTACCATATTTTTAGTGTCTATCGTAGCTCCTGTATGTGAGGAGATTGTATTCAGAGGAATCATCCAAAAAGGATTGATAAATAGAGGAATATCTCCAATGAGAGCAGTCGTATTTTCAGCGGTATTGTTTGGTGTTATACACGGAAATCCTTGGCAGTTGGTTGCTGGTATTTTGCTAGGAGTTGTTTTGGGATGGGTTTATGAGAAGACAAATTCTCTATTGTCATCCATTATGTTACATATTTTTAATAATCTATTTTATGTGTTATTAATGATTTATTCAAAAAGTGATTATTTTTCAGATTTATTGGGGATTTCTCAAATATATATTTTTGTGATAGGTTTGGGAATATTCTTAATATTTTTATATTTATTTAATAAAAAGTACAAATAAAAAGATAAATGGAAATACTTATAGCTACACACAACAAGCATAAAAAAGACGAAATTCAGCAGATTTTGGGAGAGAAGTATTCTGTAAAAACATTGGCAGATTATGAAATTTTTAAGGAAATTGTAGAAGATGGGGATACTTTTGAAGAAAATGCCTTAATAAAAGCAAAATTTTGCTTTGAGAAAACGGGACTTCCAAGTATTGGAGATGATTCTGGTTTGGTGGTAGAGGCGTTAGATGGACGACCAGGTATTTACTCTGCAAGGTATGCTGGCGACCACGATTTTGATAAAAATATTACCAAAGTATTGGAAGAGATGAAGGATGAAAGTAATAGGAAGGCCTATTTTATTACGGTTTTATGTTTTTATGATGGCAAAGAAATACGCTATTTTGAAGGAAGAGTTGATGGTAATTTATTAAAAGAGAATAGGGGGTACAAGGGCTTCGGGTATGATCCAATTTTTATCCCTAAGGGCTACGAAATTACTTTTGCAGAGATGACAACGGAGGAAAAAAATAAAATTAGCCATCGCAGAAATGCAATTGAAAAATTTTTAGAATATATTCATAAGCAATAAAAAAAAGACTCTGAGAAATCAGAGCCTTTTTTTGTTTATTTGATGATATAACTTACACCAATATGAGCCCAACGTTTTGGCATTGGAATACCAAAACCTTCAGTATAGTTGGAATTTGTGATGTTATTAATAAGAACGAATGCCTCAAAATTATTCTTTCTGAAACTTAGTTTTTCATCTAATAGATTATAAGATGAGTTGTTAATTTGTCGTTGATTGTGTCTGTAAATCAATTGACTATAAAAGTTTTTGAATAATTTGTTTTCCATTTTTGCCACGAATTGGCGTTTAAGGTTTTCAGACACATATCTAGAATAGGCATAAGGGCTATTGTTTTTATTGTCTAAATAGGTGTAACTAGCACTAAACGAAGATTGTATAGATGGAATGTATTGAGATGCCTCCATTTCGATACCATCAGTGATATTAGTACCTATATTCTGGTTAATCCATTTATCAGTGGTTACAGTAGGTGGAGTATTTCTTACTCTATCAATCATATTATCAGAATTTCTGTGGAATATACTAGTCTTGAAAGAGAAGTCATTTTTATGATAAGCGTAACCTACCTCCATAGAGATTGCAGATTCTGTTTTTAAGTTAGGATTTTCGTAATTATTTCTATCAAAATAATACAAATCAGTAAAAGATGGCAATCTATGAACTTTGGAAATATTACCATAAATTTTGCTATGTTCATCAATGTGATAGCCGATATCTACGCCAGGGAAGAAATAACTACCGATATTAGAGTAGTTTGCCCAAGATATTCCTGCTGTGATGTTTAACTTATCGTTCAATAAAGATAGATTATGTTCAAAGAAAAGTTGAGTAATAAATCGGTCTCGTTTTCCTAATTTATTAGATACTATTCCTTCATTTCGGATTTCTGTACCCACACTTGTTACTCCAAGATCAGATTTATAACTGAAATTTAATTGCCCACCTATATTGTTACCAATATGGAGGTTTCTAGACAAAGCAGGATTGTTTCTTATCCAAATGTAGGTGTCTTGCCCTCTTCTCCAATACACAGCCGAGTTGATGGATAGATTATTGAAGGCTTGTTGATATCCCATACTCACGATAGATGCCTGCACTTCTTCGTATTGCTCAGGATTTTGCCCATAGAAACCGTTAGCTCCGAATTTTTTCTCTATAAAACCAGCTTGCAAATTGACATTCCCATTTTGGATTGGCAATTCACCTTGATAAAAAACATTTTTATTAGATACATCAGTATTATATCGATATCCGTCAGATTTCAGATAGTTTGCTTGGAGTAAGTTTTGGATTTTGTCATTACCAAAAGTAGAATTTACTCCGAAAGAATAAGTATTGAAATCTCCCGCCTCTAAGGATAATTTTACCTTATTTTCAGAGGAAGTTTTCGTGATGATATTAATTGCCCCAGCATAGGCATTCTGCCCAAATCGTCTTCCAGCAGGGCCTTTGATGACCTCTATACGTTCTACAGCAGACAAATCGACAGGTATAGTGAGACTATTGTGTCCTGTTTGCGTGTCGTTCATTGGTATTCCGTTAATCAACAAAAGAACCTGTTCATAAGTTCCCCCGCGTAGGGAAATGTCGGCCTGCGAACCATTTGCTCCTCTTCTACGGATGTCCAACCCTGAGAATTGTTGTAAAAGGTCAGCAATACTTTGTGCAGGTGCATTCTCAATGTCTTTTTTGGTGATTACCTCAATGTTTTCTACAATTTTTTGATAAGGTGTATTGAGAAATTTTCCCTGAATAACTACCTCTCCTACATTTTTGGTTTCTTGTGCTGCTACTAATCCTGATAGCAACATTAATGAAAAAATGTACTTGTTCATATTCTAAAATGTTTAAAAAAAAATAGGTTACGATCATTAATTTTAAAATAAAAATGCGGGGCAAATTTAAATCAAAATTAATTAAAAACAACTGTTTTTATAAAAAATAAATTTTGTATTTTTGCCGACCAATTTTATCACGATGAAGACCACTTTTGCAGATTTTGATTTATCAGAAAAAATACTTGATGTCTTAGCAGACCTTAATCTTTTTGAGCCAACTCCCATTCAAGAGAAAAGTTTTCGACCGATACTTTCAGGACGAGATATAATGGGGATTGCACAAACGGGAACAGGGAAAACTTTGGCCTACCTATTGCCTGTGTTGAAGACTTGGAGTTATAGCAAAAGTGGGAATCCAACGATTCTTATACTTACTCCAACGCGAGAATTAGTCGTGCAGATTACCGAAATTTTAGAAACACTCACTCAAAATATCTCTGCAAGAGTTGTAGGTGTCTTTGGAGGGAAAAATATCAATACCCAGAAACTGCTGTTTGATGGCGGTTGTGATATTCTCGTAGGAACCCCTGGGCGAGTGATGGATTTAGCGATTGATAATGCAATTTCTTTAAAAGAAGTAAAAAAACTTATAATAGATGAATTTGACGAAATGCTAAATCTCGGTTTTCGTCCTCAATTGATACATATTTTTGAAATGATGAGGGATAAACGGCAAAATATACTCTTCTCGGCTACGATGACAGAGGCTGTAGATGATATGCTCAATGAATATTTTGCCTCACCGATTGAAATTTCCTTAGCAAAATCGGGAACTCCATTGGAAAAAATAGAGCAAATAGGTTATAAAGTAAAGAATTTTAACACAAAAATTAATCTTCTAAAATACCTTTTAGAGAATGATGAGGATATGTCTAAGGTGATGATTTTTAATAATAACAAAAAACATGCAGACTATCTTTTTACCCAAATGAGCGAGATTTTCCCAAATCAGTTTGATGTGATACACTCTAATAAATCCCAAAATTATCGTCTGAAAGCGATGAAACGATTTGAAAATGAGGAAATTCGTGGGTTGATAACTACTGATGTAATGGCAAGAGGTTTGGATATTTCGGATATTACCCATGTTATTAATTTTGAGATTCCAGAGATTCCAGAGCAGTATATTCATCGAATTGGGCGTACGGGACGAGCAGATAAGCACGGAAAGGCAATTTCGTTCGTTACTGAAAAAGAAGAACTCCCACTATTAGATGTAGAAATGCTGATGGATAAGGAGTTGAAGTTTTTAGATTTTCCTGAAAATGTGATTATTAACCTAAAAAAAATCAGCTCTGAGGAAGAAGAAGTGAAAATGAAAAATCCCGTAAAACTGAAAATTGTAGAGGGAGGAGGGGCTTTTCACGAGAAAAAAGCAAAGAATAAAAAAGTGAATCTTGGTGGGCCACATAAGAGAAAACCACCGAAAAAGTACGGAGCAAATAGGGCTCAGCAAAAAGCAAAATCCATTTCCAAAAGAAAAAAATAAATTCTTAAAGTTTTCGTTGTTATTGTAAATTATATTAGTAAAATGTCTTTAAAAATTAAAAATCTCACGAAAAAATTTGGCGAACAAGTAGCACTCAGTAATATTAATATTAATATTGAAAAAAATGAAATTATAGGTTTGCTTGGAGCTAATGGTGCAGGGAAATCAACCCTAATGAAGTCTATTGTAGGAGGGTTGAAAATCGATTCAGGTGAGATTTTATTTAATAATAAGGATATCACAACTAACGAAGTGGAAACGAAATCTAAAATAGGATTCCTACCAGAGAATAATCCTCTATATTTGGATATGTTTGTTAAAGAATATTTACAATTCGTGGCGAATATACACAAGATACCCTATGAAAATGTAGAAAAAGTTATTAACTTGGTAGGATTAACTCCTGAAAAATCAAAAAAAATAAAACAATTATCGAAAGGGTACAAACAAAGAGTTGGATTGGCACAAGCTATTGTTCATCGGCCAGATTTATTGATTTTAGATGAACCGACAAATGGACTTGACCCCAATCAAATTGTGGAAATTCGTAATCTTATAAAGGAGATAGGACAGGAAAAAACTATCATTATATCTACGCATATTATGCAAGAAGTAGAAGCTCTTTGCTCTCGCGTGATACTTATCCATAAGGGAAATATTATCCAAGACTGTCCGATAGATGTCTTCAAAGGGAAGTTCCAGAATTTAGAGGATGCATTTCAATATTATACTGCTAATCAGTAATTTGTGTTTTTATAATTCTGTTCCAGAAACTACTTCATAAGGTTCTTTGTTTGGTTCAAAAATTCGGGTTAGTTCAGAGCCTTGTACAAAGATTTTTTCGCCAATTTTTCTAATCCAATTTCCCTCTCTTAGTCCAACTACTTTTGTATTGTTTTGGGTGAGGAATTCTTTTATTCGTGTCTCACGAGTTTCGCCATTGTGTTTTAAGTTTGGATTACCATCAATATAGTGTGGATTTATATTAAAAGGCACGAGCCCCATTGCATCAAAACTTTTGGGATATACAATAGGCATATCGTTCGTAGTCTTAATATTGAGCCCTCCGATATTGCTTCCAGCACTACATCCGAGATAAGGCTTCCCAGCTTCAATATTATTCTTTAATATGTACATTAAATCATTGTCGTATAGTGTTTTAACTAATAAGAAAGTATTTCCACCACCTGTAAAATAGCCTTTGCCATTTTGGATAGCTTCTTTCATATCATTAAATTCGTGTAGTCCTATTACTTTAATGTTGATTTTTTGAAAAAAATCTCTTGCCTTTTGGGTGTAATCATCAAATGAAATTCCAGATGGACGGGCGAATGGTATAAATATTATTTCATCAATATTTTGATATAGTTTAATAATTTCTTCTTTTAAATATTCTAAATAATTACCACCAAATAGTGTAGACGTAGATGCTAATATGATATTTTGTGGATTCATACAATCTTATTTTCTGCAAATATAGGCGTTTTATTTAAGTAAATAAAAATATATTATATTAAATTATTCTAAATTATTTTATATATTTGCAAAATATGAAACAGATTATACCATTTAAGATAGCACCGCTAATGTCGGTTTTTGGAAACTCGTCCTCATGTTGTTCTTCTAAAAAGAAGAAATGTTGTGAGAAATATAAAAAAGGAAAAAGATGTAAAAAATGCCCTCAATCCTCTTTAAACTAATATGAGATAAAAAAAATATCCCTACATTTTGCTAATTTTGTAATTATTTTTATATTTGTAGGACGACTAAATTCTAAAAAAGGTAAGAAATGGCAGAATACAAATTATTACTCCCATCAATGGGTGAGGGAGTTATGGAAGCCACTGTTATAAACTGGCTGGCAAGCGAAGGAGATAGCGTAAATGAAGATGATAGCGTAGTTGAGATAGCAACGGACAAGGTAGATTCCGATGTTCCGACACCAGTTTCTGGTAAAATTGTGAAAATTCTTAAACAAAAAGACGAAATAGCAAAAGTGGGCGAGCCAATCGCTATTTTGGAAATTGCAGGAGAAGGAGAGGTATATACTGATGAGGTGAAACAAGAAAAAATAGCAGAAGAACCTGCTAATGAAATCATTACAGAATTAGAAAAACCACTTAATAATACAGCGGTAGCAATAGGAAGTGGGCAGTTTTTATCACCGTTAGTGAAGTCTATAATACAAGAAGAAAATATTACTGAAAACGAATTATCAAACATAAAAGGAACTGGAAAAGAAGGGAGAATTACCAAAGAAGATATGCTCAATTATCTGAAAAACAGAGGTCAATCCCAAGTTGTATCCACTCCAAAGATAGAAACTAGGCCAGTAACAATATCACAGCCAACACAAGTGGTAGCTACTACCCTTAGTAACAATGGTGATGAGATTATCCCAATGGATAGAATGAGAAAAATCATCGCCGAAAATATGGTGAAATCTAAACAAGTATCACCGCATGTTACTTCGTTTATTGAAACGGATGTAACGAATGTAGTGAAATGGAGAAGCAAAAATAAAGCTATTTTGGAGAAACGAGACGGTGAAAAATTGACATTTATGCCTATATTCGTCCGTGCTGTAGTGAAGGCAATCCAAGATTATCCGATGATAAATGTTTCTGTAGATGGTGATAATATCATTAAGAAGAAAAATATTAACATAGGTATGGCAACAGCTCTTCCAGATGGTAATTTGATAGTGCCAGTGATTAAGAATGCCGACCAGCTATCTCTATCAGGTTTAGCAAAGGCTATCAATGATTTAGCATACAGAGCTAGAAATAAAAAATTAAGACCAGAAGATACGCAAGGGGCAACTTATACTATTTCTAATGTAGGAAGTTTTGGCAATTTAATGGGAACCCCGATTATTCCTCAGCCACAAGTCGCAATATTGGCAGTAGGTGCTATTGTGAAGAAACCTGCCGTTCTGGAAACACCTGATGGAGATATGATAGCGATAAGAAACTTGATGTTTATGTCTCATTCTTATGACCATAGGGTTGTTGATGGTTCCCTTGGTGGGTTGTTCCTAAAACGAGTGAATGACTATCTCCAAGATTGGGATATGAATACAGAATTGTAAAAAATGATATGAAAGAGTTATTGTGAAAAAACTTTCGAATAGTTTTTAAATAAAAAAAAGGCGATACTTAAAAAGTGTTGCCTTTTTTATATATTGTAGAAGTCATTATTACTCTGTCCTCGTTCTGAAAAAACTTCCGAAAAATACGGATAAAACAATAAAAAATAAAGAGTATCCAGCAAAAATAAGAGAGAAATTTTTCAATGAAACGATATTCTCTTCTCGTTTGATGTACTCATTTAGTCGGATGAGGTCTTCTATATGTTTCTTCTCTAATTCTACTATTTTTTTAGAGTCTTTTTTTAGAGATTTTTTTTCTATTTCATATCCTTTTTGGATTTCTTGTTTGTTGTTTTCAATAAACTGATAGTTTAGTAAATCTTTTGTATTGGTATCTAAGTGATTGATATATAAGTAAATAGAACTAAAAGATAAAGCTCCCGCTACAAATGTCGGAATAAAAGCACGGCTGAATGCATCTTTAAAGGATAGGATTTTTTTCTCCTTGCTATACGAAATAACTGAAAAAAAAGCTCCGATAGTACATACCACAGGAACAAAAAAGGCATTGAGTAAGATACTATTATTCCAATAATGAATATTCCTAAAAAAAATATTTGTAATAAGAAAAACAGAAAAAATGATTGTAAAAATCAATAAACCAATAAAATATACATCCTTTTTCATTTTGTAAAATTAAATCTTCCGCAAAAATACTAAAAAAAATTTTGTAATTATAAAAAAAGTCTTATCTTTGCAGTGGCAAGTCCTAAACAACCAGCTCCTGAAATTCCTCCAGGGTGGGAACGCAGCAAAGGTAATCGGTCGTAGCGGTGTGATTTAGGTAGCTTGCCTTTTTTTATGCCTAATCACAACATTTGCTTTTCCATCTTCTTTTGGCATCATTATTCCAGAAAGGAAATAATTTTAGTCCAAAATAGAAATCAAAAGAATGTAACTTTCGCTGTTTGATAATTAGAGGTAAAAGATTATCACTTCCTAAATAAAGTCCACCGATTCGTATATAGCCTCCAAATTGAGGTATTTTATAATCATAAAGAGAAAAACTTGTTGCTAACCCTATGAAATCTTTATAATATCCATAGTTAAAATAAATATTATTCGCTTTTTTTAGAGAATTTTTAAAAACAGGAACTCGTTGAGATATACCTCCCGTGAGATAAGTGTTATCTGAAATAGATTTACTAAATGAGATATTTAACATTGTTGGGAGTCCTATTTCAAATTCTTGATTTTGAAGAGATTGGGTAAGGTTACCATAGACTTTTTGACTCATAGACTGCATAAACTCCGAAGGCGAATTGTTTTTCCCGAAGGGTTTGTAGAAAGGTAAAAAAATCGGATTTCCTTTAAAATTATGAACCTCACCATTAAAATTAATTTTACCAAAATCTAATAAAGATACATCAATTTTATAATCATAAAGATACTCTCGTTCAGAATTTTCATGATATCTATTTTTCATATAGGTAAAGCCCAAGTCTAAACCAAGCCCTTGCCCTTGATTTTTGAAAGAATATTTTTTGTTTTCAAAATCATAAGCAGTTGCAAATGAAGCATCTATATCATAATTAGCTGTAATATCAGCAATGTTTATTGAATTGATTGCGTCGCGTAATTTATTGATGTAAATAGTATTTTTACTATCGATAACTCCACCATCAAATCCCAAAAGAATCTTGATATTAGTCCCAATATAGCTCTGATATTCTCCCGTGTTTTCGAGTACAAAGGCCGTATTTATTCCAATTTCGTTCCAATTAGCAAATGAAGTTTTGACCTTAGGAAGTTCCGTAATATTACTGATTCCCTTGCTTGTAAAATTGTGGTAATAAAAATTACTATTAATATTTTCTTCACCACTCACTGCTCTTTGTCGAGAGAAAATACCCATTGATATGATGGTGTTTTTTATGGGAAATTTCACTGTGACTGCTGGAGACAAAATGTCTAAATTTCCGTAATAAAAATAGTTGTTCGGAGGGTAAAAATCTTGGATATTATCTGAGTTTTCACCCGTGATATTTTTTTTGAGACTGAAACCTTGTGGGTTGTTTTTTAGAGCTCCTAAAACACTCTGTTGAGAGATGTATCCATAGTTATTATTAAAGGAAATGTCACCGCCGATGAGGTTTGTGTCCCATTTGTTCGGATTATAAAGGAAGTGTGTGGGATTGTAAATTTGACCATTAACTCCTGAAAAAATATCATTTTTAAGGGAGATATTTTCTTGAGCATAGATTCGGATATTGCCTAATGAAAAACTTAATATGCTTATAATTAACAGTTTAGTTGTTTTCATTATTGGTGTATTTTTTGTTATAGCAAAGTTACTCAAAAAAAATGATATAATACTACATAATATAATAAAGAAAAAATCGTTTGAAAAAAATAGTCAGATTTTTAAATATTTGAATAATTTATTTTTTCTTTGTACTTTTGTATTTTGAAATTTTTGTAATCTATTTAATCCAAGATGAATGAAAAGAATTAAAAATATTCCATTGGTTGTATTGGCTTCTGCGATTACTTTGGTAAGTTGTGGAGGGAGTAACACCAAAAGAGGTGGTGGTACCAAGAATTTTACGAGCCAAGCAGGTTGGAAGCCTAACGATGCTAACGGCTGGTTTTTCACGAATAAATCTCAACAACAAAAGGCATGGCCAGGAATGGTCTATGTAGAGGGAGGAACTTTCACGATGGGTGCTGTAAAAGACGATGTGATGCATGATTGGAATAATGTCCCAAGAAGAATGCAGGTAAGTTCGTTTTTTATTAGCGAGACTGAAACTACCAACTACGACTATCGTTCGTATGTTACTTGGTTGAAGTATGTATTCCCACCATCTGACCCAAGTTTTAAGGATATTTATAATGGAGCACTGCCTGATACTACGGTTTGGATTAATCAACTTTCAAGAAATGAATATGCTGAAACTTATTTTAGACTTCCAGAATATGATTATTATCCTGTAGTAGGAGTTTCTTGGGTACAAGCGTCGCGCTATTGCGAGTGGCTAACGGATAGAGCCAACGAAAAGGCGCTGATAAAGCAGGGTATTATCTCCAAAGACTTGTATTCTAATGATAGTAATAATGTTGGAGTAGCATCATTTACTTTGGATAAATATAAGGCTAACGATCCTGAGATGCTATCGTATGTTAATCAACAAAGATTCCAAAGAAGTATTGGCTTAAACTCTAAAAATCAGCGAATTGTAGCAGCTAATAGAAATGCAACTTCATCAGTGGTAGAGAGTTTCCGTCTTCCTACCGAAGTAGAATGGGAATTTGCAGCTCTTGGACTTCAAAAAAATAGAGAATATAACCTTTATCTTGATAAAAAGCCTCAGATTGAGCAACTTAGAGGAACAAAGGGTAGAGACAAAGGTGTTTTTCTTGAAAACTTTAAATATGGTCGTGGGGACTATTCGGGAACAGCTGGTTGGATGAATGATGGCTCTGCAATTACCTCTGATGTGAGAAAATACCCATCTAATAATTTAGGAATTTATGGTATGTATGGGAATGTAGCAGAATGGGTAGCTGATGTGTATCGTCCGATTATTGATGATGAGGCTAATGATTTTAATTATTTTAGAGGTAATGTTACCCGACAAACGATGAGAAATCCTGATGGAACTTATAAGATGATTCAGAAAGGAGAACAGGTGCAGTATGATACCTTAGCTGATGGCCGAAGAGTCTATAAGAGATTACCAGGACAATATGAAAGAGAGGAAGTAGCTAATTATAAAAATTTCCGAGATGGGGATTACCAGTCTTCGCTTGATGCTGGTTATGGTAGAGTATCTGATAGCTCTAACGATAAATTTAGTATGTACAATTCACCTCGAAGAAGATTCTATGTAGATGCTAAGGGTAGAGTAGTGATGGAAAAGGATAAAAAGGAAAGAACTTCCCAAATCTCTAATGAAATAAGAGTCGTGAAAGGTGGTTCTTGGAAGGATACTGCTTATTGGTTAGACCCAGGACAAAGAAGATTCCGAAACGAATCTAAAGGTTTTGGTTGGATTGGCTTCCGTGTAGCGCAAGATGCTAAGAATAAGAATTCTAATAGAACAAAACGATAATATTTAACTGAAAAATCCATCTATTTAGATGGATTTTTTTATCTTTGTAGTATGAATATTCACGAGATTTATCAATTATTTCAAAAGGCGAATAAAGTAACCATTGATAGCCGAAATATAGAGAGTAATGATTTGTTTTTTGCTTTTTCAGGAAGTAATTTCAATGCTGCTACTTTTGCTTCTGAGGCGATAGAAAAGGGTGCTTTGGCGGTAATTGTAGAGCAAAAACAATTTGAAAATAAAGAAAAAAAAATTTACTATGTACCATCTACCTTAGAATGTTTGCAGGAGTTAGCAAAAGAACACCGAAAACACCTTTCAATACCGATTATTGGGCTTACGGGAAGTAATGGTAAAACTACTACAAAGGAGTTGATTAGTAGTGTGTTAAGTAAAAAATATAAGGTGCAATACACCAAGGGAAACTTAAATAATCACATAGGAGTACCTCTCACGATTTTATCCATTCGAGCTTCTCATCAAGTGGCGGTTGTGGAGATGGGAGCCAATCACCAAGGAGAGATAGCTATGCTTTGTGATATTGCTCAGCCTGATTTTGGGTATATTACCAATTTTGGAAAGGCTCATTTGGAAGGATTTGGAGGTTTTAGCGGAGTGATAAAGGGAAAATCAGAGTTGTATAATTATCTTATCAGCCACGAAAAAACGATTCTTATCAATGCTAAGGATGATATTCAGTTGGAGAAAACTGCTGATTATCCATATAGAATTTCATTTGGTACGGAGGAATCCAATTTCAATTTTCATAAAGTAGTTCGTGATAATCGCATCGGTATTTCATTTAATGATGATATAGCTATGTCGCAACTTACAGGAGAGTATAATTTTACGAATATTTGTTCGGCAGTTAGTCTTGGTCTTTATTTTGGAATTGATTTTCAGTATATTAAGCAAGCGGTAGAAGAATATGTACCAACGAATATGCGTTCGCAAATTATGCAAAAAGGCGAGAAAACATTGGTGGTAGATACCTATAATGCCAATCCGAGTAGCATGGCGGTTTCTTTGGAGAATTTTACTCATTTTGAGGGGGATAAGACAATTATTATTGGTGATATGTTGGAACTTGGTGAGGAAAGCAAGCAAGAGCATCAGAATATTTTGTCCTTTGCTCGTGGATTGAGGTTGCAGGAAATTATCACCGTAGGGGAAAATTTTAGCAAAATAAACTCTGAAAAGGCATTTCTTAATACCGAAGAACTTATAGAATATCTCAGAAATAATAAAATTTCCTCAAAAAATATTCTCATCAAGGGGTCGCGGGGGATAGCGTTAGAGCAGGTAATAGATTTTTTGTAACATAATAATTTTAACATAAAAAAAGAAAAAGATGACGAATTCGCATAAATGGAATATAATCTCTTCTGAGGAAGATTTACAAAAAGCAGTTCAAGAGTCCTACACAAGGAAAGTGATTTTGTTTAAGCACTCTACGAGATGCTCCATCAGTAAAGGTGTTTTGAGTAAATTTGAAAAGCAGATGGACGAGTCAGACTACAATATTGGTTATTATTTCCTTAGTTTGCTGGCTCATCGTGATATATCCAATCAAATAGCGACTGATTTTGGAATAGAACACGAAAGTCCTCAAATAATTGTTTTAGAGGATGGGAAAGCTGTTCTTAGTGCTTCGCATAGAAGTATAGATTTATCAAAAATACTATAATTTTAAAATATTAATATTATGATTTCAAGAGAATTTTTAGAACATCTTCAAGCAGAACTTAAAACGATTGATAATGAAGGGTTGTATAAGAGAGAAAGAATAATTACCTCCCAGCAGTCGGTAGAAATAGAGGCTAATGGCAAAAAACTTATTAATTTTTGTGCAAATAATTATCTTGGGCTTAGTAATCATCCGGAGGTTATGAAGGCTTCACAGGAGACTGTGGATTATCGTGGATATGGTATGTCTTCTGTTCGTTTTATTTGTGGTACACAAGATATACACAAGCAGTTGGAAGAGAAAATCTCAAAATTCTTAGGTATGGAGGATACGATTCTCTACGCAGCTTGTTTTGATGCTAATGGAGGTGTGTTTGAGCCATTATTCACTGAGGCAGATGCTATTATTTCTGATGAACTCAACCATGCTTCTATTATTGATGGAGTGAGACTTTGTAAGGCGGCACGATACCGATATAAGAATAATGATATGCAAGATTTGGAGGCTCAACTTATTGAAGCAGAGAAGAAAGGGCATCGTTTCAAGATTATTGTAACCGATGGTGTGTTTTCTATGGATGGGATTGTAGCCAACCTAAAAGGTGTATGCGACTTAGCAGATAAATATAGTGCTCTCGTGATGGTAGATGACTCTCATGCTACAGGTTTTATTGGTAAAACAGGTAGAGGAACCCACGAAGCAAATGAAGTAATGGGTAGAGTGGATATTATTACTTCTACTTTGGGTAAAGCCTTAGGTGGTGCCTTAGGTGGTTTTACATCTGGTAAAAAGGAAATTATAGATATGCTAAGACAGAAATCTCGTCCATATTTGTTCTCTAATTCATTGGCACCAGGTATCGTGGGGGCGGCATCCAAAGTATTGGATATGATTTCAGAAGATACAACATTAAGGGATAGAGTGATGGATAATGCCAATTATTTCCGAACTCAGATGAAAGCAAGAGGATTTGATATTCCAGATGGTGATGCGGCTATCGTTCCTGTGATGCTATATGATGCTCCTATCTCCCAAAAAATGGCTGATAAATTGATGGACGAGGGGATTTATGTGATAGGTTTCTTCTATCCAGTGGTGCCAAAAGGTAAGGCAAGAATCCGTGTTCAATTGTCATCAGGGCATACTCGTGAGCATCTTGATAAGGCCGTTTCTGCTTTTGAAAAAGTAGGTAAAGAGTTGGGAGTTATATAATTATTTTAGAGAAAATAATCATCATCAAAATAACGGAATTAGTAAAGTGGAGAAAAAATCATACACCTTTGATGAGATAAAATTAAAGATGGCAAATTACTGCGTCTATCAAGACCGATGTCACTACGAAGTAGAACAAAAAATGAGAGAATTTTCCCTCATAGAAGAGGCTAAGGAGGAAATTATTTTATTTCTTATCAGAGATGGGTACCTCAACGAAGAGCGATTCACAAGGAGCTATATTCGCGGAAAATTCTACATCAAGAAATGGGGACGAAAAAAAATAAAACAGCACCTCATGCAAAAGAAAATCCCTGATAGACTCATTACTAATTCCTTTGATGAGATTGATGAGCAAGACTATATAGAGGCAATTAGGGAGCAATATTTCGCCTACTATGAAAAAAAGAAAGAACTAAAAGAGTATCAGAGAAAGGCTAAAACAATCCAATATCTCCTATCTAAAGGGTATGAATATGAGGTTGTATTAGAGGCAATTAATGACTAAAATAACCAATAATGGAATTACCTGAACACCATATTCCTATACAAAAAGTTGATACTATAAACGGAGTGGAAATCTTCATCAAAAGAGAAGACCAGACACATCGCGAGATTTCGGGGAATAAGTATTGGAAGTTGTTTTATAATGTGAAAAATTATCTTGCTAAAAGTGTTTCTCAACCGATGTTAATCACCTTCGGAGGGGCTTATTCTAATCATATCTCGGCGGTGGCATCTTTGGGAAGAGACCTAGGGATTCCTACGATAGGTATCATCAGAGGGGAGGAATTACAAGATAAATGGCAAGAGAATTATACCCTTATGAAGGCTTATCAAGATGGGATGAGCTTTCGGTTTGTGAGTCGAGAGGCTTATAGAGATAAAAATCCCCTTAGTAAGGTGCTTTTGGAGGAGTTTCCCAAGGCTTTAATTATTCCAGAAGGGGGCACCAATCCACTTGCAGTAGAGGGCATCCAACATATGCTCAGTAATGAAACCAAAACTTTTGATTATCTTTGCACTGCTGTGGGGACGGGAGGAACATTGGCTGGAATATCCAAATTTGCAGATCCATATCAGAAAATATTGGGATTTAAGGTCGTGAATGATACCTCTATATATGAGACAATAGTGGAGCTTAGTGGTAAGGAAAATTTTCAATTATTTGAGGCTCACGATGGTAAATATGGTAAAATTTCAGATGAGAATATTCATTTTTTGAATACTTTTTTTGAAAAATATCATATACCAGCAGATCCTATTTATGTTGGTAAAATGCTCCGAAAGTTATTTTCTCTTGTGGAGGAAGGCTTTTTTCCAGAAAAAACGCGTGTGTTGGCTTTCCATACAGGGGGATTACAAGGAATTATTGGAGCAAATCACTATCTCGCAGAGAGAGGAAAAACACTACTTAAAATTGATGTAGAATGATTGTGAGGCTAAAAAATACAATAAATAAAAAGTAAAAAATTATGAAAAAATATTTTTTGTGTCTGCTGGTTTTAGGAGCTACAAAATTTAAGGCTCAAACTTGGACTACCGATGAGCAATATATAGAAAATTTTGCACTATATGCTGTGGAGGAAATGGAGAAATACAAAATACCAGCTTCTATTACCTTAGCACAAGGACTTTTGGAGACGGGAGGTGGGCAGTCGCGATTGGCAAAAGAGGGAAATAACCATTTCGGGATAAAATGTAAAGAAAATTGGTTCGGAAAAACAATGAAACATACCGACGATGCTCCTAACGAGTGTTTCCGAGTGTATGATAGCCCACGACAATCCTACGAAGATCATTCTAAATTTCTAGTATTTCGTCCATACTACAAAAATCTTTTTACCTTTGATATAAAAGACTATAAGGCATGGGCTTATGGGTTGAAGAAAGCAGGATATGCTACCAACAAAAAATATGCAGAAATACTCATCAGTAAAATAGAAAAATACAAGCTCTATGAGTTTGATAATATCACTGCAAGTGCTAAAGATGTATATGCTACGATAAAGAAAATTTTTCCTCATTATGATATAGCAAACCTCAAAGAGTCTATGAATTCATCTACATTGAACAAAGGAGAAGTAGCCGACAAAAATACCAATGATAGGGATGGAATCAAGGTTGTTTCTAACTCTTCGCAGAAAGAAGATGTTACTAAATTACTTAGCAATATTTTAATCAAAACTCACCCAAATAGACAGTTGAGATATATCATAATACCAGTAAGTACAAATATTGATTTCATTGCTAAAAAATTTGATATAAGTAAAGAAAAATTATTGAAATACAATGATTTATCTCAAGAAAATCTATCTGCAAACGATATTATTTTTTTAGACAAAAAAGCTTCACGAGCTCTTGTGAAAACTTATGTGGTACGAGAGGGAGATACGATGCATAGCATTTCTCAAAAATTTGCAATACAAATGAATAGACTTTTTAAGAAAAATGATATTAAAGATGGTGAAACACCACGAGTAGGGCAAATTATTCAATTGTAATAAGAAAATAAAATTAGAAATATCATTAAAAAATAAACAAAATGTTATACCAAAGAAGTTCCGCTTTGTTTGAAGAAGCAAAAAAATATATTCCAGGGGGGGTGAATTCTCCTGTGAGGGCTTTTAAATCTGTGGGAGGCGTGCCAATTTTTATGAAATCAGCTAAGGGAGCCTATCTCACAGACGCAGACGATAGAACATACATAGATTATATTAACTCGTGGGGACCTGCTATCTTGGGGCATACCCATCCAGAAGTTTTGGAGGCCGTCCAAAAACAAGCTGAAAAGGGTTTCTCCTATGGAACACCTACCGAGTTGGAAACGGAAATAGCCTCTCTAATAGTGAGAAATGTTCCAAATATAGACCAGATTCGTATGGTGTCATCAGGTACAGAGGCGTGTATGAGTGCTATTCGATTGGCTCGTGGATATACGGGAAGAGAAAAAATTATCAAATTTGAAGGGTGCTATCATGGGCATTCCGACTCATTTCTGATAGAGGCGGGGAGTGGTGCTGCTACCTTTGGTAACCCAAATTCACCAGGAGTTACTCGAGGTACAGCCAAGGATACCTTGCTGGTAGGATATAATGATTTAGAGAAGGTAAAATTTATTTTTGAACAAAATAAAAACGAAATAGCAGGAGTAATCATAGAACCTATTGCTGGAAATATGGGATGCGTGCTTCCGGAAAATAATTTCTTACAAGAATTAAGAAAACTTTGCGATGAAAATGGTACTTTACTCATACTTGATGAGGTAATGACAGGCTTCCGACAAGCCTTTGGTGGAGCTCAAGAGCGTCTTGGAGTAAAGGCAGATTTGGTAACCTATGGGAAAGTAATTGGTGGTGGTATGCCAGTAGGAGCATTTGCAGGTAGGAATGAGATTATGGATTGTCTTGCCCCAAAAGGGTCTGTGTATCAAGCAGGAACCCTTAGTGGAAATCCTCTGGCCATGAGAGCGGGACTGACGACCTTACAAATTATACAAAGAGATGTTGATTTTTATAAAAATATAGACAAAACTACGGAAACGCTATCCCAAGAAATTGAAAAAATATTCGCTGAAAAAGGCCTACAAAATGTGATTAATAGAAAAGGTTCTATGATGTCTATTTTCTTTGGAGTAGAAAAAGTTTCTAATTTCGAAGATGCTAAAAAGGCAAATCACAAACAATTTAATGAGTTTTTCCATTATTTACTTTTCAATGGAATTTATCTTCCACCAAGTGGTTACGAGACTTGGTTTATTTCTTCTGCAATAAAGCAGACAGAGATAGATAAGACTTTGGAAGTAATACGAAATTGGATGAAATAGACAAAATGTTTGGAATTTAAATTCCAAACATTTTTTATACTATTTTGCTAATTTTACTCGGAGATTTTTTATCATATCCTCAGACATTTCCCCGATACCGAATTCATAGGTTAGACCCCAATCTTTTTTGGCGATAGAATCATCAATAGATGCAGGCCAAGAGTCAGCAATAGCTTGTCGAAAATCAGGCTCGTAAGTCATTTCAAAATCAGTGATAATCTTTTTAATTTCGTCTGAAAGTTGTTTTGGAGTAAAGCTTAACCCACCCAAATTATAAGAGGAACGAACAGTTATTTGTTCTTTTGGGGCGTTCATCAGCTGGATAGTAGCATTGATGGCATCTTCTATATATAGCATAGGTAGTGCTGAGTTTTCAGAAATGAAACTAGTATATTTTCCATCTTCTACAGCCTTGTAGAAGATTTCTACTGCGTAATCTGTAGTACCGCCTCCTGCTGGTGTTTTCCAAGAGATAATACCAGGGTAGCGGATACTTCTCACATCTACTCCATATTTTTCGTGGTAATATTCGCACCATCTTTCACCTGCTAATTTGGAGATACCATATACAGTGGTAGGGTTCAGTACGACTTCTTGTCCCACATCGTGTTTAGAAATTCCTTTTCCAAAGACAGCGATAGAACTTGGCCAAAATAATTTGTTGATTTTTCTTTCTTTTGCCAACTCCAAGAAATAGAGTAGAGGTTCAATGTTTAGTTTCCAAGCAAGTTGAGGATTTTTTTCTGAAGTGCCAGATAGTAGAGATGCTAAATGATAGACAATAGTAATTTGGTATTTATCAATGATTTGGCTAATAAGTTCGGTATTTGCTATATCAATCTTTTCGTAGAATCCCGCAGAGGTTGTAGGATTATCTTTGATATCCAAGGCAATTACATTCTCTTTACCGAATAGATTTACTAATCTTTGGGTGAGTTCGGTACCGATTTGTCCTAATGCACCTGTTATTAAAATCTTTTCCATTATAGTGATTGTTTATTTTTATACAAATTTAATAGTTTTTTTCTGAACACTGAAAAATATTTTAAAATAAAATTAATAAAAAAGTATCAGAAAAAATATCAAAATATTAATAATCGTTTATTTGTTAATAATTTAGAAAAATAAGTGCTGTTTTTTATAAAATAGTTTTATATATAATTCCTTTAGAAACCAAATTTTCCATTTTTATTATATATCAATGTTTAGTAATTTAATATGTTCGTATAATATTTTATCCAAAAAAAACACTCCTATTTTAGGAGTGTTTTATACGAACAAATTCAGTTATGTCTTTCTCTTTAATATTGCATATATTTCTACTACAAATCCTACTACAACAAACAGAGGAGCCATTCGTATTCTCCGCATGGAGAAAATATCATCATTCCAATAATTAGGAGAGAAGGTTCCATCTGGTTTGGTGTTAGCATCGTATCCCATCATTAATAGAAATCCTAAAATAATGATTCCAATCCCGATGAGCATCAATTTGTAATTTTCTTTACCGAAATAAAAAGTGTTTTTTTCTTTTTCCATAGGAGAAAATTTTAGTTGTAGTATAGTTCATCAACACTTGTTTTCAAGAATCTCCAAGTAGCAATAATTGTACTAAGGACGGTGATAAATACCCCAACACCAATGATAAGTAATACGAGGTATAGGTATTGAGTATTGTCCTGCATAAAATCTTGTTTGATTTCTAATGTGAAATAATACCATACACCAAATAAAGCAATAAGACCAATAAAGGCTCCTATGATACCTAAAATCATTGCTTCTATTATGAAAGGTTTTAGGATAAATCTTCTCTTAGCGCCTACGAGCTGCATTGTTTTGATAATGAACCGTTTAGAGAATATTTTTAGACGAATAGAATTATTGATGAGAACCACTGCTAGTACTAGAAATAGCACTGAAAAACCTAAAATCCATCTCAAAATTCTGTTCAAGTTGTTATATACATCAACCATCAGCGTATTGTTATTTTTTACTTCAACTACCGATGGTACGGATTCTATTTGCTTTATTGCTTCATTGATTTTTGCGGGGTCGATATATTCAGGATATAGTGTAACTTCTACAGACGAAGGAAAAATATTTTCCTCAAAAAGAGCATCGGAATCCACTCCTAAATCTCGCTTTGCCTCCTTCGCTGCCTCTTCACGGCTAATATATTTCACCTTTTTTACAGGTGTCAAAGTTTTAATTTTCTCAAACGCCTTACGCTCAGTTTGTTCAATTTTTAGAGAGTCTTTCGGATTGTAATTTTCGTCAAAATAAGCGTTTATAACTAATTGTTCTTTAATATAATCTGAATATTTTTGGGCATTAATCAAAATTAAACCAATCAAACCTAATAAAAAAAGCACCAACGCAATAGAAACTATTACGGTAATATTGCTAGAACGCAATCTTTTTTTGTTGAAATCATCTAATGTATTTCCCATTAATCAAAAATTTTCGCTAAGTTAAAAAAAATCTTCAGAAGATGAAAGTTTTGAATCAAAAAACGATGTTAATTAAATCATAAATTTTATTTACTGAAGCGTATGAGTAGTTTTGTATTTTTATAAAATACTATATATTAGTTATTTATATTTAATATTGTTGTTTTTTTTCATAGGGTAGTAAATAAGTTCTTACAATATCCATATTTAAAGAATAGTGTTTTTAAATAAAAATCTTACATTTGCCGAAATTTAATAAAAAATGAGTGTAAAAGCAAAAAAACATCTCGGACAACATTTTCTAACGGATGAAAATATTGCCCGAAAGATAGCATATGGACTCCATTTTGAAGCCTATCAAAAGATATTGGAAGTAGGTCCAGGAATGGGAGTTCTTACGAAATATCTTTTAGAGAAAGAAGATATGGAAGTATTTGTAGCAGAAATAGATACAGAGTCTATTGAGTATCTGAAAAATCATTATCTAAAACTTAGGGAGAAGCACTTTACAGGAGACTTTTTGAAACTTGATTTTTCGGAAAAATTTACTAATGAGCAGGTAGCGGTTATAGGAAATTTCCCTTATAATATTTCATCTCAGATTCTTTTTCATATTATTGAAAATTATCAACAAATTCCCGAAATGGTAGGAATGTTTCAAAAGGAAGTAGCTGAGCGAACTGCCGCCGTACCGAGGACGAAGGATTATGGGATTTTGTCTGTACTGATACAAGCTTATTATGATGTAGAGTATCTTTTTACAGTGAATGAAAATGTATTCAATCCACCTCCAAAAGTGAAATCCGGAGTTATTTCATTGATGAGAAACCCTAAAAAAGGACTGGAAGGAAATGAAACTTTGTTCAAGCAAATAGTAAAAGCAGGATTTAATCAAAGAAGAAAAAAACTAAGTAATGCTTTGAAGGTTTTAAATATTCCTGAAAATGTTAAAAGTCATCAATTTATGGATAAAAGAGCAGAAGAACTATCGGTGGAAGATTTCATAAATTTTACTATAGAATGGAAGAATAGTATGTAAAAACCAAGCAGAAATGATAAAAAATGACAAAAAGATAAGGCTATATTCGCAAGATTAGAGAAAAAAAACTTATCTTTGCATCCATTAAAATAGTTCTTTGAATGTTAGGTAGACGACAAATTAGAGAAAAGGTAACGCAGGCTGTATATGCGTATTATCAAAATCCGATAAAAGTAGATGTTTTGGAGCAAAATATGTTCTCTGAAATAGAGAAAATTTATTATCTCTATATCTATCAGTTGAATTTTATTATCGCCTTAAAGGAGGTGGCAGAAAGACAGATAGAGAATGATAGAAATAGATATATCATTGCTGAAAAACATATTAATCCGAATAGGAAATTTGTTGATAATCAAGTTATTAATAAATTGGAAGAAAATGTGGAGCGATTACAGTTTACAAGTCTTCATACTGAGTTGAAGTGGGATATAGATAATGAGTTTTTGAGGAAAACATATCAAAAGATAATAACAGGAAAGAGATATAACGATTATATGAATTCTGATGATTATTCTTTTGATGGAGCTCAAAAATTTATTGCAAAACTTTTCTTAAAATATGTGGCAGAGAATGAGTCATTTCATCAATATGTAGAGGATAAGGAACTTTTTTGGGCGGATGATATACATATTTCTAATACCATGGTGCAGAAAACGATAGGTATGTTGAAGGAGGAAGAATCAAGCGATAGACTTATCAGAGTTATTAAAAATGAGGAGGATAGGAGTTTTGCATCAAAATTATTGAGAGATAGTTTGAAAAATATTGAATCAACGGAAGAAAAGATTAAGGAACGATTGGAAAATTGGGATATTAGTAGGGTATCTACGATGGATAAAGTGATATTGGTTTTGGCGATTACAGAATTAGATAATTTCCCATTCACTCCATTGAAAATTATAGTGAATGAGTATATTGAGATAGCAAAAACATTCTCTACAAATAAGTCTAACATTTTCGTAAATGGAGTTTTAGATAAATATTCGAGAGATATTAATAGAACTTAAAATCTATGAAAAAAGTTTTTTTTGCAGTTGTATTTTTTTGTACATTATTTCAGTCTTGTAAGAAAACGGAGACTGATGAACAGCTTATTGAAGAATCGAGAGTAGAAACGAAAGAAGATTTGGTTGCTGAAGCACAAGCAAAGCCACTTACTTCCGTTGCTCTTTCTACGAATGCTCACGATTTCGGAGATGTGAAAAAAGGAGAGAGCGTGGAGTATGTCTATGAAATTACGAATATAGGGGATAATCCTTTGGTGATATCAAATGTGATACCTGGTTGTGGGTGTACAGCCTCAGAATATTCTCAAGAACCAATTTTACCAGGTAAAAAAGGAAGTGTGAAACTGAAATTCAATTCTGAAAATTTTGAAGGTATGCAACATAAACAAGCGGAGGTATATGCTAATGTGGATAAATCTCCAATTATTTTGACTTTCACAGCGAATGTAAAACCTTAAAAGAATAAAAAATGTTAAAACTTTTACAAATATCTCCACAAGGTGGAGGATTACAGATGATTATAATGATTGTGGTATTTATTGCATTTATTTATTTTGCAACGATTCGTCCACAAATGAAAAAACAAAAACAGGAGAAAAAATTCCAAGAATCTCTAAAAATAGGAAGTAGAGTGGTGCTTACTTCGGGGCTTCATGGGAGAGTGGCTCAGATTCAAGAAGATGGTGTTGTTATTGAAACACTTTCTGGTAAGTTGAAATTTGAAATGTCTGCTATTTCTAAGGACTTGACGGAGGCTAGATTTCCAGAAGTAAAAAAAGAAAAATAATGAATCTTTTTTGGGGTGTTGTGAGAAAGTTTTTCAAATAAAAGAAAAAGATAATGAGTCCAAAATTAATTGCTCCCTCACTGCTATCGGCAGATTTTGGGAATTTACAACGAGATATAGATATGCTAAATCAGTCTCAGGCAGATTGGTTGCATATTGATGTGATGGACGGGCGTTTTGTTCCGAATATTTCATTCGGTTTCCCCATAATGAAGACTATTAAAGAGCATTCTAAGAAAATCAATGATGTGCATTTGATGATTGTAGAACCAGAGAAGTATGTAGAAGAGTTCATTAATCAAGGTGCAGATTATGTTTCGGTACATTATGAGGCATGTATCCATTTACATAGAATGATAAAATTAATACAATCCAAAGGAGCGAAGGCGGGTGTAGTTCTCAACCCTTCAACACCAGTATCGGTACTTGAAGATATTATAAAAGATGTGGATTTGGTACTTCTAATGAGTGTTAATCCAGGATTTGGCGGACAGAAATTTATAGAGAATACATATAATAAGATTGCTCGATTAAAGGAGTTGATTTTATCCAAAGATGCTTCAGCACTTATCCAAGTTGATGGTGGAGTTAATGTAGAAAATGCTCCTCGTTTATTTGATACAGGAGCGGATTGCCTAGTAGCTGGTAATGCCGTATTTTCTTCGGAAGATCCAATGAAGACAATAGAATTAATGAAAAAATAATTAAAATAGAGGCGTTTTTGTATAGCCTCTATTTTTTTACTCACTAATTAAATCCAAGAATTGTTGTTCGTCTAAAATTATAATTGTACCAATATCTTGGGCTTTTTTTAGTTTACTACCTGCCTTTTCACCTACAACAAGATAATTTAGATTCTTAGATACAGCAGAAATATTTTTACCTCCGTGTTTCTCTACCATTTCTTCAGCTTTTTCCCTTGTGAAAAGTGTTAATTTTCCAGTGAATAGAAATGTTTTTCCATCTAAAGAATTACTCAACAATTCGATGTCGTTTTGTTTTTTCTCAAATTGAACACCGTGAGATTTTAGTTGCTCAATCATATCAATATTTTCTTTATTGTCAAAGAAATCTTTGATACTTTCGGCTATTTTTATGCCAATATCTTCTGTTTGTACGAGTTCTTCCAGGGATGCATTCTGTAGAGCTTCAATATTTGGGAAATTTTTCACCAATTTTTTGGCAATAGTTTCACCAATATGTTTGATACTTATCCCAAATAATACTTTTTCAAAAGGTATTTTTTTAGAATTTTCGATTCCATTGATGATATTTTGAGCCGATTTTTCACCCATTCGCTCCAATCGGGCTAATTGCTTTTTAGTGAGCGTATATAGGTCGGCAGGTGTTTTTATTAGATTTTCTTTATAGAGTTGTTCTATGGTTTCGCTACCTAAACTATCGATATTCATAGCTTTACGCGACACGAAATGGATTATTTTTCCAATTACCTGTGGAGGACAATGAGTATCATTTGGACAGAAATGGACAGCTTGATTTTCTTCCTTGATAAGGCGGGTTCCACATTCAGGACAGTTAATGATATACTCTAAAGGCTCTTGGAGTAGGTTTCGTTTTTGGATATTTACTCCTACGATTTTTGGGATAATTTCTCCACCTTTTTCTATATATACAAAATCTCCGTGGTGTAGATCTAATTTCTTGATAATATCTTCATTATGGAGAGATGCTCTTTTTACTATTGTTCCTGCCAAAAGAACAGGTTTTAGGTTGGCAACGGGAGTTATAGCACCAGTTCTTCCAACTTGGTATGAGATACTAAGTAGTTCTGTTTCAACTTTTTCAGCTTTAAATTTATAGGCTATTGCCCATCGTGGTGATTTTGCTGTATAGCCCAATATTTTTTGGTGTTTGATAGAATTCACCTTAATTACAATCCCATCAATTTCAAAAGGAAGATTGTATCTTTCCTTCTCCCAATAATCAATAAAATACTTTACTTCATCGAGATTTTTGCATATTTTTGCTTGGTCTTCGGATACTTTGAATCCCCATTTTTTAGCCTTTGCTAAAAGTTTCCAATGGGTTTCAGCAGGATATTCCTCGGCGACATATTGGTATAAAACTGCTGATAGCCCACGCTTTCTCACCTCATAGGAGTCTTGTAATTTGAGACTTCCACTAGCAGTATTCCTTGGATTCATAAAGGGGTCAAGTCCTTCTTCTCGTCTTAAAGTATTGATTTCATTGAATTTGTTTTTATTTAAGTAAATCTCTCCACGAATGAAAAATCGATGGGGATAATCTCCGTGAAGCATTAGTGGAATATCCGAAATTGTCCTAATATTAGTTGTGATTTCATCACCTTGGAAGCCATCTCCTCGTGTAACGGCTTTATTGAGCATGCCATTTTCGTAAAGAATAGAAATAGAGGCTCCGTCATATTTCAGTTCGGCAACGAATTCTATAGGTTCATCAATGGTCTTGGTAATACGTTTTTCCCATTCCTCTAAGTCATTGAAATCGTAAGAGTTATCAAGAGAATACATCCTAAACTGATGTTGTATCGTTGGAAAATTTTTAGTAATTCCTCCACCGACCCTCTGCGTAGGAGAATTGGGATTCGCCCACTGAGGATATTGTTTTTCCAAATCTTGAAGCTCTTTCAATTTTTCATCAAATTCAAAATCTGTAATTGTTGGATTATCAAGTATATAGTAATTGTAATTATGTTGGTTTAGTTCTTTTGTTAGCTGTTCTATTTTCTCTTTCATTTGGCAAAAATACTAAAAATCCCACCAAATTGATGAGTGAAAAATAAAAAATCAGAGAGAAGTAATTTGATTTTGAGTGAAAATTGAAATTACTTTTATAATCTATTTTAAATAAAGAAGATACAGGAATTACAAGAAGATTAGGTAATGATTTAGTAATAGCTCTTATTTCATTTGATTATACCTATTTTCTCAGTAACTTCTAGGTGCAAAGGTACAACATCTTGACAATATAACCAAAAAAAATTACCTTTGCACCCGCAGACGTGCGTTGCTGCACGTCTGCGTGGAGCTAGTAATGTGTCAGATGTGTTATTTTTAATTATGTAGTAGAATGCGACAAAATCAAAAAATTTTGTCAGATTGAAAAAAAAATGTATCTTCGGTCCCAATATGAGATTTTTCACCTTCATGCTTAGCTTATATCTGTTGGCACTCACTGGGCTGCCTTGTACGGATATGCTTGAAGGTGAGGAGTCTTCAGCTTCTTATGAATTTGTAACAGCCCCAACTGGGGAACACTCTCATTTTCATTTGGATAGCTGTTCACCTTTCTGCATTTGCACTTGCTGCCAAATGGTAATCAGCATGCCCACTACTTATGAGGCCTTAACCATTGCTCAAGCCACCGCAACCATTCCCTCCTATAGCTATCCCCTGACCGTATGGTCTTCGAACTACTATGGGAATATCTGGACTCCTCCCAAGATATAGTCTTTTCTTTCTTCATCTCAAGTGATTGTTCATTAGTCATCTCACCCATCATTAGTCATTAACTAATCATTAATTCTTATTAGAAATGTTAGACAAAATCATACTATTTAGCATCAAAAATAAGCTATTTGTAGGATTCATGACCCTTATGCTTATTTTTTGGGGAGTATGGAGTGCTACAAGGCTCCCCATTGATGCCGTTCCAGATATTACTAACAACCAAGTACAAATCATCACCTCTACCCCTACTTTGGCCTCACAAGAGGTAGAGCAACTGGTTACTTTTCCTATTGAGCAAGCCATCGCCGATATTCCTGGGCTGGAGGAAACACGCAGTATTTCCCGCTTTGGCCTCTCGGTCATCACAGCCGTCTTTAGCGAGGATACGGACATCTACTTTGCCCGCCAGCTAGTCAATGAAAAGCTCAAGGAGGCACAGGAGCAAATCCCTCAAGGCATAGGCTCGCCCGAACTCTCACCCGTGAGTACCGGACTGGGGGAGGTATATCAGTATATCATTCGCCCTACGGAACAGAGCAAAAACAAATATTCCGCCAAAGACCTCCGCACCATGCAGGACTGGATCGTGGCTCGCCAACTCTATGGTACCAAAGGAATAGCCGAAATCAACAGCTTTGGAGGCGAACTCAAGCAGTATGAGGTGGTTATAGACCCCGATCGCCTCCGTGCCATGGGGGTGAGTGTCAGTGATATTTTCACTGCTTTGGAGCAGAACAACCAAAATACAGGAGGTGCCTATATCGACAAGCGACCCAATGCCTACTTTATCCGAGGAATAGGTATGGCTCGCTCCCTTGAAGACATAGGCAATATAGCCGTAGGCAAGCACACCCCTCCCCTCTTTATCAA
>QWCF01000048.1_pt1 | contig 85866 bp, 86 predicted proteins | sample 1972521 | NCBI WGS metagenome assembly QWCF01 (sample SAMN09866715, study PRJNA288562) | Human oral metagenome isolate term4_saliva, whole genome shotgun sequencing...
GTTCTACCTGACTCCATTCCGAACTCAGAAGTAAAATGCCGTAATGCCGATGGTAGTGTGGGGTTTCCCCATGTGAGAGTAGGGCATCGCCAGATTGAACACATAAAGGACCCCGTATCGTAAGGTATGGGGTTTTCGCTTTTTAGCATTAGCAGTGTAAATATAAATTATAAAAAATCCTTAAAATATTACCGCTTTTTTTTCCCTTTCCCTCTTGATGTTCCTTCAAAAACTTGTATATTCAAAGACTTCTACTAAAACAACAACTCACAACATCAGGAGTCTTTTATGAAAAAACTCGTTAAACTCTCTTTATTGAGCCTTGCTTTTGCATCAACAACCGCATTTGCAGCACCGAAAACCTTTGTTTATTGCTTAGAAGCATCACCAACTTATTTTAATCCCCAGTTTGTGACGGATGGAGGAACGATGGATGCGATCGCACAGACAATATTTGATCGCCTAGTTTCTTTTGAACCTGGAACAACAAATGTAATTCCTGCCTTAGCTGAAAAATGGGATATCTCTGAAGATGGCAAAACTTATACTTTTCATCTTCGTCAAGGTGTGAAATTCCATACTACTAAAGATTTCAAACCAACCCGAGATTTTAATGCTGATGATATTATTTTTTCATTTAATCGTCAGTTAGATCCAAATCATCCATATCATAAAATTTCTGGTGGCAATTATGAGTACTTTACCAGTATGGATATGCAAAATATCCTTGATAAGGTTGAAAAGGTGGATGATTATACGGTCAAAATGACTTTAAAAACACCAAATGCGCCATTCTTATCTAATCTTGGAATGGATTTTACTTCTATTATGTCAGCAGAATATGCAGACCAATTATTAAAAGTAGGAACCCCTGAGAAATTAGATCAAAATCCTATTGGTACTGGGCCATTTCAATTTGTTGATTACCAAAAAGATTCCCAGCTTCGTTATAAAGCATTTGATGATTATTGGGCTGGTAAAGCAAAATTAGACCGCTTGGTATTCTCAATTACGCCTGATGCTTCAGTACGTATGGCAAAATTACAAAAAGGTGAATGTCATGCGGCACCTTATATCAACCCCGCAGATTTACCTGCATTACAGCAAGATCCTAATATCAATGTGATGAGCCAAGCAGGCTTGAATGTGGGTTATCTTGCGCTGAATACACAGAAAAAACCGTTTGATAATGTGAAAGTGCGTCAGGCATTGAATTATGCGATTAACAAAGACGCAATAATTCAATCGGTTTACCAAGGTGCTGGCGAAAAAGCGAAGAATCCAATTCCTCCAACAATGTGGAGCTATAACAATGATGTAGTAGATTATGACTATAATCCAGAAAAAGCCAAAGCTTTGTTAAAAGAAGCAGGTTTTGAAAATGGCTTTGATGCTGATTTGTGGGCAATGCCAGTTTCTCGTCCTTACAATCCAAATGCTCGCCGTATGGCTGAGCTTATCCAAGAAGACTGGAAAAAAGTCGGTGTGAATGCCAAAATTGTAAGCTATGAATGGGGTGAATATATCAAACGCTTGCGCGATGGCGAACATCAAACAGGAATGATGGGGTGGAATGGCGATAATGGTGATCCAGATAACTTCTTAAATACGCTATTAAGCTGTGCAGGAGTGAAAGCAGGAGCAAACTATGCGAAGTTCTGTAATAAAGAGTTTGACCAGTTGATTGATGATGCTGCAAAAGAGAGCGATAAAGCTAAACGCACAGAGCTCTACAAAAAAGCTCAAGTGTTGTTCAAAGAACAAGCTCCGTGGGTAACCATTGCTCACTCAACCACTTACTTCCCTGTACGTAAAGAAGTAACGGGTTATACTATCAGCCCATTTAGCTTGCATAATTTCTACTACGTGGATTTAGCGGATAAGTAGTTATTGAGACGGTTGGTGAGTTTGTCAAGCCATTGTCGAATCGGCATATTGAAATACCTTATGCTTCGACAGGCTCAGCAACTGTCATTTTAATTTTGGCATTGACTACAAGCGGTCAAAATTTTCCAAAAATTTACCTATTATTATCTATTTATGTTTTCATTTATTTTAAAACGCATTTTAATGGTGATTCCTACCTTTATTGCGATTACCTTAATTACTTTTGCATTGGTGCATCTTATCCCAGGTGATCCCATTGAAATTCGAATGGGCGAACGTGGGCTGGATCCAGCTGTACACGCCCAAATGATGTCGCAACTCGGCTTGGATTTACCCTTACCTGAACAATATTTCAATTACATCAAAGGAATTTTTCAAGGCGATTTAGGTAACTCATTCCGTAATAATGAGCCAGTGCTCAAGGAATTTTTTACTCTTTTCCCTGCTACGGTTGAGCTTGCATTTTTTGCCTTGCTTTGGTCTTTAGTGATCGGCATTTTTCTTGGTGTGATTGCTGCAGTGAAGAAAAATTCTTGGATTTCACATATTGTAACCACACTTTCTCTGACAGGTTATTCAATGCCGATTTTCTGGTGGGGCTTGATTTTAATTCTCTATGTGTCCACTCCGCTTGGCTTGCCTGCTTCGGGGCGTTTGTCGTCTGAGTTTTGGATTGAAGCTAACACGGGTTTTATGCTGATTGACACTTGGCAATCTGATGAACCAGGGGCATTTTTAGCAGCCATTAAATCTTTAATTTTACCTTCAATTGTATTAGGTACGATTCCTCTCGCAGTAATTACCCGAATGACGCGTTCTTCAATGCTTGAAGTGTTGGGCGAAGATTACATCCGCACTGCAAAAGCAAAAGGCTTAAATACTACTCGTATCGTGTTTGTACACGCGTTGCGTAATGCGTTAATTCCTGTCGTGACGGTAGTAGGTTTAATTGTGGGGCAGTTGCTCTCTGGGGCAGTATTAACCGAAAATATTTTCTCTTGGCCAGGTATTGGTAAATGGGTAATTGAGGCGATTAACGCCCGAGATTATCCTGTGCTACAAGGTTCAGTGCTGATTATTGCAACTATCATCATTCTTGTGAATTTACTGGTTGATTTGATTTATGGCGTGGTAAATCCACGAATTCGCCATAGCTAATAGAGGAGTGAAGAATGTCTTCAACGACAGTAACAGCCCCAATACCGAAAACACCTTTCCAAGAGTTTGTCTATTATTTTAGTCAAAACCGTGGAGCGGTAATTGGGTTTATCTTTATTTTAATCGTGCTTTTTGCTGCGATTTTTGCAGATTGGGTTGCACCTTTCGACCCAATCGAACAAAACCGCTCAGCCTTGCTTTTACCACCAATGTGGTTTGAGGGCGGGAATTCAGCCTATATTTTAGGCACAGATGACATCGGTCGGGATATGCTTTCCCGCATTATTTATGGGGCGAGACTTTCTGTTTTTATTGGCTTGCTGATTGTCGTAATGTCTTGCGTACTCGGTGTTATTTTAGGCTTGCTTGCAGGCTACTACGGTGGCACGCTTGATATTTTAATTATGCGTTTGGTCGATATTATGCTTGCCATTCCAAGTTTGCTTTTAACGATTGGTGTAGTAACTATTCTCGGACCTTCCTTAATTAATGCGGCGATTGCAATTGCGATTGTTTCCATTCCAAGTTATGTGCGTTTAACCCGTGCTTCGGTGATGAATGAGAAAAATCGTGATTATGTCGTGGCAAGCCGCGTAGCAGGGGCAAATGTGTGGCGATTGATGTTTATTGTGATTTTGCCAAACTGCCTTGCACCATTGATTGTGCAAATGACGATGGGGATTTCTAATGCGATTTTAGAACTTGCCGCACTTGGCTTCTTGGGCATTGGTGCTCAACCACCTACACCAGAACTGGGTACAATGTTGGCAGAATCACGCGGTTTTATGCAATCAGCGAACTGGCTTGTGACCATTCCAGGTTTAGCGATTTTATCGCTTGTATTAGCCTTTAACTTGATGGGCGACGGCTTACGTGATGCTCTCGATCCAAAATTAAAACAATAGGGGGCGAAATGAGTTTACTAACAGTTGAAAATCTTTCCGTTTCGTTCGGCGATGAAAAAGCCCCTTTTAAAGCGGTTGATCGTATTAGCTACACCGTGAATGAAGGTGAAGTGTTAGGTATTGTAGGCGAATCTGGTTCGGGAAAATCGGTTAGTTCGTTGGCGATTATGGGCTTGATTGATTTTCCTGGTCGTGTAACGGCTGAGAAATTGCACTTTAACCAAAATGATTTACTTGCTCTAAAACCGAAAGAGAAGCAGAAAATTGTTGGAGCAGATATTGCGATGATCTTCCAAGATGCGATGACAAGCCTCAACCCAAGCTATACCGTGGGCTATCAAATTATGGAAGCCTTAAAAGTGCATCAAGGCGGGAGCAAATCAGCACGCCGTGAGCGAACAATTGAATTGCTTTCACTGGTAGGCATTCCTGATCCTAAATCTCGTTTAGAGGTTTATCCACACCAGCTTTCTGGCGGGATGAGCCAGCGTGTAATGATCGCAATGGCAATTGCGTGTAATCCGAAGCTGTTGATTGCTGATGAACCGACAACGGCGCTAGATGTAACCATTCAAGCCCAAATTATTGATTTACTGCTTGAATTACAACGTAAAGAAAATATGGCATTGATTTTAATTACGCACGATCTGGCTCTGGTGGCAGAATCAGCACATCGCATTATTGTGATGTACGCAGGGCAAGTGGTGGAAGAGGGGAAGGCAGAAGAGATTTTCAAATCGCCGTTGCACCCTTATACACAAGCGCTGTTGAAAGCATTGCCAGAGTTTGCGGAAGGTAAATCTCGCTTGCAATCGCTCCCTGGTGTTGTACCTGGTAAATATGACCGCCCGCAAGGCTGCTTGCTTAACCCGCGTTGCCCGTATGCGACGGAGAAATGCCGTAGCGTTGAGCCTGCGTTGGTGCAAATCAACGGCCGTCAAGTGAAATGCCATACACCATTAAATAATCAAGGCTTACCGAGCTAATCAAGGAGAGGACAATATGCAAAAAAATCACGAAAACGCACCGCTTCTTGATGCGATTAACCTGAAAAAATATTACCCAGTGAAGAAAGGGTTATTCGCAAAACCAAAAATGGTAAAAGCAGTAGATGGTGTTTCTTTTACGCTTGAACGGGGCAAAACCTTGGCAGTGGTGGGGGAGTCTGGCTGTGGGAAATCGACGCTTGGGCGAATGCTTACAATGATTGAGCAGCCGACTGAAGGTGAGCTTTTCTACAATGGACAAAACTTTTTGGAAAATGATAAAGAGATGGCAACGCTTCGTCGTCGTAAAATTCAAATCGTGTTCCAAAATCCGTACAGCTCACTTAACCCACGTAAAAAAGTGGGCTCAATCTTAGAAGAGCCATTACTTATTAACACTTCGCTTTCGGTAAAAGAGCGCAAGGCAAAAGTGTTGGATATGATGGCAAAAGTGGGCTTAAAACCAGAGTTTTATGACCGCTATCCACATATGTTTTCGGGCGGACAACGTCAGCGTATTGCGATTGCTCGCGGGTTGATGCTTGAGCCTGATATTGTGGTGGCGGATGAACCTGTTTCTGCACTGGATGTTTCTGTACGCGCTCAAGTGCTCAATCTGATGATGGATCTGCAAGAAGAGATGGGGCTTTCTTATGTCTTTATCTCACACGATCTTTCAGTCGTGGAACATATTGCAGACGAAGTGATGGTGATGTATTTAGGACGTTGCGTGGAGCAAGGTGAGGTTAAACAGATTTTTGCTGATCCAAAACATCCATACACGCAAGCGCTTCTTTCAGCGACGCCAAGATTAAACGAAGCTGATCGCCGTGAGCGAATTAAACTCACTGGCGAGCTGCCAAGTCCACTTAATCCACCAAAGGGCTGTGCCTTCCACGCCCGCTGTCGCTTTGCAACCGACCGATGCCGAGTGGAACAACCGCAATTGAAAAACTACCCAGATGGTAGAAAAATTGCGTGTTTTGTGGTGGAGTAATCACTATATTCCCTCTTCCCTTGTGGGAGAGGGTGGAGAAAATTCTTAGAATTTTCGGAGAGAGTCTTATTCTCTATGTAAATATAATTTATACTATATGAAAAATCCCCTATCCCTCTGCATTCTTCGCCTCTCTGCGATTGGCGATGTTTGCCATACCCTTGCTGTTGTGCAAGCTATTCAACGCCAATATCCCGATGCGGAAATTACTTGGATTATCGGTAAAACTGAAGCAATGCTGATGCAAGATCTCCCTAATGTGACGTTAATTCCGTTTGATAAAAAATCTAGTTGGAAAGGTATCTTTACAATTTGGAAACAGCTTGCTTACAAGCGGTTCGATTTTCTGCTTAATATGCAAACTGCATTTCGAGCTTCTATTCTTTCACTTGGCATTAAAGCGGATAAAAAAATGGGATTTAACAAAGATCGAGCCCGTGAAATGCAGTGGCTTTTTACCAATCAAAAGGTAGAACAAACCAGCTCTCTGCACGTGTTAGATGGACAGATGATGTTTGCCAAAGCGATTGGCGTGACTGATTTAACCCCAAAATGGCAATTGCCAATTCCTGTGGAAACGGTTGAAAAAGCAAAAAAGTGGCTTGATCCAATGCGTAAAAATGTGGTGATTTCCCCTTGTTCCAGCAAGGCAGAAAAAGATTGGTTAATAGAGCGTTATGCCGACATTGCGAATTGGTTGATAGCACAAAATATCAATGTGATTTTGGTTGGTTCGCCTGCAAAACGTGAACTGGAAATGACCGCTTGTATTCAGCAACTTGCCCCGAATGTGCAGAATTTGGTAGGAAAAACGTCGCTAAAAGAGCTCGCTGCTCTCTTAAAATTAGCAGATCTAGTGATTTCGCCTGACACTGGCTCCGCCCATATTGCGAGTATTCAAGGTACGCCTGTTATTGGGCTTTATGCTATTCACAATCCACACCGCACTGCACCTTACAATGATCAGAAAAATGTGATTTCTGTTTATGATGAAGCGGTGCAAACTTATTACGGTAAACCGTGGCAAGCACTTTCTTGGGCGACTAAGGCCAAATCGAAAACGGGCGAGAATTTAATGGCTAGCATTTCGGTGGAAAGCGTGAAGCAAAAAGTAGTTGAAATCTTGGTAAGAAATCGGTAATTTATCTGTAATCTTAAATTTACAATAAGTAAATAATAATAAACATAACATCAAGGATAAATTATGCCATTAAACCCTTTACGCGAAAAAATTGATCAGGTTGATCGTGAGTTGATAGCTTTACTTTCCGAACGCTTAAAATTAGTGGCGGAAGTAGGAAAAGTAAAATCAGAACACGGTATTCCCGTCTATGCACCAGAGCGTGAAAAAGAGATGATTGAAGCTCGCAGAACTGAAGCTCAAATGCAAGGCGTACCTGCTGATTTGATTGAAGATGTGCTTAGGCGTGTGATGCGAGAATCTTACGCAAATGAGAATAAACACGGCTTTAAGCAAGTGAATCCGGATATTCAAAAGATCGTGATTGTGGGTGGGCTTGGTAAACTAGGGCGATTATTTAACCGCTTTCTAAGTTTATCGGGCTACCAAGTGGTAAGCCTCGATCAAAATGATTGGGTACAGGCTGACATCATTTTGGCGGACGCAGATCTTGTGCTTGTTTGTGTACCGATAAATAAAACGCTGGAAACGATTGAGCGCTTACAACCGTTTTTGACGGAAAAGATGATTTTGGCGGATCTCACTTCGGTGAAAGCACAGCCATTACAAAAAATGTTGCAAGTACACCAAGGGGCAGTGGTTGGGTTTCACCCGATGTTTGGTCCAGATACGCCAAGTTTGGCAAAGCAAGTAGTGGTTTGTTGCCACGGACGTGGGGCAGAGCAATATGAATGGTTATTAGAGCAGATCAAAATTTGGGGGGCAAAAATTGAAGTGATTGATGCTATAGAGCACGATCACGCAATGACTTATATTCAAGCTCTTCGCCACTTTTCGACTTTTATGTTTGGTTTGCATTTATCAGAACAGCCGATAAAACTTGAACAGCTATTAGCGCTTTCTTCTCCTATTTACCGTTTAGAACTCGCGATGATAGGGCGGTTATTTGCTCAAGATGGGGCGTTGTATGCAGATATTATTTCCGATAAACCTGAAAATCTCACGACGATTCAATCGTTAAAAGCAACCTTTGAACAGAGCTTAAAATTCTTTGAAGAAAAAGATAAAGCGGGCTTTATTCAAGTTTTTGAAAAGGTACATCACTGGTTTGGTGATTATTCCGAACAGTTTTTAAAGGAGAGCCAAGTATTGTTGCAGCAGGCGAATGATTATCGAAAATAGACTGAATTTAAGTAGAAGAAAACCCAACAAGGTTATGTCGGGTTTTCTTTATCTATCCAGATTATTTAAATTCGTAACGATGAATTGTTTTTAAATCTGAATCTTGTTTGTTTTCTTGGTCAGCAACAGTGACACGTGCTCCAACAGTTGCGTGTGAATCGTATTGACGTTTTAAAGTCACGATTTCACCGTTGTCTTTTTGAACGGTTAACTCAACAACATCTTTTGAGATGTCTTTGCTACTTAAAATAGTTGCATCACCACGGTTAGAGTAAACTTCAGCTGTACAAGCTGCAAGAACCATACTAACTAATACGGCTAACGAAAGTTTTTTCATTATGAATCCTTAAAATTGAAAATTAAAGTAAAGAAACGTTTAAATTCGAGTTAGAACCAACGAGTCTTACGCGTTTACCTGGTACGAAACCGTCTTCTTTTTTCTGAACAACTACGATTTCTTGACCATCATCTTTACGAATCGTCATTTCTAATGAAGAAACTTGACTCGCCTTTTCTTCGATTGTATTGCCTGCCATCGCACCTGCAATAGCTCCTACAGCAGTTGCAATCGCTTGCCCTCTACCGCCACCGATAGCAGAACCAGCAATACCACCTAATACACCGCCACCGACTGTGCCGATTACACCTTGATTATCTGCTTGGATTTTTACATCACGCACAGATACAATCGTACCGTAGCTAATTGCTCTAGCTTCTTTGGCTTGTGATGCAGAATATACGCTTCCGCTATAAATATCGGTGTTTGCACAACCTACCATCACAAAGCTAGAGAATAATGCAGCAGCTAATCCAATTTTTTTCATATTGTACTCCAATAAGAGAAAGTTCAGAAATGATTTTCTGAACAAATAATATCATTTATACCATAAGGATGTAGTTTTAGACAAGAATGATTACCTAAAGTTGCATTCTTTACATTTATCGCAATGGTCGGATTAGGTAGTTGTTCACCTTCCACTTCAGGCTGGCTAATTTTAATGTTAAGCGCAGGATTTTCATTAAGTGCAAACATTTTTAGCATACGTTCAATCCACAAAACTACGCTCTCGCCTTGCTGCATAGGGATTACCGCTTCAATATGCTCCCAGCCTTCTTGTGGATAAATTTTACCTTTCGGAAAGGGGAGTTCTACGATTTTGACTTTTTGCCCACAAAAATCAATCGCTTGCGTTAGCTCAAACAGCCCAATTGGGCGGCCATTCACTTTACTTTCTTTAAGAATCTTTACATTTTTCACTAAAAGATTTCGCCATTTTTCAGCTGTTTCAAGTGTATTCATTCGAACGGCAAGATGATCAATTTCATATCGGCTGAGATCAATCCCCGCGATTTCTGCGATTTGCTGGATTTTTTGCTCAAATTGAGATAAATCACCAAAACAAGCGGTCATTTTCTCGTAAAAGTTTGCATTTTCAGGTATAATTTTGTCCATTTTTTGAATGTAAATGTAATAGGTTAAAAAGTGAATATTCAGCAAATTTTATCAGATAAAATCAAGCAAGCAATGATTCTTGCTGGAGCAGACGAGAATGTTGAGCCGTTAGTGCGTCAATCAGGCAAGCCGGAGTTTGGCGATTATCAAGCGAATGGTGCGATGGGGGCGGCAAAAAAATTAGGGATGAATCCTCGTGAGTTTGCGCAGAAAATTTTGGATAACGTAAATTTAGACGGCATTGCGGAAAAATTAGAAATCGCAGGACCAGGCTTTATCAACATTTTCTTGGATAAAGATTGGTTGGCAGCGAATGCAAATTCTGCATTGCAAGCGGTCAATTTTGGTATTCAAACTGCAACTCCGCAAACGATCGTGATCGACTACTCTTCTCCAAACGTAGCGAAAGAGATGCACGTTGGGCATTTGCGTTCGACCATTATTGGTGATGCGGTAGTGCGTACTCTTGAGTTTTTAGGCAATAAAGTGATCCGTGCCAACCACGTTGGCGACTGGGGAACCCAGTTCGGTATGCTTATCGCTTACCTTGAAAAAATGGAAAATGAAAATGCAACAGCAATGGAGTTGAGTGACCTTGAAGCCTTCTACCGTGCGGCAAAAGAGCATTACGACAGTGATGAAGCCTTCGCAGAAAAAGCGCGTAATTACGTGGTGAAACTGCAAAGCGGCGACGAATATTGCCGCACAATGTGGAAAAAATTAGTCGATATTACGATGCACCACAACCAAGAAAATTACGATCGTTTGAACGTGACTTTGACCGAAAAAGATGTGATGGGCGAAAGCCTTTACAACCCGATGTTGCCAGAAATCGTAGCAGACTTAAAAGAGAAAGGTTTAGCGGTCGAAGATGACGGTGCGTTGGTGGTGTTCTTAGAGGAATTCAAAAACAAAGATGGCGATCCGATGGGCGTTATCGTGCAGAAAAAAGATGGCGGTTTCTTATACACTACAACCGATATTGCGGCAGCCAAATATCGCTACGAAACCTTGAATGCTGACCGTGTGTTGGTGTTCTCCGACAGCCGTCAAGCACAACATATGCAACAAGCGTGGTTAATTACCCGCAAAGCGGGCTATGTACCAGACTCTTTCAGCCTTGAACACCCATTCTTCGGTATGATGTTGGGCAAAGATGGCAAGCCGTTCAAAACCCGTTCAGGCGGCACTGTGAAACTGAAAGATCTGCTTGATGAAGCAGTAGAACGTGCGGACAAGCTCATCTCTGAACGCAGCCAAGAATTGAGTTCGGAAGAAAAAGCAGCAGTAGTCGAAGCCGTGGCAATCGGCTCGGTGAAATACTCGGATCTCTCGAAAAACCGTACTACCGACTATGTGTTCGACTGGGACAATATGCTGACTTTCGAAGGCAACACCGCGCCTTATATGCAATACGCTTACACCCGTATTTGTTCTATTTTCGCCCGCAGTGGCATTGATGCAGGCAAATTAACGGGAGAAATCGTGTTAACCGAAGACAAAGAACGTGAGCTGGCAGTGAAATTATTGCAATTTGAAGAGGCTTTAAACGGCGTAGCAAAAGATGGTATGCCGCATATTCTTTGCCAATACTTATACGAATTGGCGGGGGTATTCTCGAGTTTCTACGAGGCTTGCCCAATTTTGAATGCGGAAGAAGCGGTGAAAAACAGCCGTTTATGTTTAGTCGCATTAACCGCGAGAACGTTGAAACAAGGTTTAGATCTGTTAGGAATTAAGACTGTAGAGAAAATGTAATGATAGATCTCCCTCTTTGGCAAAGAGGGGGGAGGGGAGATTTCAGCGATCTCAATTTGCAAAAAATAGGTCGAAAAAGACCGCTTATCAAATCTCCCCCAGCCCCTCTTTTCTAAAGAGGGGAGCTAAAATAAGGAACAAAAATGAAATTTATTGATGAAGCCCTGATTCGTGTTGAAGCAGGGTTTATTTAATCGCAGACGAAAACTTAAATACCCTGATCGACTACCGTTTTGAAAAACGCTATGCCGCTGGGCGTGGTGAAAATGGCCGCAGTGCAGGTTGTACTGGGCATCGTGGTAACGATATTACTTTACGCGTGCCAGTCGGAACGCGTGCGATTGATAACGATACCCAAGAAGTGATTGGCGATTTAACCAAACACGGAATGAAAATGTTAGTGGCAAAAGGCGGTTATCACGGTTTAGGTAACACCCGCTTTAAATCGTCAGTGAACCGCGCACCGCGCCAAAAAACCAACGGCACACCGGGGGAAAAACGCGATTTGTTGCTTGAGTTAATGCTCCTAGCCGATGTAGGTATGCTCGGTTTACCTAATGCAGGTAAATCAACCTTTATCCGCAGTGTTTCGGCAGCGAAGCCAAAAGTGGCGGATTATCCGTTTACTACGCTCGTACCAAGCTTAGGTGTGGCACGTGTCGGTTCAGATCGCAGCTTTGTGGTGGCAGATATTCCAGGCTTGATCGAAGGCGCAGCCGACGGTGCAGGTTTAGGGATTCGTTTCTTAAAACACTTAGAGCGTTGTCGTATCTTGATTCACCTTGTAGATATTATGCCGATTGATGAGAGCGATCCAGCGGATAACGTGGCGATTATCGAAAGCGAATTGTTCAAATATAGCGAAAAATTGGTAGAAAAACCGACTTGGTTAGTGTTTAATAAAATCGACACGATGAGCGAAGAAGAGGCTCAAGAGCGTGCCAAAGAGATCGTTGAACGCTTAGGCTGGGAAGGGGATTACTACTTGATTTCCGCTGCAACAGGGCAAGGCGTGCCAGCATTGACACACGACATTATGGACTTTATTGAAGCGAATCCACGCGAAGTAGAAGAAGAAAATAAAGAAGCTGATGAAGTGAAATTCAAATGGGACGACTACCATCAAGAAGCGATGCAAAATGCTATCGAAGAAGATGATTGGGACGATTTCGACGACGATTGGTCGGAAGAAGACGAAGAAGGTGTCGAGTTCGTTTATACCAATCGATAATTGGTAAATCAGATGAAAAAGACGACCGCTTGCGAGCGGTCTTTTTAATAGGAAAAAATGCAAATGTTAAATAGTCAATTTTGCAAAATTTTTGATATTCCTTTCTTTCAATTTGCTCAAATGAAAAAATATTGCCCTGAGGATATTCCGATCATCAAGGCAAAATACAAAGAAAATTGGGAGGAGTGGAAAGCGTTGAGCCTTGATGTTTATCGAAAATTGGGAATGCCATTTGCCGAGCCTCATATTGAGCGTTGGTGCAATGGTTGGCAAGTCAGAGCTCATTTCTTTACCTATTATAAATATGAGTTCAACCAAAATTCAGCGGTGATTTTATCGGTTATTTTGAATCGAAGACGGTTACAAGTTAGCCTTGATTGGCATTGTTATCGTGCGGATCGTTCTCAAGTGAAATTGCCACAATATCAGCAATGGTGGGAAAATTTGGATCGAGAAAAATATAACGATTTTGAGATTTGGCAAGATGACGAAAGTGAATATGCTGATTTCAAAAAGTTGAAAGAACTTGATGATTTAACGTTAGAAAATCGAGAGGCTTATTGGTGCATCGGTAAAAATGTTGAGCGGGAAGATTTGGCTAAAATTGATGCAGCAGAATTTATTTTGCAAACTATTCAAGAATTATTACCGCTTTATGAAGCTTGTCATCGGTAATAGATAAATAAAAGGCGAGAATCTCTCGCCTTTGTGTTGTTTTATGCTCTTACGCTTCTTCGGAACTTTCAGAAAAACGCTCGATGGTTGCACCTAAACCACGTAATTTTTCTTCAATGTGTTCGTAGCCGCGGTCGATGTGGTAGATACGATCCACGATGGTTTCGCCTTCAGCGATACAGCCCGCTAACACTAAGCTGATTGAAGCACGTAAGTCGGTTGCCATCACTTCAGCAGGTTTTAATTTTTCTACACCGTGGCAAATAGCGGTATTACCTTCAATTTCGCCTTTTGCGCCCATTCGGTTAAGCTCCGGGATGTGCATAAAGCGGTTCTCAAAAATGGTTTCGGTAATGCGGCTTGTGCCTTCAGCAATCGCATTTAATAGGGTAAATTGCGCTTGCATATCGGTTGGGAAACCAGGATGTGGCATTGTGCGAATATTCACCGCTTTTGGACGCTGTCCTTTTGAGTCAAGCGTAATGGTACCTTCTGTTACCGTCACTTCCATTCCAGCTTCGCGTAATTTTTCAATCACAGCTTCAAGTGTATCCGCTTTAGTGCCGTGGCACGTGATTTTACCGCCAGAAACTGCTGCGGCGATTAAGAATGTACCCGTTTCGATACGGTCGGCAACAATGCGATGTGTACAGCCTGTTAAGCGTTCAACCCCTTCAATAGTGATTGTGCCTGTGCCTGCTCCTGAGATTTTTGCACCCATTGCATTTAAGAAGATTGCGGTATCCACAATTTCAGGCTCGTGTGCTGCATTTTCGATAACCGTTGTCCCTTCTGCAAGTGTGCCCGCCATCATCACAGATAAGGTCGCCCCCACACTGACTTTATCCATATAGATTTGAGCACCATGTAGGCGTCCATTTGAGGTTGCCTTCACATAGCCTTCGTCTAATTCAATGGTTGCGCCCATTTTTTCTAAGCCTGCGATGTGCATATCAACAGGACGAGCGCCGATAGTACAGCCTCCTGGTAATGACACTTGACCCTCGTGGAAGCGAGCAACTAACGGTGCTAATGCCCAGATAGAGGCACGCATTGTTTTCACTAATTCGTAAGGTGCGATGTAGTGATCGATATTGCTTGCATCAATATGTACATCGCCATTTTCTGCACGCTCAACCACAATGCCTAATTTACGTAAGATTTTGAATGTGGTATCCACATCTTTTAATACGGGAACGTTGGTTAAGGTGACAGGTTCAGTGGCGAGGATTGCTGCAAAAAGGATCGGTAGCGCAGCATTTTTGGCTCCTGAAATATTGATTGAGCCGCTTAATGTTGCAGGCCCAGTAACACGGAATTTTTCCATTGTTTTTCCTTAATAATTGATTTTTGTGACAAGTGAGTTGTTTTTATTTTTATGTAGGTGCGTGTTACACACGCCCATTGACATCACTTAATTTTTTCAGACGTGTGCAACACGCCTCTACAATAATACGATGCAAAAAACAGATGATTAGATAATTATCCCGCCATATTCAACAAGCGTTCTTTTTTCCATTGCTCGGTTGAGAATACTTTGATGGTTAAGGCGTGAATAATGTTGCTTGAGAAAAGCTCGCCAAGTGGTGCATAAACCGCTTGTTGCTGTTTTACCCGAGAAAGTGCAGCAAGGGTATCGCTTACCACAATCACGCCGAAGTGTGAGTTTTCACCTTGAATGTGGATTTCGGTTGCATCAGTGAGGTGCTTTTTTAGTAGATTTTCGATTTGAGTGAGTTCCATAAGTTGATCGGGTTCCTTAGGTATTAATAACATTTTGATTCTCGTTTGGGATATATTGCTTAATCCAGTCGCTTAAACCGTAAAGTTCAGCAAGTGTTTTAATCACTTCAGGCACGTGAATTAAGCCATTCTTTGTCTGTTTTCCGTAATGGTTTAATAATTCAGTGAGGAAAGCGAAGCCAGCCGAATCAATACGTGCAAGTTGAGCTAAATCCCAATAAAGGGCTTGATTAGCATTGGTTTGTAAAAAAGAAGCACGTTGCTCCCATAATGGGCGCAACGTGGCACGAGTTAATTCGCCTTTTAATTGCACTACTTGGCTTTCATTGTTCTGAAAAACACTCCATTGTAATGTTTTTTCGGGCTTCATACTATTATTTTTTAGAAAGTGTAATCGGTTGTTTTGCAGATTGTGCAACTTGAGCAGTTAATGCATCAATACCTTGCTGACGCAAAATGCCACTCCACTCATTTTGTTTGGTTGCTACCATACTTACGTTTTCTGCAGCCATATCATACGCTTGCCATTCGCCAGTACGGCTGTTTTTGCGCCATTTGAAATCAAGTTTGATTGGTGGCGCATTGTTAGCTGAAATTACATTGACGCGAATAGTCACAATAGATTTTCCATCCGTCGGTTTTTCGCTTTCGATTTCTACTTTTTGATCGCTATATTGCGTTAATACTTGTGCGTAAGATTGTTCGATGAATTGACCAAACGCATCAAAGAATTTTTCGCGTTGTGCTTCGCTTGCAGATGAAAGTGATTTGCCTAACACTAATTGACCTGCATATTTTACGTGCACGTGAGGCATTAAATCGTTACGCACGATGGTACGTAGATATTCCGGGTTTGATTTAATTTTGCCTTGGTTGGCTTTGATGTCACTAAACAGTTTATCTGCTGTTTGCTGCATCAATACATAAGGGCTTGTTTCTGCAAATGCTTGGCTTGAGAATAAAGTTGCTACAGAAAGAAAACCTGCAACGATGATTTTTTTGATTTGTTTTAACATTAAAAACACTCCATAGAGAAAGTTAATTTATTTGCAAGCGGTAAATTTTTGTAAATATTTTACCGCTTGTAAGATAAAAATTAAGGTGTAGCAGGTGTTTCTGCTTTTTCACCTTCAGTTTTTTGTTCAGTATCTGATGATTTTTTATCGCCATACAGGAACTGACCGATTAAATCTTCTAACACCATTGCCGAGTTTGTATCAGCAAAGCTGTCGCCTGATTTCATATATTCCGTTTCGCCTTCCATCATAAAGCCAACGTTTAAGGCAATGTATTGTTCGCCTAATAAACCTGAGGTTTTGATAGAGAGTGAGCTGGTGTCTGGAATTTTGTTAAATTCTTCATTAACCGCTAAGGTTACTTTTGGGGTGTAGCTTTGTTCGTCGAGCTGAATATCTGACACACGACCAACAACCACACCACCTACCTTAATCGGCGCTCGCACTTTTAGTCCGCCGATATTATCGAAAGTTGCGTAAAGAGTGTAAGTTTTTTCTGAACTAAAACCTTGCACGTTGGCAACTCTAAGCCCTAAAAATGCCAAGCCTAATAAGCCGAGTAGCACAAATAAACCTACCCAAAATTCATATTTAATTGATTGACGCATTGTATTTCCTTTTATTCAAATGGATTAACCACCAAACATAATGGCAGTTAAAATAAAATCTAAGCCTAAAATCACTAATGAGGCATGCACCACAGTTTTAGTCGTTGCTTGGCTAATGCCTTCTGAGGTTGGTGTGCAATCGTAGCCGTTAAATAACGCAATCCAAACCACAGCTAAAGCAAAAATCACGCTTTTTACAAAGCCATTGACTAGGTCGCTTACGTGAACAGAGTTTTGCATTACCGCCCAGAAGCTGCCTGAATCGACACCTTTCCAATCGACACCCACAAGCGAACCGCCCCAAATACCAATCGCGGTAAAAATCACGGCAAGGATTGGCATTGAAATGACCCCCGCCCAAAAACGCGGAGCGATAATTCGGCGAAGTGGATCAACCGCCATCATTTCAAGGCTAGAAAGCTGTTCGGTTGCTTTCATTAAGCCAATTTCTGCGGTTAATGCCGAACCTGCTCGCCCTGCGAAAAGTAAGGCGGTGACGACTGGCCCAAGTTCACGTAATAGTGAAAGCGAAACCAATGTGCCTAAACTACTTTCCGCCGCGAAATCGACTAATACCACATAGCCTTGTAAGCCTAACACCATTCCGATAAATAAGCCCGAAAGCATAATAATCAGTAAGGATTGTACACCGACTACGTGTAATTGCTTGATTAAAAGTGGCGTATGTTTGCGAAATTGTGGCTTACCAATCAATGCGCCCCATAGCATAAAAGCAGCACGTCCGAATGCACGGATAAATTGGATAGTTGAAGCCCCAATTTGAGTAATAAAGCTAATCATTAAACAAATCCTCTACATAATCTTTGGCTGGATAATGAAAATGCACAGGACCATCGGCTTTCCCTGCTAAGAATTGCACCACTTGCGGATCTTGGCTTTGCATTAATTGTGTGGGCGTGCCGTGTGCAATCACGGTTTTATTTGCCACAATATAGGCATAATCCGCAATGCTGAGCACTTCAGTAACATCGTGCGAAACCACAATTGAAGTTAAATTCAGTGCTTGATTGAGCTTTTTAATCAGTTCAACAATCACCCCCATACTGATCGGATCCTGCCCTGTGAAAGGCTCATCATACATAATTAAATCAGGATCTAATGCAATAGCACGTGCAAGTGCCGCTCGACGAGCCATACCGCCTGAGAGTTCTGATGGCATTAACTGAGCTGCACCACGCAAGCCAACCGATTCTAATTTCATTAATACCAATTTCCGAATTAATTCTTCTGGCAAATTGGTATGTTCACGAATAGGGTATGCCACATTGTCAAATGTGGATAAATCCGTAAATAATGCCCCAGATTGGAATAGCATTCCCATTCGTTGGCGGATTTGATAAAGCTTTTTATTTGATGCGGTGCAAACATTTTGCCCATCAAATAAAATCTTGCCCGATTCTGGCACTAGTTGCCCACCAATTAAGCGTAATAAGGTGGTTTTACCAATACCAGAAGGCCCCATAATTGCTGTCACCTTACCTTTCTGCACTTGCAGATTGAGATTGTCGTAAATCACTCTCTCCCCTCGTTTAAAGGTGAGGTTGTTTACTTCAATCAGGTTTTCAGTGTGTTGCATTGAATTTAATACCTTTCTTAAATACAAAAATAAAGGTGGATTATACTCCACCCAACGAAATAAAGCCAAAATGCTTTTTATTTTTCAAATAGCGGTCAAATTTTTAGAAAATTTTGCAATGTTTAGAACTCTCTAAAAATTTTTCTGTCCTATCAGACATAAGCAAGGTCTGAGAGTTCATTTCGCCTTGCTTGTGGGATTCACTCTCGTAGCACGGTATTTTTGTCCACCCTACGAATAAATTAGGAAACAAAACAAATATGAAAATATTAAAAAAATCAATTATAGCAACATCAATTTTAGCTTTAGGCATAGCATCAATGCCCACTAAAGCAGAAATTAACCTTCCATTTCTTTCGGCAGTGGCTGGTCAAACTACTAATCAATCTACCCCATCATTAGCAGATATGTTAGACAAAGTTCGCCCAGCAGTGGTAAGCATTTCTGTTGAAGGTAAAGCAAAAGATGAACAATCTCAAGGTCGCAACCGTATGCGTGATTTACCTGAAGAATTTCAATTCTTCTTTGGCGATATGTTTGGCGACCGTTTTGGCGGCGATGTAGCTCCTCGCCAATTCCGTGGCTTAGGTTCAGGTGTGATTATTAATGCAGAAAAAGGTTATGTCATTACGAACAATCACGTAATCAAAGATGCTGATAAAATTACCATCCAATTAGATGATGGTCGTGAGTTTAAAGCAAAATTAGTGGGGGCAGATCCACAATCAGACGTTGCATTAGTGCAAATCGAAAATCCGAAAAATTTAACTGCATTAAAATTCGCAGACTCTGACAAATTACGCGTGGGCGATTTCAGCGTGGCGATCGGCAACCCATTTGGTTTAGGTCAAACCGTGACTTCAGGGATCATCTCCGCACTTGGTCGTTCAACAGGCAATGCGGATGAAGGTTACCAAAACTACATCCAAACCGACGCAGCAGTAAACCAAGGTAACTCTGGCGGCCCGTTAATCAACTTAAAAGGCGAATTGATTGGTATCAACACCGCGATTATCTCGCCAAGTGGTGGTAATGCAGGTATTGCTTTTGCGATTCCATCTAATATGGCAAACAGCCTTATGCAACAAATTATTGAATTTGGCGAAGTAAAACGCGGTATGCTTGGTATTAAAGGGGGTGAATTAAACGCAGACTTAGCCAAAGAATTTGGCATCGACGCACAACAAGGCGCGTTTATCAGCGAAGTCTTCCCAAAATCAGCAGCAGATAAAGCTGGCTTAAAAGCAGGCGATGTGATTACCGAACTTAACGGTCAAAAATTACATAGCTTCAGCGAATTGCGTGCGAAAATCGCAACCGCAGGTGTAGGCAAAGATATTGAGCTAACCTATTTACGCGATGGCAAAATTGCAAAAACAAAAGTGACGCTTCAATCTGAAATTGGCAGCACAGGTTCAGTAACAGATTTATTGCCAGAATTGAAAGGTGCGGAATACACAAACCAAGATGAAAAAGGCCTGAAAGGCGTTGCAATTACCAAAGTTGAAAAAGGATCATTAGCCGAAACACGCGGGCTGAAAAAAGGCGATTTAATCGTGGGGGTAAACCGTCATCGTGTTGAAAATATGAGTGAATTACGAAAAGTATTAGGCGAAAAACCATCGGTGGTTTACTTAAACATTGTGCGTGATGGCGCGAATTTCTTCTTGATGGTTCAGTAGTTTTTATCGGGGGAGGGAATATTTCCTCCCTAATTGCGAAAGCATTCTATCTAACAAGCGGTAAATTTTCCTTAAGAATTTACCGCTTTTTTTATTTTCCTAAAACTTCCCAATCACCAGTGCCAAAATCCCTGCGGCAATTAACGGCCCAACAGGAATCCCACCGAAAAATGAAACGCCAATGACTGTGCCAATCATTAACCCCGTAACCAGAACAGGTTGAGTTGTCATTAGATCCACACCTTTACCAGCAATCCAAGCGACGAGTACTCCGACAGCAATCGAGGCAAACATTTTCCAATGTACAAAATAAGAGAGCTCGGGCAGTTGGATTTTGCCAGAAACGAGTGGGCTTAATACACCAAGTGTGAGGATAATAATCCCGATTTTTAAACCGTATTGGTCAATCCAAGGAATATATTTTGAAAGGAGCGTTTGTTGCATAATCAATAACACTGCCGCAGAAATGGTAATCGCATTATTGTGACTTACCACGCCTAAAATCAGCAACACAATGAGCAAGAGAGCAATCATATTAAATTGTAATGACATAATCATTCCAGATGTAAAAATAAGGAGATAAATTATAGCAATTTATCCAATTAGTGTGTTTTTTATTTCCGACGAAAACGATAAAATGAAGAGAAATTGATTGATTATTTTTGAGGAATGTTATGTCGAGTGTTGCCAGTCCTGATCTGATTAAAACGGTGATTCTGCTTGCCTCAAGCGTCACCATCGTACCACTTTTTAAACGTCTTGGGCTGGGTAGCGTGTTGGGCTATTTGGTGGCAGGTTGTTTGATTGGTCCATCTGTCTTTGGCGTTATCCAAGATCCTGCGGCTGTTGTGCATTTAGCTGAATTAGGTGTGGTGATGTTCCTCTTTATTATTGGGCTAGAAATGCATCCCGAACGCCTTTGGGCGATGAGAAAAGCCATTTTCGGACGCGGTCTTTTGCAAGTGGGGCTTTGTGGCTGTTTGCTGACCTTTGCTGGCATTTATCTGCTTAATCTCTCCAAAGAAGTTGCCTTTATTGCGGGAATGGGCTTTACCCTTTCTTCTACTGCTATTGTTATGCAAACACTCGAAGACCGTGGTATTACTAACACGTCGAAAGGGCAGCGTGTGATTTCTACCCTTATTTTTGAAGACTTAGCTATTGTGCCACTTTTAGCATCCGTTGCCTTTTTAGTGCCGAATTCAGCCAATGCGGAACACGCAACTGATTGGACTTCAATTGGCATTGCCCTTGCGGCGGTTGTAGGCTTAATCGTCTCGGGCAAATGGTTGATGAATCCGCTGTTCCGCTTAATTTCTAAAGCCCACGTGCGAGAAATGATGACCGCAGGGGCGTTGCTCGTTGTGCTTGGTGCCGCGCTAGCAATGGAGCTTGGTGGGCTTTCAATGGCAATGGGGGCATTCGTTGCAGGTGTAATGTTGTCAGAATCATCATTCCGTCGCCAATTAGAAGCAGATATTGAGCCATTCCGTGGCTTATTGCTCGGGCTTTTCTTTATGGGGGTGGGTATGTCGCTTGATTTAAGCCTTGTATTCAACCATCTCTTTTTATTGCTCGGTATCGTCTGTCTCTACATTTTAGGCAAAGGCTTAGCGGTTTATTTCGTTGCACGTTTAACGCGCTTAAAACATCGTGAAGCCTTTGGACGTATGGCATTGCTTGCACACGGAGGCGAGTTTGCGTTCGTGCTCTTTTCTGCAGCAACTTCTGCTGGCGTAATGTCAGCTCACGAAAATGCGACTTTTACGGCAGCAGTGATTCTCTCTATGCTCTTCTCACCCTTGATCACCCAACTTGCCCGCAAGGTGGCTCAACGAGCAGAAAATAGACAGAATATTGCACAAGACACCAGCGATCTCGACCCGATTGTGGATTTAGAAGACACCGTGTTGGTGCTTGGATTTGGTCGTTTCAGCCAAATTGTCTGCCAAACTTTATTACTTCGTGGTATCAATGTTGCTGTGATTGACCGTAATATTGAAAATATCCGAGCTGCCGCAAAATTCGGTTTTAAAGTGTACTACGGTGATGGTATTCGATTAGATGTGCTCCACGCCGCGGGCATTGAAAAAGCCAAATGCGTGGTCATCGGGATCAACGATACCGACCGCATTGAAGCAATTGTAAGCCAATTAAAAGAGGCTTACCCAAAATTACCCATTTTAACCCGAACTTACGACCGCCAAACGACGGTAAGCCTTATTAAGCAAGATGTGGATTTTATCGTACGTGAAACGTTTGAATCTGCCTTAACTCTAAGCCGTGCGACCTTGATGAAACTCGGCATTAACCAAGTAGAAGCAGATGAAGTGATTGCTGAAGTTCGTTCACTTGACCAAGATCGTTTAAATGAAGAGGTTCTGCACGGCTTTTCCTCCGAAATTGTGAAAAAATATTGGACACCCCACAGGCGTTTTCTCAAATACACAAAGAGGCTGATATTTGTAGTAAATATCAGCCTCTTTATTAATGATATTTAGATTTTTTTTACATTTACTGCAGATAAACCACGATCTGATTTTTGTACTTCGTATTGCACTTTTGCACCTTCTTCTAACGTGCGGTAACCGCCGTTGTTTTCGATTGCTGAGAAGTGTACAAAAATATCTTCACCGCCTTGTTCTGGTGCGATAAAGCCGAAACCTTTGGTTGCATTGAACCATTTTACTGTGCCGATTAATGCTGACATAGTGTTTTCCTTCTAAAAATAAATCAAAATTGCTAAAGAGAGATGATGGACAACTAAAACACTCTCATTTTTGAGAAGAAAAGCGATCACATTAAGTCGCAAAAGCCTGTTGATTAGACCATTTATTCACTAAGAAAGCAAATGTTATTTTTGAGATAGGAAAGAGCGTGGAAAATAATCTGAACTTTTCCGTTAAAATGATTGACCTATTTACACGAAAAATTAGGTAAATCTATGGACGAAGCGGGTTAAATAAAATATAGTTACTACCTTAAGTCTTATGCTATCTAACCCCTTATTTTCAGTTAAAACGGAAGAAATTATGTCTGAACAAGAAGTACAAGCAGCAGTTGAAACCAGTGAAAAAGCTTCAAACACGAATAAAGTAAATCCACCTGTTAAAGAAGTTATTGCCTATTTAGCAGAAAAATTCCCGCTTTGTTTTAGTGTGGAAGGTGAAGCCAAACCAGTTAAAATCGGTTTATTTGAAGATTTGTCCGCAGCATTAGCTGACGATGAAACCGTAAGCAAAACACAGCTTCGTCAAGCATTACGCGGTTATACAATGAGTTGGCGCTATCTTGCGGCGTGTAAACCAAATGCAGTGCGTGTAGGTTTACAAGGCGAAGAAGCGGGTATTGTTGATGAACAACAAGCAGAATATGCAGAACAAACTTTAGCACAATCTCGTGAATCGGTGGCAGCTCGTAAAGCAGAACAGCGTAAAGCACAACGTAAAGAGTTCTTCAAAAAACAGCGAGATGAGCAAAATAAAACGGCTCGTAAATTTACGCCAAAAGCGAAGAAACCAGCCTCTAATGCACCTGCAGCATCAGCAGAAAGTTTAGCTGCATTAGCAACAAAATTTGGTCGATAATTTTCTTATTCTCCTCTCCCCTTGTGGGAGAGAATTATTATTTAAATAGCATCTTTATAGCATATCAGGACAAGCATGAAACTCAATAAAGTAAGCCGTTTGATGGCGTTATTCACAATGGGACTTTTTGTGAATAGTAGCTTTGCGGTTGAACCTCAAATCAAAGAAAATGCGTTAGTGATTCCAAAAGCTAACGATCAGCATAGCATTTCTACCAAACGTGTTACCGCTCGTTTAACCCAATCTCATTACGAAAAATTCAAATTAGACGATGAATTTGCGGGCAAGATTTTTAATCGCTATATCGACTTTTTAGATCCTGCACACAATACTTTCTTGCAATCAGATGTTGAAGAGATGCGTGCAAAATATGGAACGAAGTTAGATGATCAGCTTTATGCAGGTGAGTTAAGTGCTGCTTTTGATATGTATGATTTAATGACTAAACGTCGTTATGAACGCTATAAATATGCTCTATCTTTGTTGGATAAAGAGCCTGATTTAAAAGCTAACGATCAAATTGAAGTTGAGCGTGATAAAGCGCCCTTCCCGAAAACTACGGCAGAAGCAGATAAACTTTGGGAAGAACGTGTCAAAAATGACATTATCAATCTCTATCTCAAAGAGAAAAAATGGCCTGAAATCAAAAAAACTTTGGTGAAACGCTATGATTTAGCGATCAAGCGTCTCACGCAAATTAAGGCTGATGATATTTTACAAACTTATTTGAATGCGTTTGCACGTGAAATCGATCCGCATACGAGCTATTTATCACCTCGTGCGGCTAAAGCGTTCCAAGAGAGCATGAACCTCTCACTTGAGGGCATTGGAGCAACGCTTTCAATGGAAGATGATATTACTTCTATCCGTTCACTTGTACCCGGTGCACCTGCTGCTCGCAGTAAAAAAATCTCAGTGGGCGATAAAATTGTGGGTGTAGGTCAAGGCGAAAAAGGAGAGATTGAAGATGTTATTGGCTGGCGATTAGATGATGTGGTTGATAAGATCAAAGGTAAAAAAGGCTCGGTGGTTCGTTTAGAAATTGAACCAGAGAAAGGGGGGAAAACCAAAATTATCTCTTTAACTCGCGATAAAGTGCGTATTGAAGACAGCGCAGCGAAACTAAGTGTGGATAAAGTTGATGGTAAAAATATTGCTGTGATTAAAATTCCTTCTTTCTATATTGGCTTAACCAGCGATGTGCGTAAATTATTGGCACAAATGAAAGAGAAAAAAGCGGACGCTCTCATCATTGATTTACGCGAAAATGGCGGTGGTTCTTTAACTGAAGTAATTGAATTATCTGGTTTATTTATTAAAGAAGGACCTGTTGTGCAGGTGCGTGATGCTTTCAATCGCATTAAGGTGCACGAAGATCCTGAGGCAGATAAATCGATCTATGATGGCAAGTTGATGGTGATGATCAACCGCCATAGTGCTTCAGCTTCAGAAATTTTTGCGGCAGCGATGCAAGATTACAACCGTGCAATCATCGTAGGGCAACAAACTTTCGGCAAAGGGACGGTGCAACAAAGCCGCTCATTGAATTTTGTATATGATTTGGATAAAGATCCGTTAGGTTATATTCAATATACCATCCAAAAATTCTATCGCATTAACGGTGGCAGTACGCAATTAAAAGGGGTAGATGCCGATATTAAATTCCCTGAAATCATCAATGCAGCGAAAACGGGTGAAAGCTTTGAAGATAACGCCTTGCCTTGGGATAAAATTCCTGCCGCAAGTTATCAAGAAGCAGGACACGCTCGGGATGCGGTTGAGACTTTAACCCAAAAACATGAGGAACGTGTAGCGAAAAATCCAGAATTTATCGTGGTGAATGAAGACATTGCGATTCGTAAAGAGCGTGATGAGCGTAAATTTATGTCGCTTAATTTAGCTGAACGCCAAAAAGAGAATAAAGAGGACGAAGAGCGTCGTTTGAAAAACTTAAACGAACGCTTTAAACGTGAAGGCAAAAAAACGCTCAAAGATATTGATGCATTACCAAAAGATTACGAAGCACCTGATTTCTATTTAAAAGAAACCGAGCAAATGATGGTTGATTGGTTAGAAATTGATAAAAAAGCGTAAACTCTTTATAATATTGTAATCTTACTAAGCTGCTGAGGTAAAACCAACAAGCGGCTTAATTTTTAGGTTAGAGATTTCATGATGAAAAAATTTAAATTATTGCCATTAGTGATGAGCCTTTCGGCAATTGCAATGGCGGAAACGACAACCGTTGAGCAGGCAATCTTACCTATTCAACAAACGAATCAGCAATATAGCTTACAGACGCAACAAGATAAAATCTTACCTCTGTTAAGTTTTGAAGCTCAGCAAGTGCGAGCAACAGCGTTGGCAAAAGATGCAAATTATGCAGTAGAACAGGAGCAAATTCGCCAAGAGCAAGTACGTAAACTTGCTGAAGCGGAAACACGTGTGAAGCAAGAAGTGGGCAATAATGCCTTATTATTAAGCTCAACAACGGCTAAAGTTTATTTAGATAACGATTTCGCACCAATGTGGTCGGATGCAACAGCAACGCGTACTTTTTTAAAAGAGTATGCTCTTTTTGCTGCAAGTGGTGTATCAAATAAAGCAGCGGGTACATTACAACAAATTTTAAATCAGCCAGAAGAGTTTTTAGCTCGTGATATTTTACTTACTGATGCTTTTTTAGATTATCTCTATTACAACAAAAATGTCGCACGTAATGCAAATAACTGGCTCTACAACTTAGGTTCATACCGCACTTCAACACCAAGTGTGGAAAATATTTCAAGTTGGGTGAACGCCGTGAAAAATGGCAATGCAGCTCAGTTTGTAAATAATCTTGTGCCTCGCAACCATTTATATCAAGAAACGACAGCTCGCTTATTGGCAATGTCGCCAAATGGTGCTGTTGCAAGCGGTGAGGAAAAAGCGACAAAAGGGAAATCTGTAAAAGGCGGAGAAAAATCGACCGCTTCAAACGCAACGACTTTCTATAAATTAGCATTGAATGCTCAGCGTCTGCGTATTATCCCAAGTTTTAATAATGGCATTTTCGTGAATATTCCAAGCTATCAGCTTTACTATTTCCTCGATGGCAAACTTGTGCTGCAATCGAAAGTAATTGTCGGTCGAGAAGATCGCCGTACGCCTGTGATGTATAGCAAATTAAGCAATGTGGTGGTAAATCCACCTTGGAATGTACCACCAACTATTTTAAGCAAAGACATCATTCCTGCGTTGGCGAAAAATCCAGGCATTGCCGATACGCGCAACTACGAAATCTTAGATGGCAGTGGTAACAAAGTGAATCCATATAGCGTGAACTGGTCAAACTATCTCAACACGAAAAGCATTCCATATCGTATCCGCCAAAAAGCGGGCGATGATAGTGCATTGGGTCGTTATAAATTCAATATGCCAAGTTCAGATGCGATTTACTTACACGATACGCCAAACCGTGGTTTATTCGGAAAAACAGATCGTGCGTTAAGTTCGGGCTGTGTGCGTGTGGCAAAAGCGGATGAATTAGCGACCGTATTATTGCGTGAAGCGGGTTGGTCTGCCGATAAACAGCAAAAAGTGCTAGACAGCAAAAAAACAACATCTGCAAGAATTAACTCTGAAAACCCTGTATATCTCTACTACGTTACTACGTGGGTAGAAGGCGGGAAAGTGTTTACCTTGCCAGATATTTACAAGCTCGATCAAAATCAGCCAAAGCCAAATCTTAACTGGCAAGCGGTTAAAAATGTGATCTAATTCGCAAAAATGAAAAATTCCGAGAAGAATTAACCGCTTCTCGGAACTTTTGTTTTTATAATAATCTCAAATGTAATAATTTATGTTTAATAAAATTAAGTTATCTCTTTGATTTCAGACAATTTAATTTTATTCAACTCAATGAATGAGGTGATTCATGAATCCAATTAATCTTCAACGCCGCAAATGGCTTTCGCTAGGCGGTATTGTATTAGGGGCGAGTTTACTCCCCCAACAGGTGTTGGCAAGCCTGTCTACGGTGAAGCCGCTTGCACTACGTTTTCGCAATATCAACACGGGCGACACCTACGCCGTCAAATTCAACGGCAATAATTTAGTTGCAAATGATCTAAAACAGCTCAACTATTTAATGCGTGATCGCCGCACGGGTGAGATAAAACGCATTGATCCTAATCTTTTTGTGAAACTCAACCAACTCCAGCAACGCCTTGGCTTACGTAATGCAGAAGTGGTAGTGATTAGTGGTTATCGCTCAGCTAAAACTAATGCAAAATTAAAACGCGAGCATCACGGCGTTGCAAGCAACAGCTTCCATATTCGCGGGCAGGCAGTTGATATTCAATTCTCTGGTGTACCATTGGTTAAAGTGAAGCAAGCGGCGGAAAGTTTAAGCAATGGCGGTGTAGGTTATTATCCTCGCAGTAATTTTGTGCATGTTGATACAGGTCCTGTACGTACATGGCTCGGGGTTTAGATTTAGATATAACAATATAATCATCTTAATTTGCCAATATATTTTATGCCAAACACAATTTTTATTTACGCAAAACAACTCACTCAAACCCAGATTAACGAATTTAGCCAACAGATTTCGGCAGAATGTGTTGGACAAGCGGCCTATTTACACTACCAAGTTGCATTTTTTAAAACAGAATCGACCGCTTGTAAATACAAAGAAATCGCTCGCCAATTGAATATCGATCTTGCCGATTTAACAGAAATGCCTAATTTCAATCAACAAGGTTTATTGCTTATGGATATGGATTCGACCGCAATCAAAATTGAGTGTATTGATGAGATTGCAAAATTGGCAGGTACAGGCGAAGTGGTTTCTGCGATTACTGCTTGTGCGATGCGTGGCGAGTTAGATTTTGAGCAGAGTTTACGTAAACGCGTGGGTACGCTTGAAAATGCCCCAGAAAGTATTTTGCAAAAAGTGCGAGAAAATCTACCGCTTATGGATGGCTTTGAGCTGTTGGTGCAAATGCTCAAACAACAAGGCTGGAAGATTGCCATTGCTTCTGGCGGTTTTGATTATTTTGCGGATTACCTCAAAGAGACTTACAGCTTGGATTATGCGGTGTCAAACCAGCTGGAAATTATTGATGGCAAGCTCACAGGTAAAGTGCTTGGCAAAGTGGTGGATGCTCAATATAAGAAAGAAACGCTTGAAATGCTAGGTGAAAAATATCAAATTCCAGACAGTCAATGGGTTGCAGTGGGAGATGGAGCGAACGATTTACTGATGCTCAAAACTGCGACTTTAGGCGTCGCACTACACGCTAAACCAAAAGTGCAAGAACAAGCGAAATTTGTGGTAAACTCTGCAGACTTAACAGCGATTTTGCTGTTGTTAAACGCAAAAACTATTTTTGATAAATTAAGAGGAAAGTAAAATGCCATCTTTTGACATTGTTTCAGAAATTACTCTACACGAAGTGCGTAATGCGGTAGAAAATGCAAATCGCGTATTAAGCACACGCTACGATTTCCGCGGTGTAGAGGCGGTTATCGAATTAAATGAGAAAAACGAAACCATCAAAATTACTACTGAATCGGATTTCCAATTAGATCAACTGATTGAGATCTTAATTGGCTCTTGCGTAAAACGTGGTATCGAACACAATTCACTTGATATTCCATTAGAAAGTGAGCATCACGGCAAACTTTACAGCAAAGAGATTAAGCTAAAACAAGGGATTGAAAGCGAAATGGCGAAAAAAATCACGAAACTGATCAAAGATGCAAAAATTAAAGTGCAGACACAGATTCAAGGCGATCAGGTGCGTGTTACGGGTAAATCTCGTGATGACCTTCAATCTGTCATTCAACTGGTGAAAGGTGCTGAATTAGGACAACCGTTCCAATTCAATAACTTCCGAGATTAATAAATAAGCGGTGAAATTTTCTCTCAAATTTGCAAAATAGCAGAGAAATCTTACCGCTTTTTTCAAACTGGAGGAAAATAAAATGATTGATGAGAAAAAAAGCTGGTTTAAAAAAACATTAGAAAAATATGACCAATTTTGCGAAGAACTTGGCGTTAATCGCGGTGCTTGCCGAGGTTGTGTGCCTGTTGCGAAATTTGATCCTGAACCAGAAAATCGAATGAAAAAGGAGAAAAAAGAGAGTAATAATTCATAAAAAATAAATATTTGATCGATTATTACTTTATAAAAGGAAAGTCGAAAGGCTACGAAAATAGGTATTTTCGTAGCCTTTGTTTTTAGTAATAAGAATGCTCACCACGTTGGTGTTCGGTCACATCTTTCACTCCTACCAGCTCCTCTGGGAACATTGCAAGCAGTTGTTTTTCGATGCCTTCTTTTAAGGTCACATCCACCATTGAACAGCCGTTACAACCACCGCCGAATTGAAGGATAGCGATTTTATCATCTGTCACTTCAATCAGCGTAATTTTACCGCCATGGCTTGCAAGCTGAGGGTTGATTTGGGTTTGAATTACATAGTCTAAACGCTCAATAAACGGTGCATCGTCTGCGACTTTACGCATTTTGGCATTCGGTGCTTTTAGGGTCAGTTGTGAGCCCATTGGGTCGGTGATGTAGTCGATTTCTGCTTCATCTAAGAAAGGTAAGCTGATTTCATCCACAAAGGCGGAAAAGCCGTTGTAGTCAAATTGGCTATCGGTTTCTTCTACTGCATTGGGGGGGCAGTAAGATACGCCACATTCTGCACCTGGTGTACCTGGGTTTACCACGAAAATACGGATATTTGTGCCTTCTTCTTGTTGTTCTAATAAACGGCGGAAGTGGGCTTGGGCATCTTCAGAAATAGTGATGTGAGTAAGTTGTTCTTGTTCCATTTTTTCTCTCTATTTGGCTAAATATTTGACTAAATTTGTTGGGTATTTTACGCCTAATTCTGTTTTTAGGCTAGATAAGCGGTCGATTTCTTCGATAGTTTTACATTTTTCTTGTTGTGCTTTCTATCTTATTAAGACAAGATAACTCTTTGTGGGTATTTGTTAAAATATTCTTGCCTAAATGTTGATAAAGTTCAAACTTTTCAAGAGTAAAATGTAAAAAAGTCGGGATTTTATGGAAAGTTTTTGCCATTTTAGGTAGAATAGGGTGTTTTATTTTACATCTTTGCAAGCAATTTTTGCGAGATGTGAAAACGATTTGAGAACTTTTTGTAGCTTTTGGTCATAAGTGGGGGATCGTTTATGACTGAATTCGTTACAACTCAATAAGCGATTGTGAATCTTCGCAATCATTTTTTTAAACCCAAGAAGAAGTAGTGCAAATAATATGATTACAATCAAAAAAGGCTTGGATTTACCTATTGCAGGTGCTCCAGCACAAGTAATCCATAACGGCAATACCGTGACGGAAGTTGCGATCCTTGGCGAAGAATATGTAGGTATGCGTCCTTCAATGAAAGTGCGTGAAGGCGATGTAGTGAAGAAAGGTCAGGTACTTTTTGAAGATAAAAAGAACGCTGGCGTGGTGTTCACTGCCCCTGCAAGTGGTACTGTGGTTGCAATCAACCGTGGTGAAAAGCGTGTTCTTCAGTCAGTAGTGATCAAAGTTGAGGGTGATGAGCAAGTTACCTTTACTCGCTATGAAGTGGCTCAATTAGCTTCTTTAACCGCTGAGCAAGTAAAACAAAATTTAGTGGAATCTGGCTTATGGACTGCGTTACGCACCCGTCCATTTAGCAAGGTGCCTGCATTAGATGCTGTGCCATCTTCTATTTTCGTGAATGCGATGGACACAAACCCATTAGCGGCAGATCCAACCGTGATTATTAACGAATATAAAGCAGATTTTGAGCACGGTTTAACTATTTTAACTAAATTAGGCAAAATCAATTTAGTGAAAAAAGCGGGCTCAAATGTGCCTTCTGTAAACGGTGTAAATATTCACGAGTTTGCTGGTGTTCACCCTGCAGGTCTTGTGGGTACGCATATCCACTTTATCGATCCAGTTGGCATCAATAAACAAGTGTGGCACTTAAACTATGAAGATGTGATTGCTATCGGTAAATTATTCACTACTGGTGAATTATTCACAGACCGAGTGGTGGCTCTTGCTGGTCCGCAGGTGAAAAACCCTCGTTTAATCCGTACTCGCATTGGTGCGAATCTTTCACAATTAACTGCAAATGAATTAAATTCAGGTAACAATCGTGTGATTTCAGGTTCTGTACTTTATGGTGCGAAAGCAGCGGGTGCTCATGATTATTTAGGTCGTTATGCGTTACAAGTGTCTGTAATTGCAGAAGATACAACAAAAGAATTTATGGGCTGGATTTCTCCACAAGCAAACAAATTCTCAATTACGCGTACGGTGTTAGGTCACTTTGGTCGTAAGTTATTTAACTTTACTACGGCTGAAAATGGTGGTCATCGTGCAATGGTGCCAATCGGTAACTATGAGCGTGTAATGCCGTTAGATATTCTTCCATCACACTTGCTTCGTGATTTAGAAGTGGGTGATACAGACTCAGCACAATTATTAGGTGCATTAGAGTTAGATGAAGAAGATTTGGCGTTATGTACTTTCGTCTGTCCAGGTAAAACCGATTACGGTTTCTTCTTGCGTCAAGCATTAGACAAGATTGAGAAGGAAGGTTAGAAATGGGTTTGAAAAATCTTTTTGAAAAAATGGAACCCGCGTTTCTTCCTGGTGGTAAATACGCAAAATTATACCCGTTATTTGAATCGGTATTTACTTTGTTCTATACACCAGGTACAGCAACGCAAAAAACGACTCACGTACGTGATGCTTTAGACTCAAAACGTATGATGATTATTGTTTGGTTAGCATTGTTCCCAGCGTTATTCTACGGTATGTATAACGTGGGACATCAATCAATTCAAGCGATTACCAGTTTAGGCAATTTGCAACAAGTAATTGCAAACGACTGGCACTATGCTTTAGCACAAGCGGTCGGTATTGACTTAACTTCTACAGCAGGTTGGGGAAGCAAAATGGCACTCGGTGCGATTTTCTTCTTACCTATCTATATTGTAGCATTCGCAGTGGGTATGTTCTGGGAATTATTATTTGCTATCGTGCGTGGTCACGAAGTGAATGAAGGTTTCTTTGTAACAACCATTTTATTTGCATTAATCGTTCCACCAACATTACCATTATGGCAAGCTGCTCTTGGTATCACTTTCGGTTTAGTTGTTGCGAAAGAAGTCTTCGGTGGTGTAGGTAAAAACTTTATGAACCCAGCGTTAGCAGGTCGTGCGTTTTTATTCTTCGCGTATCCAGCACAAATTTCAGGTGACTTAGTTTGGACAGCTGCGGACGGTTTCTCAGGTGCAACTGCACTTTCACAATGGGCACAAGGCGGTGAAGCAGCACTTAAACACGTTGCAACAGGTGAACCAATTACTTGGATGGATGCGTTCTTAGGCAACTTACCTGGTTCAATGGGTGAGGTTTCAACTCTTGCGTTAATTGTCGGTGCTGCAATTATCGTGTTCGCACGCATTGCTTCATGGCGCATCATTGCAGGTGTAATGAGCGGTATGGCTGCGACTGCAACGATGTTTAACATCATCGGTTCAGACACTAACCCAATGTTCTCAATGCCATGGCATTGGCACTTCGTGTTAGGTGGCTTTGCAATCGGTATGTTCTTTATGGCAACCGACCCAGTATCTGCATCATTTACCAATAAAGGTAAGTGGTGGTACGGTATTTTAATCGGTTTCATGGCAGTGCTTGTTCGCGTGGTAAACCCTGCATACCCAGAAGGTATGATGTTAGCAATCTTATTCGCTAACTTATTCGCACCAATCTTCGACTACTTAGTGGTTCAAGGTAACATTAAACGCAGAAAAGCGAGAACTGCCGTAAAAACGGGGGAAACTGCATAATGGCTAAATTTAATAAAGATAGTGTTGGTGGTACTTTAACCGTCGTTGTGTTGTTGAGCTTAGTGTGTTCTCTTATCGTAGCGGGTGCCGCGGTGTTGTTAAAACCAACCCAAGAGATCCAAAAACAGCTTGATAAACAGAAAAACATCTTACAAGCGGCTGGTTTAATGCAAGAAAATACTAATGTGCAAGACACTTACGCAAAATTCATCGAGCCAAAAATCGTGGATTTAGCAACAGGTGACTATGTTGATGGTATCACTAACTTTGATGCAAAAGCAGCAGCAAAAGATCCTGCTCAAAGTATTCAAATTGCACAAGCAGATGACAGAGCAAACATTAAAGTGCGTGCAAAATATGCTGAAGTTTATCTTGTAAAAGATGAAAACGGCAAAGTTGTCCAAGCGGTATTGCCAATGTATGGTAACGGCTTATGGTCAATTATGTACGGCTTAGTGGCGGTGCAATCTGATGCCAATACCATTAACGGTATTACCTACTATGAACAAGGTGAAACCGCGGGTCTTGGTGGTGAGATTGCAAACCCTGTTTGGCAAAAACACTTTGTAGGCAAAAAATTATTTGACGAACAAGGCAATGTCGCTTTAACCGTGGGTAAAGGGGCATCAGCAAATAAAGAGCACGGTATTGATGGTCTTTCGGGTGCAACCTTAACTTCAAAGGGGGTTGATGGTTCATTTAAATACTGGTTCGGTCAAAATGGTTTTGGTCCATTCTTAGCGAAATTTAAAGCAACAGCAGGAGCTAACTAATGGCAGGCAACAACCTTAAAAATCTATTGTTATCTCCAATCGTAGATAACAACCCAATTGCATTACAGATTTTAGGTATCTGTTCTGCATTGGCGGTAACTACACAGTTAAAAACTGCGGTGGTAATGGCGATTGCGGTAAGTTTAGTAACCGCTTTCTCGAGTATGTTCATCTCAATGATCCGTAACTACATTCCAAATAGTATCCGTATCATTGTACAAATGGCGATTATTGCATCATTAGTAATCTTGGTTGACCAAATTTTACGTGCTTATGCTTATGAACTTTCAAAACAGTTATCGGTATTCGTTGGTTTGATCATTACTAACTGTATCGTAATGGGACGTGCGGAAGCATTCGCTATGAAATCTGGTCCAGTTGAAAGTTTCGTTGACGGTATCGGTAATGGTTTAGGTTATGGTGCGATGTTAGTTATCGTTGCATTCTTACGTGAGCTAATTGGTTCAGGTAAACTTTTCGGTGTGACTATCTTCCAAACTATTCAAGATGGTGGTTGGTATCAAGCAAACGGTTTATTCTTACTAGCACCAAGTGCATTCTTTATTATTGGTTTCGTGATCTGGGCAATCAGAACATGGAAACCAGAACAAGTGGAGAAATAAGATGCAAGAATTACTTAGTATTTTTGTAAAATCTGTATTCATTGAGAATATGGCACTTTCTTTCTTCCTTGGTATGTGTACATTCCTTGCGGTGTCTAAGAAAGTTTCGACCGCTTTTGGTTTAGGTATTGCGGTAATCGTTGTATTAGGTATTTCTGTACCTGCAAACCAATTAGTTTACGAACACGTTTTAAAAGATGGTGCGTTAGTAGAAGGCGTAGATTTAACCTTCTTAAACTTCATCACGTTCATCGGTGTGATTGCAGGTATCGTGCAAATCCTTGAGATGGTATTAGATAAATACTTCCCTGCACTTTATAGTGCCTTAGGTATTTTCTTACCGTTGATTACTGTAAACTGTGCGATCTTCGGTGGTGTATCATTCATGGTTCAACGTGAATATAACTTTGGCGAATCTATCGTGTATGGTATTGGTGCAGGTACAGGTTGGATGTTGGCGATCGTTGCGCTTGCCGGTTTAACTGAGAAAATGAAATACTCAGATGTGCCAGCAGGTTTACGCGGTTTAGGTATCACCTTCATCACTGCAGGTTTAATGGCATTAGGCTTTATGTCATTCTCAGGCATTCAATTATAAGGAGCATATCGTGGATAGTAATTTTATTTTCGGTATCGTGGTATTTACTGCCCTTGTATTAGTGCTTGCAGTATTTATCCTTTTAGCAAAATCGAAGTTAGTGGATTCTGGTGACATCACCATTACCATTAACGACGATCCTGAAAAATCAATCACGCTTCCAGCGGGCGGAAAATTACTCGGTGCTTTAGCGAGTAAAGGGATATTCGTATCATCGGCTTGTGGTGGTGGTGGCTCATGTGGTCAATGTATCGTGAAAGTAAAATCAGGTGGCGGCGAAATCCTCCCAACTGAACTTTCTCACATTACCAAACGTGAAGCGAAAGAAGGCTACCGTTTATCTTGTCAAGTTAACGTAAAAGGCAATATGGACGTGGAACTTCCAGAAGAAATCTTCGGCGTGAAAAAATGGCAATGTACGGTTATCTCTAACGATAACAAAGCAACCTTCATCAAAGAGCTTAAATTGGCGATTCCTGAAGGCGAAGAAGTGCCGTTCCGTGCAGGTGGTTATATTCAAATTGAAGCAGATCCGCATACAGTTAATTATAAAGACTTCGATATTCCAAAAGAGTATCATGAGGACTGGGACAAATATAACCTCTGGCGTTATGTCTCTAAAGTGGATGAGCATATCATTCGTGCTTACTCAATGGCTTCATACCCAGAAGAGAAAGGCATTATTATGCTTAACGTGCGTATTGCAACACCACCACCGAGCAACCCAGATGCGCCTCCAGGTCAAATGTCTTCATACATTTGGTCATTAAAAGAGGGCGATAAAGTGACTATTTCTGGTCCATTCGGTGAATTCTTCGCGAAAGAAACCGATGCAGAAATGGTATTTATCGGTGGTGGTGCAGGTATGGCACCAATGCGTTCACACATCTTCGACCAGTTAAAACGTTTACACTCAAAACGTAAAATGTCATTCTGGTATGGTGCACGTTCTAAACGTGAAATCTTCTATCAAGAAGACTTCGACCAACTCCAAGCTGAAAACGATAATTTCGTATGGCATGTGGCGTTGTCAGATGCATTACCTGAAGATAACTGGACAGGTTACACAGGCTTTATCCATAACGTGCTTTATGAAAACTACTTAAAAGATCACGAAGCACCAGAAGATTGTGAATACTATATGTGTGGACCACCAATTATGAATGCATCGGTAATTAAGATGCTGAAAGATTTAGGTGTAGAAGACGAAAACATCTTATTAGATGACTTCGGTGGTTAATCTCACTTAATCAATAAAAGCGGTTCGATTTGTAAAATATTTTGCAAATCGTACCGCTTGTTACATATAAGCAATGACAGAGATATTAGATATAACTGCGCTTGAAAAGGCTTTTATTTCCTTAGAAGAAACTTTAAAAAGTCTTGAAAATCAAGAATGGTTTAACGCTCAACAGCCGATCATACAAGATACCTTGATCGCGGGGGCGATTCAAAAATTCGAATTTGTCTATGAGCTAGATATTAAAATGCTCAAACGACAATTAAAACGTATTGCTTCTAATGATTTAGATATTGATAGTGCTGACTTTAGAGATGTGATACGCCTCTCTCTGCAATATGGCTTAATTGAACGAATGGAAGACTGGTTAGATTACCGTAAAATGCGAAATATCACTTCTCATACTTATGATGAAAGCAAGGCACGACAAGTTTATAACGGCATTTTTGATTTTTTAGAAAGTAGCCGTTTTTTACTTAAACAATTACAACAACGTAATCAAGATGATTGATCTTAGTGTGAACCAGTTAGCGATTGTGCAAAAAATCCTAGCAAAGCAACTACCTACAACCAAAGTATGGGTGTTTGGTTCCCGCATCAAAGGAACTACGAAGCCCTATTCTGACTTAGATTTGGTTTTGCTTACGGAAGCACCGCTTACTATTCGTCAGCAGAGAGAATTGGAAGAAGCCTTTTCAGATTCGGATTTACCGTTTAAAGTGGATCTGATTGATTGGGCAAGTTGTAGTGACAATTTTAAACAGATCATTTTAACTCGTTACGAAGATTTTCCTTTGCTAGATAAATCTTTATCAACCAAAGCAGTAGAATAATGAAACTTAAATCCCTTTTATTTCTTGCAATCGGCTCACTTTTTTTGACCGCTTGCGAAAAAGAGCCTGAACAAATTTCTTTTGAAGGTAAAACGATGGGAACGACCTACCATGTCAAATATATTGATGATGGTAAGGTGCAGCTTCCAAGAGCAGAAGAAGTGCAAAAGCAGCTTGATGGCTTGCTCAAAACGGTAAATGACGAAATGTCCACTTACCAAAAAGATTCGGAGATCAGTCAGTTTAATCACAATACTGAAGCTAACCAACCTTTTGCGATTTCTAAAGATTTTGCCAAAGTGGTGCAAGAAGCGATTCGATTGAATAAAGTGACTAATGGTGCATTAGATGTGACTGTGGGGCCGCTTGTGAATTTATGGGGCTTTGGGCCAGATAAACGCTTAAATAAAGTACCTAGCGAAGCACAAATTGCAGAACGTGCAGCCGTGGTGGGGATTGATAAGTTTAGCCTTGATATGACGGGCGATAAGCCAACGCTCACTAAAAGCGTAAAAGGGCTTTATCTTGATCTTTCTTCTATTGCGAAAGGTTTTGGGGTAGATAAACTTGCTGAACACTTAGAACAACTCGGTGTAAGTAGCTACTTAGTCGAAATTGGCGGCGAATTGCGCGGCAAGGGCAACAATCTACAAGGTCATCCGTGGCGAATTGCAATTGAACAACCAAACTTTGCTCAAGGTGAATCGGTGCAAATTATTGCCCCATTACATAATTTAGGCATGGCAACCTCTGGCAACTACCGTAACTATTTCGAAGATGAAAATGGCAACCGTATGTCGCATATTATTGACCCAAGCAAATTAAGCCCTGTAAGCCACAATCTTGCCTCAATTACCGTGCTTGCACCAACCACCATGACTGCCGATGGCTTATCTACAGGCTTATTTGTCCTTGGTCCAGAAAAGGCATTATCAATCGCTGAAAAAGAGAAATTAGCGGTATTCTTGATTATCAAAAAAGGCGATAATTTTGAAACTCAAATGTCGAGCGAATTTAAAAAATTAATCGAACAGAAATAACCAGATAATACAAAACGGTTACTGAGCTTGTCGAGGTATTCGTTTTGTGTTTGATTTGTCCTAAATAAATTGGAGTGAATAATGGAAATAGTTTTAATTACTTTCGGCTTCTTCATCGCTGTGATTTTCGCGATGTCTATCGGCTTTATCATCAAAGGCAAAACCATTAAAGGTAGCTGCGGTGGTATTACTGCCCTTGGTATGAAAAAAATGTGTGATTGCGAAGAGCCTTGCGATAACCTCAAAGCGAAAATCGCAGATGGTAGTGCGGATCCTGAAGAAGTGGCGCGTTTTAACAAAGGCGAACCGCAGTTTTATGAAGTGAAATAATGTAAGAGATTATTTGGAATATCAAGGTGATGTTGAGATTGGCGGTAGTTGAGATGAAATACGCGATGCTTTTAATCGCAATTTGATTAGTGATGAAGCGTTATGGGTTGAAATCGTACAAGATTACATTCTATCTGTTGATCCATATTTGTTTGATCTATCCATCTATAGCCAATTAACAAATCCTGATAGATCGTATAGGTAAAATCTTTTATCAAAAATAATGTAAATGCTCGGTTTTCCGAGCATTTTCCATATAACCAAATGTGCTTCGCCTTAACCGAAGTTACGGGAGAACTATGTTAAATTCAAACACTTACAATCAATACTTTCCTCAACTTTCCCCTGAACAACTTGCCGAAAACGCTAAGAAAAAAGTGATTATCGGTATGTCAGGCGGTGTGGATTCCTCTGTTTCTGCGTTTATTCTTCAACAACAAGGCTATCAAGTCGAAGGCTTGTTTATGAAAAACTGGGAAGAAGATGACGACACGGATTACTGCACCGCTGCGGCAGATTTAGCCGATGCGCAAGCGGTAGCAGATAAACTTGGTATGAAGCTGCACAAAATCAATTTTGCAGCGGAATACTGGGATAACGTATTCGAGCATTTTTTAAGTGAATATAAAGCAGGCCGCACGCCGAATCCTGATATTTTGTGCAACAAAGAGATCAAATTCAAAGCTTTTTTAGAGTATGCGGCTGAAGATTTAGGGGCAAATTATATTGCTACTGGGCATTATGTTCGCCGTAGTGGAGACGATGCCAATGCACAATTATTACGCGGTTTAGATGAAAATAAAGACCAAAGTTACTTCCTCTATGCGTTAAACAAAAAGCAAATCGGGAAGAGTTTGTTCCCAGTGGGCGAAATTGAAAAGCCGATTGTACGTAAAATCGCCGAAGATCTTGGCTTAGCCACGGCGAAGAAAAAAGATTCTACGGGGATCTGTTTTATCGGCGAACGCAAATTTAAAGACTTTTTAGCCCGTTTCCTGCCTGCTCAACCTGGTGAAATACGTACCGTGGACGGAAAAGTGATTGGTCGCCACGATGGATTAATGTATCACACCCTCGGGCAGCGTAAAGGTTTAGGTATTGGCGGTGTGAAAGGTTTAAGCGAAGATCCGTTCTATGTGGTGGAAAAAGATTTAATCAATAATGTATTAGTAGTTGCACAAGGACACGATAATTCTGCCTTGCTTTCAACCGGCTTAATTGCCTCACAACTGACCTGGGTAGATATGCAACCGCTGCGTGAAAACTTACGCTGCACAGTGAAAACGCGTTACCGCCAAGCGGATATTCCGTGTGAAATTCAACCGCTTGATGACAACACCATCAAAGTGATTTTTGATGAGCCACAAATTGCAGTTACGCCAGGACAATCTGCAGTGTTCTACTTAGGTGAAGTCTGCTTAGGTGGCGGCATTATTGAAGAACAAATTAAATAGTGGGGTGAAAATGTTAGATATTGTACTATATGAGCCCGAAATTCCGCAAAATAGCGGGAATATTATCCGACTTTGTGCTAACTGTGGTTTCCGTTTACATATGATTGAACCGCTTGGTTTCACGTGGGACGATAAAAAGTTAAAACGTTCAGGCTTGGATTATCACGAGTTTGTGGACATCAAAAAATATAAAAACTTTGAAGATTTCTTAGAAAAGGCAAAACCAAAACGTTTATTTGCTCTTACCACAAAAGGTGAGCCAAATCATAGTGATGTGCAGTATGAACTAGGCGATTTTTTGATGTTCGGCCCTGAAAGTAGGGGGATTCCTAAAGTGATTTTAGACACGCTACCGATATCTCAAAAAATTCGTATTCCGATGTGTAAAGATAGTCGCAGTATGAATTTATCGAACTCAGTTGCGGTGGTCGTTTATGAAGCGTGGCGACAATTTGGCTACGCCAACTCTGTGCCTCGTCAGAATATTTAGGCTGGTAACCTATCACAATAATTCAATACATTTTTGCAAAAAGCGGTTAAAATCAGACCGCTTTTATTTTATCAATAAGGAATAAAAAATGACTAAACATTACGATTACGTTGCTATCGGCGGCGGTTCAGGCGGTATTGCTTCTATCAACCGTGCGGCAAGCTATGGTAAAAAATGTGCGATTATCGAAGCGAAACACTTAGGCGGGACTTGTGTAAACGTGGGCTGTGTGCCGAAAAAAGTGATGTTCTACGGTGCTCATATTGCGGATGCAATCAACCAATATGCACCAGATTATGGCTTTGATGTGGAAGTGAAAGGCTTTGACTATGCGAAATTGGTAGAAAGCCGCCAAGCGTATATCGGTCGTATTCACACCTCATACAATAATGTATTAGCAAAAAACAATGTAGAGGTGTTAAACGGTTTTGCACGTTTTAAAGATGCAAAAACGATTGAAGTCACTTATGCAGACGGTTCAACTGAATTAGTCACCGCAGATCATATCTTAATTGCTACGGGTGGTCGTCCAAGTATTCCTGCCATTGAAGGGGCTGAATATGGAATCACTTCAGATGGCGTGTTTGAATTAAATACGTTGCCAAAACGCGTAGCGGTTGTAGGGGCTGGTTACATTGCGGTAGAAATCGCAGGCGTGTTTAATAGCTTAGGAACAGAAACGCATTTGTTTGTCCGCCAACATGCACCATTACGTAGTCAAGATCCTTATATTTTAGAAGCGTTGATGCAAGTGATGGAACAAGATAGCATTCATTTACATACACACGCACTGCCTGAGAAAGTAGTAAAAAATACGGATGGTTCACTCACATTGAAACTTAAAGATGGTCGAGAAACGACAGTAGATAGCCTTATTTGGGCAATCGGTCGTGAGCCTGCAACAGATGTGATCAACCTTGAAGTAACAGGTGTGAAAACAAACGAGCGTGGTCAAATCATCGTCGATAAATTCCAAAACACAAATGTAGAAGGTATTTACGCTGTGGGCGATATTATCGAAGGTGGTATTGAATTAACGCCAGTTGCAGTAGCGGCAGGTCGCCGTTTATCTGAGCGTTTATTCAACAATAAACCGAATGAACACTTAGATTACAGCCTGGTGCCAACCGTGGTATTTAGCCATCCACCAATCGGTACGGTCGGCTTAACCGAACCTCAAGCGATTGAACAATATGGTGAAGCAAACGTGAAAGTGTACAAATCTTCGTTCACAGCAATGTATACTGCAGTAACACAACATCGCCAACCTTGTCGAATGAAATTAGTGTGTGTTGGACCAGAAGAGAAAGTCGTCGGTTTACATGGTATCGGTTTTGGAGTTGATGAGATGATCCAAGGCTTTGCGGTATCAATCAAGATGGGAGCAACAAAAGCAGATTTTGATAATACTGTGGCGATTCATCCAACAGGTTCAGAAGAATTTGTTACAATGCGTTAAAAAATATTATAAAATGAGCCGTTTTTGGCTCATTTTATTTTTTACAGTTTATAAGGATATAAAATGAAAAAAATGTTAGTTTTAGGCGGAGTGGGGATAGCCTTGCTTGTTGCTTGTGACCGTTCAATTGAATCAAGATTACAACAAAATCCTTCAGATAATACGAAGCAATCTGCAACAACGAATGCAGAAGAAAAAACAGTGCAGGCGGTAGAAAAAAACGAAGGAACTGCAAAACCTCAAAAAGATCTTTTGCCTGAAGAAATTAAGGGTATAAAAGAGATTGAACTACCAAAAGAGGTTATTCATAAAGAAATAGTAAATGAGTCAAGCTCTGTTAATCAACCAGTATCAGAAAAAGCCCCCCAAATAACATCCGAAACTAATATTGCACCTGTAAAAAAAGCTTCTGAAATAAAAAAAGAAAATTCTAAGAAAGCAGCTCAACCAGAAACAAAACTTTCTACTAAATCAGAAATAAAATCGAACACTAGAGTTAGTGTGTTAGAGAAAAATGTCTCTAAGCCAACTAAATTATCTCAAAAAAATACGGTAGTAAAAAAAAGAACTGCCAAAAATATTAAATCAAAAGATGAGCATAATTTAGCTTCTGTAATAGAGAATAAGAAAGTAAGCTTAGTAGATAATAAATTCAATAATGATGGAACATATGATAATGATCATTTAGTTAGTAACTTTACAGAAGAAGAGTTGAGATTAGGCGCTCAGAGACCATTAACGAAAGATGAGATTCAATATTATAAAAGTCTCTGTCGTTATGCCTATATGTCTGAACAAGATGTTATCGATAACCGATGTGAATATAAGCAAGCAAATAGATAACGAAAATGGCTAAAAGAATTTAATCTTTTAGCCATTTTTATATCTGTATTTATTTAACCTTCACAGCTTGAGCAACTTAACAAGTTGCGGTTAAATACTTGTGCTGCACTCATTGAGTATTGGTAGTAAATTGATTTTAAACCTAACTCTTCTGCGGTTAAGTATAACTGGTTCAAGTCTTTTGCAGGTGTTGCAGGATGAACCATAATGTTAATACTTTGACCTTGGTCGATGTATTTTTGGCGTTGTGCTGCTTGTTGAATAACGCTTAACTGGCTGATTTCAGAGAAGGTTTTGAATACCTCTTTCTCTTCATCGGTTAATTGTGCTAAATGTTGCACAGAACCATCATTATGTAAGATAGATTCCCAAATTTCTTCGTTATCTAAGCCTTTTTCTTTGAGTAATTTCTCTAAGAATGGGTTTTTGTAAACAGTTTTGATCTTTGCTAAATCTTTCACATAGTAGTTTGATTTAAATGGCTCAACGGATGGTGACACGCTACCCAAAATAAAACTACTTGATTTGGTTGGCGCAATTGACATCAATGTGGTATTACGACGACCATAGCCTTTTAAAATTTCAGGTTCACCAAAACGTTTCGCTAATTCTTGCGATGCTTTTAAGGTTTTTTCCTGTAATGTACGGAACACTTCATTGTTTTTTTGCATTGCTTGGAAGCTATCAAACGCAATGTTGTTCGCTTGCAAGTAGCTATGCCAACCTAATACCCCTAAGCCTAATGCACGATGGCGACGAGCAAACTTATTCGCACGATGTAAGAATGGAATTTCGTTACTTTTCTCAATAAATTCGCTCATTACCACATCTAAGAAATAAGTTAATACTTCAGGTGCATCTGTGTCCTTCCACTCATCAAAATAGAGCAAATTCATAGAAGACAAGCAACAAACGAAACTCTCATCTGAGCTGGATGGCAACATAATTTCAGTACACAAGTTTGAGGCGTGTACCGTCATATTTTTATCTTTATAAACGTCTGGACGACCTGCGTTCGCATTGTCTTTAAAGAATAAATATGGAATACCCGTTTCGGTTTTGCGTTGTAATAATTTCGCCCAAAGCTGGCGTTTATATGGATCGCCTGATTTCATTGATTCTAACCAATCGTGTCCTACACAAACGCCGTAGTACATCAATTGGATTGGGTTACCTTCAGTGTGAATGTCTAACCACTCATCAATATCGCCGTGTTCGATGTCGATATAGCCCGCAAATTGACCTTTACGTGATGTACCTTGTGAAATCACATCAATCACAGTATCAAATAGCTTGCTGAAGTTAAATGAACCGTCCGATTTACCATTATTTTTGATGGCAGAACCACGTGGACGAATATCACCAAAATAACCTGATGTACCGCCGCCGATTTTGCTCATCATCCCCACTTCTGCAGTGGTTTCCATAATTTCATGGATTGAGTCACCAATGTAGCTACCAAAACAAGAAATTGGCAAACCGCGATCTAAACCAAAGTTAGACCAAATTGGAGAAGAGAGTGAAAAATAGCCTCGAGCCATATAGTGATAGAATTTATCCGCATAGCCTTCAATGCCAAGTTTACGTTCAGCGTGTTCAGCAATATAACGAATACGATCTAAAGCGGTTGTGCCTTCAAGCAAGTAACCACGTTGTAAGAATAAACGGCTATCTTCATTTAGCCATTCGAAATCTGGGCGAGAATTAGAATAAATCATCTGCGGTAATCTGTTTCATTTTTTTACTATAATCGGTACTACGTTTATTAAAGAAATCCGTTTCTTTTGTTGAAAGAATTTCAATATCAAACCACTCAGTTTCTTTTAACAACTCAGGATTGATGTCGTATGGAGGCTCTAAACCTAATGTTATCAATGAGTTGTTATAGCGGCTTTTAATATAATTAAGCACAGTTTCTTTGCTAATAAAGCTCAAATCACCGTCTTCAAAAATCCAATCTAAAATGCCTTTTTCAGCCTCAAATGCTTGATCAGATAAAGTTTTTAATTCAACAAAGAACTCGTCTGTAAATAATTCTGAATGCTCATCACGTAAAATTTCGTATAACGCAATCCCAAATTTACCGTGAATTTCTTCTTCTTTTGAAGTTGCTTCAACCGCGTTTGAAATGCCTTTAAACAAGTTTTTATGTTTATTGAACGACATCATAATTAAGAACTGACCAAACAGCGAAATATGCTCAACGAACAGCGAGAAAAGTACCAGAGAAAGCACAAACTCGCCTTTGCCCGCATCTTTATCTTTCATAAACGCTTCCATATAGCGGATACGGTTCATAAGCGGTTGAATCTCTTGAATTTGGCTAAACATCTCGTTTAAACCGAGTTTTTCGAGCAAGAATGAATAAGCATCTTTGTGGCGAACTTCTGATTCAGCAAAAGTACCGCCCACATCGTCCATTTCAGGTTTCGGGAAATAACGATAGAGCTCACCCCAGAAACGTTTTACATTCACTTCTACCTGTGAAATCGCCAACATCGCACGTGTTAAAACGTGGCGTTCATGGTCGCTAATAGTGGTGCGATAATCTTGAATATCACCTGTAAAATTGAACTCAGTGTGTAACCAATATGAGTGGCGGATAGCGTCTTTAAACTCAAGCAGTTCTGGATATTCGTATGGCTTGATATTCAGGCGTTTTTCAAAAAGATTTCTTCTTTTCATACTTTGCTCTATCTTTTCCATAATAAAATTGAGGGAGAAACTGGGCGCAGATTCTAGGGAATTTCTTTGGTAAGAACAAGTCTTGACAAATCACTATTTTTAATAGCTTATTGATTTATAAAGGAAAAAATCTTTTAGATAAATTCATTCTATATCTTGTGTTTGAATTGGTGTAAAAGTACAAGATATTGTGTTGTTTAATCTTGTAGATATCCTGTGCGGATTTTCAAACTTTTATAGGAAATTAAGGCAAAATCATTTGATTTGTAGTATTATCTCGCCATTTTTCACACTTATTACAAGTGGTTATATTTCTAAAATCGTTTGCAAAGCGCTCAAAAAATTTAACCGCTTTTAACCAATAAAACTATGCAAAAAAATGTTTACTCAGGGCGATTTTCCGTTGCCCCTATGTTGGATTGGACCACGCGTCATTGCCGTTATTTTCATCGCCAATTTAGCCAACACGCTTTACTTTATACTGAAATGATCACCGCTCCAGCAATCATTCACGCCAAATATGATCTGTTAGAATATGATCCTGCGGAAAACCCAGTGGCGTTGCAATTAGGCGGGAGCGATCCAAAACAGCTTGCACATTGTGCCAAATTAGTCGAAGAACGCGGTTACGCTGAAGTGAATTTGAACGTCGGCTGCCCTTCTGATCGCGTACAAAATGGGATGTTTGGTGCGTGCTTAATGGGTAAAGCAGATTTAGTCGAAGACTGCATCAAAGCAATGCAAGATGCGGTACAAATTCCCGTTACGGTTAAACATCGCATCGGCATTGATGATTTAGATAGCTATGAATTTCTTTGCGATTTCATCGAAAAAGTGCAAGCTTACTCGAATGATTTTATCGTACATGCCCGCAAAGCATGGCTTTCTGGCTTAAGCCCGAAAGAAAACCGAGAAATTCCACCGCTTGATTATGAACGCGTCTATCAACTCAAGCGAGATTTTCCACATCTCAACATTTCCATCAATGGCGGGATTAAGACAATTGAAGAAATTAAATATCATCTTCAATTTGTCGATGGCGTAATGGTAGGTCGTGAGGCTTATCAAAATCCTTCATTATTAGGCGAAATTGACTCGCAAATTTTTGGCGAAAATCGACCGCTTGTTACTGCCCATGAAGCAGTTGAAAAAATGTTGCCTTATATTGAAAAGGAATTAGCGAAAGGCGTTTACCTCAATCACATCGTTCGCCATATGCTTGGTGCATTCCAAAACTGCAAAGGAGCAAGACAGTGGCGCCGCCATTTAAGCGAAAATGCGTGCAAAGCGGGAGCGAATGTCTCGGTAGTGGAAGAGGCGTTGAAGTTTGTAGAGAACACAATGTCCTAAAGAAAATTTTATTTTTTTTGTTGCATAAATTCCCTATGCTGCCTACTTTGAAATGGCACGATTTTCACCTCATCGCCTTCTTCTAAAAGTTGGTAGAATTGCGGGTAGTTAAAAATGCTGTTTTGGTCATTTTCAAGATATTGTTCTGCATACAAGCGGTTGATTTCTCGAATTTTTTCTTCTTTTGTACCGTTGCAGCTAGTATAGTTTTCGATGTGATTATTTTCGTCTAAAATATAGACGTTAAAGCAGCCATTTTTGCCATCTTCAAAGAAGAATTGTAAGAAGCCTTCGCTGGCGAAATCGTTGATTTTACTTGGGTAAACCACCACGCGATTTTCGCCTTTTTTGCTTAAATGGCTCAATGTAGTAAGACGTTTTACTTTTTCGACCGCTTGTTCTGCCACAGGTTTAATTTTTACATTCTTATCGCTAAACACAAGCTGCCAAGTTCTGCCCGCTACTTTCACCGTATTAAACGTATTCGCATAAATCGATCCTGTTTGTACTGAAATGCAGCGATGCACCAGATCTGCGATGGTTTCCCGCAGTTCGCTGCGGAACTGTTTGCTATAACAGAACACATTGACAGATTGCGGAGGCGCCGAATCGCGGTAGATTTTGTTGGAAAGCAACTTCAACGCATTCAAAACAGCTTGCTCGCCCTCAAAATGTTGGGTGCGGATTTCATTCCACATATTGCGGTAGATAATGCTCACGCTGCCCACCAAATTTTGCTCAAAAGCATTAAAACTGAATAAGTCGCTGGAGTGGAAATCACGGCGAATATCGGCAAAGTGTTGCGTTGGGTCGTTTGTCAGGTTAATTGCTAAAATAAGGCTACGAATTTCGTTTGGATGCAATAATTCATTTTCGCTGATTTTCGGAGCAGAAACGGGGAAAAAGAGTCGTAGATCGGTAATAAATTGACGAAGTTTCTGTAAATCAACGTGTCGGCTAACCACGTGTAATTTGGTGCTCACGGTAATCACGCCGTTGAAATATGCCCACGCCACCAGTTTATGCAAATTTTTGTTGTATTGAACAAAACGCTGTGAGGAGTCGTAGATGCTTTTAGGTGATTGGTTAATCAAATACCAACCCGCTTTCATTGCCGAACCTTCTTGGGCTTCAATAAAAGTAATATTTTGTTCTGATAAATCAGGCGTAATATGCGGATTTAGCAAGGTGACTTTACCAGGCAGCATTTCAAAAACCGAATAGAGCTTACGCATTAAAATATCGGTATCGTTCGTCATGATGCTTGGATCAATATGGAATTTACGGGCAAAATTGATTAAATTGCGATAACTTTGTAAAAGCTGGTCTACCAGCATTTTATCTTGCACGATTGCCTGTTTCATCTTCCAATTTGGGCGATCATTTAATAATGCGATCTCTTGTGCGTTCCAGCCCCAATGCTTAATTAAGGCTTGTAATTCACGCTCACGCCAGTTATAGAGCACTTTTCCTTCTTTGGCTTTGAGGTAAAAACATTGACGTAAGCGGTCTAATCTTGATAATTCTTTGCGATCTTTAAGGTAATCCGTTACTTGCTCAAGCATTGCCAAATAAGGGTCGAAGTGATAATGCTCCGTTTTGTTGCTCAATAGTTTTTGCTTAAATTGTTTTGAAATGAGTTTGGTTTCTGGGTAGGTTTGGGCGTAGCTTTCCAACAACAAAATTTTGATTGCCGACTTGTAAGGGCTTTCGATCCCTTTATAAAGCTGCCATAAACTCGCTCCAAAAAATTCGGAGGTAGAAAGTGAGGAAAAGTCGCCGAAATCGATCCATTCGCTCAGATCTATTTTTTTTGATTTAATCGCTTTTTTATAGGTATTATCAGGTAAATGCAACCAAAGTAGACGTTTGCCCGCCAAGCGAACCGCTGAACGATAAAACTCATCAAGCAAGAAAAAATGTTGTGCTGAGCCGCTGTGCTCTTCACTTACGCCGTAATTATGGTGATTATCTTTGAAGCGTTCCGGGTTCATCAAATAGAAATTGACTTCAATGCCTAACCCTTTCGCCCATTGGGTTAATTTGGCGAGTTTTTGCTCGATAAGTTGGTAAGCCTCTCGGCTCAACTCTTGAGAATAGCAAAGCCATAAATCTAAATCAGATTTAGTTGTTTGCACGATAGAGCCTGTACTTCCCATTGAATAAAGCCCATCAAAGGCGTAATCAGCAACTTCTTTGCGTTCGGTTTCAGAAATAAGAGTATTAAAAAAACGTTTCTGATAGGGATTAAACGTAAATTTGGCGAGCCCATATGGAGCATTTTCCACATAGGCAGGAAGTTCGGGTAGGTTATAATGCAAAAGAAGAGGTAATAAATAGAAAACGTGCTTAAAGTGGGTATTATTTGATGCCAATGCACGCTGAATACGATGTTGATCTAACGCATCAATTTTCTCAATTGCTTGAGCCAGCATTGCATCAATATAATGAGAACGATCTGAATGCGTGGCGATTGACGTTAGATTTTTCACTTTAGAATCCCTTCTAGTGGATTTTAAGAACTAAGTTACAGGTTAGAATTTGGCATAACTCTAACAGTTTAAACAAAAAAGTAAAGATAAAGCCCATTGCTTCAAGCAAGAAGATTGATTTTGCCCAAACAACAGCTCGGATCACATAAACAATTCGTTAAAGTGGTTCAGAGAAAGCATAAAATTGTGTAAAATAGCCAAGTTTTTCTAGATTTTCATACAGTTTTGTTGAAAGTTTGAACGATTTGTTATATTTCCAAGCACTCAAAGGATAAAAGATGAAAAGAGTCGTTATTACAGGTTTAGGTATTATTTCTAGTATCGGTAACAACAAAGAAGAAGTTTTAGCTTCATTAAAAGAAGGTAAATCAGGGATTGAATTTGTGCCTGAATTTGCAGAAGTGGGAATGCGTAGCCAAGTAGCGGGTACCGTAAAATTAAATCCTGCCGAGTTAATCGATCGCAAAATTTATCGCTTTATGGGCGATGCGGCAGCTTATGCATACCTTTCAATGAAAGAAGCGATTGCAGATTCTGGCTTAATCGAAGAACAGGTTTCAAATGACCGCACTGGTTTAGTGATCGGTGCAGGTACAGGTTCTGCACATAGCCAATTAGTCGCATGTGATGCGGTGCGTGGTCCACGTGGTGTGAAAGCAGTGGGGCCTTATGCGGTAACCAAAACCATGGCTTCAAGTGTTTCAGCTTGTTTAGCGACTCCTTACAAAATCCGTGGTGTGAACTACTCAATCAGCTCAGCTTGTGCAACTTCGGCTCACTGTATTGGTCACGCGATGGAGTTAATCCAATTAGGCAAACAAGATGTGGTTTTCGCAGGTGGTGCGGAAGAACTTTCTTGGGAATGTGCAACTGAATTCGATGCAATGGGTGCAGTTTCAACTAAATATAATGACACCCCAACCAAAGCAAGCCGTGCTTATGATGCAAACCGTGATGGTTTCGTGATTGCAGGCGGTGGTGCAGTTGTTGTGGTGGAAGAGTTAGAACATGCTTTAGCACGTGGTGCGAAAATTTACGCAGAAATCGTAGGCTATGGTGCTACTTCAGATGGTTACGATATGGTTGCTCCAAGCGGTGAAGGAGCTGAGCGTTGTATGAAACAAGCGATGGCAACTGTAAATGGTGAAATTGAATACATCAACGTACACGGTACTTCAACCCCAGTAGGCGATGTAAAAGAGTTAGGTGCAATCAAAAACGTATTTGGCGAAAAAACACCTGCGATTTCATCAACTAAATCAATGACGGGTCACTCATTAGGTGCTGCTGGCGCACACGAAGCAATCTACTCATTATTGATGTTAGACAACGGCTTCATTGCACCAAGCATCAACATTGAAACACTAGATGAACAAGCGCAAGGCTTAAACATCGTGACAGAACGCCAAGACAAAGCATTGACAACTGTAATGTCAAATAGCTTCGGTTTCGGTGGTACAAACGCTTGTTTAGTGTTCCAAAAATATAATGGTTAATTGGTAAATTATCTAAAGAAAATGCCCGCTTGTAGCGGGCATTTTGCATATTATTCCATTTATCTATGAAAGAAAATCATCGTCCACGGCAATACATAGGCTTGGAGTATGGTAAGCAAGCCTAAGAAGGTGCGCCATCGCTGCCGTGAGGTATAAACTGCCACCCATGGCAGTATAGTTCTGTACCCAAGCTTCCATAATTCGTCCTTAAATGAGTTGAATTATGGAAATCTTAGAGGTTAATTTGTTAAAGATCTGCGAAATAGATCACAGAATTGAAACATTAAAGCGAGATAGGTTGAAAAATGGTCTATTTTTAGTTTAACACCCAAACTCGCCCAAAGTGTTTTAACAATCCCGCAGTTTGAGCGGCTTTATTATTAGCGTTTTCAATGCCTTGGTAGATATCAAAGTGATGACCTTTTACTGCACCGCCTACATCTAAAGCCACCATCAAACGCATTTCATGCTTACCTGTCCAATTGCCTTGGTTGTCAATTAATGGCATCTCTACTAATAGCACACTGCCTGATGGGACAATGCTTTTATCCGAAGCAACGGATGCAAGCGCAACTAATGGCACACCCGCTGAACCTTTTACGTCTTGAGTATCATCAAAGCGGAAGAAAACGTAAGATGGATTGCGTTCAAGTAAGCTTTGAGCACGGCTTGGGTTGCGTTTTGCCCAATCTTTGATGGCTTGAGCTGACATTTTTTCCTTTGGAATTTCTCCATCTTCAACTAACAAGCGCCCAACAGAGGCATATTTGAAACCATTTTGTCCTGCATAAGCCACATGGCTTAAACGTCCTTCGCCAAAATCGATAAAACCACTGCCTTGCACACCTAAGAAGAAGTTGTCTACCATGGAGTTAGAATAAGCGATCTCTAAGCCTCTGCCTGCTAATGCGCCATTGTAAATTTGGGCACGGGTAAAGCGTTTATTGGAGCTTGGTAAGCTGTATAACGGATGTTGAAAGTCGCCTTGCGGTGTGCGTCGAGCTTGCAATACGGGGGCATAATAGCCTGTAAATGCGACGTTTTGATAGCCATCTTTACCGCGCATTAAGTTAATATTGATGTCGTATTTGGCAAGGTCATTCACGTTCGCACCTGCATCTACCCAGCGTTGTACTTTGCTATACACACCTGCGTAACTGCCTGTAATACGGCTTGAGTAGCTACGCACATAGTTGAGTTGTGAAATGAAGTCTCGCCCATTAACAATCGGCTGTTTATTTTCAACCGCTTGCACACGAGCAAAATTCATGTAAGAAGGCATTACTTGGCGATTTTGGTAAATTGCACCAAGTTTAGCATTTTCGGCATAAATGCCCGCAATTGAGCTTGTTTGAGAAGTCGGCTTTGATGAGCAACCGATAATTAAGACAGAAAATAGCGTTGCGCCTGCCCATTTAGCATATGCTTTCCAATTCATCATAAATCCATCATTTGTGAAAATAAGGCACATAGCCTACCAAAATTTGGGCAAAAACGGTAGCAGATTCAGCAAAATTTTATCAGGCAAAATGCAGGGTTTTGGTGGTTTTATATTGAATTTGTTTTAGAAATAGTCAAACAAATGCTTTTTTGAAAATAAGGCTTGCTATTTTCACTATTCGGCGTATTATACATCCTATCAGACGCGGGGTGGAGCAGCTTGGTAGCTCGTCGGGCTCATAACCCGAAGGTCGTTGGTTCAAATCCGGCCCCCGCAACCAAATTCTTAACCCTTCGATTTATATCGAAGGGTTTTTTCTTATTTGCAAAGTAGCATTCAAAAATAACCGCTTGCAGCCATCTTTCTTTCTGCTTTAAACTGTTCTCAAATCATTTAATTATCCGCAGCAACACTTATGCAAAATTCAAGTTCCAATATTTTTACCGTGACTCAGCTTAACTATTCTGTCCGTCATTTGCTCGAAGTGGAGCTTGGGCAAGTTTGGCTTACGGGCGAAATTTCGAATTTCAGTCAGCCTGTTTCGGGGCATTGGTATCTCACGCTCAAAGATGAGAATGCTCAAGTGCGTTGTGCGATGTTTAAGATGAAAAATCTACGTGTGAATTTTCGCCCACAAAACGGAATGCAAGTGTTGGTAAGAGCGAGTGTTAGCCTTTATGAGCCACGCGGTGATTACCAACTAATTATTGAAAGTATGCAAATGGCGGGCGATGGTTTGCTTCAACAGCAGTTTGATGGACTCAAAATGAAGCTGGCAGCACAAGGGCTCTTTGCTCAAGAGCATAAAAAGCCAATTCCTAAATTTGTAAAACGAGTGGGGATAATTACATCGCCAAGTGGAGCCGCATTGCAGGATATTTTACATATTTTGAACCGCCGTGATCCATCGCTTCAAATCGTGATTTATCCAACACTAGTGCAAGGAAAAGAGGCAACGCAAGATATTATTGATACGATCAGACTAGCTAATCAACGTAAAGAATGTGATGTGTTGATTGTGGGGCGTGGCGGTGGTTCGCTTGAAGATCTTTGGTGCTTCAATGAAGAAATGGTAGCCTATGCGATTTATCAATCTGAATTGCCAATTATTAGTGCAGTTGGGCATGAAACCGATGTAACGATTGCCGATTTTGTAGCGGATTTACGCACTCCAACCCCGTCTGCTGCAGCGGAATTAGTTAGCCGAGATCAGCAAGAAATTGTGCGACAACTACAACATCATTTAAACATGGTGAACTTGGCATTTGATCGTCTTTGGGCGGAAAAACTTTCTCGTTTTCAACACCTTAACCTTCGCTTAAATGCCCAAAGCCCAGCAAAACAGCTTGAGTTGCTTCATTTCAAATTAACTCAGATTTTTGACCGCTTGCAAGGGAGATTAGAGCAATCCTTGAAGCTAAAAGAGCAGAAAATTGCTCAGCTTTTTTTACGGGTACAAGCAAAGCATCCAAGTCGTCAATTAGAAATGCAAAAATTGCATTTAACACAGCAAGAAACGCGACTTTGCAAGCAAATAGAGCAACTTTTTAATGCAAAAAGACAGAAATTCTATTTTGCCAAACAGCGGTTAGATAACAGCACTTTACCGCATAACATTAGTCTCCAAAACCAGAACTTGCAGCAATTGTCGCATAGACTAACCTATTTAATCGAAAAGCAATTCACTAAACAGCAGCAAGGCTTCCATGCATTATGCACGAAGTTAGATGGATTAAGCCCGCTTAAAATTTTAGGGCGTGGTTATTCGATCACACAAAATGATCAACAGCACGTGATTACAAATACAAAACAGATCACCAAAGGCGATCGAATTACTACACAGCTTGTAAATGGACAAATTCTCAGCGAAGTGATCGCAATCAAATAAGATTGTTTCTTTTTTGTTCTCTATTTAAATAGAAATAAATATTCTTTAAAAATCATATGGATAGCGAATTATCCATAGAGTTACTCACGAGGTTATCCACAGATCATGTGAATAACTTTATGATAGAACTGCTGAAATTTAGAACGAACAAACCGTAAAGCAAAATAAACCGCTTGCATTTACTGCGAAGAATTTCTATAATCCGTGCTATTAAAAACCTTGTAATGCCCTCAAAATTTAGCCAGTGTGACGAAATTGGTAGACGTAGCGGATTCAAAATCCGCCGCTGAATAAGCGTGTCGGTTCGAGTCCGACCACTGGCACCAAAAACCTTTCTTTTATTGTCGCTTTTGTTGCATATTGTCTTATAAATCAAATACTTACTTGTCTTTTATTGTTGCATTTGTCTTTTATTGTTGCTTGTTATCTCAGCTTTAATGATCCCTTAACTGATCCCTCAAAATGAGGCGTAAAAAAAGGGATCATTAAAATTTCCAAAAATTTACTAAAAAATAGGCTTGTTTATTTAAATGCTTATTTTTTAATCTTTTTTAGGTTATTTTTATGGCAATTAGATTTAACGGACTCACAAAAACTAAAATTGATGCATTAAAACCCACCGATAAACCCTATCAAGTCAGCGATTCAAATACAGGATTACTTTTGAAAATTTACCCCACAGGGGCGAAAAGTTGGATTTTTAGCTACACCCACCCAATTACAGGGAAACGAATTCCGAAAAAGACGATCGGGAAATACCCTTTTATTTCTTTATCAGAGGCAAGAGAAATCAGAGATGGATATAAAGCCTTGTTAGCGAAAGGGATAGACCCGTTCGAAGAACAAGAGCGGGCAAAGGTTAAGGAATATGCCAGAAGCGTCACAGTGAGGGAAATAGGCTATAAATGGATTGATGCTTATTCAGTGATTAGAGAGCATAAGCCCGAAACAAGGCAGAAGATTTTAAGACGGTTGGAAAATCATTTATTCCCTCTTTTTGGTGATTGTGAGATTTCAAAAATTAAAGCGTCCGATGTTATAGAAAAATTTCAGCCTATGCAGGATGATGGACTGATAGAAACATTGAGAAGAACGCTAAAACACTTTATTCAGATAATGGCGTTCGCCTTAAATAGAGACTTAATCAGCCATAACCCGATCGCCCACGTGCTAGAGGAATTTAAGAAAAAATCGAAGATGCATCAGCCTACAATCACGCCCGAAGAGTTGCCAGAGTTTTTGCGGGATTTAGAAAAATCGAACACGAAACGACAGACTAGATTGCTAATTAAATTTCAGTTGCTGAGTGCTTTGAGATGTAACGAGGCATGCCGAGTAGAATGGGATGAAATTGATTGGGAAAATAAAATAATCACCGTTCCAGCCTTGAAGATGAAAGGGGGAAAGCGTGAGCACGTTGTACCAATCACTACGCAGATTTTTGAGATACTCGAAGAGATGAAAACCTACAATGGACACAGGCAATATATTTTTTCCAGCCCCGTAAATAAAAAAGGGTATTTAAGTAAAGAAACCGTAAATAAAGCTATCCAACGTATAGCAAACGAAAAATATAAAGATCGCCTAGTCGCACACGGTTTAAGAAGTATCGCCAGTACTTATCTACATGATAAATTCACGACTGAATATCATGCAGTAGAGGCTTGTTTATCGCATAGGGATAAAAACAGCGTAGCCAGTGCATACAATAGGGGAAACTACCTAACCCGCAGGCGTGAACTTATGCAAGCGTGGGGCGATTTTGTCAGCGTTTGCGAACGAGCCTAGAAACCGCCCTTTTATTGCTTTAAGCCTTGCATTGCCTTGCAAGGCTTTATTTTTCGACGAGCATATTATATCAAAAAACAAAAGGGAATTTTTTTCTTTTGCTTATTTTTTATACGATTTGTGAGATATTTCACGCCCACAAACGCAATCAAACCCTCGCCACGCCCGCACACTAAATATAGCGATTTATACAAACATTTCAAAAATATTTTAAACCTTGCCATGCCTAACAATACAAGCATTTTTAAGTTTAAAAAATTGTTCAAATTTCTACAAATAAAAACAAAAAAATACAAATGCCTTTTTATTTTTTCTCGATTTTCAAAAATCGAAATGACAGAGAAAATACATACTGCCCTAATATTGGTGGAATTTTGCCGAAATCCGACCGCTTGCCACATCCACAACACGCCCCCAAATGTAAACATTAACACCACACCCACCACAAATAGCAATAAAAAATCCCTTGTTTTATTCTTGCAAGCAATGGCAGGCAATGGCACGCCAGAGAAATTTTTAGAGGTAACACAATGGAGACACCACTAACAAAACCACCGCAACGATTTATAAAAATCGAAGAAGTTAGCCGATTAACGGCACTTTCTGAAAGTCAGGTTTATCGACAGATGAAAGCGGGCAAATTCCCAGAGAATATTGCAATCGGGGTAAATTCTAAGGTATGGCTAGAGAGCGAAGTTCAGGAATGGATTGACGCAAAAATTCAACAACACCGCAACCAATAGGAACGAACCACAATGGAACAAATCAACCAATTAAAAACGCAATTCAACGCAGTAAAAGAAACCTTTACCACACAAGAAAAAGCCGTAGCTGCACGAATGGGAGAGCAAGCTAAAAACCTCAATATTTTAGCCGCTTTAAAACAAGAATTGAGCGAATTATTAGACCGCACAAAAGGCAAACTAGAACGGGGCGAAACCTTAACCGCTGATGAATACGTAGAACTGAAACAAAGCGACACAGGATTAAAAGCTCGTATTGAATATTATGGAGCAGTAGCAGAAGATTTTGAAAGTATCGTATATAACGAACAGAAAAAATTATTTGATATTCAGCAAGAACTTGTTTTAATTCGTGCAAAAATCTGCGATTTACAAGCCACCGAAAAATTAAAATTATTCATTGATAAAAATCAAAAAGAATTAAGCGAATTATTTAGCTTGTTATGGTTTACAGGGAAATACCAACCGCACCCATATTCAGAAGAAACAACCGAGCAAGTGGTTATTTCACACTTACAAAAAGAGCTATTTAAAAATAGCGCTTTAGATTTAACAACCCCTAGCGGTTTACTTGTTGCAAGTGATTATATTGCTAATTTTGAACCGAAGCGTCCTACTCAAATTCATATGGAACAATTTCAACCACCGAAAGGTTTAGCCCGTTTACTTTCTCAAGAGATGGAGAAATAAAAAATGAAATTCGAAACACACAAAAAACTAAATGCACACTTTCAAAAATTCGCCCACAATTTAAAGCCAGATGAAACGGCTTTAAGTTATAAAATAGCGACACTAGAAAGCGAACAAGAAAAGAACTTTTTTGCAAAATTAAAAGAGAATGATTTATTTCAAATTTTAACGCTTGTTCCAGTAAATTATGCTCACGGTGAAGCGATTGGATTTATTCAAGGAATGCCAGGCACAACCGATACTGAACAATTTGCACGTAAGCCGAAACTACTTGCCAACCGCTTAATGTATTTTTGTCAGCAAATGAATATTGATAGCCGCATCAAATACGACAAATTAAATAATTTTGTCCATACTGAACTTGATTTTGTTGAAGAATTTGAGCGTTATTTAGATAAGCATTTATTAGGTAGTGTGTTGATGGTTGGACTTAACGGTACGCACAGAGCCGACAACTCAAGCCCAGACACAGCCCTACATTGTGAAGACGTGCAAAAAGGTTGGTTACAGAAAATCAGAGATCACGCCGCACAAAATAGCGGGCAAGGCGTGCTAAACGTGGGCGTAATTGGTGAAAGCGGAAAGTATAAAACCATTTCAAAGGCGATTAAAGCAGGCTTGACGCAGATCAAACCAATTTATGCAGACGGCGATTTAATCGCAATTTGCGGGCGTAACGTAATTGAAGATGAAGCGATTGAGAACAACAAAGACGGACTAGAAGGGCAATTCATTACACGCTTACAAAAACTTATAGGAGGTTGTAAGGCGATTACCGTTCCACACTTTCCACCGAATGCGATTTTGCTCACTCGATTGGATAACCTCGCCTTATATGTCCACCGTAACAACATCAGACGGGGATTTATTGAAGAGCCTGAATTCGACACGCTAAGCCACTATTTTTCATTTAATATTGATTTTGTTGTAGAAAATTTTGATGCTTGCTGCTTACTTGAAAATATCGAGCTTGCAGAATAATGGCAGAAATGGACCGCTATTTAGAAGAAGCGGAAAGCCTCGAGTTTATCGATAAAATGAATTATGTTCTAAACCTCTTAGAACAGGGCGAAATCGAAGAGATCGAGGCTTATCAAATCATTACAGCAGAGGGTGAACCACCGCCCAAAGCTACTACCGAAGAAGAGAAAGCCGAATGCCTTATCGAATTTTGGGAGACTTAACAGAATGCGACAGACACACACCAGCAACCCAATGACGAAAGAAGATATTTTTAAGCAGTTGGACAAAATGCCTAATGACTTAACCAGAGCCGAATTTATCAGCCACCTTTATGAATTGGGCACAATCACAGGAGCACAGGCGATCAGCTATTCAAAAGAATACAACGAACGCAAAGCAAAACGCTAAACAAAACGCAGGCTTGCCAATCGGTAAGCCTTTTTTATTTCCTCTTTGCTATAATACGCCCAGCATCAACAAGAGAGGGAAACACAATGCAAAATAAAAAGTATAAATTACCTGAAAGAGAGTGGTTTTCTTTAACTCAAGCCGTAGAGAAAATAAAAAATATAACAGGTGAAGAAATTACAGAATCAGATTTGATTTATTATGCAAGTAAAGGTTTTATAGAAATGGCTGTATATCTATATTTTGATATTAACAGTTTAGAAGAAGGGCGTTTTTCAATTTCTAATAGAAAAGGCGATATAAATGAAAATACGATGAGTTTTGAGATTAGAGGATTCTCTAGTAACGATAACGTAACAATACATAAAGGAAAATATGCAGATTTTTACTATGATAATTTGATCTTTCAAGAGATTAACCCAGAGTTAAGAATTTTCTATATAAACGGATATAAAATACGATTAAATTCAAATGTAAATAAATTAAAAGGATTTTTTGCTATTGATTTTATTGAGTTCGATAGATTGGTTTTAGATGAGAGAAATTTATCTATTTCAACTTATGATGTAATGTTTAGATTTTGTAGAAGTGAGAAATATACTAATAATTTAGGCTTTACTATACGAGTATGGGATAAAGAATTAAATGATAGTCTATTTATAAATAGTAATGATATTTTTATAACCAAAAAAGAAATAAACAATTTTCTAAATGGGAAACAAATCAGAACTTTAAGAACAATGGAGGATTTTATAGAAGAATGGAATGAACCTACAAGGCATTCGCAGGAGGACGAAATAGAAATAAATCACAATGAAGAAACAGAAAAAAAAGAACCACCAAAGAACAAAGGCGGACGACCGCAAAACCCGCTGAAAGATAAGGCAATAAAAATAGCTAGAGAAACAGCCAGCTATTATAATAACGAAATAACCCGCTTAGAATTAGCGAGCAGAATAGCGGATTATCTACGAACTAAATATAATGCAAAAATTGCAGAGGAGACCGTTAAAAAATACCTGACCGAGCAAAATATAGGCAACAGAAAAGGAACAGTAAAGAATTTCAAGATTATTGATACAGAATAAAAACACCATCAAACCGCATCACACCTAGAAAGGGTGAAACTAAAAACCTAGATTTAAAAATTAAAAACTAGGTTATTAGTTTTACCCTTTTTTTTATCCCTCTAAAATCCACCACGACAACAAGCAACAACAAACAACAATAAAAGACACCAACAACAACCTACGGGGAGGAATATGGAAGCAATGAAAGCGGTATTTTTACCGCAATATCTAACGATTGCCGATTTATGCGAAATGTTAAAAGTCAATCGTTCTACGATTTACCGAAAAACAGCAGAGGGGAATTTTCCTAAACCGCTCAAGCTAGGCAGAATGACAAGATGGCTTTATAGCGATGTAGCGAAATTTTTAAGCGAACAGCAACAACAAACCAAAGAGGGGGAATAGATGGCAATAGAGATTTTTTGCCCGTTTTGCGGAAGTAAAACGAACACCAGAACCAGCGTAAGACCTAGCCTTTTACTGGTTCAAGCTACGGTAAATTGCCCAAGTTGCGGACAGCTAAAAGCCGAATTTATCGGGCAGCTGACCAACGTGAAAAGAGCGGTTTATATCGATTGCCCAGAAGTGACACGATGGGAGAAAACCGAGAAAGAACAGCTAAAAGAGACAGGAAAACGCCCGCTTACGAATGAAGAACGGCTCAACCAATTGAAGCACGATGCAAGCGGGCAGAAATGGTTATTTGTTGATGAAGAGGCAGAGGCAAAAGCAAAAGAGAGAGCCAGAGAGAAAACACCACTCGAACGACAGCAAGCAAGGCAAGGGGTATCAGCACGTTATCAATAATGGGCAAGCGGAAGAAAGATACACGCTTAAAACGTTTTGGGCGTGCAATGCAACAAGAGAAACCGCAAGGCACTAAAAGCATTTTGCGGTTTATATTCGATATAAATTCAAATTTAAATATCGGGGGAAAGATGAGCGAAGAAGGGGCAGACAAAGCAGGCTTGCAGCTAATGGCAGGCATTAAATTTTTCTTAATCGCTTGTAGTTTAGGGATTTTTATCGCTTTGCTTTTTTGGCAATCGCCTAATTTTGTAAAAGCAATTGGGGAGCTAATTGCCCTATTTAGAGCGTAAAAAAATACCCCACTCGAAAGGCTAAACGAGCGGGGCATTCTTAACACTTTTCCCAAAAAAGAAACTAAGGATTTTAAAAAAATGAGACTAGAATCAAGATTTTGTGTACAATTATACATGCAAAAGGCGAAGTTATCAACAGATAACCCCACTTTTGCAAAAAAATCATTGACGAGTAAAACCCGTTCGCCCTATTCTATTCCCACGGTTGCAAAATTAACCGCAGGGCGTGGAAACCCTGTACTACTACATATGGCGAATGATAGCACGCCTCAAGCGTGTTTTTTTATTCGTAGCACAAACACATCTAAAGCAAGCCCCAAAAGGCTTGATTTTCTCAATGATGGCGTTTTGTGGGCAAGGTTCGCCCTTGACTGTTTTCCATATGTAACAGTTTTTCCACCCCGCAAAACGCTATCACCCAACACCGTGGAAAGTGTAAGTGATAGTTCCCAAAATTCACATATGGAGCTATCAGAAATGATCTATCTATTCCTAGCGAAAGACCGCTATTCAAACAACCAGACCGAAATTGTACGCATTGAAGCTGAAAACAGTTTACAAGCCCGTTTAAGCCTTCACCCCGAATGGCGTTTAGTGGTAGAAAAACCGCTTAAAGCCTTTCAACGCTTTCAAGAAAATGCATTTTTCCCACCTTTACACACCGTTTGCAACAGAATGGGGCGTTTACGCAAGCCCACCAAAACAGAGCGGGCAGAAATTGCCTTATTTATGGCATTGAACGCCCACCACGAAAGCAGAAAGGGGGCGTAGATGTTGTACACTGTTAAAAATCACAGCTTTACAAATTCAGAAGTTGCAAGTACTATCGCCCGTACTACTACATACGAGGGCGACCGCATCCCTAATTCAAGCGGTATTTTTTTACCTACTTTTTACCAATCTCAACAGAACACTGCTACACAAGCGGGCGTTCTGCATTCTCTCGAATTGGTAACAAGGGCGACACCCCGAAATAAGGCGGAAAACCGCACGAATAAGGGGGGCTCATCGTATGGAGCAGTTGAACCCTTGTTACACCCTTTACATTCTCAAAGCGTGCAACAAGCCCCATTTACTAAAACATACGAGGGCATTTCTATGCTTTATACCTTCCAATTTATCCGATCAAAAATCCGTGTAACCGTTGGCGCTTCTTCATACGAAGAGGCACGGGCAAAATTTGCCGATCCCGTTATTTTCTGCTACCGCAAAAAAGGAGGTGTTTATGCTTAATGTACGAAATATAGCCGAATTCATGCATCTAGTGAACGGGATGAAAGAGACTATCGAAGCCCTTGAAACCTACGGAATAAAAGCCCACTGGAACAACAGCAAAGAGCAAATAGACGAAGCCGAAAATACAGAAACGCTATTCTGTATGGAAGAGGGCATAAAAAGCCTATTTAGCCAATTACAAGCGGTTACAAAATGGCACAAAAACGCAAATAACCCACAAAATTCAACCGCTTGCACACCGACCAAAGCCAACGCAATGGGCGACAAATGGCAACGCTTAGAGCGTGATTTATACGCAATGAGCGAGCAGTTAGAGCTAGCGGGCAACGAGCAACATGAAAAGGCGAACACGTTTTATATTGTTGCGAACCAGCTGCACGCCCTAAACGCAACAGGCGAAAGCGATGCAATGACCGAACACCAAAAACAGGCGTTTTTTGAGGTAATAGCGGACGATTATTTATTACTTCAATGCTTAAACGAAATTCGACAGCAACCGAAACAGCACACAAAACGCAACCAGAAAGGCAAAAAACGTAGATAGAAAGGATAGAACATCATGAAAAACTTTAACACACTATGCACCGACCAAACCGAAAACAACAGCAAAAAGCCATTTTATCAAGATGATGTTTTGATGCCGATTTGTGTAGAGCGGGCGAATAACTTAGAAGAACAGATTTACGCCTTTGATTGTATTTTGGAAACGCTGGGTACATTACCGCATATTATGGAATTTACAAGCGATGGATTTTTGCCGATGAGCGACAGCAAAGAGGGGCGAACCTTTTTATCAGGCTTACAGCAGCTGGGCAAAATTTACCATTTATTTGCGGTTGAGCAATTCCAGCTATTAAAGCAAGAAATTAGAGAAAATACGGGCAAAAAATAACCGTTTTAGATGCACGTACGCCCCTACTTTTAAAAAAGCGGGGGCAATTCCTCAAAGTATTTAAACAGATGCACTAAGAAGAAGCGTAAAAAGATGAAATTAAACCAAAAACCTAAAAATGCCCGCTTTGCCAAAGATCAACAAGCGGGCAAATTTGACGAAATTATTGCATTTATTGGCACAGATGCCGAACCCTATAATAAAATCGGGCGTGAGCTTATTTTATCCGACCTTTTGAAACTTAGCCCGAACTATAAAGCCGTGTTAATAGGCAAACAAGAACTTGCTAATCTACCTTATATTCGAGTAACACCAGAGGGCAACGAATGCAAAGCAATTCGATTTTATAAACTGGGCGATGTTACACAAAACGAGCTGGATTTATTAGCCATTGCGATGGCATACAACCAGCCACACATTGACGTTTATCAATTTTTTGACAATGCGGGGCAACCGCTCAAAGATGAAAGCGGGCAAGAAATCAGCGGATATTTTGACCAATATGTACAGCGTATCAGATCGGGCGATGTATCAGCCATAACGCTGCAATATTTAGAAGAGCAACAGCAAAAAATCGAGAAAAATACGCCCTATTTTGATGAACGGGAGGTAAATGGCGTAAAAGGCTTTTTTTACATTATCCCGAAAATTGACAAAGAGACGGGCGAATTATCTGAGCGTGAAAAATGGACTTGCTCACCGCTTACGCTTAAAGGTGAGGGATACAACGAAAGCGGAGAGGCGTATTATATTTTTGAATGGATGCACCCGCAACGCAATAAACCGCATACAGAGGCGATCCCTTTTTCCTCTTTTGGTAAATCGGCAGGGTGGGAAATTATGCAGAAATACGGCTTAAAAATGACAAATGAAAGCTATTTAAACAAATTAGCCGATCACTTCCATTTTAACGGCAACCACGAAACAAAATGGACGGTTACAGAGATGACAGGCTGGAAAAATGGGGCGTATTTGCTACCGAGTGGAGAGGTTATCGGACAGGCAGTCCCGCCCGTGTTATTCAAAAATCAGAATGACGGGGAAAACCCCTACCAAACAAAAGGCACGTTAGAAGGTTGGCAAAACGCAATCGGGGCGAATGTTCGAAATAATGCGTTTATGATGCTTGCCGTTGGTTGTTCGCTGGCGAGTCCATTATTAAAACTGGTAAATGCTAAATCTTTCGGGGTACACCTTTATAACGACAGTTCAAAAGGCAAAACTACCGCTTTAAACATTGCTAACAGTGTATGGGGAAACCCCGAGGGATTAGATCAGAAATGGAATCAAACACCCGTAGCAATGATGAACAACGCCCAGAGCCGAAACGACAATTTTTTAACGCTAGACGAAATCGGGCAGTGTAAAAACTTTGACGATTTAGAACAAACCGCCTATTTGCTTTTCAATGAAACGGGTAGAACCAGAGGGAAAAAGGACGGGGGAAACCAACAGATCAGCAAATGGAAAATAACAGCTTTATCTACAGGCGAAATTGATTTAGAGGGCTTTTTACAAAGCAAGGGGCGAAATATCCAAGCGGGTAGCCTTGTTCGCTTGTTAAATATTCCAATGGAAGAGCCCAGCCATTTACACCAGTTCAAAACCGCAAAAGAGCACGCAGACCACTTGAACGAAGCTGTAACGGAACAGTATGGCATTTTAGGGCGCGAGTGGCTTAAATTTATCATTGACCATAAAGCAGAGGTAAAAGAAGCCTTTAAACGCTATAAGGCGTTATGGCTTGAACGCTTGCCGAAAGAAGCAGATAGCCAAGTGCAACGAGTAGTAAATAACTTTGCTATTTTAGAAACCGCCTTACAATTAGCGGGATTTTTGACAGGCTGGACGGAAACCGAGAACCGTGAAGCGATGATTAAATGCTTTAATAGCTGGATTGCGATTTTTGGAACACGAAGCAAAGAAGAGACGAACATCATAGAACAGTTTAACGGTTGGCTACAGCAAGCACAGCACACGGATTTTATAGAGGTTTATGCAGACTATAAACAAGGAGCAAAACCCACGGGGCGAACGATTGCAGGCTATAAAATGTTAGTATCAGCAGACAACCCAAAAGAGCATTTTTTAATTTATCCTAAAGTCTTCAAAGAGGTAACCAAAGGCAGAGCTAAAGAGGTAATTTTAAGAGCGTTAGGCAATGCCAAAATTTTAGATGATGAACTAAAAGATAAAGAACGCCCCTATCAGCGTAAAATTTCCAGAAAACTATCAGATCCGCCCCCTTTTTGTTACGTGGTTTACCACCTAGAAGAAGACGGCGAATAATACCCCAAAACGTTTAAAAGGCATTTTGTACAATACTGTATGAAATGCTTTTTTTATATACAATTTATAGCCAAAAAGGAAAACAAATTTAAAATATATCTGTTTTTTATTGTACTCATTGTACTCAAAGTATTTAAACTTATATAAGTTATTGAAAAATAAAGATTTATTAAATTTCATTGAGTACAAAAAAGGAAAATTGAGGACAAAATAAAGGGTATTGAGGACAAAATCAGAAAAAGTCTATTTTGTGAGGACAAAAAAAGAGACCATTGAACACAGAGTGAGTACAAAATTTTTGTGTTCAATTAAACCCTTGTAGCAGAAGGCTTGAAGATACTTTTTATAGCGTGAACACATGAACACAGAGATTTTTTATATATCCTGAAAAAAAGTATTTTTTGTAAAATTTTATACAGTAGTTTTGAGATGAATGGGAGGGAAAAAAGAGGAGATTTTATTGCCCATTTTAAGCATCACTAAAGTAGGACACGAACCGACAAGCGGGCAGATTATGGAAAAATGAACAGATTGAGAAAAATAGAAAAACGGCTATATTCTACCGCCTAATAATGAGCATTTTATAAAGATGATCCCTTTAATGATCCCTTTTGATTTTATCGAATCGTCCGCAAGCCTTGAAACACAAGGATTTATTAAACTTTGTTCGAGTCCGACCACTCACCAATCAAACTTTTCTCAACATCTCACTAAATCCCAAAACCCTTTACAAAGCCTTTATTTTACTAGTTTTAAAACTTTTTTATTGTCTTTTGGCATCTCACATAATATCTATACAGCCCAGAATTTTAGGGGGATATTTAGGGGTGCAGATCAATTTACTGTGCCATCTATGATATTTCCATCTTTATATAAGCGAGTAATCGCTATTTTTTATACTCTTTATTATAGCCAATTTGCTAGTAAGTATACTTACTAGTGTTATCTCTTTACAGAGATAACACAAAACATCTTGCTAAAAAATTTTCTATAATAAGGAATGAAAAATGAACAAGTTTAAAATAACTGTTACTACAACATTACTAGGTTTATCATTAATGAGTGTATCTACTTACGCTAATGTATTGACTGCTGAACAAGTAAAAATAGAAGTAGCAAGGGCGGATCGCAATCTGCAGGCAGCGTATGAACTGCAAAAAGGTAATTATTCTAAAGCTATAGAATATGCTGAACCTGTAGCAAACGCACCTATTAACGAATTCAACCAAGAGATTATTTCAAGTTCTCAATTTGTCCTCGGCTATAGTTATTTAGCTAAGAAGAACAAAAAGAAAGCAATATTATGGTTTCAAAAATCTTGTAAAAATGGCAATTCTAATAGTTGCGAAATGTTAGAAGAAATTAAGAAATAGTAAAATGAATGATCTATTTATTAGTTCTGGAATTCTTATAGTTTTACTTTTAATTGCATTATTTGGATTAAAAGTAATGAATATAGAAAGAACAATTGGAAAAATTATCGTGCTTTTTTCATTAAGCGTTGGATATGCTTTTACCTTAGGCGATGTTCTTACATTTAATAATGAAAATATGCCTGTCTTAAATTGCATTCAGTTAGTATATTATTCTGCAATAAGTTTCTTTGTTTTCGGCTTTGCTGGATTATTTTTTAGCACAAAAGCGGGAATAAGTGAAAACGGTTTAAAATAAACATCATAGGCAAACATTGTTTGCCTTTATTTTTGCTTTACATTTTCATCAGAAAATGTAGGCATCTTCTGTAATATTTCATAGCGTGGTTTTAATAACTCCGCTACGATTTCAGGTAATTTTTCTTCTTGCTCCAATTTATTGGGTAATCCCAATGCTTGTGCCACCTCATCACTTTTCCACCGAGCTTCTTCAAAAAGCGTTTCTAATCCTTTATGTTCAAACAACACTTTTAGCATCATTTTTTCGGTGTAATTTGATACTGTTGGCGAATTTAACTTATACCTTTTTGTGCTGTTTCTACGTTTGACATATTATCGCTCCATAAAAAATACCTTTCGTCTTTTGACGAAAGGTATTTTAGGGGATTTAGCGACATTTTGTGTCACATCAGAATACTATTAAAAATCTTCAATCATAGAAATCAGTTTTTCAATTGCTTCTTTATGCGGTAACTCTTTTTTCCCCTGAGGGTGAACACTATGAATATAATAAACTCCGTTCACTTTATATAAAATAGATGATGTATTTTCCCATTTCTCTTCAGCAATTTTAGATTCTTTAGGTAAATCTAATATATTCCAATCTGATGTAAATAAAATAACAGCTTTAGGTTTCAAGATGTCAATTTCTGTTAATAGTATTTCTTTACAAATATCTCGTTGTTTATAAAAATCCTCATTGCAAGGGTTACCTCCATTCGTTGGTGCAACTTTACATAAATTAGACCACGCAATATTTTTATACCAATTTTCAGAAAAATATAAATAAGTAATTTTTCTTATTACACGCCAAAAAGCAGATTTAGATGTATTGTATTTATCTTTGCTACCAATTTGATCTTCAACCCATTTTATAGGTTCTTTATCTTCCACAAAATGAGCAAATAATTTATCTTGATCTTTTTCACTTTCCCAACCATTTGTTGCCTTACCAACAAAAAGAATGCCTTTTCTTTGCTTCCATTCGCTACCTACATGAACATAAAAAGCTGATAATTCACTATCAAAGGATTCATTTCCAAACTTTTGGTATAATTTTTCATACAATGGTTTAAGTTTATTTTTGAGAGTTTCCTTCATATTTTCCTCTTCACTGTTAGCTGTTTAAAATAATAATAAGAAATTAAGCGACAAATTCTGTCGTATTAAAGATACTCTCGACTAATTTCCTCAATCTCCTCCCCAAACTTCGCAATCCACCAATTTAGCATCTCACTTTCCACCACTGTTGCACGAACTAAATAAGTTTCGCCTTCGTCTGTGATTTCTTGATCTGTGGACAACGGCGTTTCGGTTAAATGGAAACCATAAGGCTTACCAATGCGAAAAGTCAGACGGATTTTCTTGCCGTTACCAAAGCCAAAATGTTGTTCAGCGAGATAATGTTTTAGGCTGAATTTTGGGCGTTCAAAAGTGAATGTGGTTGCAGTAGCATTGAGAAAACGATGCAGGGCAAGATGGAAAATATTGCCATCTTCATATTGCACCACTAAATAATGTGCTGCCCCTTGCTGCACAAGGGCGAGCGGTTTAACGTCTGCTTTGTGTTCTTTGCCAGTTTGATTGCGATAATGCACATTTAATAGGCGGTTGTTATAAAGTGCGGTGCTAATTTCTGTGAAAATCTTCGGTTCAATTTTAGCAGGCAAAAGGGGTTGGCTGGTTGGTGCAATGGCGACTTTATCAAGCCATTCTGCTCCCGATTTTTTGTGGCTGTCGTAAACCAGATTATATTCCGCTTGTTGGAAGAACCCCTCCATTGAGCTCATAATGCTAACGGGGAGAATACCATTGAGATACTGCTTGGCAAGCATTAAAACAAGAGATTGCTGCTCGTTTAAAATCGGCAAATCAATCCCTTTTGCATTTGGTTTCCAGCGGTATCCATAAGGCCTATCACGTTCATCACATTCAATGTCAAACTGCTCGCAGAGCTTTTTCATTTGGCGTTGAATGGTGCGAAGTTCACGTTTTATTCCGAGTTCGGAGAGTTTTTGATGAACTTGCTCGGCAGTGATTGCCCCTTTTTTAGGAATGAAACGTAAGATTTCGAGAGATAACTGAATAGTAGAATGAGGTTGTGGCATAATCTCGGTTTTTTTCGCATAAAATCAATAAACGTATTATAGCGAGATTATGCCATCGATGCCTTAGTCAGATTTTACGAAACAATGTTATTTTTTACCGCTTTGACAAATAAAAGTGGTGGGCGATGTTGTAAATCTTTAAACTCGTTATGCCATTCTGGTTTATCGGCAAGCATAGGTTCTTCTACTTGAGCGATGTCAAAGCCGGCTCGAATGAGTTGGTTAAAGATGGTTGCCATTGTACGATGATAAGTTTTAAAAGATTGTTGAAACCAGTTTCGGCTACGCTCTCCCTCATCACGATAATAATTTAGGCGATATGCAACCTGTTGTTTTTGTTCATTTTTCTCCCAGCGATAACCATCTTGATAGCAAGTTACAATAGGGTGCTCTTGTGAAAAAAGAAGTGTGCCGTAAGCGGCCATTTTTGCTGAGATTTTTGCAAGTAAATCCGAAAAATCATCGATATAGTGAAATGCAAAAGAACTCACAACGAGGTCAAACTGATTTTCAGTTATTTGATCGAGAGATTCCATCGGCGAACAATAGAGCTTAAAATTATGCCCCTCTTGCCAATTCTTAGACAGCGTTTCTTTCGCTTTTTGAAGCATCAACTCAGATAAATCTAATCCAACAACCTGACTTGCACCTTGCTCTAAATAATAAGCAAGGTGCTCACCCATTCCACAACCAAGATCGAGAACCTTTTTGCCTTTTAATTCAGGTAACATTCCAAACATCGTAGGTTTTTCAACAACTTCATTCATACTGATAGGGTTATGGCGTAACTGCTGATAGCGTTCAAAAAAGATGGGGGTATCGTAAATACTTTTTTTCAAATTTGCCTCCGTAAATATGCTCAATACATATTGAAAAATGAGCAACAAAAAACACCGCTTGCATTTGCTTACGGTGTTTCATTGATTGAGAATTACAGCTTATCTGCATGATGAATCAACACAAACTTCTCCCAAAGATCTTCTTGGGTTTCTTGATGATTGCTATCAGTAATAATGCAGTTGGTAATCGGACAGACTTTCTGGCAAGTAGGCTTTTCATAATGCCCAACGCATTCTGTACAAAGCAACGGATCGATAACATAAATCTCATCACCCACCGAAATTGCCTCATTCGGGCATTCAGGTAAACACATATCACAGTTGGTACATTTTACGGTAATCAACAACGCCATTGTCTGCCATCCTCTCGTTCAAAAAAGAGGCGAATATTAGCCTTTTTGTTGAGCTAAGTAAAGCACTGTTGCAGCAACGCGTGAATGTACATTTAATTTCCGAAGTAAATTACGGATATGCACTTTCACCGTTTCTTCAGAAATAAAAAGCTGAGCGGCAATTTGTTTGTTCGACATTCCTGTTGCAATCCATTGTAAAACATCTAATTCACGATCGGTAAGTTGTGAAAGTGGATCGCTTTCTGGTTGACGAAGCAAATGCTGACGCACGGTTTCGCTTAATGCCATTTCACCACGTGCAGCTTTTTGGATATTTTCAATCAGTTCTGCCGTATCACTATCTTTCAATAAATAGCCATCCACGCCCGCATCCATTAGTGCTAAAATATCAGATTGTTCGTCCGACACAGTAAGCACCACCACGCGAGCATCTACATCGTGAGCACGCAATGAACGCAAAGTATCCAAGCCTGAAATGCCTTTCATATTCAGATCCAAAATAATCAAATCTGGCTGCAGGTCTAACGCTTTAGCAATACCCTCTGAGCCATTGCTCGCTTCCCCAACTACTACAAAATCCGTTTCGAGCTCAAGAATTTGACGCATTCCTTTACGCATTAAAGGGTGATCATCAATTAAAAGAATTTTATAAGGTTCAGTCATTTCTTGCCTCATATTTATTACACACTAATTAAGATGACTATTTTCTCACTCTCATTACCCAAAACAAGTTACCCATTTTGGGTAGATTGCACTCTTTTTGATCTAGGCTAAAAAATCGCCATCTTCTTACCAATAAAAATTGCAAAACTTTGTAAGTTTTTAACCGCTTGTTCCGCTATAATAGCCCAAATTTTGATTAAAAGAATGATTTATGACTACTCAAACAACCTATTTTGCCACTGCAGCACGTGGCTTTGAAGAGATGCTCAAAACTGAGCTAGAACAAATTTGTGGCGCAAGCTGTAAAGTTGCTCAAGGCGGCGTGCATTTTACTACCACGCAAAAAGGCGTGTATCAAGCCTTACTTCATAGCCGTTTAGCTTCTCGCATTTTACTGCCGTTAGTTACCACAAAAATCTTTAGCGATTTAGATTTATATGCTTCCGTAGTAGGCTACAACTGGGCGGAACTTTTCGATCCTCGTGATACATTTTTCATTGATTTCAACGGCACAAACCATGAAATTCGCAACACTCAATTCGGTGCGATGCGTGTGAAAGATGGCATCGTAGACTACTTCGAACGTAAAGGCTTTGAACGCCCTGCTGTGGATAAAATTGCCCCAGATGTACGTATTCATGTCTATCTAAACCGTGATGATTTAGTCATTTCGCTTGATTTAAGTGGCGAAGCCTTGCATATGCGTGGTTATCGTTCAGACACAGGCAAAGCGCCATTGCGTGAAACTTTAGCTGCAGCAATTGTATTACGCTCTGGATGGCAACAAGGTACGCCATTGGTTGATCCGATGTGTGGTTCAGGCACGTTACTGATTGAGGCTGCTCAAATGCAGGCAAATATTGCTCCTCAGATTCAGCGTAAGCATTGGGGCTTCCACGCGTGGAAAGGGCACGATATGGCACTTTGGGATGAAGTTTGGAATGAAGCAAAATCAGCCGAAAAAGCACTGACAAGCGGTCAATTTTTTGGTTTTGATCTCGATCATCGCGTGCTGCAAAAAGCTAAACAAAATGCGATCAATGCAGGCATTGGCGAGGCAATTCTCTGGCAACAAGGCGATATTGCTTCCCTTAAAAATCCTTGCCCAGAGCAAACCGGTACGGTGATTTGTAACCCACCTTATGGTGAGCGTTTAGGCACAACACCTGCACTAATCGCCCTTTATTCGGTGTTTGGTCAGCGTTTAAAACAGCAATTTACAGGCTGGAACGCTTCGATTTTCAGCGGCGAACCTGAATTACTCAACTGCTTGCGTTTGCGTTCAGCTCGTCAATTTAAAGCGAAAAATGGACCGCTTGATTGCGTGCAAAAAAACTACTCCATCACGCAACGTATTGAAAACACAGAACAAAATGAATTGGAATTTAAACCAGAGCAGCAAGTGGCGACAGATTTCGCAAATCGCCTTGCCAAAAACATCAAGAAAATTGAAAAATGGGCGAAGCAACAAGGCTTAGATGCTTATCGATTATATGATGCCGACTTGCCAGAATATAATTTAGCAGTGGACAGATATGGCGATTACATTGTGGTGCAAGAATATGCAGCACCAAAAAATATTGATGAACAAAAAGCTCGACAACGCTTGTTGGATGCGGTTTCCGCAACACTTTATGTGACAGGAGTAGAAACCAACAAATTAGTGCTTAAAGTACGTCAAAAACAAAAAGGCACGAACCAATACGAAAAATTGGCAAATAAAGGCGACTATTTCTACGTAAATGAATATGGGGCAAAATTGTGGGTGAATCTTACCGATTACCTTGATACAGGTTTGTTTTTAGATCACCGCTTAACGCGTAAAATGGTGAGTGAAATGGCAAAGGGCAAAACCTTCCTCAATCTATTTGCTTACACAGGCTCAGCAACGGTGCATGCGGCATTACAAGGGGCAAAAGCGACCACAACGGTGGATATGTCAAACACTTATCTTAACTGGGCAGAGCAGAATTTAGAACTTAACGAAATTCCATTAAGAAATCATCGCTTATTCCAAGCCGATTGCTTGCAATGGTTGTCGGAATGTCGTGAACGTTTTGAAGTTATTTTTGTTGATCCGCCAACATTCTCTAACTCAAAACGAATGAATGAAAGTTGGGATGTGCAACGCGACCATATCAAACTAATGAGCCAACTCAAACGCATTCTTACCCAAGACGGCACGATTATTTTCTCAAACAATAAACGTGGCTTTAAAATGGATATGGAAGGCTTAGCAGAGTTAGGCTTAAAAGCGGAAAATATCTCGAAAAAAACGCTTCCGCTAGATTTTGAACGCAACCCACATATTCATAATTGTTGGGTGGTAACGCATATTTAATGCAAAGATGATGAAGCCTAAAAGAGGCTTAAATCAATAAGATTTAAGCCTCTTTTATATGATGAGTGAGATTTGAGTTAGTTAACTATCCCACACTGCAAACAATACAAATAACGATATTGTGGATCGTTAAATTTTGCAAAAGTTTGAGTAAAATCGTCCGCTTGTTTGGCGATCGGAAGGTTTAACCATTTGGCAAAGCTGACTTGCATTTTGCTGTTGAAACTGCGTGAAAGTTCGGCAAAAAGAGATTCATCACGGTCACTAAACCATTGTGGTATCAATTTTTCGTAAGCTGGTGTGTCTTCTGAGTGTTGTTGCTTCAGTAACTTGCTCATTGCATATAATGCATCATCAAAATCACCAAGTTGGTCTACTAATCCTTTCTCTTTGGCAACCGCACCTAACCAAACTTGCCCTTGAGCGATTTTATCTACATCGGCTTTGGCAATGTTGCGCCCACGGCTGACCAAATCTAAAAACTCTCGATAGCCTTGTTCTACGCTCATTTGAATTAGCGTTTTCTGATCATCAGATAGCGGTTTCAAACTGCTGATTTCCGCCAATGGCGAGGTAGCGATACCATCTTCTCGCACGCCTAAATTTTTCGCGGTTTTTTCTAAATTGAACATTACACCGAAGATGCCAATTGAGCCTGTAAGCGTGTTTTTGTCAGCTAAGATTTTATCGCTTGTCGCGGCAATCCAATAACCACCTGAAGCTGCCATTCCACCCATTGATGTAACGACAGGAATGCCTGATTTTTGGATTGCCTCTACTTCTTGGCGAATCAGTTCCGAAGCTAAGGCACTGCCACCAGGGCTGTTGATACGGAGTACTAATCCTCGCACGCTTTTATCTTGCTTCACTTTTTGCAGTTGAGCAATGATGGTGTCTGCTCCCGCTGTGTTTTCTAGGCTTTCACCCATTGTGATTTCGCCCTCAATATTGACTACAGCGATTTTGTTTTCACCTTTGTGATTAAAACGATCAATAAGACCGCTTGCGTAATCTTGGTAATCAATGGATTTGAATCCTTTTTTTTCGTCTGCTCCGAATTTATCCGCGAGTGCTTGACGAATTTCCGCTTGACTGTTGATATAGGTCACGAATTGTTGCTTTAACGCAAAATCAGCTTCATTGCCTTGGGTTTGTTTTCGCATCTCAATCAGTTTATCTAATGGCGGGACGATATTTTCGGCAGAAATTTTTCGATTTTCTGCCAATTTCTCTTTTACATTTTGCCACATTGGATACAACCAAGCGGTCGCATTTTGCTTGGCTTCTACAGACATTTCATCGCGAATAAGTGGTTCAACTGCAGATTTATAAGTGCCCACACGGAAAATATATGGCGTTGCTTCAATTTTATCGAATAACGATTTGAAATAGAGTGTGCTATATTTCAAGCCTTCCAACTCCACCGTTCCAGCGTTGTTAAGGTAAATTTGATCGGCAAAGCTCGCCAAATAATATTGTTTTTGGCTGAAACTGTGACCAATTGCAATCACGGGTTTGCCTGATGCTTGAAAATCTTCGAGCAGCTTGCCAAGATAATCAAGTGAAGGATAATCCCCACCTTCGAATTTAGCTAAATCTAATACCAGTCCTGTAATTTTTTCATCAACTTTCGCTTGACGAATGGCATTCGCAACGTCAAAAGTCGAGTATTTTTGCGGTTGCTCGTTGCCCATTTCGGCTTCTAACAAGCGGTAGAAATCGGGGTATTCTTCGCGATTATCTGCCAAATAACCATTTAAATTGAGCACTAATGCACCATGGTCAAAGGTTGCCATGGCTTCAGTTTCAGCCTTACCGTTAAATGAACTGAGCAATGACACAAAAGCAAAGCTGATCATTACGAACAGTAGGAAGAAGAGTGTTACCACGCCTTCACGAATACAACGGAACACACGGTAGAGTGCTTTGAGTAGCTTTAACATAGGGATCTCAGAGTAAAAAAATGAGTGACTAAATTAGCACAAAATCAAAGATTATTTAATAAAATCGGGGTAAAATAAGCCAAATTATTCATACAAGGAGTTTTTTATGGCAATTTTAGTGACTGGTGGTGCAGGTTATATCGGCTCGCATACTATTGTTGAATTATTGAATACAAACCGAGAAGTGGTGGTGTTAGATAATTTAAGCAATTCATCTGAAATTTCACTTGAGCGTGTTGAAAAAATCACGGGCAAAAAAGTGCCTTTTTACAAAGGTGATGTGTTAGACCGTGGTATTTTACGCAAAATTTTTGCAGAAAATAAAATCGAATCGGTAATCCATTTTGCGGGCTTAAAAGCAGTGGGCGAAAGCGTGCGTGAGCCATTGCGTTATTATCAAAATAATGTAACTGGTTCTATTGTATTAGTTGAAGAGATGCTTAAAGCAGGCGTGAATACGATTGTATTCAGCTCATCTGCAACGGTGTATGGCGATCCGCAAATTATCCCAATTGTAGAATCTTGCCCAGTAGGCGGTACAACTAACCCATACGGTACGTCAAAATATATGGTAGAACGTATTTTAGAAGATACGGTGAAAGCTTTCCCACAATTAAGTGCTGTTATTTTGCGCTACTTCAACCCAGTCGGTGCTCATTCAAGTGGCTTAATTGGTGAAGATCCAAACGGTATTCCAAACAACTTGTTGCCATACATCAGCCAAGTGGCAGTCGGCAAATTGAAAGAGCTTTCTGTATTCGGTAGCGATTACGATACCCACGATGGCACAGGCGTGCGTGACTATATTCACGTGGTAGATTTAGCATTAGGTCACTTAAAAGCACTAGAAAAACACCAAGATGATGCAGGCTGTCACATTTATAACCTTGGCACGGGCGTAGGTTACTCTGTGTTAGATATGGTGAAAGCGTTCGAAAAAGCGAACAATATTGAAGTGCCATACAAATTAGTCGATCGCCGCCCAGGGGATATTGCGACTTGCTATTCAAATCCGCAAAAAGCATGGGAAGAGCTAGGCTGGAAAACACAACACGGCTTAGATGAAATGATGCGTGATACGTGGAATTGGCAAAAAAATAACCCGAATGGATATAAAGGTTAATATAGTAGGGTTAATATATCGTAGGGGCGTGTTGAACACGCCCAATTTAATTTTACAAAATAGAAGAAAAAATGACCGCTTCCCCATCTTATCAACCATCTATCTGGCAACGAATTTTCACAAAGAATATGTTGCTTTGCCTCTACACAGGTTTTTGTTCGGGCTTGCCACTTTTCGTGCTGATTCAGCTTTTGCCCGCGTGGTTTACCTCGATGAGTTTAGACATCAAAACCATTGCGGCTTTTACGCTCACATCTCTGCCTTACACTTGGAAATTTCTTTGGGCTGCCTTATTAGATCGCTATTTTCCTTCTTTTTTAGGGCGTCGTCGTAGTTGGATTTTTCTCTCACAAATCGGGTTATTTCTGATTTTAATCAGCTACGGCTTTTTTGATCCTGTGCAAGATATTGGTGCCATCACACTTCTCTCGATTGTGTTGGCATTTCTCTCAGCAACACAAGATATAGTGATTGATGCGTTTCGCCGCGAGCTTTTAAGCGACAATGAGCTCGGTTTGGGTAATTCCATTCACGTGAATGCTTATCGCATTGCGGGGCTCATTCCTGGTGGATTATCGCTATTTTTAGCAGATCATTACCCTTGGCAAATAGTGTTTATCATCACCGCAAGTTTTATGTTGCCTTGTTTGTTGATTACCCTGATTGCCAAAGAACCGCAACATTCGCCCATAGATAAAAGCAAACCCTTTTACACCGCTTTTGTGGATCCTTTTGTGGAGTTTTTCACGCGTAAAGGCGTGATGGGCGCCTTGGGGTTAATCCTCTTTATTTTTCTTTATAAACTGGGCGACTCGCTTGCCACTTCGCTGCAAACCAAATTTATTTTGGATATGGGGTTTACCAAATCACATATCGCAGCGGTGGTTAAAACGACCTCACTTTGGTGCAGTATCGGAGGCGGTATTGCGGGCGGCATAGCTATGCTTAAACTTGGCGTAAACCGTTCTTTATGGCTGTTCGGTAGCGTGCAATTGGTTACCATCTTAGGTTTTGCTTATCTTGCAAGTTTTGGGCATTTTGAGACCGCTTCTATTGGCACAAATGAGCTTTTAAAATTGGGATTCGTGATGGCGGGGGAATACTTAGGTGTAGGCTTAGGCACTGCCGCTTTCGTTGCTTTTATGGCTCGTGAAACTAATCCTCTTTATACTGCAATGCAATTGGCTATTTTCACAAGCCTTGCCGCCCTACCAAGTAAATTCTTAGGGGCTTATACTGGACATCTGGTGGAAGCTTTTGGCTACTATCACTTTTTCTGGATCTGTTTCTTTGTCGCAATTCCAGGAATGTTGATGTTATTTAAGGTTGCTCCATGGAAGGTAGAAAGTAATGAGAAAACAAGCGGTTAAATTTTAAGAAAAATTTGCAATAGAAAAGCCAGTTATTTCCGTGTAAAATACTGGCTTTATTTCCATTTATAGCAGAAAAATAGAGAAGAGAACGATGGCAGAGAAACGTTATGACGCAGATGAAATTACGGTGTTAAAAGATCTTGAACCCGTACAGATGCGACCAGGGATGTACACCGACACCTCTCGCCCAAACCACTTAGGGCAAGAGGTTATCGATAACAGCGTGGATGAAGTGCTGGCGGGCTATGCTTCTCAAATTGATGTTATTTTGCACAAAGATAATTCGCTTGAAGTGATTGATAACGGGCGTGGTATGCCAGTGGATATTCACTCAACCGAAAAAATTTCAGGTGTAGAGTTAATTTTAACCAAGCTACACGCAGGTGGTAAGTTTTCGAATAAGAATTACACTTTCTCTGGTGGTCTACACGGAGTGGGGATTTCAGTAGTAAATGCCCTTTCACAACGTGTGGAAATCAGCATCAAACGTAACGGCGAAGTTTATACTATTGCGTTTGAAAACGGTGTAAAAGTAGAAGATTTAAAAGTGGTGGGCAGTTGCCCAAAACGACAAACGGGAACGAGCGTTCGTTTTTATCCAAATCCAAAATATTTCGATTCGCCGAATTTTTCGGTCAGCCGTTTACGCCATTTGCTTAAAGCGAAAGCGGTGCTTTGCCCTAAATTGACCATCAATTTTAAAGATCACATCAATAAAACCGAAGAGACTTGGTATTACGAAGATGGGCTTTCAGACTATTTAAATGAAGCTTTAGATGGTTATGAATGTCTGCCAAATCCGCCGTTTATTGGCGATGTGGTAGATGAAGCAGAAGCGGTAAGTTGGGCATTAACTTGGCTACCAGAAGGCGAATTATTAGCAGAAAGTTACGTAAATTTAATCCCGACTTCTCAAGGTGGTACGCACGTCAATGGTCTGCGTAACGGTTTGTTAAAAGCGATGACAGAATTTTGCGAAATCCATAATTTATTGCCGAAAAGCGTGAAATTAACCGCAGACGATGTTTGGAACCGTTGTGCTTACGTACTTTCGCTCAAAATTCAAGAGCCACAATTTGCAGGGCAGACGAAAGAGCGTCTATCTTCTCGCCAAGCCTCAAGTTATGTAGAAAGCACACTTAAAGATGCGTTTAGTTTATGGCTAAATCAAAATGTGCAAGTGGGGAAACAGATTGCTGAAATGGCAATTAGCTCAGCTCAGGCACGTTTGCGTGCAGCAAAAAAAGTGGTGCGTAAAAAATTAGTGAATGGGCCTGCATTACCTGGTAAATTGGCGGATTGTATCTCTCAAGATTTAAGCCAAACTGAACTTTTCCTTGTGGAAGGGGACTCTGCGGGCGGTTCTGCAAAATCGGCTCGCGATAAAGATTATCAAGCGATTTTGCCATTACGTGGGAAAATTTTGAATACGTGGGAGGTCTCATCCGATCAAGTATTGGCTTCGCAAGAAGTGCACAATATTGCAATTGCCATCGGGATGGATCCAGATAGTGATAATTTAGAAGAGCTACGTTACGGCAAAATTTGTATTCTTGCTGATGCGGACTCAGACGGTTTACATATTGCAACTTTACTTTGTGCTTTATTTTTACGCCATTTTCCAAGTTTAGTGGAAAATGGACACGTTTATGTCGCAATGCCGCCGCTTTACCGCATTGATATTGGTAAAGATGAGGTTCATTATGCCTTAGATGAAGCCGAAAAAGAGGCGATTTTAGCCCGCCTTGCTAAGAAAAAAGGCAAACCAAATGTACAACGTTTTAAAGGATTAGGTGAAATGAATCCAAGCCAACTGCGTGAAACCACGATGGATCCAAGCACTCGTCGTTTAATTCAACTTACGCTTTCAGAAGAAGGCGAAACAGAAGCAGAAACTCTACAAAGCACGATTGAAGCGATGGATATGTTGCTTGCCAAAAAAAGAGCAGAAGATCGCAAACAATGGCTGCAAAATCGTGGGGATGAAGCAGAATTAGAGGTATAATTTTCTTTATATATCGTTAAATTACAAGCGGTCAAAAAAGTTCACTCTCTTACCGATTAAATCCTAGTCAATTTTAGGAAAAATCGGTATAATCCAGAGCCTTAAATTGTGATGTAGATCACATTTCTGAATATCCTTTCCCTCTCGAGTTCACATCAGAGAGGGATTTTCATTCATCAATAAAAAGTAATTTCAATGCAACAATTAGATACAAACAAACTACGTAATATTGCGATTATCGCACACGTAGACCACGGTAAAACCACCCTCGTTGATAAACTTCTTAAACTTTCAGGCACACTAGATACTTCGCGTGGCGACACAGAAGAGCGTGTAATGGATTCAAACGATCTTGAAAAAGAGCGTGGCATTACCATTCTTGCGAAAAACACTGCAATTAACTGGAACGACTATCGTATTAATATAGTAGATACCCCAGGGCACGCGGACTTCGGTGGTGAAGTTGAGCGCGTACTTTCAATGGTGGATTCAGTATTATTAGTCGTAGATGCGTTCGATGGCCCGATGCCACAAACGCGTTTCGTAACCCAAAAAGCCTTTGCGCACGGCTTAAAACCAATCGTAGTTATCAATAAAGTAGACCGCCCAGGTGCTCGCCCTGACTGGGTAGTGGATCAAGTATTCGATTTATTTGTAAACCTTGGTGCAACTGACGAGCAATTAGACTTCCCAATCATTTATGCTTCAGCATTAAACGGTGTTGCGGGGTTAGATCACGAAGATTTAGCACCAAATATGGATCCACTATTTGAAGCGATTGTAGAACACGTTTCTCCGCCAGATGTTCATTTAGAAGAACCTTTCCAAATGCAAATTTCGCAATTGGATTACAGCAAATATTTAGGTGTAATCGGTATCGGTCGTATCAAACGTGGCACGGTAAAACCGAACCAACCTGTAACCATCATTGATGCAGATGGTAACACTCGCAACGGTCGTGTCGGTCAAGTATTAGGTCATTTAGGTTTACAACGTTATGAAGCAGAAGAAGCTTATGCGGGCGACATTATTGCTATCACAGGTTTAGGCGAACTCAATATCTCTGATACATTATGTGATATTAACAATGTTGAAGCATTACCCGCATTAACTGTAGATGAGCCAACAGTAACGATGTTCTTCTGCGTAAATACCTCGCCATTCTGTGGTCAAGAAGGTAAATATGTGACTTCGCGCCAAATCTTAGAACGCTTGAAAAAAGAGTTAGTGCACAATGTGGCATTACGTGTAGAAGAAACGGATGACTCAGACGTATTTAGCGTATCAGGTCGTGGTGAATTACACTTATCTGTATTGATCGAAAATATGCGTCGTGAAGGCTACGAATTAGCAGTATCTCGTCCAAAAGTAATCTTCAAAGAGATTGATGGTCGCAAACAAGAGCCATACGAGCAAGTGACTATCGATATCGAAGAACAACACCAAGGCGCAGTAATGGAAGCATTAGGTATCCGTAAAGGTGAAGTGCGTGATATGGTGCCAGATGGTAAAGGTCGTACCCGTTTAGAATACATCATCCCAAGCCGTGGTTTAATTGGTTTCCGTAACGACTTTATGACAATGACATCAGGTACTGGCTTACTTTACTCAAGTTTCAGTCACTATGACGATGTGAAACCAGGAGAAATTGGTCAGCGTATCAACGGTGTATTAATTTCAAACGGCACAGGTAAAGCATTGGCATACTCACTTTACGCCTTACAAGATCGCGGCAAATTGATGGTAGAACACGGTGCAGAAATTTACGAAGGTCAAGTTATCGGTATTCACAGTCGTTCAAACGACTTAACTGTAAACCCATTGGAAGGTAAAAAACTAACTAATATGCGTGCTTCAGGTAAAGATGATGCTTTAACGCTCACGACTCCTGTGAAAATGACACTTGAGCAAGCATTAGAATTTATCGATGATGACGAGTTAGTGGAAGTAACGCCAACTTCTGTACGTATTCGTAAAAAACTTCTGACTGAAGTTGAACGTAAACGTGCAAGCCGTACAACCACGAGCACAAGTACGCGTTAATTTGCAAAGTTTAGGTCAAATTTGACCGCTTAAATAATTTAGCTCCTGTATACTTTTAGGTTGCAGGGGCTTTTATTTGTTATATATGTCTATTGCCTGCTTGGATATATCCACAAAAAACACCGCTATGCTTTTCGCAGATAGCGGTGTTCTTTTTGATATATTTTAGCGATTAGAATTCAAACTTCATACCTACTAAAGCTTGTTTGTCTTTATCGCTATGTTTTCCTGATTGGCGGCAAGGCTGTCCCAAAGTTTGAAGTTTTCTTTTATGTTTAAATCTATTCCAATGTTTGTTTCAGCCGCCTTTATACTCAAAAATCACGCGTGGGGTGAGTTTGGTTATTAGCTCATAGCTAATTACTCCTATGTGTTTGGCAACTTCTTCAATGAGTAAGTCTTTACCCCAGAAGATTGCTTCATCGCCCACTTTATCTTGGCTATTTGCACCAAGATCGACAGTGAGCATATCCATTGAAACACGTCCGACAATCGGTACTTTGCGACCGTTAATCAGTACAGGCGTACCTTCAGGAGAGTTGCGAGGGTAGCCATCGCCATAGCCCATTGCAATTACGCCAAGTTTGGTCTCTTTCTTGCTAACCCAAGTACCCCCATATCCAACGGGTTCGCCCGCTTTGTGGGTGCGGACGGCAATAAGCGAAGAGGAGAGTGTCATCACAGGTTGGAAGCCAAGATGAGTGATGGGTTCGTAATGGGGGGAAATGCCGTGCATAATAATGCCTGGGCGTACCCATTCGTAATGTGCTTGCTTCCAATAGAGAATACCGCTAGAAGCAGAAATACTGCGAGCATGTTTGGGGTAAGCTTGAGTGGCTTGTTCAAAGGTAGAGATTTGTTTTTCGGTGTAGCCACAATCTAATTCATCAGCACGGCTGAAATGGCTGACAAAGCTGATGCTTTCAACCAACGGGCATTTTTTAAGGCGTTGATAAAATTCATCTACTTGTTCAGGATGCACACCTAGGCGGTGCATTCCTGTATCGATTTTTAACCAAATATTGATCGGAAAATAGATCTTAGTTTTGCGTTTCCAAAAGCCTTTTTGTTGCTCCTCTTCCCATTCTTTTGCAACTTGCTCTAGCAATTCGAGCTGTTCATAGCAGTGAATTACGCTGTCAAAGCGGCGCGAAAGCGTTTTGAGCAACTCTTCACGATCAAAAAAACCTTCCACTAACAGAATTTTACCTGTATAGCCTGTTTCTTGAATTTCAAGCGCTTCACGCAAACGTGCAACACCGAAGCCATCCACTTGGTCGGCTAGAATGTGAGCTGCAGGAAGAAGACCTTGCCCATAGGCATTGGCTTTGATCATAGCAAGTAATTTTTGATTAGGAGCGAAAGATTTGATGAGTTGAATGTTGTGGCGAAGTGCCGCACTATTGATGGTTGCAATGGCTGGTTTCATTTTGTTTTTATCACTTCAAAAATAAAAGCATTATACGCCTGAACTTCATTTCTGGACAAGGGATTGCGAAAATTAGATAATTCAAGTAGTCATTTTCAATCTCTATCTTTAACGGATTACCGCAATGCTAGCCCTTCTTCATACGCTTAAAGAGCAAAAAATCATTTCAGAAGTCAATTATCAATTTGCTAAATTGATTGATCGTAAACAGCAAGGTTACAACTACTCGTCATTACAACAGAATTTGGCGGTGTTTTTAGCAGCACTCGTTTCGTTTAATGTGATGCAAGGGCATAGTGCGGTGCGACTAAGTTCGAATGCGGTAAAAAATCTGTTTGGCTTGCGAGAGTATCGTCCAGAGCAAGCGGTTTGGTTAGCAGAAATTTTGCAAAAAATTGAACAAAGTTCACCGCTTGAATGGCAAGAAATTTTGGCTGATCACATTGCGTTTAGTCGTGATGCAACTCAAGTTGCTCCAATGCTGTTTCAAGGCGAGTTAATCTATTTTTATCGCTATTGGCAAGCGGAACATCAGATTGCTCGTTACCTGCAACAAGCGGTTGAAACAGAGACAGAAAATGCAAATGTGGAAGAAGATCGTGAGATTTTGGCACGTTTGTTTGGTTCTGCTCAAACAGATGAAATTGATTGGCAAAAAGTGGCGGTTGCTACGGCACTGTGTAAACGTTTTTGCGTGATTTCTGGAGGACCAGGTACAGGGAAAACCAGAACGGTAGCTCGCTTGTTGGCGGCATTGCAATTAAAACAAGAAGCAGAAAATAAGGGCTTACTGAATATTGCGTTGGTTGCTCCAACAGGGAAAGCAGCTGCTCGCTTAAAAGAGTCAATTATTGCGAACTTGGATGAGCTAGATTTACCGTTGGCAATGAAAGAAAAACTGGAAATTAATGCTTTGACAATTCACCGGTTGTTGGGAATGCGTCCTCAATGCGATCAGCCGATTTATCATCAGAAAAATCCACTGCATTTGGATCTCTTGGTGGTGGATGAGGCTTCAATGATCGATCTATTTTTAATGGAAAAATTGATGAGTGCACTTAAGCCAAGTACACGTTTGATTATGTTAGGCGATAAAGATCAGCTTGCTTCGGTTGAGGCTGGGGCGATTATGGCTCAACTTGGCTATTTTATTACACAAGGTTATAGCCAAGTTCATACCGATTATGTGGCTTCGGTAACGGGTTATCAATTAACGGCTCAATCTGACGGCTTATCGATTCGTGATTCGCTTTGTCATTTACGTAAAAGTTTCCGTTTTGATGAAAATTCGGGCATTGGCTTATTGGCAAAAGAAGTAAATGCACAACAAGCGGTAAAATCTTGGCAAACTATTGCAAATAGTCGGCGTGAGGAGTTGGAATATGTGGCGTATCCAGCTGTTACTGAATTTGCTGAGAAAAGTCAGTGGGTACAACATTGTGCGGATTTGGTGGTGCAAAAAGCGGTGGGGTTATATCGCGATTATTTGCAAAAAGCAAAGGCAAGAGAACGCCAGCCTGAATCTGTTTCTATTGAAGAGATATTTAAGGCGTTTCAAAAAGTTCGATTTTTGGCGGCGTTGCGTGTGAGTGAGTTGGGGGCAAATCGATTAAATCAGAGGGTTGCAGAGGCGTTGCAAAATTCGAAGCTAGTGAAATTTGGGCATTCGCGAGAGAGTTATGTTGGAAAGCCTATTCTGATTACCGAAAATGCACCGCAGCATCATATATATAGTGGCGATATTGGTATTATTCTGCCTGATGAAGCTGGTGCATTGCGGGTTTATTTTGATACGAAAGTAAATGGCGATTATTTGAGTTTGTCGATTAGCCGTGTGCCAGCGTATGAACCCGCTTATGTGATGACGGTGCATAAATCACAAGGTTCAGAATTTGAACATACTTTATTTGTGATGCCATTGGCGAGTTCACCAGTATTAACGAAAGAATTGGTGTATACTGCAATTACGCGTGCGAAAGAAAAATTTACGCTATTTGGCGATGAAAAAACGTGGATGCCAAGCATAAAAGCGAAAGTACAACGCCAAAGCGGATTGCAAGAGCAGTTAATCGACATTTTTAGCTAGTGTTTTGTTCGAGTTGTATCAAATTTGTTCGTTTAATAAGAATTTCAAGATTTTTTGCAAAAAAACGCTTGCACGAGTTTTATTTTTCTCTATAATGCACTCCACACAACGACGCACTGTTGTGAATGATTTAAATTGATATGCAGTGCGTCGTTTCTTTTTGTTCTTTAACAACTTATCAGACAATCTGTGTGGGCACTTGTTGATTGACTTAGTTAAAATATTT
>QWCF01000026.1_pt1 | contig 82346 bp, 65 predicted proteins | sample 1972521 | NCBI WGS metagenome assembly QWCF01 (sample SAMN09866715, study PRJNA288562) | Human oral metagenome isolate term4_saliva, whole genome shotgun sequencing...
AAAAATCAGACATATAAAGCTTTTTCGGCGCACCCTTCTTGCGTCTTGGATTTGAACGGCGAGCTACTGGATAGTGCGTCTGTCATGTCCCAGCTTGCCTCTGAGGTTCGCGGCATCTCTGCGTATGCTACTTACGTTGTTCGTAATGATGTGACACTTGGTGAGCGGTTAGCGCTGACTGGAGCCGTTCAGCCTACTACGGCTGGTCGTCGTGCTGGTGTGACCATGCCTGAGTTTCTGGTGACAGGCAAATCGGGCAGGTCGCGTAAAGAGGCGTTGATTCAGCACCGCGTAGTCACCGAGTACCGTTCCTGGCAGGAGCGCATCGCCGCCGCAAACGGCGAAAGCGGCAAGTATGTTTCGCAGGGGTGGAAGCGCACTGTGGATGCATCTGCCCCGTCGTATGGCGAGGCTGGTTTCATCAACTTGGGTGCTGTAAACAAGCAGTACGCAGTCATTGAGAACACCCCGCTTATCGATGGCGAGATTGTGCTCAAGATGGTTATCCAAGGTAGCTGGTATCGCCTGATTTTCCCCTTTAGCAACACCCGCTTCACCACAGGCAAGGTTACCTTGCCTGTGGTGAAAGTAAAGAACAGCCAACCTGTTTTTATCTTCACCGTTGTGACCGATAATCCTGTCGCTCAGTTTTCGGGTGACTACACTATCGGTGTGGACGTGGGTATCAACGATTATGCTACTGTTGTGGTGCGCAATAGTACTACAGGGGGTCTCGTCCACAAAACGACTCTTTCTCAACGTGTGCACTCCCTCTGGAATAGTGTTCGCGCGTCTGAGCGTCAGGTTCGCGCACTCAACAAGAAAGCTGAGAAGCTTCTCTACCAGCGCCAGGCACACATGTCTGCTATTGATGAGGCTCAGCTTCACCGTGAAGCCGCCTCTAGGAAGAAAAAGGAGCTGGCTATCCTGGCGGCGCAGGAAATCGCCTATTTGTCGCACTTCTACGACAACGCGGTTATAGCCATAGAAGACCTTAGCTGGATTCGCAATACCATGAGCAATGGCAGGTGGAATCGCGGCGCGTTCGTGCAGTGGCTCACTCACTACATCACCCAGAATGGCGGCTGGGTCGTGGCTGTGAACGCGGCGAATACCTCGCAGGTGTGCCATATCTGCAACGAGCAGGTTGCACACCCTGAGCACAAGGTTTCCATTTGCCCTAAACACGGCAACATGGATAGGGACGTGAATGCCGCCGCTAATATTGCCGCCCGCGCTGTGCCGAAGGTTGAGAAAGCCCGTAAGACTCGCGCGAAGAACCGGAAACTCCAGCCGTCGGTACCGCTCAAAACCCCTATCGCTAGGGACTCTTTAAAGTACCCTGGGCGCGACAGGACTAAAAATGTTCCTACCCCGAAGAGGAAGAACCGAGTTGCGGGGGAGGTGAATCTTCCCCTTAGCCCCGCTAGGGTCGTTATGACCAGCGTACTAGCGGACTGGGATGCGTTCGGCATCTTGGAGACCGATATGGCGGCTATCAATCAGGACTATGTAACCCACAAATGTAGGTTATGTAACCTTAATTGATACGGTAACGCGCATGTGATACACTTGATTACGACAACCCCCTTATGAAAGGAAAACACCTTGGCAACTGCTAAGATTTACGAGCTTACCGTGACCCATGAGCGTAACGACCTGAACCCGAAGGAGTCCGTCACTGCTACCTATGAGGGTACCCTGGAGAAGATTGCTAAGCTTATCCATGAGAACATTCAGCACACCTCCCGTCGATTCGTCCCTGAGCTGACCGCCCCCGTTTCGGAACTGCCCGATGAGGTTGCTCTGGGCTTCTTCCATGACGCTGACGCACTGGTTGTCGATAAGCATAGTGGTCAGGTTAGGCGCGCAGGCGAAACCCACATGTGGTTCACCGACATTGCAGACATTATCTCTGACCTGCTGACTGGTAACACTAAGGTCGTTATGGAGAAGGTGCCTAGCGGCTTCTACCAGCCGCACGAAGTGTACAGCGCAGAGAACACCAAGGACGCTTACCGCATCCCGCTCCCGCTACAGCACCTTCACGGTGAGCTGGCGGAGGCGGTGACGTTCAAGCTTCGCACTGAGCCTATGCCGGTAACCCCTGGCAATGTGATTAGCTACGCGCGCGCCATCTATGACGCATATCTCTATGATGCAGATGGTGTTGGTTACACCTCCGTGTCTATCCGTAAGGTGGACGCTGAGGAGGTGTGTAAGCCTGAGTGTGCGAAGGTGTGTGCTGTGGAGCGCGAGTGTGAGCGCGACGCTGAGAAGGCAGAGCATGAGTTTGGTGCAGAGCAGGTATTCAAGAACCTGTTTACCGCAAGCACTGCGGCGGCTTCCTGCAATGACGAACCTGACTGTGATGACTGTGACGGTTGTCCCGTAATGGCTTGTGGCGCTGATTGCGGCGACTGCGAGGCAGAGTGCAACGAGTGTGCAGAAGGCTTCGACCTGGACGAGGTGCTAAGCTTCCTGTTCAGCAAGGCGCTCAACCATGATTCGGATGAGCCTCTGGTTTGCATGGCAGAGTGTGACGGCGACACTTCCAAGTGGAATGTCGCAGATGGCGGCATTGAAGATATTCTGAAGTTCTTCTCCAAGTAGGAGCTAATCGCCTAAGTGAGTAGGGGGAGTTGTGAGTGTGGCTACATTCGCAACTCCCCCTACTTCTACCCCCTAAAATATGTGATACACTATATGTAGTTAATCATTTTTAGGAGACCAATCATGAGCAAGAACGCTACCATTGAAGAACTGCGCGCAGGCGACGTTGTACTGTCCACCCGTGAACGCCACTGGATAGATTCAAACATGTGTCTCAACGACATCTCTGTCGTGAGCAGTGTCGGCATTAAGCGCGGAATCGCTAACTGTAGCAAGAGCACAAACATTTACAAATTCCTCTCACTCACCAGCCTTAAGAACTGGGAAATTGTAGGTGATACCGACGAAGTGTACGATACCTACAATAGCCGCATTGAGCTCGCAAAGAAGCTCTCCAACCTCTCCCTCTGGAAGCAGACTTACCACGGCGACCGCCACGTAAACAAGTCAGAACTGACCTGCATCGACTTCACCGACAAGGAGCAGGCAGTCAAGCTACAGCGAGAGCTGAGCCTCATCAAGACCGAGCTTAAGAAGGTCTGCAACTACATCCAGGAGCACTACTACGCCCTCTATGTTGGCACCCTGCGTGAATGGGTCACCGATAGCACCTTGGCAGAAAGCAACCTGGCAGGCAAGCTTCTAGCTAAGGACGTTAAGGAGCAGGGCGCAAAGAACCTTGTAGGCACCATTCTCAACATCAAGACGGCAGGTAGTATCCTCGCAAACGAATCATCCACCGTCATCGGGCGCGTAACCTCCATCACCTCCAAGAACATCAACATGACCCTCACTAACGGGCTTGAAGCCTCCCTCTCCATCGGATACAGCTGGGCTCTCACTATCGACGGCGTGAAGATGCGCTACGCCCGCGTATACGTTGCAGGCGAAGGCTCTCTAACAGATGCCCTCAAGTACGAGCAGGTGCTAGAGAAGACTCGCGAGGACATCGACAAAGCTAAGGCACTGTACACCGAGTACTTCCTAAACGAGAACTCCATGCTGGGTCACATCATTGCGCGCTACTTCAAATTCCGCCTCACCCGCGAAGGGTACACAGCTTCCAGCTGGATTAACGAAGAAGGCTCATCCGCAGACCTCCAGACCGTCCACAAGGACACCGCAATTACTGACATTCTGGCTGAATCACGCACCGCAGTAGATACCCTGATGGGTGAATTGAAGCGCCTTAGGGCAGAAGCAGATGAGGCAGACCAGCTCATCCAGGAAGTTTACCAGCTGAGCGACATCTAGCACTCTATCCACCAGCAGAAAGGAATAAGGCATCGTGACCAGTCTCAAGCCAGGCGACATCCTCATCATCAAGAAGCCAGATGAAGTTACCCGTCTCGACCACATGCACCGCATCGAGTCAATCGGTGAGGTGATTAGAGCGCGCTCAGGAAGAGGTGAAGTGTCTGAAATTCTGACCCCTGAGAGTGGTGACTCTACCCGACAGGTCGCCCGCGTCCCCAGCTCATCCGTTGAGGTATGGCTGAAGCTTATTGAGCTTGTGGAAGACGCTAAGCGTGTCACTCAGGCGCTCTCTGCGGGCGGCTCTAGCTCACTAGGTGCTATTGGCGCATCCCTTGGGTACGCCGGTAAATGGCATCATATTGACGTGGCTAATCCGGCAGGAATCGCTACTGCAAGGAAAGCCGTCAGAGACATCCAAGAAATGCTCTCTGGTTGCCAGGCACACGTTGCCGCCGCATCCTCCAAGTATGCGGCAGACGTTCACGAAATTACTGGTATGCTACCCGCACATATTCAGGTTGATAATGCGGCAGGTGAGCGCAATACGCTCTACATGGATAGCGTCAGGTTCACTGAGGGTGCTATTGCAGAATTTGAGGCGTATGATGAGCATGGCTCATCTGGCATGAAGATTGTTGCGCAGATGTTCAAGCTGACGAAGACCCGAGCATATTTCAAGTCCACCAACGGGCTAGAGGGATACCTAGACTACCGCAAGAAGCCAGGGCATTTCTGTGCAACCATTGACGGTGTGGAGATTCGCTCCACTGACCCTAAAGTGCATGAGGTCTACACATTCGAAGACTTCTACCGCCTACGTGAATATAACGCATCCATTGCCAAGGCTGAGAGTAAGCTAAAACAAGCCTATCAGCAACGCTTTTTCGGCAACGCACCTGAAGCTTATGCGAAGTTCATGAAGCCCCCGTACTATCTTGCAGGGAAGACCAACTTTGAAGATGCTTATGCCGCTAACCATAAAGCCCTTACGGAAACCCGCAAGTCGCTAAGTGACATGCAGAGCGCTCTATCCTTCGTGGAGTCTCTGCTGGCAGGCATTCAGGGGTCTGTAATGAGGATTTTCAGCAATGAGTAATCGGTGGCAATGCTTCGCCCTGTCCAAGTAGTGTAGATGACTGTTTGGGTAGGGCGAAGTGTCGTTTGCCCACCTATGGAAATAACACCTTGCCTACAATCGTAAATATGTGATACACTCTAGACATTGAATTGAAATGTGGCTACAATAAGCCGCAAGCCCACCAATCATGAAGGGAATACACCAATGAACCTACTCCAGCACTACAAGGACAACTACTCACACCTTGTAAAGTTCAACACAAACAAGGAACGCAACCTTACCTGCGTTAAGTACCGCCCTGAGGTTATCGACTTCGAAGACCCCTACCTGCGCGCCGCGCGAGGACTCGTCCTCAACGAACAGGGCGAAGTAATCCTCCGAGGCTTCAACAAGTTCTTCAACTGGAAGCAGTACGACGCTAAGACCACCGTGGACGCAAAGTTCAAGGAAGAGTTTACCCACATGGGTTCCTTCACCCGCGACGAGAAGGTGACCTTCTACGAGAAGCTAGACGGAACCTGCATCATCGTCGGACTCTACAACGGCGAATACCTCTTCACGACCTCCAGTGTCGTTGAGCACCCCGACTACATCGAGCCTGTCTACCGCCTCCTGAATGAAACCCCTCAGGTGAAGCAGTGGCTCCAGCAGAACCCGGAAAAGTGCCTCATCTTCGAATACACCTCCCCGAACAACCTTATCAACGTCATGTACGACGAAGAGAAGCTTACCCTCATCGGTGTATCTGAGAAGGCGACCGGCGACCTGTCGCCGCTCATCATGCTTGAAGTAGCGCAGGAACTCAACCTACCCACCCCCAACATCTACCACATGACCATTCCTGAGGTTGAGACCATCCAGCAGGAAGCAAAGGGTATCGAAGGGTTCGTCGTCGTCAATGAGTACGGGCGACTCATCAAGTTCAAGACCGAAGACTGGTTCATGAACAGCAACGACTTCCTCCACCCGTACATCCGCAAGTCCTCCCGTAAGGGTGTCCGACGAATCATCCAGGCATTCGCCAACGGAACCATCGACGACATGATGGCACAGCAGGCAATCCTCACGGAAAACGGCGCAGAGGACAAGCTCACCCCTGTAGTGGAATGCATCGAAGAGCTCCTATCAGAAGGACAAGCAATCTACGCAGAGCTCAAGCGTAACCTAGATGCCGCCGCAACCGAGGGAGAAAAGCTGAAGGTACGCATCGACTTCTTCAACCAGAAGGAAATCAAGATGACCAACGTCCAGGAAGCGCTTGTGAACATGCATCTGATGGACAGGACGTTCAGTGAACTCATCGAGAAGTACCCGGCACGCCTCCGCTCCCTCTCCGAGGACATCCTAAAGCGTCTAGCCGCTCGCGGAATCACCGTAACCATCAAGCACCGATAATCAGACCTGGTGTGCAGAAAATCCGCCTAGCGAGGCTCCTAGTGGCTTCAGTGGTGGTCTCTACGACGTACCAGTTACACAGAGCCGCCCCTGAAGCCCCTTATTTGCGCACTCAACCAAGCAAGGAGACCAAACATGCCCAACAAGAACAAGTACGTAGCCGGTTGGCGAACCGCCTACACCACCCCACCTATCGATACCACCAGCTCCCACCAGCCCGCCGCCCCCAGTGACAAGCGCGAAACTTCCACTTCTCCAGAGTCCCCACAGGACACCCAGCCGCCATACCCCGGCATGGGCAAAGCCACTATCGAAGTGGAGCCATGCCAGCACCTTCAAGCACTACACGCCGACAGTGTGAAGAAGGAATTAGAATCCCAGAGGGAAGCTTATATTAGGCATATGCACTGTATCCAAGAGGGCATCGAACGTGAGCTATCCAAGGGATACACCCGCAACTACTTAACTCACGCAGAAATGAGGGACTGGTCAGACATATTCCCTGACCGCAAGCTCCCCTCCACAGTCGTTTACGTAAAGAGCCCTCACGCGCTCAACTTCCCAGGCGGCATGTGCGGAGCTCAGTCAATGACCTTCATACTAAATAAGGAATACGACGCTAAAAAACATGCCTTTAGGTTCCTCCAGTGCACATCACACAACAAGCTATACGGCTGGACCAAGAAAGGTAAGCGCCGCGTGATTATCACTTCCGCCTAGATGCGAAATACCCTCAATAAGACCCCCATGTGGCGACTGCAACCCAGCATCACAAACTGGCGCAGTCGCCACACCCATTACCCCACCAAAACATGCTAGAGTAATGAAGTAGGGATACCCCCCCCCCACCGACCACCCGACAGAGCCACAGGAGCAACAATATGGCTTCACCCAAGAAGGCAGTACGGCAGGTATCCGCTTGGCGAACCGCCCCTACCAGCCTCACCATCGACAATGCCGAAGCTCTACCGGCAAAGATGGATAAGACTGTAAGAAAAGAGCATGATGAGCATACGCAGGAAGCCATTGATTGCATTGAGCGAGAGTTGTCAAAAGGGCAGACTCGCGGCATCTATACGGATGAACGTAAAGAGTGGATAGGCAGACGCAAGTTCCCATATGGGTACAAACCTGTTTACGTGAAAGACCCCGACGGACTCTACTTCCCAGAGAAGACGTACCGCTACACGCCTCTAATCTTCATCCTAGATAGACAGTATGACGCGATAGAACACGCCGTCAGATTCGTTAGAGGCAACACGAATAATGAGTTGTACGGATGGACTAATAACGGTCGCCAACGAGTGCATATCACCTCCAGTGGAGACACACACGGCGCGCGTATACGAACATTGAGGAATCCCAGTTAGCACCTACAGCAGGCAATACCCTCGCCGCTTTTCAGGTGCCAGCTAGAGCATAGAGTGGTAAAGTGGGAAGAGTAATTCACGCATGAGGTAGGCATGTCATACAGCTACCCCATGCTAGTCATCTACACGGAGTACCATCCATGCCAATCAACAACAGCCGCAACGCCCAACTACAGCAGGTGTCCGCCTGGCGAAGCCATGACCATAGCGAGCCCGCGCATCGACTCGCCGCCGCCCACACCCCAGTTGCTCCAGCTCAATCGCCAGCGCTACTACTTGCGGGGCGTGTCTCCAATGCGGGGAAGCGCCTCCGTATGGCATTCGCTTCCCCTGAAGCCAAGCGTCGCCTTATGAGCGCTGAGGAGCTGTACAACCAGTGGCTTCATGACTACATCAGGCAAGGCGGAACCCCGACCGACTACCACAACCGCGAGCTACCTGAAGAGCAGTTCATGAGAATAGTCATGGATGACGGCGAGGTGTGCGTTGAGTACCGTGCCGGGCAGGTAGGTCACATCTTCAGATGGGATGGCTCCAGAGCTCTTGCGGTCAAGAGTAATGTTCCCGCCTACACGAACACCATCGACAAGAGCATCATGCAAGAGGATAGCCCTGATGGTAAGCGGCTTCGCAATGACCTAGACACCCACCAGTCCGCAATGCAGGCGCTCACCTATGGGATGGATACTCTTGAACCATTTGAGAGGCGGGCAGTGAAAAAGTTTCTAAATGAACGCGGCTACTCATTTTAAAACTACGACTAACCATCTAGCGCGCCACCAAAGAATATGCTACACCGAAAGGAGCTGAGCATATGCCCAGTAAGCCCACCCGCAACCCTCACGAAAAGCAGGTGTCCGCTTGGCGAACCGCCACTATCATTCCTTCCATTGCTAACAGCAAGACTCAGCCAACAAAGATAGAGGCGGTTAGAAGTATCCACTCTGCAACATCCGTGTCGGAAATGGATAACAAAGACCTTAGGCGGTCGCTTAGGAAGCTTGAGCTGAGCGACATGAGCCCCCTAGAGGCTTATAACCTATGGCTCCGCGACTATATCATGCAGGGAGGGGTACCAACCCGCTATTATGACGAGCCATTTAAGGAGCGCCACTGCAAGGTCTATCAGGATGCGCAAGGTGTAATCTGGGTTGCGAACTTCAGCTCTGGGAGGGTTCGTGGGCGGCTTGTTTTCACGTGGGAGCATGGGAAGGCGGTCTCCAGCGAGCCGAAGTACATTCCTGCATACTCTAACACTGTAGATAAGCGCCTTATGGAGCACAATAATAGTGTTGCTTGGAGGCTAAGGAGAAGTCGCGCACAGTGGGATGAGATGTTTGCAGATTTGCGGGCTCGTTGGGCGGTAGCCCAAAAGGACATCTCCTAGTAAGGTAAAGGTGTTATGCTGTGTGGTGGTAGCCGCTTATTGGTTGAGTGTGTTCGAGTTGGGCGCGCTTACCGCCACCCACAGCACACCAGTTTCACATACGCCGAAATGTGTGATACAGTATAGTTATTGGGTCGCAGGAAACCCTTGCGCACCTCCCAACCCTCCACTAAGCGGAAGGGCAGGGAACCAGCCCCCTAAAGAAGGAAATCAACATGAGTGACCTCCCGAAGATGACTAATCTTCCTAACGTTAAAGCCAACAGGCTTACCGTATACGTACACCTGAAGGTGAACGATTGGGATGCGCAGGATAGACTGCTAGAGTACTACAACGCATACCTGCGCGTATGTAACATTGCGAGCAAGGTATCCTTCCAGCTGAACACCGTCAGCGCGAAGAAAATCATGACCCGCATCAAGGGTGACACCGCAAAGCTGGAAAGCATCTATCCTGGCATCCGCGACCGTGCCATCTACACCGTCATCCAGGACTACAAAGCAGACCACGTGCAGAACAAGTCCATCAAGAAGCCGCGCACCTACAACCTTGACCGAATCCCCGTGCGCTACAGGAGCGACTACGACTTCTACCGCCTGGGCAACGGCGCATACAAAATCCGTCTCTACCGCTCAGACCTAGCAGACGGAACCCACGACACCGAACAGTTTCTTGCCGAATGGTTAAACCTCCCCGCAGGTTACCCATACACCAAGAACATGAACCAGGCAACCCTATCCTACGATAAGGCAGTAGGCTGGCTCCTGAAGTACGACATCGCAACCGTAACGAACAAGGTAGTCGGTATCGACCTGGGAACCCGGTTCCTCGCAGTCTCCTATGACGGCAAGGAAAGCAAGTTCTACCGCGCATGGAACACCCCGCTCCAGACTTACATGGAGCAGTACAGCGCACGCCGTGAACGCCTCAAGGCGAAGGACAGCCGAAGCGCCCGCAAACGCCTCAAAGCACTCTCAGACGAGATGCAGGCATACCTTCAGGAAGGCATCGACAAGACCGTTAAGGCAATCCTTGACGGCGCAGAGCCTCACACCGTATTCGCATTGGAAGACATCCAGGCATCCGTTCACCTCCGCGAACGCTTCAGCCGCGACGACATGGGTAAGCTCCCCACTGTCGTCTTCGACAAGTTCAGCCGAGCATTGAGAGAGGAATCACAGAAACGAGGACACATTTTCGTCCATGTTTCCACTGTTTCGACTAGCACTACCTGCCCTAAGTGTGGTATGATAGAGAAACGGAACAGAAACCACCATCTCCACCTTTACAGTTGTGCATGTGGCTTCCGGTCTAACGATGACCGTACTGCCGCTATGAACATCCGTAAGCGTGGCATTGCGCGGCTAACGTCCCGTATGAATTGGCGTTGATGAATATATTTTGTCAGCGCGGGGCGAGATGCTACCGTCCCACGTGAACTTTAGAACCCCAAACCGGGCAGTGAAACAGCTTAGACCTGTTTCGCTGTCGCTCATTCGCCAGAATGTGAAGCTGGGCACTGATTGCAGTCAGCACCTAGCAAAGCCTGAAGGCGCATCCGGGAGTAAGGCTCTTTAAAGCTCTGAGGTGAAAACATTTACGGTACCGTAAACCCACCTACTATACGCTAGAGACGACGGCGCATGGCAGGGTTTGGGGGTATTGCTATAGACCTGGCAATGCGTTACCGTGAGTCCAAGCCCACCTTATCTGGTTCACCGAAGTTCCACTCTCCACAGCTTCCGGCTTGTACGGATTTAAAGCTGTGGCGGCTAGTTCCATGATTGCTATGCCGTTTTGTAGAAGGGACAAGCTGAAAATACGATGTTCACATCAGGTGCCAAGCACCCAGTGAGCATCACAGCAGAATAGCGACATTCATCATTTGGAGGCTGTAACTCCGTGGGAACACACACTTCCATGTTCACACCCCGGAATTATGGTTCGATGAATGTTAGGGAACACCTTCCAGTAGGAGCTGGTTGGGTTCACCGCCGGGAACACGATGAAGATTCTTCAACGAGTACCCGGTAAGTAGATAAGATGGTTACGTCTTCGAATGTCATCCGCTGACTCCTCAGGGGCAGAGCACCCTTGAGGAACGCTATATCAGCGGGGAAACATGAAGCGGCTTCATTGCACTGAAGCGCTAGGCGTACACGATTACACATCTTACCTACCTTAGGAACGAACCTATATGCTCACTAGCACCACCGCCACACAGCTCTATGCAATGAGCTACCGTGACGGGATGGTTCCAAGTGCATACTGAGCAGACTGTCATGCAACACGGACTGCCAGTAGGAACCATTACTGAAGGTGTCCCTCTTTTTTTATGCCCAAAACCGCCGACTAGAACCTTCAATCAGTACTGAAAAGAATCCTTAATGTGAGCGGAATCTCCCTCAAGTAACCCCTGAAGCAAGGTGCCCATGACCAGCAACGCGATATACTAGCATTTGAAGGGCGCTTTTTGCCGCGCCCGCAAAAGCATGTGGCACCACAACGGCACCACATGCTACAATAACCACAAGCCCACACAAGAGACGTAAAGCCTCCCACAAAGGGCACGCTGACCGGCAACCAGCCAAAAGGCACGTACCGCAGAGCGCTACGCAAACCGACTGGAAGCCACCACCATGCATACGGTGGACAGCAGAACAACCAACCCACAACCAGTACAGGAGAAAACTTTGTCCCCTAAGACTGAAAACACCCCCGCAACCTTCGCAAGCGCAAAACATAACGCCAAGCGCAAGGTAGCAGGCGCGCTCATGGTCACCGCCCTCACCCTCGGTGGTGGTGCAGGTGGCGTAGCAATGCTCAACGTGGCTCACGCCGCCGAAGCAACTGCCGCCGCAACCACCCAGGCGCGCACCGAAAGCACTGTGAACCTGACCGCCAAGGATTTTACCGCATCTGCACCCAAGGAGACTGTTCAGAACTATGTGAACTGGACTCTTAAGAAGGATAAGATTTCGCCGTTCAGCGGTGACAGCACCACGAACTACACCATCAACGTCGCAGACCTAGTTGGCAAGGGTAACACTGTAGTTCCAGGCACTCTCCTTGTAGGTATCGGTACCCTTGGCGATGATGCTACTCGCGTAGACCTACCTCTGTACGCTCCCGATGAGGGCTCGACCCCGCGCAGTGGTACCCTTCAGTTTGGCTCCGGCTTGAGTAGCACCGATGGCTCCAAGATTATGGCTAACGCTGACGGTACTATCACCATTTCGCGTCCAGATGACAATAAGCAGAACATCACCTTCCTCTACTCTGTAGAAGTTGAGGGCGGTAAGACTGTCACTCAGCGCATCACTATCGACTCTGGCAAGCCGACCGTTCAGGCTGGCACCTTTAGCGCCTCCACCACTATTGGTGAACTGGGTACCACGCGCGATAATCCCACTGAAGTTGCCGTGAATGATGCAGGTAAGGTAACCTTCACCTACACCAACAAGTCAGAGATTGCCGCTACCACTGCCGAGGGTAATGGTGTTGATGACCAGAAGATTCACCTGAGCATCACCCGTGACGGCAAGAAGATTGCCCTCCCTAATGTTGAGATTGCTCCTGGTGAGACTAAGACTTTCTCTGTGGAAGACGTAGCCGCATCCGGTACTCCTGGTGAGGTTACTGGCGCTGACTTTAAGCTCACCGAGGTTCTGATTGAGCCTATGGATGTTATTGTCGTGGCACCCTGCGACCATCTGGCGGCTTCTCCGATTATCTTCAAGAGCTCTGGGTATTCTGAGGATATTGCCCCCGACTTCTTGAAGCTGTTCGCTAATGGTGCGCAGGAACGTGTCGCCCCTGTACTCCCTGAGGGCGTGGAAGCTACCCTGTATGACGCTAAGCCATACGAGAGCTACATTCAGACCTACGCTAAGGGTGGTACTTGTGGCGATGAGACGTACAAGAGCTTCTACGGTGACGCGAACTTTGGTGAGGCGGGCAAGCAGGGCTTCGGTCGCGGCGGCTCCGACAACTACTACTCCTGGCACTCCACTAAGGAAAACGTAACCGACTACTCTGTTTACGTGAAGCCTGTAGCGGCTCCTGTAGAGACTCCCGCGCCCACCCCTACGCCTGACGTAACCCCTGAACCTACTCCGAGTGAGACTCCTGCTCCGGCTCCGTCTGAGTCTACCCCTCCGGCTCCTGTGAAGCCTACGCCTGAGCCCACTCCGACTAGCCCCACCGCTATTCCTTCGGTAACGCCGTCTGAGCCTGCTGTGACTCCTTCGGCTGAGCCTACCCCGTCTGAGTCCGTTCCCCCTGCTCCTACTCAGGAGGCTACCACTCCGGTTCCTTCGGTAAGCCCGTCTGAACCTGCTGTTGAGAAGCCTTCGGAGCCTGGCGTGAAGCCGAGCGAACCTGCTAAGCCTGTTGAGGCTAAGACTGGTCATGAGCAGGGCAGTAACCCCGTTCTGGGCGCTGTCTTTGCGGCTATTGCGGCGGCTGGTATCGGTGGTCTGCTGTTCTTCATGAGGAAGATGCGTAAGGCTCAGGATAAGACCGTTGAGGCTCCTGCTGAGGGCAAGGACGCGGGTTCTGAGGATTCTGACGCTTAGTTAGGTTTTCCTCAGTGTTCCGGCGTGGCGCAGAGCCGCCGGGAGGGTAAGCCTGTGATTGGCTCTTCTTAGCGGTTCTGTGCTTGTTCGGTACTTATGCTGGCGCGTTTCAGGGTGGGCTGGCTCTTCATGCTCGACTCATGTTTATGGCTTTTGCATGAGGTGGCGGGTTCACGTTGCGACAACTGATTCGCGGACAGTGAGCTTTTGGTGGCGGCTACTCTGCAACTTACTTCCCTTGTGTTTGTTCTGAGGGTTTGGGGTTGTGGGTTAGCCGCCACTCTTTTGCTGTTCTCTGCTGTTTTGCGGGGCTTGGTTGCTATATACTCATTGTGTTGCGGGCGCTACGGCGTTATGGGGTTACCTAACCCCATGAATCCGCGCACGTTCCGCCTCTTTAGCTCAGTGGTAGAGCATCCGTCTTGTAAGCGGAGGGTCACCAGTTCGAACCTGGTAAGAGGCTCGACATCTCTCTAGTGGAAAAACTTAATACGGTTTCGTTTGAGGTCTGTCATCTACTATCTTTACGTAGGTGACAGACCTCTTCTCGTGCCCCTTTTTTATTCGGTGGCTATCCTCAACCCAGCTGACGGCATCCGTTGCCTGCTGGAACTTATGGAAGCTCAATCGCCAGATATTCCCGTGCTCCCCGTTTTTGAGGTACAATAAGGGGTGATGTATAAGGTTCTCAGCGGCGCATCCTGCCGCGCCTTACCTACCAGAAAGGGGAGAAGCCCCATGATGCGTAAGAAAAAGACAGCCCCACTGCCGGAAGAAACCGCCAGCTTTGAGCTAACTCCAGCCCGTAAGTTGAGGCAGGAAATCGCTCAGAGTAACGCCCTGCTGGTTTACGCCCGGCTGGGGTGGGGAGGCATTGGTCTTCCTAAGAACAATACGCCGCCTGTAGGCTCCCTGGCGTTGCAGAGCGCAATCATCCGCTACTATAACGCCATCACTTCCGCTACGACGCTCACGGAGGCGGAGAGAGCTTATGCAGACCTACACCGCGAAACTGAGAGCGCCCTGTATGACCACTACCAGTACAGTGGCGTGACGAAAGAAGAGCTGGCAAGCATCGCATCTGGAGAGAGGATTCTACAAATCATGACAGCTATCGATAAGAACGTAAGTGGCGACCCCACCATTCAGGAAGCCATGAACACCGTCCTGAATATGCGTAGAGCGCTAGGTAATAGTGCCCTGCCCATTATGGCGACCATCACTGACGCTAAGCTCCTAGAAGCTGACATTAAGAACCTCAGCAACCGCATTGACTCTAACCTGCGCGAAGAGAAGAAGCTCACCAGCAAGGCGACGCTTAGCAACGACGAGAAGAGCCACCTTGAGGAAGTCCGCAAAGCGCTAACTCTTGATGCAATGCAAATCCACAACAAGGAGAACCGTCTCAAGAACAACTTGGAAGTTCAGGAAGGCTACCGCGACCTTATTGATACGAAGTCTACGCTCATTGATGAGGAAGAAGCGGCGCTCCTAAGCCTGCAAACCTACCGCCAGCACGAAAGCGACCAGGAACAGCTACAGCGCATCAGCCTTGCCCTGAACCTGGGTGATGACAGTGCGAATGGTCTATCCTCCGCTGTGAAGGAAGCAAGGGCTCGCCTGCAAGCTTGGAACGAGATACGCGACAGCAACAATGGTGAAGGCACTAAGGAGTTCGCAATGATGGAAGCAGAAAGCTACCTCGAAGAACGCCGCCGCAACCTCTAATTAGCTACATCCCCCAACACATCAGCGGGCACCTCTGCGACGATTACGTCGTGAAGGTGCCCGCCCAAGAGAAGCAGAAAGAAAGGCGGTGACACAACACAATGGAGAGCGAAGAGCCGAAAATCACCTTTGAAAGCATCATGAGGAACTGGAACGCGCGCTACAACTACGGCGCTAAGGCACAGGCTCAACAGTCCCCTAAGATGCGGGCGCTAAACGCCACCATGCGTAACCCTGAAACACCGGCAGGAACGTACCCAGTATTCGAAGCGTACCTGGGTGTTGATGTGATTGAAAAGGCGACCCGGCTTAAGCGCGAGCGGAAGCAGAAGCGGAAGGCGTTCTGGAAGAAAACAGCTCTATGGGTGGCAATCGGTGTCCCCGCATCACTGATAGTAGCCTTGCTCGTTATTGGTGCTATCAATTTCACATCCAGCGTGAAGAAGGAGCAACTTACCACCCCTTCCATCGCCGCCACGGTAACTCCTAGAGCTACAGCTACCGAAACAGTAGCGCCCACACCCACGACTACTGCCGCTCCTTCCACCACCCCCGGCTCAACAGCTGTTGCAGTAGCCGAAGGGACGGTAACAGCAACGGGCGAAGCCGCCGCTCAGGAGCAGAAACACTGCCTGACCACCCCAACCAAGTCCCCGTTCTTGGACGGTAACGGCGCACGGCACTACGGCAAGGGGACGGGGCGTGACGCATACTATGTCCCAGCTAATGAGGACTGTGGTGTGCGTTACACGGCAGAAGACGGAAGTAGTGGCTCTGCGGAGGCGACAGCAGACAGTAACTCTGTCGGTCTTCTCGTCTTTACCTTAGTCATCGGTTTGGGTGCAATATTTGTGGTTCTCCTCTGGGGGAAGATTCTTATAGACAACCCCTAATAAGGTGGCTAAAAGCAGGTGACTCTCATCTCAACCACCACCAATATCCGATAACCTGCCCGGCGGGTACCCTTCCATGTCATCTCATTCGTGTGGGTGCCCGCCGTAACCATCCTCAACCCTAAAGAAAGGCGCTGAAGCAGACATTGCGCACCATGACACATGAACCTACCCCCATCTCCATTACTGAAGGGTGGCTGGCAACCTACGGCAGTGAGCCACAGGCAACCCGCAGCGCTCTACGCAAAACCCCGAAACACCCGCAGGGACATACCGTATCAATTAAGGCTGTATAACTTACATCCGTAAGCTACGTTTCCCTGATTGATAGCCGCCTTGCTGGTCTCCAAGATGCCGAACGCATCCCAGTCCGCTAGTACGGTGGTCGAATTGACCCTAGCGGGGCTAAAGGGGAGGTTCACCTCCTTAGAAGTGCGATTCTTCCTCTTCGGAGTAGGAACATTTTTATTCCTGTCGCGACCGGGGTACTTTAAAGAGTCCCTAGCGACAGGGGTTTTCAGGCGCGCCTGTGGTTGGAGTTTCCGGTTTTTCGCGCGAGTCTTTCGCGCCTTCTCAACCTTTGACACAGCGCGGGCGGCAATATTCGCGGCGGCGTTCACATCCCTATCCATGTCGCCATGTTTAGGGCAGAGCGAAACCTTGTGCTGAGGGTGCGTAACCTTCTCGCCGCACACATGGCAGACCTGTGAGGTATTAGTAGAGCTCACGGCAACAACCCACCCTCCATTCTGAGCGACATAATGAGTGAGCCACTCCACGAACGCACCCCTGTTCCACCTGCCGTTTTGCATGGTATTAGCAACCCAGCCAAGGTCTTCAATAGCTACCACGGCATTGCCGTAAGAGTGCGACAAGTAGGCGATTTCCTGCGCCGCAAGAATCGCCAACTCACGTTTCTTGCGAGACGCCGCTTTACGATGAAACTGCGCCTCATCAATCGCAGACATGTGAGCTTGGCGCTGGTAGATAAGCTTGTCAGCCTTCTTGTTAAGCTGTTTTACCTGACGTTCAGACGCGCGGACGCTATTCCACAGCGAATGAACACGTTGGGATAGCGTGGTTTTATAGGCAATTTTCCCAGTCTTAGTATTGCGAACCACAACAGTAGCGTAGCCGTTGATGCCAACATCCACGCCGATAGTGTAGTCACCTGAAAACTGGACGACAGGGTTATCAGTAACCACCGTGAAGATGAAAACAGGTTGATTGTCTTGAATCTTGATGAGAGGCAGGGTAACCTTACCCTCAGTGAAGCGCGCGTTATCAAAAGGAAAGATGAGGCGATACCAGTTGCCTTTAACCACCAATTTAAGGATGATTTCGCCGTCCTCAAAGGGATTATTCTCAACCGCCGCGTAACTACGGTCTACGGCACCAAGATTAACGGTATCCTCGCCATATGACGGGGCAGAAGCATCTACCGTGCGCTTCCAACCCTGGCTTACATACTTGGAACTTTCGCCGTTTGCGGCGGCAATACGCTCCTGCCACGAACGATACTCAGTGACCACCCGATGCCTGAACAGCCATTCCTTGCGCGACTTGCCAGTACGACCATTTGCGAGAAAGTCGGGCATGGTAACGCCAGCACGACGACCCGCCACCGCAGGCTGAACAGCACTAGCTTGAGTCAGACCAGCACCAAGTTTGGTGTCATTACGAACCACAAACGTAGCGTAAGCAGAGATGTCCCTAACCTCGGCGGCAAGCTCAGCCATGACAGGCACGCTATCCAAGAGCACGCCATTCAAATCCATAACATGAGAAGGGTGCATAGTGAAAGCCCTATAGGTTTGGTTCCTTGCCAATGTTCCCTCCTCTCTAGTATCCTAGGACTACTGTTAATCCGTCTAATATTACCAATATTAAATCATGGGCGCAATACCAAGAAAGTTGGCGACAGCTGTCGAGCTACCAGCCCAATAGATACTACAGAAAGGGAAACTATGACCGACACCGATAGCCTCAATGATGAAGCATGGGATAAGGCAATAGCTAACATTGAGTATGTCTACCAGCTCAACAAGGCACTCACCGGCACCACAAACTCTACCCTCAGAGCCGCCGCGCGCGACATCCTCGAAGCACCCCGCACCCTCGGCAAATACGCACTTGCCAGATTCGATAGGGACACCACCGAAGCGTACATCGAAACGCTAGGCAACACCATCACTGTCGAAGCCGCACAAAGAGCACTGAAAGGAACCACCATGACTATCAACACCAGCAACGCAAACTGTGACGAGCTCATCGAAAAGCACAAAGCTAACCAGGCGAAAGAAGCAGGCATCGCCGCCCAGCTCACCCAATACCGCGAACGAAACGAAACCTACCGCCGCGAAGTAGCCGAACTGAAAGAAGCTATCCTCCGCAATGCTGACAAGGGCGACGACGACCCCGAAATTATCGCCCTCATGCGTGAAGCCCTAGGTAAACAATCTATCATCGACAGTAACGAGGCGACCATTGAAGTACTAGAGGAAAGCTTCCGCACCCTGCGCCGAAACAACGAAACCATCGGAAGTCAGCTCGAAGCATACAACATTGCCCTCCAGATTGCCGCCGCACAAGAGGAAAACCAGCAGACCCTCAAACTGTATAAAGAGTCCACCCGCAACAGCATCAACGTCTCACCTGTAGATGTGCAGTCCATCCTGCAAGTACCCGGAACCGTCACCCAGGAAGATGAGGATTATGCGACGCTAGACGACTGCGTAATCGCCGCCCAGGTTAAAGCGCTCCGAGAAAGCCACACCACCAAATGAGTACTACCGACACCCCCGCAGAACACTATGGGCTCACCCCCAACCAGTACGAAGCACTTAAGGCATACCACGGCTCCATCACCTACAGCCGCCTCGTAACCTACCAAGAGAAACTAGAAGGTTTCTACTACCCCCTAGAAGACGTATACGACATTGACGTAGCCGCCCAGGTTAGAGCCATGCGCCGAGAAACCAACCGCAACATTGACGACAATGGTATCTACTGGCACGAACTGCACAAACTAGCCAATAGCGACAATGTTAAACTGAAGTACGTCTGTATGCCTTTCCCGCTACTAGCCGTCAAGCAACTAGACGACAGTGACAGCAAAGCCGCCTCCTTCACACCGATATTCGAGTTTGAGGTATATCGACCAGAAGAGGTCGCCCGCAGGGGTTCAAGCTGGCTATTCGTTCAGAAAACAATTCCAGTGAAAGCAGAAACTCCGTTCTCGCTGTTCCTGGCACTGAATGTTGATGAAATCCCCGAAAGTGCCTTCACTGAAGCCGCATTCGTACATGCCTACAACATGCTAACTGAAGTGGCAAAGCAAGCCGCCACGAACCAGCTACACCCCTCAGAAATCCCATCCCTGGAAGACCTCCTGCTCACCCTGGATGGGTACGGGGAATACCCATCCCTGACCTGCAACTACACGCCCAAGCCTGATGTCTCCCCCTCAGTATTAACGACCGCTCAAGAAGAGAATGAGGAACAAAATCCTGTGAACCTAAAGAGCAAAATCCCCACTGATGGGCTACTAGTAAAGCTCCTGTGGTTTGCCGCCGCGCTCGTCGTTATCGCTATCGTCTTCCAGTTCGTGAAGGTACTGGCATACCTCCTAGGAATTGTGATGCTAGGCGTATCCGCATACCTTCTCTACGATTCATGCCGTAAGCTCAAGAGTATGAACTCAGACAAGCGTTAGCTCCCGGTAGACCTAAAGCAATGCCTGTAAGTGAGGCGGCTAAGTGGGACTGTTTTGGCTGGATATGGCCAGTTAGGTTCTCACTTAGCCGCCTTTTTAGGCGCTCGATACATCGTGGGTGGTACACCACCCAAACGCTACTTGAGCACCCGCAAATATGTGATACACTTTTCTTATTGAGTAGGAGGAGCCCACCCCGCAAAAGAACCACCGCAACCCCACCGAAAGGAACCCTCTATCATGACCAAAAGCCCTAATGAAAGCCCCAAGGCAATCGCCCTCAAGAATAAGCTGGGCTACCCACTCATCAACAGTAGCGGCGAACACTACCTCCCCACCGCAATCCGCGTAGGGGCAACCATTAAGTTTGCCACCATCCGCAATGACGGCACAATCGTCACCTCAACCAGGTTCGTAACAGGCGGCAGTAACACCCACCTCGCCCTCAAAGACTATACCGGCAAAGCCGATGGAGCCCTCAACGTTACCCAAACCTCACGTGAATGCATCACCTGCTGGGAAGGACCATACGACCCCCTCCATCGCGGCAACCACTGCCCTGGCGACGTACACTTCGAACAACTCGAATACATCAACAGCAGGGGTGTAAACTTTGGGGAGGCGTACAGCATCGAGGTAATTAACCCCTAAGTGCTACTAATAGCCACACTCTATCGGGTATGAGCATTGAAAGACTGTGGCGCACTCCTGGCATTGGGAGTGCGCCACAGTCTTTCAAAAGGGCTAACGATATGTGGTATAATATGGGTATGAAGAGGGGTACCTCAGTTACCCCCCCAATATACACCAATCAAAACAAGGGAAGGCACAATGCACACACCCAACAAATACCCAGCCTACAAAGAGCACCCCCTCTATGGCATGTATCGCCTCGAAGAATACCTCAATAAGGTGCTTATTGGGCGAACCGTCACTAAGGTGGGTCATGAGGGCGGCTATGACTCTCCCTATGTCGAAACCGTGACCCTGGATAATGGGTACGAGTTCTCCCTCGAATCCATCAATGGCTGTGAATGCTGTGGCGGCATTGACTCCTCACTGCGTTTCCGAGATGAAAATCTTGAAGGTGTTACTATCCGCAGTATCCGCGCCGAACATGAAGATGAAGATGATGAAGACAATGGTTGCTTCACCATTACCTTCACAAGCAATCGTCGCCGCAAAGTGCTCTGCACAGGCGACGAAGGCAAGGACGGGTTTGGCGGATGGGTGTACGGCTGGTATGTAACCGCTGGCTTCCCTGATACTGCTGAAGAAAGCTAGGCGCACACCACAGGCACAGCACACCGCAAAGAAACACAGGAATGAGGTAAACACCATGTCCAACCGTGACGGCAAATACAGCCACTGGCATTGGAAAGGCGGCAAGCGCCGCGCCCTAGAAGAAAATGATAAGCGCAAGGTTTATTACCCGTGGCGAAACGGCGAAGACCTCAGCGCTATCGTGAAGGCATACAACGCCACCGGCGAAGTTGATGATACCCACGAAGACCGGGCAACCATACGTCACCATCGCCCACACCCCGAAGGATGCGGGTACAAGTCCTGCGACTCATGCTGGTCTATCACATTCGGTAAAGCGCTCCTGTAGCGTGTCGAATGTGAAATAAAGGCGCATAGCTAGGGATGTGCTACACTGAAAATGTCGCACCTCGCCTGTGAGAGACTGGGTGAGGTGCCTAAACTAGACGGACATTGCCAAAGCCTAGCCGGGCGGTGGCAGTGTCAAGCCCAGGAAGGCTGACGTTTGCCAGCTGGGGGCTACCGCCAGGGGGTAAGCCCTACCCCATCCAGCCGCTTTGGGAGCCGGATGCATTTCCTGCTCTGAGCGAGTAATTGCCGTAGATGGGAAGCGTTTCTTCCCACATACGCGGCGGCGACTCTATCTCTTTTTATCCACCATACGCATAGGAGACTATTCATGCTTATTTCTACCACTAACGTCACCAATCTATCTAACGCGCTACGTGCTTTCATTGATGCCAAGACCCCTTCGGGAGCAGTCCGCAAATACCGCCTGCAAGCGGCGGCAGAAGACCTTATTAGCGCTACCTGGGCGAGCGGCGGTAGCTCCCGAATCCTCGCAGAGCTTCTCCATGAGGAAGGTCTTGAGGACTCTAAGTGGCTTCGCGAGAAGCTTTTGCAGAAGCACTGGCATGTTGGTCGAAATGATGAACCGGAGTTTACTGACGAAGAGCTTGCCCGCCTGTCAGCTATCGCCGCCAACGCCAAGAGCTATGAGGAGGATGCCGGTGCTCTCTTTGCCATGAACTCGCTAATGGCTACCGTCCTAGAAGCCAAATTCCTGAAAGCTGACACTGAACCTAGCTTGGCTGGTTATGCTTTCCGTCGTGCAGTTATCGCCCTCCTGATTGCGCTCACTAAGCGCGGCGAATCTATGATTAGCGAGCGCATTTCGGAGCTCGCACGTGAGCAGGAAGAACGCCGCAAGGCAGAGGGCGCTTAGCGCATTATTTTAAAAGGATATAGTATGGCACTCAGGAAGCTTTTGCCCACTAAGACCATCTATGGTTATGTGCGGACTTCTTCTTCGGAGCAAAACCCTGAGCCTCAGGTGTGGAGGATTCATGAGTGGGTTAGGGAAAACTTTGGCGAGGAGGTCTACCGCACTGTAACCTTTGATAGAGCTGAGTTTGTTACGGTGGACACCCCAGACATCATCACCGCCTATAAGGAGCGCGATGGGTTGGCGCAGGTTCTTGACCGTCTCCAGCCGCACGACGTGCTTGTCACGCCCACTGTGGAGAGACTGGGACGCAATACGCGGCATGTGGCAGAGCTGATGGATTCCCTGAAGGAGAAGCAGGTTATCGTCATCTATATTGACGAACCGGGTGTTCTTAGCACCCCAGCTACCTCCTCTGGCTCATACCCGATGGACAGGTCTGCTGAGGATGGCTCCATGTATGAGGTTGTTTCTACTCTTGTGTCTGACCTTTTGCGGCGAGTTGCCGCATATGAGGCGGAGGTAGTGAAACTACCTAAGCGTAGCAGGCGCGGTGTTGAAGAAGCTAAAGCGCGTGGCGCATACAAGAAACCTAAGAGCCTCACCACGGAGGATATTGCGGAGGCTCGACGCTTACTTGAGGAAGGCTTGTCAAAGCCTGAAGTTGCCAGACGAATTGGCACTAGCCGCTCCACGCTAATCAGGTACCTGAAAGGCGTAGTTACCCCCGACGAGTAGCGGCAAGCCTTTTCCTGAAGCCCCTTAGAGGATGTATTCTAAGGGGCTTCCTTGCGCCTACAGAACCATGAATGCGGAGGTAACCATACCCGCACTCCACGACCTCGACTAAGAGGGACTGGGAGAGGTATCTGAAATGAACGGACATTGCCGATGCCTAGCCGGGTTGCGGTAGTGTCAAGAACAAGGAGGTCAGCCACTAAGCTGGCTAGAGGGTTACCGCCAGAACTAAGTCCTGACCCACCTAACCGCTACAGGGAGGTCAAAGGCTATTCCAGCCCAGGTATTTACGCTAGGAAGGAAGCGCCCCCTCGCATATGAGGGAGATGCTACCGAGACATCCTTGCGTACAGGGAATAGACTCTTGACCATGTTCAGTCACACACGCGCTTGGAGCCACCCACATATGCGAGGGACGCCCATGTGACACAGATAACACCATATCGAGTTGCACACCACGAAAAACATGTGGTACACTTGATATATAAGACGCGGGGGTTCGAAAAAGCCACCGACGTAAAGCTCATTGATAACCATATAGAGTAAATTATTAAGTACAAGCCGTTGCACTCCTATTGGCGAAGGAAGCAGACTGTAAATCTGTCACCATTATGGTTTTGGGGGTTCAAATCCCTCCGGCGGCACGAGACACACCCCAAGTGGTGTGCCACCACCTCACCCGTAGAGATACTGGGCGAGGCGAGTAAAATAAACGGGCATTGCCAGACCCCGACTGGGTGGCGGCGGTGTCAAGACCAGGAAGGCTGACGTTTGCCAGCCGGAGGGTCACAGTCAGGAGAATCCCTGACCTGGCTCACATACGGAGGAGGCACAGTAGCGACTTGCTACTGCGCCTCCCATATATGCGGGATGCCTCACGGCTACCGTAAGCCCATCTAGCTTATTGTAAAGCGGGCGGTCTCCAAAACCGCAGGATGCTGGTTCAAGTCCGGCGATGGGTGCTTAAAGTGCATGATGTGGACGAAGTTAGTAAGTCCTGAGCCGTCCTGTAGAGGCGAAGCAAGACAGATAGCAGGTGCAACTCCTGCCATGCGCGCGTAGCCGTTAGGGAGCTGTACACTCTCTATCGCGCTCCCCTGTGGTGTAAAGTCACTAGCTAACCGCGTGTTAGCTTAAAAACATGGGCAGGGAGGTGCGGGTTCGAGTCCCGTCAAGACCTCAGTATGTTAGTGCGCCCCGTACAAGCGCCTGGCTGTCTTGTAGCGTAATTGGTAGCGCACCCACACAGGTTGCAGGTATGAAGTCCTGCCAGGGGTTTCATCTTTTTAGGTTCGTTAGCTCAGTCCGGTCAGAGCAACGCCTTTACACGGCGGAGGTCGAGGGTTCAAATCCCTCACGAACCACTTTAAACGCCCTCTTGCAGGGGTGTCGAGTCTCTTTAGCTCAGATAGTAGAGCGCCTGCCTGAAGAGCAGGAGGTCGCCAGTGCAAGCCTGGCAGGGGACACGTAAACCCACCTAATCTTATGGTGGTGTATTGCCTCTCGCCTGCGAAAGACGGGGGAGAGAGTATAGGCGGTCGGGCGACTTCGGTTACCCGTCAAGACCGGGATAGTCAGGTAGCCGGCTTGATGGTTACCGTCCAATAAAATGCCGGGACTAATCCATGTAAGGGAAAGCGTTGCGAATGTTTTTCATCCCCTATTAGGGTGCCTACCCTAGATGGGTAAGGGTTTTCTCATGCAGACAGGGAAGTCATTGTGGCACAGATAACACCGTATCGAGTTGCATGCCACGAAAAACATGTGGTACACTTGATATATAAGATGCGGGGGCTTGAAAAAGCCACCGACGCGAAGCTCATTGAAAACTCAATAGTGTAACTATTTACATATAAGCCGTTGCACTCCTATTGGCGAAGGAAGCAGACTGTAAATCTGTCACCATTATGGTTTTGGGGGTTCAAATCCCTCCGGCGGCACGTAACACATCTAAAGAATGTGTTTGGCTATAGCTTCTACGCATACCCTATGATATAGTTGTTGTAGTCATAACCCTGGCGCACTAGTTTAGTGGCAAAACCTCTGCCTTCCAAGCAGTTGTCACGGGTTCGATTCCCGTGTGCGCCTCTCGCGCAAAGAGATTTTTCTTTGTGTTAGCTATTTAGTAGTTAGATAGTTAAGCGCCCGTGGTGAAACTGGCAGACACGCAGGATTTAGGTTCCTGTGCCTCACGGCATGTGGGTTCGAGTCCCACCGGGCGTACTTGGTGTCCACAAGTGCATGTGGGTGCCCGCTTCCGTATCCAAGCTAGGTTAAGGGGAGCGTCTTTCATTAGCCTTCTGCACATAACGGCTATGGGAGCGCTTGCGGTGCATGAGAGTGCCCGCGCGCCGGTTCAAATCCGGTCGGAAGCACGTAGCGTAAGCATGATGTACACGTGTTTGCGCTCCTCGGTCGTATGATTAACTGTTAATCCAACCTGTAAAAGTTTGTAGTTTTCTGTCGTCTGTTGTTGCATAATTCGACGGCGCATGTCATACTATAAGTATAGGCGAGGATGAACCTGATGTAGTTGTACATTATGCCAATCTGAGCCTATAATCGAATCAGTGTTAAGGCTAGTTATTGCTACCAGTGCCCTGTGAGATAGTTAAATCCATCCACCGTCCAGGTTGCGGTATATCCGTAACCGCCCCATATTTTCTGACGAGATGCAGATTTAACCCGTCTTTACTGGGCGTTAAAACCGGGAGCAATGATTACCTTGGTTACTTGGTTCGATTACACGTAACCCTAAGCGTTCTGCAAGGGGCTAGAGGTATCGTAGGGTGCCCATAACAGGGTTTTACCTGTTATGAATTAAATGTGCAACGTTTCGATAGTTTTCGTAACAATTCGATACGCCATTTAAACCTATAAGTAGTACTAGGTGAGAGGTGTGGGTTCGAATCCCGCCCAGCGACGAATGAGTCGCTGGTAGCTCAATAGGCGGAGCCTCACCGATGTGCCGGTGTTGAGTCCGGTTCGAGGATTCAGCCTCATTAGGGCAACCTATTGAGGCACCCTTATTGCAATAGGGGAGCCTTCGGGCTTCTGACTTTTGCCACTCATTCTTTTGCGAGATTGAGTGTTGGCGTGGTATGCTTTGTCATACTTACGCTTTAAGCGCCCGTGGCGAAATTGATAGCACACAGGCGGTCTTAACCTTCCCTCACTGGGGAGGTATATTCCCTCGTAGCTCAATTGGCAGATGCGAGCGACTGTTAATCGCTAGGTTGAAGGTTCGAGTCCTTCCGGGGGAGCTTGTATTACCTATATGGGTGATACGGATTTCTTGGCTTTTGTCAAGGTCTAGGGCGGTTAGCTCAATTGGGAGAGCACCTGTTTTGCACACAGGAGGTTACGGGTTCAAGTCCCGTACCGTCCACGCACGCACCTGTTTCAGGCGTTCAGGTGTGTGTTAAGCGCCTTTAGCTCAGATGGTTAGAGCAACGGACTCTTAATCCGTGGGTCGTGGGTTCGAGCCCCACAGGGCGCACGTAGCTTGAGAGGATGTAGCTAATCCTTTCGCGTTACGCCGGATATACACTATCCAGAAGGTCGCAGGTTAAAATCCTGTCACGTGCCACATTGCACGTGTAGCTCAGCGTTTAGAGCGTCTGGTTGGTGCCGGTTTAAGCCGTACATAGGGGAAGTGCCCTACACACTTCCATAGGGGTAGCTCCCCGGCTGTCTTGTAGGATATATAGTGTCTCTTAGCGGGGGCACTCTCATGGTCTGTTAGCTCAGTGTTGGTTAGAGTGCCGCCCTGTCACGGCGGAGGTCGCGGGTTCGAGCCCCGTACAGACCGCGTATATGGCGCACTGACCGCCTAAAGTCAGTCTAAGCCCTTGTAGCGCAGTTGGTTAGCGCGTCGCTCTGATAAAGCGGAGGTCGGTGGTTCAAGTCCACCCAAGGGCACTGTGAGTGAAGCCAAACGGTCAGGCGCTTGCTTGTGGCGCAAGTATTAGCGGGTTCGATTCCCGTCACTCACCCCGCTCCCCTAGCTCAGCCTGGATAGAGTACGACGCTACGAACGTCGGGGTCGCAGGTTCAAATCCTGCGGGGAGCACGCTCTACTTTTCGCAGAACCGCACAATACGTCCCCGTGGTCTAACGGCTAGGATACCGCCCTTTCAAGGCGGAGGCGCGGGTTCGATTCCCGTCGGGGATACATAGTGCGCTTTCGGGCGCGCGCTCACCTCACCTGTGAGAGGCGGGAGGGGTGGTTGAAATAAATGGACATTACCAATGCCTAGCTGGGTTACGGTGGTGTCAAGACCAATAAGGCTGACGTTTGCCAGCCGGAGGGATACCGTCAAGGGCGAATCCTTGGCTCATCTAACCGCCTTGGGGAACCAAAAGGCACTTCATATGCTGACTGGGTGTTTACCCTAGTTATGAAGCGGCTTCCCCGTATGCGGGGGATGGTTCCTTCATAACTTTTTAGCCCTAGTAGTTCAGCGGATAGAGCAACCGCCTTCTAAGCGGAGAGTCGCAGGTTCAAATCCTGCCTAGGGCACGTAACGTAGGATAGGTTCATTTATTCTGTGTTACTCGGCACTAGGTGGGAGATGCGGGTTCGAATCCCGTCCAGCACCTCACAAAGCTGTTGGTAGCTCAATTGGTAGAGCCCCACTGATGCGCCGATTTTAAAGCCGGTTCGAGGGCTTAGCCTTATAGGGGGACTCTTTAGGGTACGCCTATAGGTGAGGTGTCCCTCGGGCTTCTTAAATTCTCACCCCATTCCTACGGGGGGGTAAACCAAACTATGCTGGCTCTACTGGCATACTTTGCGCGCTTGTGGCGAAATTGGTAGCACGCGACGGATTTAAGCTCCGTTGTCCCTTGTGGGCGTGTGGGTTCGAATCCCACCGGGCGCACGTAACACACTCTTTGCGGTGTGTTGCTCACCTCGCCTATTGAGAGGATGGAGAGGTGGCTAAAATAAACGGGTATCACTTTCAGGTGGTGTCAAGACCAGGAAGGGTAGCTTCGGCTGTCTGGATGGTCACTGTCAAGGATTGAAGCCTTGGCTCATCTGTGCTGTATCAGCCCCATTCCATAGGCTTTGCAGAGGTAGCGCCTCTGCCGGGGGGTGGGTAGCTTCTATGCACACGGATGTCTCCCTGGAGGTTGTCATGAGCCTTCGGGTGCACCCTTGGGTTGGCTCCATAGGGTGCGGTAGCGCCTTTAGCTCAGTGGTAGAGCCCTGCTTTAGCCAAGTGGGTCAAGTGTCGTGGGTTCGAGTCCCGCAGGGCGCACGTAACACACTCTTTGGGGTGTGTTGCTCACCTCGCCTGTGATAGACTGGTATAGGTGACTAAAATAAACGGAGATTGCCTTCAGGCGGTGTCAAGACCAAGAAGCCTCTTCCTCTTATATGGGGTAGTGGCTCTAGTCAGCGGCAACCCGCCCATAGTGCAAAGCGGGTGCCTCGTTTGTGGGCACTCTCGTCCATTTATTTATGTTTCGCCCCTTTAGCTCAGTTGGTTTAGAGCAACGGACTTTTAATCCGTGGGTCGTGGGTTCGAGCCCCACAGGGGGCACGCTAAGTCTTCAGATGAGGCTTGGCTGTGTCGGCTCAGGCATTCCTGCATTTCTCAGACTTTGAGTTTAGCAGGGGGTGCGGGGGCTACATGTTTGCCTTTAGGTTAGTCGTGGGCAGACGGCATCTTCTGATGTGTTTCGCGGCTAACTTTTAGCCCTAGTAGCTCAGTGGATAGAGCATCCGCCTCCTAAGCGGAGGGTCACAGGTTCGAATCCTGTCTAGGGCACGTAGCACACCCCTTTGGGGGTGCGTTACCAACCTCGCCTGTGATAGACTGGGAGAGGTTTCTAAACTAAACGGACATTGCTAAAGCTCGGTTGAGTGGCGGCGGTGTAAAGACTATGAAGGCTGGCATCTGCTGGCTGGCTGGTTGCCGTCAGAGAGAGCCTTTGACTTGCCTAACTGCGCGGGAAACCGAAGGTGCTTCATGTGTATTCGGGGCGTTTACCCTAGCCGGGTAGCACCTTCCCTGTACACGTGGGGGTGGCTCTGCTAGGCGCTACCTTTTGCGCCTTCCCTTAGCTTGGCTGTCTATGCTCTTTCCCTTGTTTTATCTTTCCCCTGCTACTTGTTGCCTTTGTTGGTTGCTTGTGGTGGGGGTTTTTCTTTATTTGGAGGTTTTGTTGTTGTCGTTTATGCGTGGTTCTGCTGGTCGTGGTTCTGCTTCTGCTTCTTCTGCACCTGTTCCTGTGGGTGTTTCGCCGGTGGTGTCGCCTGTGGAGGATTTGGGTGGTGTTGATTTGGTGGATACTGGGCATTTTGTGAGGGAGCCGGGGGTGTTGCCGGTGGGGGATTTGTCGAGGAGTGTATTGGGTGCTTCGTCGGAGCTGTTGTTTATGTTTGGTGGTGATGGTTCTGGTGGCGTTGTGTTGGAGGCTGTGCTGTTGTCGGTTGGTATTGGGGGTTTGAGCAGGGTAGTGTTGCCTGCGCATGGTCGTATTGTAGGGTCTGTGTGGGATGAGGTTTCTGGTCGCGGTGTGGGTGTTTCGCGTGAGCGTTTGGCTGTTGCGTGTGCTGAGGTGTTGGTTGAGCGTGGTACGGAGTTTGTTTCTGCGTATACGGATGCTTTGCCGATTGCGGTTGTGCGTGGGTTGCGTGGTAAGGTGCGTGGGCGTGGGGTGTCTGCGGATTATGTGTTGGGTTCGTATGGCGTGGTTCCTGCGGATGGGGTGTTTTGCCATGTGGTTGGGGTGTCTGCGGATTATGTGGTGTCGGATGCGGTGTCGGTGTTGCATCGGCGTGGGGTGGGTGTGAGTGGTGTTTCTTTGGGGCGTGATGGTTGGTCTCATGTGGGGTGGTTGCAGTGGAGTGTTGATGGTGGGGTTGGTCTTGAGTTGGGGTTTGGTTTTGGGGAGCCGTTGGGTGAGGCTGGTTCTGCCCCGTTTGTGTCACTGGTTCCCGCATTTAAGGACGTTTTTGTGAGGATGGTGGAGTCGCTTTCTTCTGATGTTAATTCGGTGGGTGCGGCGTTCATGTCTATCGTGCAGGATGGTACGTTCACAGGTAATGGTGATGAGTTCACCATTGGCGGGGCACTGTTTGAAGACGGGCGTTTCGCCTACGATGCAGACACCGGCGTGTACTATATGCCTATCATCATTGAGGCTCCGCGCAATACCGGAAAAATCTTCATGGTGAACAAGGAGTAAAGCTGAAATGGGATGAGCATCACATTGTCTTCGCACTCCCAGACTTTTAAACGTGGAGACCGTGTGGTAACATATACTTATGTGTTGAGGGGGAAGATGTATTTCTCTGGTAGGGACAATGCCCCTTCCCCTTAACCTGGCGCTCGTGGCGGAATTGGCAGACGCGCCTGACTCAAAATCAGGTTCTTCGGAGTGTGGGTTCGAGTCCCACCGGGCGCACGCAACACACACTCTATAGGGTGTATGCTCACCTCGCCTGTGAGAAACGGGAGAGGTGGTTGAAATAAAAGGACATTACCAATGCCTAGCTGGGTTGCGGCGGTGTATGTGCGGTGTTTTGCGGTGCTCCTACTTACCTGTAGGGGTACCGCATTTGCATTTCCCGTATTATGTGATATACTGTAAGTAAATTATGTGGTATATGGACTCTCTGCTGGTTGCAGAGAGCGTCTTACCACCCATCTCTATCGAAGGATTTATTTACATGGATAACAACATTAAGGCTACTCGAACGACTTCCACTCCGCTGGATGCGGGTGTGCGTGCCCGTATTGTTGCCGCTCGTGAAGCGCAGGATAACGGTACCAGCTTTGTTGGCTTGCCTGTCTACTACAAGGAGCTTTTGGGTCTACCTCATACTGTCGCTAATCCGACGCAGACTTATGCGACTGTTGATGCTCATCATTATGCTACGACTAGCCAGCGCCCTATGCATCCTGCTTTGGTTGCGCATTTGACGCGCAATGCTTCGCAGGAGCACCCGGTTATTATTGAGGGTGCGCCTATCACTGCTCAGGTTGTTACGGGTGCTACTGGCGCTATGAAGCACTTCATTGACCTTGATAGCGTTGATGAGAGTTACCTGTTTGGCACTGGGCGTAGTGTTTTTTATGCGCCGGTGAAGCCGAAGGTGTTCTACAGCATTGGCTATCTTGCTTCTCATTATGAGAAGCTTGGTGGTGAGTCTATGGCTGGTAGCTTCGTTTCGCTGTATCGTGAGGCTCATCCTGGCTTTAAGAATGTTATTGAGAAGGGTGAGCTTGAGGATTTCTTCAAGTTTGTTGAGTCTCAGCCTATGGGTTTCCGTTCGATTATGTTGGAGGCTCCGAAGAGTGATGTGCCGCCTGCTGATTTCTCTGTAGTGCCTTCGCTTGAGGGTACTGTGGTGGATGAGCCTGTTGTGGTGTACAGTAATGAGCTTCTTTGTCGTTCTTTGTATTTGTCGCCTGAGCGTGCGCGACAGTTGGGTTATCCGAGTGGTAAGCCTGTTCCGTTTTTGGCGGCTGATGTTCGTCCGCGTGTTGCGGCGCTGTTGAAGGCGGCGGGTCGTTCTTTGACTTATGACTTTACGTGGCGTAAGGGTGTGGAGAACTCTCCGCTGTACACTGCTGAGCAGTACACTATGATTCGCTCTTGGATTCGTGCTGAGGGTGATAAGGTGGAGCCGTCTGCTGATTGGGTTAAGCGTGCGCGTGAGGTGTTCCCTGCGAAGAAGCCTACTACTATGTATGGTCTGAGTCGTCCGCTTATTACTATGGCTGGTAATGGTGATGAGGAGCGTGTTGTTGATGCGCTTCGTAAGCATAAGGCTGAGATGGTGAAGATTGTGCGCTTTAATAGTAAGCGTGTTGAGCCGCTGAAGCTTCCTAGCCTGATGTATACAAAGAAGACTGCCGATGCTATTTTTAAGGAGCTGACCGGGAAAGGTCTTTAGTTTCTAGTAGCTGGATAGGGGCTCCCTTGAAGGCTGTTGAATGGGGATGTTGGCGTCACTAACCCAGCATCCCCGTTTGTATACCCTGAGATTATGTGATACACTTAGTTTATTATTTCAGGTAGAGATTCCAGCCGCCACCTCACCTACACATCACAGCTGGAAGTAATCAATAATCACAAACACAAGGAGGAAAATAATGACCCCTACGCCCCGAATTATGGCAAAAAGCACCCCTAAGCCTCGACCGCCCAAGGCTCGCCCCCAGTACGGTGGCAAGCCTTCCAAGAAGCCCCGAGAGCTTGGTGTAGAGGCAACTCTGGCATACCCTGACTGGTATGCTGGGCATAACAAGCGTGAATACTTCCTCGCCGTACTAGAAACCCTCAAGCAGGTGAAGGAGAAAGGCAGTAAGCTTACCTATACCGCCGCATACAATGCGTACAGCAACCGCTATACTATCAGCCTGCGTGTCAAGAACAAGCGAAATAGCCTACTTACTGCACGGGTGGCTGGAGTGAGCTACCCCATTCAGTTCACCACCAACCCCTACACCTCGGTTGCAGACCACGGTCGCGAAGCGCCCTATGAGCTTTCCGCATTTAGTGGCGTGCTCGACAAGGTTGCGCTGGCTAATCGAACTGAGGTAATGCGCATTGAGACTCCCATTACTGCAAGTAAGTCTGGCGACAAGGCTTTAACTGAAAGTGCCTACCGTCTGCATCTGGCGCTTCACCCGAAGTCTGGCGCACAGCGACGAGTTAGCAAGCTCAAGCGTGGCACTAACAACTCGAAGTAAGCGCCCACCGTATTCCCATGCAGGGAGTGCCGAGTAGCTGAATATATAAACCCCTTATGCCACGGGATGAGCATTTGCAACTCACCCCGTGGCATAAGTATGCAACCCGATTTGTTATGTGCTATACTGAACTTGTAATTTAAGGTCTCTATGCCCACAGAAAGGAGCTACAGTTCAACCCATGCAGACTATCCCAATTGCGACCCGCGAGGAGACGAAAATTCCCGCAGGGAGCTACATTGCATTCCGTGCAGAAAACATCTCATACAAGATGCCTGAAAACATTCAGGAGATGTTCGCCCGCCACCTCACCAGCTCAGGGAAGGAGTGCTACCCTACGCTACTATACACCCCTGATGGCACTACCGTGCAGACAATTGACGACGGTGAAGTGGTTGGAACTTTGGCGACGAAGAAGGAACGTAACGGCAATTACTCCCTGCTGTTCCGAACGTCCCACCCGGAGAGTGAAACCACTATCCTGACCACTTATGTCTTTGAAACCGAGACTGTGGAGGAGTGCATCGCTCTACTAGACAAGTGCATCTCAGAACTTGTCGTTCAGAATCGCCTCGCCACCTGGCGCTTCCGAGCTGTAGCTCTTCAGGAGCGAGGTGTAACCCACGAGGAGACGAAGAATATTGAGTCCCTTATCGCTGAGGCAGTGCATACCGGAAACACTACTGAGGGATTGATTACCGCAGAGAAGGTACTCCGTGAAGCTGTAGTCAATGCATCTGCGGTATTGAAGGCTCAAACTGAAGCCGCAAGGGAGACCTGGAAGAAGGTTAAGGAGGAAACCCGCAATGGCAACCAATAACATCAACTTCATCAACTACGTTGTAGCAGAATGCATCGTAGGCTCACACATGTACGTCAAGAGCGCCCGCTTCGAAGAATGCGCCCCTACCGCCGGTGTCACTTCAAAGCTACCCCGCGAAGTGTACGCAGAAGCATACAGTGCATTCAAAGGTACATGGTCGGTAGGGACTGAGGCACCTAGCTACAATTTCGACTACACCGTGCATGAGCTAACTGACGCTTTCAGTGTGAAAACCGGGGGAAAATATAAGATGACCCCCGTTTACCATCAGGAGAAGGCTGGGGCAGGTGGTGAGACTCATCACCGAGTACTCTTTGAGGTAGCCTCCACGCAGGAAGGTGCAGTGTCCTAATGGCTGAGAATAATATCAGCAACGTGGAGCACACTTTCCGCGTGGCAATCATGCGCCACCACTATATCCTAGATTGCAAGAAGTCCGCGCCACTACTTGCACAACAGCTGAGACGCATCAACCCCAACAAGCCAGTTGAGCACCAAATTTCAGTAGCCGCTAAAGCCGCTGAAGAAAGCCTCAACCGAGTAGCCGAATATGCCTACGAGGACATGGCAGAGTTCTGCTTTGCGCCTCTGTCCAGTAAGACCGTAACTCACCCCACTAAGAAATAACAACAAAGGAGAGCAAATGGGTTTCCTAGACGAGAACGTCACTACCCCGCCGAACCGCAAGCCGCCCGTAGACCGCGACAAGATTGCGGCGCTACCCAAGATGTACAACCCTAAGGGTCTTGCAGACTACATTAAGGATAAACGTGAAGACTTGCGTGGCGACACCAATCTAACCGCAGACAGCCTATCAGCAACCTACCGACCAGACGCAGTTACTCTACGCATGAGCAGAGGCAATAAACGAACCCTGCCTCCGATGCTATGGTCTGAGGACACCGCTAAAGCTATTGCCCAGGCATACCCTAAGCCGCTACCTTCGAGCGCCAGTAAGGAGCCTGAGCTACTTGTCGTTCCTACTGCCCTGAGTAACAACTATATTTCTTACCCGCCGAAGGACTCCACGAACAATTACCGTTCAAGGATGTGGGAATCGATGAACCTTCACCCTGTGTACTGCAAGATTGGCGCACAGGGTCTAGCAGGCTCACTGTACCGCGTCGATGATGTCCTTGAAGGCGTTTCTTACGCGGGGAAGGTCAGAGCAGACCTAGGTCTTGAGCCTGTGTACGGCTTCCATAAGGAATGGAGCGACGCAATGGTCATCACCAAGGAACTAGTAGCCGCCATGAACAAGTACTTTGACGAGCAGGAAGCAGGTAAGTAGCCATGAGTTTCGAAATTGAGACTATCTCCCCCAAAGAAGCCGCCATTCTCACCGTAATCACCCCGAAAGAGATTGGTGTAGGGTATGTTGTGAAGAAACACCTTCTAGCACTCCCTGATGCGGCAGATAGTGGCGCTTCCGTCATTGCGCCTATCCGACCCACGGGCATGATGTTGCAGGCAGGCAGGATGGACAGCAACGACGACCTGGAAGAGCAGATTAAGCGAATCGTAAAGACGATTACCTTCTCCACGGGCGGCATTATCCATTCTGGCGCTTCCGTTGTCGCCCGCGTCGTAGGTTCCTATGACCCGCGACCTCTTGACACGGCAGGTTCCGTAACCATCAATGAGAAGTTCTACCGCGAAGGCGACTTGGTGTTCATCACCCCTGTGAAGGTTACTGTAGCCCCTTACGTGAAGAAGGATGCGCTCACTCTATCTGGCTGGGTTGTTTGTGACACTGAGCAGAAAGACACTCATAATACTTTTGTGGCTTTGGGTGCGCCGCCCGCCGCTGGTGGAGCAATCCACAGCCCAATTATTCGCATTACGAACAGCCTACCTCACCGAGCGCTCTTTGACGATGCAGGTAAGCTCCGCGAACTTGTCCACGCACAGGAAATTGAGGATGTGAAGGGTAGCAACCCCTTCGCCGCAGGGACTCATTTCAGTAGCGTAGCCGCCAACCACGAAGAAGGCTTTGAGGTTCAGAGCTACGACGACGGCACGGTTCTCGCTTACCCTGTGTGGGTGACTCTCTCTCGCCGCGCTGACGCATAACACACGTAGACAGATGTGGTAGGGACGCTAGAGGTTTTTATGTCTCTAGCGCCCCTACCACATTTCCGTATATGCCACCAAATGCGGTAGAATCTTCTCATGCATGACGAACCAACTATGACGCTGAACACCGTGACCGACTACATGCGAATGCTTGATTCCCTTGAGCTGATGCTGAACCATTGGGAATGGGTGAGTGCCGCTAATGAAGTCCACTCTAAAGACGGTTTTCTCCACGTTGCCACGCAGGAGAGCAAGGAGAAGAAACGTCACCTCCCCAATCAGTACCTATCCCGTAGGGCTTTCGACAAGCTCGAAAAGCAGAGCGCGCAAGCATCTTTGCGGTTGCAGGCGCATACCTGCGCATCACAGGAGTGCGATACGTGCATACTTCTCTGGAAAGGGTATACGCATTGTGTGATTGAGGTGTCGGGGTTAGATGCGTCAGCATATCTACTGGTTAAGCCACCCCGTGAGGATGCCTACGGTACCGACGGTGACCTACTTCTATTTAAGCATCTTGAGTATCCTGAGGTGGAGGCGCGGACTGGGACAGGTGACGGGTTCGATGTCCCTATGGTTATGGCGCGGGATAACTATGCTGAGATGGACGTATTGAGTCGCAGGTTGGAAAAGTCGGGTTACTGTGTTGCGGCAGATGCCTTGACGGGGCGTACTCCGGCTATGCTGTTTGGTGAGAATCCTATAGTAACAATCACTATTCCATATTTGCCGTATATGGCGGATGTTGAGGAACGCATCTTAGAGCGGCTGGATGCTTTGGGTAGACAGTATAAGATACTTCCACCTATGGGTTTGTCAGACCATATCCCAAGGGCGTTCCAGAGAGAAGATGTAACGCATGGGCGCTACCCCATGCTAGAAAAGTGGTTTTGGGATATGGAGGAGCGGGCAATGGAAACACACGGCGATGTGTCGCCTACGCAGTTCAGTGAGGAGGTGGAATTGATGGCTGAAGAAACTGAAGATGCGATTGAGGTTGAGGAGCAGAAAGAGTCGTTTGGCTCTAAGTTCTTTAGGTTTATGTTTGGTTTGTAGCTCTATATGTGTCTAAAGAGAGGGGCGGAGGTGTATTGACTACACCTCCGCCCCTCTCTTTCATGTCTTGCATGGGCAAGCTTTTGCTACTGCGCGGGCTTCTATAGCCCCTCTGAGCGCCTATCGGCTCCTCAGTGGGTTCTCGTGTACTTCAACCCCAAGGAAGCGCACAAGGGCTCTCTTGGTGATAGTAAGCGCCTGCCGAGAGTATCAATTTAGGTTACATAACTTACATGTGTAAGTCATATTGTCCTGAATGATAGCCGCTTGAGAAGTCCCCGTAACATTGATGCTACAAGTGTTACAGTCCGCTAGTACCCTGGCATCCAGGCATGTTGCCTGTGCCCTAGCGGGGCTAGAGAGGGTTTTCACCCCCTTCTTCTTCCTCTTAGGTGTCGGAACGTTCTTTGTCCTGTCCCGACCGGGATACTTCAAGGAAGCCCTAGCAATAGGGGTTTTCAGGGGAGCCTGCGGTTGGAGCTTGCTGTTCTTTGAACGCTTCTTACGCGCCTTCTCCACCTTCGGTACGGCGCGGGCGGCAATGTTCACGGCGGCGTTAATATCTCTATCCATCATGCCATGCTTAGGGCAAGCGGAAACCTTGTGGGTAGGGTGCGCAACCTTGGAACCGCACACATGGCATACCTGTGACGTGTTTGCAGAGTTCACGGCAACAACCCAGCCACCGTTTTGGCTGACGTAATGGGTTAGCCATTTAATCAGTTCACCGCGATTCCAGCGCCCGTTCTGCATAGTATTGATAATCCAGCTGAGGTCTTCAACCGCCACAACAGCATTATCAAACTGGTGCGACAGGTAGGCAATTTCCTGCGCCGCAAGAATAGCCAACTCACGTTTCTTCCTGGATGCGGCTTTACGGTGGAGGTCAGCCTCGTCACGTGCCGCCATAATCGCCTGACGGTCATACAGCGAAAGTGAATTAGCTTTCTCCCTGAGCTGACGCACCTGCTTCTCAGAGGCTTTGATGGAGTTCCACAGTGAATGGATACGCTGAGAAAGCGTCGTCTGATGGGTGATTTTACCTGTTACAGTGTTGCGAACCACGACAGTGGCGTAATCATTGATGCCCACGTCTACACCAATAGTGTAGTCACCAGAAAACTGGATGACAGGGTTATCGGTCACGATAGAGAAAATAAAAACAGGTGCGCCGTCCTCAATCTTCACGAGCGGCAAAGTCACTTTACCATCAGTAAAGCGTGCATTGTCGAACCTGAAAATGAGGCGGTACCATGCGCCGCGAATCACCATTTTAAGGACGATTTCACCATCGCCAAAGGGGTCATCATTCTCTATCACAGCATACTGCTTATCGACGGCACCAAGGTTAATGTAGTCTTCGCCATACGTGGGTGCCGAATCGTTTACGGTGCGCTTCCAGCCTTGGCTAACGTACTTATCGCTTTCACCGTTTACGGCTTTGATGCATTCCTGCCAGGAACGGTAAGACGTAACCACGTTGTATTGGACTAGTTTCTCTTTACGTGACCTACCCGACCTGCCTGTTGCAAGAAACTCGGGCATGGTCACACCAGCCCGGCGACCCGCCTCAGCGGGTGCTGTGGCGGCAATGTGCACTAGTTTGTTCCCGAGCTGAGTATCATTGCGGGTAACGTAGGTAGCATAAGACGAGATGCTACGAATTTCAGAGGTGAGCTGAGCCAGTACAGCTGTGCTATCTAGTAGTTCACCGCTCAAGTTGAGAATATACGAAGGGCTCGCGACGAACGCCTTATAGGTTTGGCTCGTTGCCAACGTGCCCTCCTCTCTAGTGCTCTTGGGTTACTATGAATGTATCTAATGTTACCAATATTAAATCATGGACGCAATATCAACAAACCAGGCGACAGTTGGCAAGACTTGCCATAGGCGATGACGGCGGCTTCCTTTGCAGTGATTGCTACTACGGCGATGACTGCCGCAATACTCTCTCCAATGAACCATGCGGCTCCTAGGGCGATAAGGTTGATGCCCTGACCTGTGGCGGTGGTGATTAGGTGTATGTCTCCGGGGACTGAACGCAGAGAGTTGGTGAGGATGAGGTATGCGGCGAACATGATGCCCGGCAAATTGAAGCCAAGTGCGAGCGCGGCAGTGCTCAGGTGTTTCTTCATGTGTTTCTTTTGGGAGTTCATATTTCCTTTCAATAGGTTGTTTCGCTTGGGAGTTTAAGTTTACCATGCCCCTGATGGGGTGCAAAAGCCGCCTTAAATCTATGGTACACTTACCATCAAGCCCAGCTTTTTGGGTGCAGAACATTTCCAGAAAGAACCATAGAATGAGCAATACTTTCAATAAGAACCGCAAGTACGTACTCACCGATAAGACGGCAACTTTCCCCCACCCCCGCTGGCAGGGACGGGAAGTTACCGTACACCGCATCAAGGCAACCCGCGACATTCCCGAGCATAATGTCATTGCAGGTCAGCTTGGTGGATGGATTGAATCTGAACACAACCTTACGCAGGGAAATAATGCTTGGGTAGCAGACGAAGGTAAGGTATTCGACAATGCTGTATGCATGGTAAACGCCCTCGTCACTGGCAACGCAATGCTATATGAATATGCAGTCCACCGAGGAAGCTCCACTCTGACTGGTGACGCTCAGCAGTATGGGTACAGTCAGACCGGCGGCAACAGTTCGCTAGGCGGCTACACGCACATTACGGGCGGCGCTATGGTTGGCGGCACATACCGCGACATCCGCGACATCACCATTTCGGCAGGCACCTACACGGAAAACCCCCTGTATGCCTCTGACGAGCCCGTAACCCAGAGCGCCTACTACACTCACCAGTAACTACGTTTTGCACCGCTAGTTGATATGTGGTAAAGTGATACATGTGACGGGCACTCCGCCACATATGCGCCGTTAGCTCAGCAGGTTAGAGCAAGGGACTCATAATCCCTGGGTCGTGGGTTCAATCCCCACACGGCGTACACACAAGAAGCAAATACTCTGCATGAGCCGCCCCTCAACCCCTACATCGCTAAAGACGGGGGCTGAGGGGCGGCTCACACCAACCCAACACCGAGAAGGTAAACACATGCTTAACAATAGGTACACCCGAGAAGAGCCCCATTCAGAAAGCAAACACCACCGTCACCACCACTACGTAGCATTCATTATCATCGCCACATTAGCTATCCTAACCGTCCACGAACTAGGCACCTAACCTAGCGCCCTACAAGGAGTATCATCATGGCGTTCACCCCCAGTATCGAGCAGAAAACCACGTACACTGCGGCAACCGCCCGACACATCCTCAACACCTACACTTTCCCCGGCGACAGGATTAAGGAAGAACTGTACGCTCTAGCAGACAAAAAGGTAACCCTCACCTACCTGACCCACGAACAGCTGGATAAGCGCACAGGTAAGCGCGCAAAGAAAATTCATTGCGCCCTATACAGTGACCCTGAATGGCAGGCACCTTGGCTAACAATGGGTGAAGCAGACGCGACACCCACTAAGGAACCTGGAAAAATTCAGGAAGGGGAAGCGGAAGTAAGCGAAACTGTAGAAATAACCTCTACTGGCTGGCAGTCGCCCACGGTGCTAGTGCTTGACCGAAGCTGTATTGAGTCCCCAAGGTCATTCAAACCGCCACGCGCTATCACTCATACAGATAGCGGCAACGAGGGAACCCCTGAGTGCATCCTTCGTGATGACACGCACGTACATGATGGCGCACTAATTGAGGGTGGCGTGTTCACTAGTGGCAAGGTAGAGATTGGCTACGCAACTGTCAGTGATACTACGCTACGTGGCGGTAACATATACGTTGGAGATGATTCATATCTTGCAGGGTGCCACTTAGAAGGAAATATTTCTGTTCGTTTTGCGATGCTAAGAAACGTCACTCTTGAAGGCGATATTTTCATGAGCGGGAACTTCAGCCCCCTGCATGAAGTCGCCTCAAGTGATGAAACGAAAGTCTGCATTGATGATGCATACTACGTTTCCGACTTTATCAACCACCCGAACAGTGAAACCCTACTCCAACCCAGCTCCATTCAGCATCTTCTAGAGATAAGCCGTGAGGCATTGGGCTGGAGCACTGGAGAATGGGAGTTCTGCCTCGACTCCACCCGCCATCGCCGCCCCTGCCGCTGTGCGCTCTATTTCCCGCTCTACATTATGGGAACTCCGGCGGCGGTGCAGTATATGGCGCTATCGGGAAGTCGAGTCCCCAGACTCCCCGCAGGGCACCCCTACAACTTCCTAACGATTCCTCAGCTTGAAGTCGCCCTCAAAGCTGAGCTTCGCAAAACATGGGAAGAACATTCATCCCTTCACGACATTCCCACCAGCAAGGAGGAATGGGTGAACAAGATTCTTCGACTTACCAACATCAAACCAGACCATGCATAAAGGTACGACCCATGCCCCGTTTTGAAAACAATCCGAACTGGACACCCGTCCAGACATACCGCCTGGAGGACAGCTACTTGCCGTTCTTCATTAGCGCCTCACAGTACGACCTGCATCGCACAGAGCCCATGCTGGAGCCATTCCGTCATGCAACAACCATTGAGGAACTATCCTCAGCCATGCACAGTAAAGCTCCCTCTCTCTTTACGGTTATGCCTATGGAGCTCGGTCTACCAGATACGGTTATTGCCATCCCCCACCCGTCGGTATTGGCAGAGTTGCAGGATAGCGGACTATCCCTTGCGGTATCTGTAGGAGTAGGTGCGGCTAACTTCGCGCGAGAAGCACACCAGCGCGGCATGAAAGTTACCATGTTCGCCTCTATCGCAGAGGCTCAAGACGGGGGTGAGGACTGCATGTTGCAGGCATATAACCTTATCGCTACTGGCAATAGGCGTTAGGAGCTGTTATGAGTACCATGAAAGCCGAGGATGTAGACCATATTGTTATGGGTGCGTCTGAATGGCAGGCGGTCGCCACAAATTACGAAACCAACACGGCGCTAATGACTACTGGCAACCCGAAAATCTATACAGTGGTTGATAGGTCGGTAGAGCCGCCTAAGCCAGTGGCGCACATTATGCGTAAGAACTCTAGGAGTAAGAAGGAGAGCTGGGTTGCCTACCCTGCGCCTGGGAAGGTAAGATATAAGAGTGTTGGGCATCGGGTATCTCAGTCGATTCCCTACACGGAGAGCCGTAGCCTTGGGGTGACCTACTCCAGGTATTGCGGGTTTCTGCTGTACGAAGATTCGGGCACTACCTCACCGTAGGTATACCTAGTTAGGAATTTACATGTTTTCTTTTGGTAAGCTTCGCGCAAAGAAGAAGGAATCCCTGCGTCGTTCGAGCGCATCGGCGGGCGCAGGCACTTCGTCAAGCACTAGCAACTCTACTGTTTTTGACGACGCACGCGACGTAGACAGCGGCTACGACTGTCCTTCGAGTAGCAGTTCAGATAGCTATTCTTCGAGCAGTAGCTACAGTGATTCTTGTTCCTCTTCGTCTTACTCTTCGTCGGATTCTGGCTCTTCGGACTGTGGCTTCAGCGGTGAGTAGCGATTAGCTCTTAACACCTGAGGTGCATGTTGGTTGTAATCTTAACTGACATGCACCTCAGGTGTTTTCTCTTACCATAGAGAAAGTGTTACAGGCGCTTGTTAGCCCGCAATATATGTGATACACTATTTTTTGAAAGAAAGGAGGGGTTCCTATATGCTCCCTACTATTCAGATGGCACCGCCGCCCGGCGCGCCCGCTGTAAACAGCATTACTGGGCTACCGGCAAATAGCCCTAAGAAAGTGCCCATCATGCTACGTAAGCTCACCCCTAAAGAGCTTGACGTATTCATTCACCTCACGGACGAGCTGACAAGCATCTCGCCATACTTTGCACCCATCATTCGACAGGTACGCCCTGCAATCATCAACTCCAAGCAGGCAAGCATCGACAAGGACTGGCGCATCAGCCTCCCTGAGGGCTCTCTAGACACCTACCGCAACGCGGAAACCCTTAAGGTGGCGCTACGTGAAATTTTGCGAATCATTATCCTACAGGATAAGCGTATTGCCACCCGAGGCTACAAAGACGACGAGATTACCCGCCTGGCTTTCGACCTTGAAATTAACCAGCGCATCAGCGGTATCTCTGGTCGTTTCCGCCTCACCCCTGGCATTGACTTTGTTCCCGCAGACTACAACCTGCCCGCCAGCGGCATCGCAGAGGAGTTCCACAGCGCACTTAGGGAAGACGCACGCGCTCTAGGACAGCAGGGTTCTGGTGGAGGTAGTGGCTCTGCTGAAAGTAAGCCACAGAACAATGAGTCTAACTCGTCTACCGGCGAACCGCAGGGGAATGATAGCTCCCAGAGCTCAAGCCTCAGCAATGGCGGCGGTAGCGGCGAGAAGGACGGTCAGGAAGGTGATGGCACCTCTAATACCAATAATGAGGATACCGGCTCCAGTGATACCTCCGGCGGCAACCCCAACAGCGAGACTAGCGGCTCTGATAGCGGCGAAACCCCTAGCAGTGGCAACCAGCAGAGCAATGGCGCTAGTGACGGCGATAATGGTGCTCTTGGCGGCAATGACGGTACCTCCGGCGAAGCAGGCTCCACTGATGGCAATGCCCAGCAGGGGAAGTTTACCGAGATGACCGACCAGTTCGTTACTGCTGAAACGCTTCAGAGCCTCATGGACGCGCTGGGTATCCAGGCGGCTGACGAGCTTATCAAACGTGAAAGCCGCAACGACATGCTCGCCCTAGTACGTGCAGAGCAGATGCGTAAGTCTATCGGCAACACCCACCTAGACAACATTCTTAACTGGGTGCTCAAGATTGACGCAGGCAACTATGTCGTATGGTCCACACAGCTTAAGAAGGTTCTCGCTATTGCGTCTTCTCACCGAACCACCGGCAGTACCCACCGTACCTTCCGTAAGTTCAACCGACTAAACGCCGCCCTGCCAGATAAGCGAGTGCTACTTCCAACTCGTTACGCAGTCAAGCCGACCGTGTACATTGGAGTAGACACCTCTGGCTCCATGCACACCAGGGAAGATAGCGGGCGTGTGCTAGGCAATATTGAGCGCATTATTGATAGCTTCAAGAACCGAGCAGACCTACGCATTAGCGCTATTGACACTGTTCTGGGCGACTTTCAGCCGGTCAAGAAACTATCTGACGTGGTGTTTAAGGGTGGCGGCGGTACCGCAATGACTCCTTTCATCCACGCTCTCAATGAGTATGAGACGAGCCGCGAGAAGAAGAACCCTCCCGCCGCACTAGGAATCCTCATCACTGACGGATACATCGACTGGCAGAACGTAGCCAACGCCCTTAAGTGCAAGCATAACTACGGGCTGGCTATCGTCCTAACCTCCAAGCATAGCGACAAGGACATCATGCACATGCATGAATATTTCAAGTCGCTACCGGCAAACTGCAAACCAACCATTATTCGAGTTGCACACTAAGCAACACCTCTACACCATCCAAGAAGGAGACTAACCACCATGTCTAATGCAGTAATGACAGACGAAAAGCCCACCGGCGCAATTAACGTCACCCCCGTATCTCTGAGTACCGCAATGGAACTAGTGAAGTACGGCGCATTCCCCCATATGGGCGCAAACGGTGAGCTGAAGCCCGGCAAATCTATCGGACTCATCGGTAGCCCCGGCATCGGCAAGACCGCATCCATCCACGCCCTCAAGGACGAAATGGGTTACCACAGCGTAGAAGTGCTTGTCGGCGCTCAGCTTTCCCCTGAATCCATCGGAGGTATCCCCTCCGTAGGCTCTACCACCATCATTGACGAAGAAGGCAACTTCACCGAGGTTCCGTCTACGACCTACCTCAACGAACCGTTCCAGGTACGCATCCTCAAGCACCGCAAGGTCATTCTCTTGCTGGATGAATACAGCAACTCGAACGAGAGCGTTCAGGCGGCTATGCTGTACATCTTCAACGAGCGCCGCTTCCCTGATGGCACTCCCATCCCCACTGAGACGGTTATCGTCTTGGCTACTAACTCAATGGCTAGTTCAGTGAACCCCACCCCCATTGCGCCGCCCACGCAGAACCGCGTCACCTGGATTCCTGTACACCAGCCGATTGGTGACTGGCTGGAAGGCTTCAAGGTCGCCTGGGGTAAGCCTATGACGGATAACGAGCGTCGCATCCGAGAGATGATTGCAACCTATCTCGACAAGCGCACTGACAGCACCCTGTATGAGATGAACCGTGATGCCCGCATTGAACGCTTCGCAGAGAGCATGGATGAGAACTGCCGTGACGCGGCAACCTACGCATGGCGCTCCCCGCGAAGTTGGGAAAACCTCGCAGACCTCCTCGCTTCGCTTCCCACCGAAGAACCGAAGAAGTTTCACGACCTGGCGATTCACTTTACCCAGATGACCATCGGCTTTGACGGATACAACGCCTTCGCTGACGCACTCAAGAACTACGCAGATTCCCTGACTGGCGGCGGGTCTGCCATTGCAACCATGTCGCTTACGGAAATTTTCGAGAACCCTGAGAAGGTTTCTCGAACTACCGCAGAGAACGACCAGGATAACGCCTCCCGCCTTGCAGAGCGCCTAAACACCTATATTGACGACTTCCTCCCGGAGAAGTCCAACACTGCCCCTGATGAGGAAGCTAAGGCGCGCCTACTGGAAGGTATCGCCAATGTGACGAACCTTATTTCGGAGTTGGTGGATGAAGAGTCGCCGTATTGTAACCGTGTGTTCCGCGCGCCGCTACATGCAGTCCTGGAGTACCTTATCAACAGCATCACTAACCGTACCGACATTACGGGCGGTGGCGTGAATGACCCTATGATTATGGTTCCTCACAAGATGCTCTCCAAGAGCCACAGCGAGGGTCTACTGAAGGCGTTCTCTGCTGAAGAGTTGAGTCTGCCTAAGTCGATTAACCTGCATCCTACCACGAGTAGCCAGCAGGAAAAGTTGGATAGCCAGCTTGAGTCTTTGGAGCACAACCCGCTAACCATTGTGGGTGCCCTAAGTGCCCGACTCTACCCCGCGCTCTTCGCGGTAGGCAACAACGAAATGTAGCCACCACTACCACCCCTGAAACCGTACCAATTTAAGGTAGAACACTAAGTGGAAACCCTTAAATTGGTACGGTTTTACTGCTAAATCTTAATGAAAATCATGCACTACTCACACTCAGGAAGAAACCCGTGGAAAACGTCAATAATGTAACCGGAAACAGTGTCCTTCATGGCGACCTGAATCGCATCAGTGACAATGCCCGTGTCCACGACGCGGAACTAACCGCCTGCGAGGTTCGCGATAACGCATACATTGAAGGCGGAACGCATTACATACTGCAAGCATCTGACAATGCCCATATTGCCTGCCGAGAAACCGACCTTACCGCAACCTTCACCGGAGATGCAACCGTAAAGGGCAACTTCCATATCATTGGCGGCGAATACGGCGGAAAATTTGAGCTCCACGACTTCAACGCCCTGCCGGAGACAGTAAGCATCAATAACTACTGGAACACCCCCATCATGAGTGACATCTCTCGACTCATCACCGAAGATACGACTATCACCAATCAGACATTCCAGTCGGTAGCTACATCCGCCGCAAACCTCATGGATAAGCACCCCGAGTATGTCAATATTCGTTTCTGCCTCAACAGCGAAGTCCACTCGCAGAATATGCCGCGCTGTCGTTGCGCCCTCTGGCTTCCACTCATCCTCCTAGGCGACCCTGCCGCCACATTTTACTTCCTACGCGCAGAGGGGAAGCTCCAGCCATGCAGTGATACGCATCGAAGCATTTATGCTGAAGGTACTCTCCGTAATCCCTACTATGCATTTAGTGCCACTCGCCTTGAAAAACTGATGCGCGTATCGCTAGATGACGTTCGCAAGCGCTACTGGCTGGCATCTCGCAAAGTCTTGCAAGCAAACTGCTCTAAGCACGGCATTGAAGAGCTTTTCAGTAAGGAAGAGACCACCAAAGAGTATCAGCTGAGCGACTGGCATCGCTTCCTTGAGCAGGTTCTAGGAACCCCGTACATGGGGAGGTGATGCACTGGAACTACATAGTGGCTATTTTGTGTGGTACACTGATTTTACTTACTTATTTAGGAGAGAATCATGAACTACACCACGGATAACGTGACCATCAATAACGCTAAGCTGGGGAAAGATGCCCGAATTATCATTCCTGAACGAGAAACACCCCTCATGCTCAACGTGGGTAGCTATAGCCTGGTTTACGACATCCGCGAAACGAAGCCTAACCTAAAGACAAAGAAGTTCTTTAACGACGGGAAATCTTTTCGTCGGGACAGTTTGTTTGCAATGGCTGATTTAACTATGCAGGTATTGGAAGATTCTGCCGCCATGACTGGCACGTGGTGCCTAAACTATGAGAAGCATTGTGAAACGATGCATACCTGCCGTTGCCTTCTCTGGTATCCGCTGTACCTCATGGGGAGCCCCATTGCAATGCACTACTTCTTCCGCGCAGAGGGGCTTCTACAGCCTCTAGGTAAAGCGCCTACTATCCAACTGGAAAAGTCGCCGCGAAACCCATACTCAATACTATCCCTATCTGTTCTGGAGGAGAGTATGCGTCAGCGAATCATCGAAGTATTCACTGACGGCTATGCTGATGCCAAGAGGTATCTTCCTGAGTATCGTGGCGGCTTTGCAAAGCTGAACTACCGCAAGTGGGAGAACGAGATTAAGTCCTACATCCCACGAGATGACAATATCCCTGTCCCGCTATCTCGCACTATCTGGTATAACCATTGGTGCCGAGCGACTGGTCAGCCTGAGTTGTGCCTAAACATCTCTATCCCCAACTAGAAAGGAGCGTAGCCGTGCAGAGTGAAGCGTCAGGCGTTATTATTGGTGAGAAAGCTGAGCTATCTGGTCTCAAGTCACTCAAGGGGAACGCACAAATATTGGGTGGACAGCATCACTACCTAGACGTTGGTGATGATACTGTTATTGCTGGCAACTCGTGGAGTTACCGCCTAAAGATGCGTGGCAATGCTACCGTAAAGGGCGCTGTACGCCTCCAGAAAGTTTCGCTTGATGGAGACGTGCTAATTGATGTGCCTAATGACTTGGAGCCGCCTATGGCGCTTTCTGCCGTTATTGACACTGAGGCTGGGGATTGTGAGTCCCTGCGCTACGCCTTCTATGACATCACGCCGCATCCTGAATACCTAGACACGGTGCGTGACAGTAGCTTCGTGTCTCCAAGCTCAGGAATACTGCGCACTGCCGTAGCTACTTATGGGTTCATTAAGCACCCTGCATGGCGTGACTCTACCATGTGCCTCAAGGCTTCCACTCACCTGCAAGTAAACCTGCACTGCCATTGCCTCCTTTGGTACCCTCTAATACTTACAGGTAACCCTGTAGCCCTGCATTACCTCTTCAGGGTAGAGAGACTTATTCAGGCAGGTATCCGCAATTCAGACCACCCAGCACTAGATGGGACTGTCCACAACCCGCTCAGCACGCTCAGTTGGGCAATGCTAGAGAATGCGCTTGCGGGGAAGGTGAGGTCACTCATTGAGTCCCCGTATAATGAGTTGGCATCCCGCAATAGGGAGCTTCACCCCTGGGGTGTTTACCATGATGAGTATCGGAGGGAGGGGGAGCCTTTGAAGTGGGTCAATAACATCATCCTTGAGCTCACTCAGCATATACAGCCGGTATACATTAGCTCGTCTGAGGTATTCCATATGGTTAAGGAGGACTTCAAGCCGGAAGACCATCTCACATGGGAGAAGTACATCAGGCAACTACCTGAGAGTTGGCTGGCTCACTACAGGAAGCTAACCGGGCAAGACCCCGCGCCGTAGTTATCGAAAGCAATGCCCCTGGCAAGCGTTTTCCCTTCGCATGTCAGGGGCATTGTGATACCCATAGATTATGTGGTACACTTTTTATAAATGTTTTAGTTATGGAAAGGTAACCATTATGACTAGCAAGTCTCAGAATGTTAGCGTGCTTCTTAAGCACCTCGACACCCCTAAGTACATTACCCCCGCAACCACTGTCCCCATCTGGGTACATAATCCCGGCAATAGCTCTCTTCCCAAGAAGACTAACCGCAACCAGCGAACCATTGACAGCGTGTGGCGTATCCCCCTCGGCGGAACTCTTTGGGAGAGGGGGCACGAAACTTTCGACTACCCCAAGTCGAACAACTGGAACGAGTGCGACCCTAACCACTACAGGGAGGTACCCTACAGCTCCGTACTTTACAGCACCTCAGGAGTCTTCAACCCGGAGACTGGCAAGATTGAGATGGATGAGGCTCAGCCAAAGAAGACCTACATCCAGTTCCCCGAGCTCAACATCCCGACTATCTTCGGTGAGATGCAGAGCGTACTCTACAAGTACGACAGCGTGTATGCACTACCGGAATGTGCCGAGAACCTTCTAGGCGGCAACCACATTTTTGACCGCGCAACGGTAGACCCTCGCCACGTAAACATGCTAGATGCGCATTGCCGCGTCTCCGGCTCCGCAAAGGTCGAGAGTGGTCTTATCACCAAGAAGCATATGCCCACTGAGGGCAATAAGCTGACTCACTCTTCCCGCGAGGGAGAAAGCCGCATCATCATTGCAGGCGATACCACCGTTCGCAATAGCCGCATCTACCACACGGCAGAACTCACTAGCAACACCCTAGTAGAAGACAGCACCATAGAGAGTGTCTTCACCACTGGCGAACTGAACCTTACCCTGCGCGACACCACCGTGAGTCACAGTGAATTTACTGGCGCTCACAGCAAGGAAGATGCTCCGAATATTTCTGTTACTGGCGGCGAGCTGAGCAACGTCCATGTTCGCCTGGGAGCCGACCTGAACCTCGGCGGAAATGTGCTACTAGACAAGGTATTTTTCAGCGGCGGTAATATCTCCATTAGTGGTGACGCACACATTAAAGACAGTAACTTTGGCGGCTGGTTTGACCTCAACGCCTCGGACGCACATGTGCCCATGTCTGACCTTACTGGCTTCTATCTGCTTCCTCTCCTGCTCAAGTCGAAGTTCGAGTACCGAGTACGAAAGAACCACAGTAAGGTGGAGAATGTAGACTTCACGGAAAGCGCATACAGCACCCTTATCACTAGCAGTAAGATGATTAAGGGCGGCTTTAAGATGAAGCGATTCTGCGCCTTGCCGAAGGTTCACAAGCGAGACAATTGCCTCTGCGCACTCTACTACCCTGCACTACTGTTCGGCAACCCGCTTGCGGTAACCTACTACCTCAAGGCAAACGGGCTGGAGAACCACATCCCGGAGGAGCACAAGAGCAAGAGCTGGTCTGAGCTGGAGCAGATTCTCAATCGTGAGACCGCTGAGCTTGGTAGCCGTCTTGCACGTGGTGGAAGCGCCGCACACTACGCCATCTGGCAGGAGCGAAACGATATTTACGACCACGAAGCATGGAACGAGCATATTGTCTCCAAGTACCATGTTGCCCCGGCTGACCTTCTGGGCATCCGCTAAGCACTACCTATAGTTGAGGGTGGGGCACTCTGACCGACACCAATACGGCAGAGCGCCCCACCCCACCCCCTAAGAGAAAGTAAATCATGACCCATAAGAACATCTGGCAGGAGCCCAAGGAGCGTTTCTACCTGCTGTATAAGACCGACGGCGTAAACCTTGATACGCGACTGCCTACGCCCCGCCTATCCCCCGATGGTAAGCTTCTTTGGCGAACCCACCCCGCTAAGGCGCGCAACACTTTCCCGTCTAAGATGCATGAGTTTATCCGCGAACATGGTAGCAAGTTTCAGTATGTGCTGTATCGCGGCTGGAATAACCACCTGAACGATGCTACCCAGCCCTTGCGTGAGTGGGAGCGCGACACTGTTGCAGGTGTTGAACGTACCCTACGAGAAGATGCACCTACTCTCATTGAAGACGTTCAGGTAAACGTGCCTGCCCTCTGCGGCTCTCTTACGCCTATTGACGGCATGGAAGATGTGTTCATTGTTCCTGCGAAAAAGGCGCACAACCTACTTGGCGGTAACGTCATTGCAGGTGATGCTGTGGTAGACCCGTCCACCGTAAAGATGGACGATGGCATTAACCTCTACAGCGGGCGCTTCAAGAACTCCCGGCTGAACTGGTCTGGATTCCAAGGCTCACCCTCAATGGGTAAGCAAGAGATTAGTATTCAGGACACTGACGTGTGGGATAGTAACACCCTAGAGCAGTTCAGTAAGCTGGATGCGCGAAACAGCAAGCTCTGCTATTTGAATGCGTCTCCTCACGAGCTACCCAATGTCCTCATGTGCGAGAACACGAAAATTAACCACCTGCACTTGCAGGGCGGCAAGCTGGAAGCGAAGGGTGCTAAGCCGAGTATTGACACGACCCACGTCCGTAGCGGTGCTTCAGTTAATGTTGATGGCGCTGTAGCTATCTTCAAGTCCGTGTTCAATTCTGGCACTTTCGACATTCGAGGCAAGCTCTCCATTAGTGCAAGTAGCTTTGTAGGCGCAATGTCGCTAGATGTTCACCACAGCATGTGCCTAGACGATTTGGTTGCCGCATGGTGGGGTAAGGCAGAGGGTAAGGTAATGACCATCAACACCCAAGCCCGCATCCCCTACACCCTTTCACGCATCCTCAAGCCACGCCAGGGGGAATCTCTAACCTCCGCTGAGCAGGGTGAGATTATTCGCCAGACCGCCAATGACGCATACCGCCTCAGCGCGCGTTTGCTGAGCGTTGGCGCGACGGTGCACAAGTTCTGCATTGCGCCCGATATTCACGCCAATAGTTGCTGTGTCTGCGGTCTCGCTTACCCCCTGCTACTTACTGGTCATTCAGCGGGCATTCTGTACTTCTTGCGAGCCGCCGGTATGGTAAGCTCCGTATCGGATGCGCATAACGCCTACAGTGACGCTGAGCTTACTCATATGGTGAAGGAAGCGATTTTGAGCGCATCGAACATTTACGACTTCTGGAATCTTACTGAGCTTTACCTGACGGATGAGTGTAACTTCGCCTCCGTGAGGGAGCACATCTTCGAGTTCTGCGGCGTGAGTGATTTTGAGCGATTCGCGGGCTCCCTCACGGACTCCATTCCCGCCCAGTACCTCAGCGCACCCAACAAGGGGTTCCTGGGTTCTGAGGACTAATCGCTACTGAAAGGTGTTTATGACTACGCATGAAAAACCGAGCGGGCTACCTGACGGTAATCTGCTAACTGGAGATGTGGCTGTGAGTGGCTGTTCATTTGGTGACGACGTTCAACTTCACTGCTCAGGAGAAATCATCAACAGCTCTCTGGGTAAGGTTTCTCAGCCCAGCAATTTTCAGGGGGCAGTTGATGTGCATATTGAAGATAGTAGCATTGATAGTGTTCAGGTTGCCTCTGATGCCACAGCAGAAGGCTCAGGCATCACTCTCGACCTGAAAAACAGTAACGCCTCCGGTGCGACCGTGCATGACGGCGTGAAGCTGACACTGCATAACTCGAATGTTGAATCGCTTACACTGCATAGTGGCGCTACCTATAGCGGCTTTGGTGGGGATGCCCACAAGGTGACTTTGATGGATAGTTCGAGCCTTAGCACCTTTGGGGATGTTCAGCTTGACTCCTGTAAGGTCAGCCCAAAGAGCGAGTTCACGCTCTCCGGCAATTTCTCAATCCTTAGGGCAACCCTTGTGGGGGAAGGCTCGTTTAAGATTGACGACCCGGCGGATTATTTCCGGGCTGGAGATAGCGTGTTTGGTGGTGGCGTTAAGCCTGCTACCGTAGGAACTTCGGGTGAAGTCTGGTATGTGCCCTCTGCGTTTCTGTCCATGTCGGATGAGGAGCTGAGGGTGGGTACTGCGGGTAAGCGCATTGATGACTTGCTATCTAGTAACATTGCGCAGACTTTGATTCGCTCCGCCTCGCTACTGGCTACTGGGGCGCATATTCAGGAGTTCTGCATTGTGCCTAGTGTGCATCTTGAGGATGGTTGTCGGTGTGGACTGTATTACCCGTTCCTTATCGGTGGTGACCCGCTGGCTATTGTCTACTTCTTGTGGCAGGCTGGTCTCAGGTCGGCTATCCCAACTGCATACAGGTTCCTTTCTGTGCGCCAGATTGAGGATGGTTTGCGCAGGCTTGTTGCTGAACGTACTGAACGCACGTTTGGTGGCACATACATGCTTACTGGTGACTATGTGACAGCTATTTCATGGGATAGGGCGCGTTTGACTCCTGAGTCTGTTCGTAGCCGTATTACTGAGTTCTGCGGGTTGGAAGATTTCAGCTCCTTTGGAGATGTTGAACTTTCCAAGGAGAGGTTCTGGGCTTCCTTGGAAATGGATAGCTAATAGGGCTTGAGTGCTTAAACCCCCTGCTTGCAACTGTTGGTCGTTGCAAGCAGGGGGTTTCTTTGCGCCACAAACATATCGCTTGCATAGCTCTTAAAATATGTGGTACACTATTTATGTAGCAATGATTTAGACCTATGGAAGGGGCGGCATCGTGAACGCAACCTACGCAACCGAAGCAGAACTTAAAAACGAAGTTTCCAAAGAGGAAAGCCTGCTCCAGGTAGCCGTAGGCTGGGTAACCCACTGGACTGCAAAGTTTCAGGAAGCCGAAAGCGCCTACCACGCCGCCCGCGAAACCGTTCAGGAAATCGGTGTCCGAGCCCTCGCGCTTGCCCGTACCGCATACGAGAAGGCAATGAATCGCCTCCAAGATGCTAAGGCACGCGCAGAACAGCACGCAACCACCCTCAAGGAGCTTTACCAGAACTACCGAGAGTTCATCACCCCTTACACCGTCAAGCAGGCAGGCAACTAAACACAGCCCGATAGTCACCCAAGACCCATCAATCATCACTCAAGCCAAAGAAGGAGCTCACATCATGAAGTTCAACGGCTACAGCATCAAGCTCATTCAGAAGAACATGTACCGAATCATTGACGAGAACGGTAACATGGTAGGCGTTATTGAACGCAACAAGGAAGCATCCCTGCGCCCCGGCACTGGGCGCTGGAAGGCATCTGGAACCACTAAGCTAACCATGTATAGGGGGGCGAACCGCACAGGGAAACAGCCTCAATGAAACCCTAATGGTCTTCGTAGAACGCCCCTGCATGACCTACGTCATCGTCAGCGCGTAAGAGACATCTACAGCCATCTACCCTAGTGGGAGGATTATCACAGTCCTCCCACTAGGGCACTATAGGTGCCTCTGGTATACTTATATGTACCTCAGAAAAGAAGAGGTGTGCAATCATCCATAGAGTTTCATACCATACGGCGCATAGAAATTCACTCTACCAATAAGGAACACAGAAATATGGCTCAAGCCACCCAGTTCGTTTACACCGTTACGCAAACCCATCCAGCAGACAGCTCAGACAAAGAAGCATCTGTTAGCGTACTGGTAACTGACCGAGTTACAGTAACCCCAGAAGGCAATAACCTGATACCAAGCCTAATTAACGGCACCGAGTTCACCTTCAAGCCACGCTCATACCAAGTGACGAACACATTCTCTTACGGCACCATTGGCTACAAGAAGACTTTTATTCTATTCAAGAGCGAACCGCAGGAGCGACGCGGCGGCGCTGACGGTCTACTTGACGGAGGTATGCATAGTGGTACGGCGGCAAGCCTCTGGATTACCGACAGCTCCGCCGTCCTTAAATTCGTTCAGGACTTCGTAAATGCACATCAGGCAGAGCTGAGCCACCTCATCTCTGCAAGTCGAGGATGGGCAAAGGATAATAGCGAGAAGCTTCAGCGCGCACATCAGGTAACCGGCATCTCCGTTCTCTCCGAGAATGTCCAGACCGCGTTTCTGACCAGCTTGCAGGTTCAGTCCAACCTTGCAGACAGTCTTGTCACGAAGTACGTCTCATCCGTCCGCCCGGAGCTCAATGAAAACTCCAACTAGCGGATAAAGGTAAGCGACCGAAGGGCTCCCATAGAATTGGGGCTCTTCGGTCGCTTACCTTTTACTACTCATCACTCAGCCATGAGCACATCTTCAACATGTCTGGAACGTGGTCGTATGCGGGACTGTGGCACACCTTCTCCAGTAGCCCAGGGCACTCAACGCGGTTGGTGGCGGCAGGAGCCAGTAGGTTATGAATTTCCTTCACCAGTTCCGCCCATATTGCAGGCGTGGGCGAGCTAGTGTTTGCGGCTTCATTGAGGAGTGTACATACCGCATCGTGGGGTGTAACACCAGTAGGTAGGGTGTAAATCTCCTTAACCACGTAGATGCTGGTAGGGTTTGCCTGGTGGTAGAGATTCAGTAGCCTGCGGTCATCATCGGGTGTGCGGTTAAAAACAGCATTTAGATAGTGCTCTAAATGTTCATTATGCACCACCTTAGTAATGACGCGCCCGGCAATGCTCATTTCTGCACCCGAGGAGCCATGCGCATTGAGATGAAATGCTTGGGAGGTGGTTGCGGGTAATTGGGTTGGCTTCAGGTTTACTGGCGCTTCACTAAGTGTCATTGCCCTATAGTACCTAACGGGCTTAGTTGAGTCACCAATAGCTTTAGGGTGTGGTATAATGGTAGCCTCGATGAAAGTTGAGATGGTCATCTCGCCGGATAGTTCCTGCAAGGTAGAATCCTTTCTGATGCTCTACTGGTTTATCTACTGTCATTATACAGGAGCTACAGGCGGGATGGGCACTAAGGGATTCATTTCCCTTGCATCACACTGTATTATGTGCTACACTTGTTAAGTGGTAGTTAGAGGTAAACTACTACATCCTGTAGGGGATACCTCAACTTCACCCACTACTTAACTAAACACTATTCCGAAAGGAACCACTTCCAATATGCATAAGAGCATTGACGTACCCCGCATCACCCTGCCGACCAACATCACCCCGGACAGCCCGCAGGACCTTATCGAAGCCCTGACTATTGTCCGCGAGTCCGACAATATCACCAAGGAGACCACCCTTGAAACCCTCAAGGACATGGGTATCACGGCAGAGGAAATCGCCGCGCACCTAGGCATGAGTACCGAAGACCTCCTCAGTGAAGACTTCGACTTCCCGCTGGACGTTCACCCCCTGCACATCGAGTCTGCAATCCGCAAGGTTCACACCAAGCGCATTGGCGCCGGTTTCTATACCACCCGCATGGGCGGTCGAACCTATACCATCGGCGGTAAGGTCACCGTAAAGGTGTACCCGGCAGATGACCAGCACTGGCATGAGGACGACGACTGGGACACCACTGTTGAGGCTATTGTCTACAAGATTGAAGACAATGAAGTTCAGCTGATGCCTGTCATCTCCTACGAGCCGGGTAATCTGAACCTCATGGACATCGAAGAGTGGCAGTCTCGACAGAACGGCTTCAGTGGTAACCCGCTCCGCATCCAGCCGTACAGCGACCTTCATAACTTCGGCACCCGAACCTTCCGAGTCCTCCGAGCAGAAGAGCCGCGTGAGCAGGACAAGCCGACTATTGATGAGTTCCGCGACAGCGGCTTCACCTGCCTGCACAACGTCTCGAACTTCATTACGCCGCTGGAATGGCGACGTATGCACGCCCTGAACGGCTGGGTTGCAACCCAGAGTATCTACACCGCCTAGAAACCCCTAGCCGGACGCTATAAACTTAGGGAAGTTATCAAGCTGAGCATCTACAAGCTCTCTTGGTAGCTTCCCTAAGTTTTTGTGTATAGACCAGAAGGGCGCTAACCAATGTCAGCAAACCACACCGACTATGAGTTCGAATATGAGTACGAAGATGCCCTCAACGAAGAGCTTCCATTCTCCGAGGTGGAGCTTCGCCTCGCTCTCATTGATGCCCCCAAGTATCTGTATGCAACCATTGAGCTACCTAGCGACCTCCCGTTCGAGCTAGGGCTGGAACCCAATTCTCTCATTCGCCCGCTGATAAACATTTCCAGCATCAACGAAGAGCTCACTGAGAATGACTCTTACCGCATGAAGTGTGACGTGACGAACAACGCAACCGGCGACTCCATCGAGAACCTAGACGGCTACCTGCACACCCTCAATGTGAAGCCTATTATTCCGCGTGCAGTAGCTCACAGCATCCATGCCCACACCTCAGAAATTTCTGGGCACGCATGGATTTACGAAAACTTCTACTGGGCAATGTACCAGCCGGAATATAACCGAATCCAGTTTGCTTACCCCTTGGCTGGTACGCAGGTGGACATTGACATCCCCGCCCTGTCTGACCTAAACGCAGGATATGAAAGCTAACCACATCCGTCACTTTCAGATTGGCGAGCAGAAAGAAGCCCCTTAGAACCCGCAGATAAGGTTCTAAGGGGCTTCTGCCGCGCTTAGCGAGGATTTTGCTAGAACAATGCCATATCTACAAAACGTGCGCCTACGGGAGCTTCTGCAAGCTCACTACCGGGCAGGACTTTTCGGACAGTGATAGGCGCATCCAGGCTAGACCATTCCCCGGAGTCGTGAGTGAGGAGCCACCCAGCACGGGCGACAGTCTCAGGCATACTCAACATTTCAGCCAACACCGAGTCCATACGGTCGAAAGCGCCCGCAAGCACGCGACCCAGCGGAGAATCTGCAACCTGAGACGGCTTCAGAGGCACTACGGACTCAATACCGCCTGCCTCGATGAGGCGAGCCAAGTCTGCATAGTCGTAACCATCCATGAAATCTACAGCGGGCAAGAACCCGAGCAGAGCACTAATACCGACAGTCTCCACGAGTTTCTGCATGTGAGGTGAAACCATCAGGTTTAAGGTGGCTTGCTGTTCAGCAGTGAACTTGCGGACACCGTGAGTAAATACGGGTGCTAGGGGGTGACTGTGAGCGGCAACAGAAAGCTCCTTTAGGGCTTCCACTCCCGCATCAACATTAAATGCGTCTGCTACGCCCAAAGATTCGAGCGCCACACTGTATGAGCCTGCCGCCAAAGCCGCCTTATGCCACATGCCCGGAGACATGCCATACTTACCGAAACGACTTACAGGAGCCGGGGGGACGCTCATATCTTCCGGGAATCCGAGTAGGCGATAGACGCGGCGCATATAGGAGTCCCAGGGGGTGCTTGCGCAGTCCTTCAAGATGTATTGGGTGAACTTCTCAAAGTCAGGGGATGTGAGGCGTACAGGTTCAACGCCTTCAATGTTCTGTTGCATGTTTGTTTCCCTTCTTGCTTATGTGTTAAGTGTGCTGTGGTGTAGTGAGTTATTTGCTGAACGTCGAGCGAACAGGCGTAGACGGCTTGCCAGAGGTGATGCCTAGTTCAGCAGTTCGCCCAGCAACAAGACTTGCGAGAGACGGTGAGGCAGTAGCAGGGCGTGATACTTTCTTTACCTGCTGGGCGTTGCGGCGCTTTTCCTTGCGACCAACTGGGACACTTCGAGCATCTACCTTCACGTAGCGCTCGCGGGTAGCAAGCTTACGCATCTCTTCGGGCGTGTAGTTCACCACCCGGCAACATGTCGTGAAGAGAATGACCACCATATCTGGAGGGATAACCAAGGTAGCATCCTCACCATCAACACTAAACGTAAACTCTACGAGTCCCGGCACATCGGCAACAGGTTTAGCTAGTAGGACATCTCCGTACTGGTCTGTAAACTTGCAGAAATTATCCTTCGGGCGACCTGGCTTGGGCGCCTTCCTTCGCGGCGCGGCGCGGAGACGTTCCTTCACTGCGTCAGGGTCTTCAATGAGCCCACGCTCAAAGGCAAGTTCGCGAAGCTGAGGCTCAGAATAACCCGTCATACGTACAACTGACGCGAAAAAAGCGATAATCTGAACGGGGCTAAGCACAATATGGGCAGACTTAAAGCTCACCTCATCTTTATCCTCAAGATGGGTGACCTGAACTGCCTCTAGGAACGCGCCATGCACGTTACCGCCCGCAGGGGAGACAAGTAGTGCGTTACCATTATCGAAGTTAAACTCTGTTGGCTCATCTGCCGTAAATGGCTTGCGTGAATGAATAGCCATTACTTCCTTTCGAAATACTATTATTTCACATATTATACCACGTTCAGACACGTTAGGCGGCAACCTCCCCGAGCTGGGTAACATTGCCGCCTTACGCTGAACTTCTAGAATAAGTATATGCTATAGCCCCCTTCCAAACAAACGAAACGCCTGCGCCAACAATTGTGACGCAGACCACCCGAAAAACCCTACAGCCGAGTTTGCGAAACAGCTAGGAACTGCTATACTGGTTATCAACGGGCGAAACTAACACCGTCGCCCGAAGCCCACTGAACCCGTGGGCACCTGTAGAGCCTACCACCTCTACACATCTGGAGCACTAGCCACCCCTTCTCGCCAACCCCAAGCCAGCGAGACGCTAGTGCTCAAGCGGTACCCGCACCCCATCCCGAATACCCAGGTGCCGGTACCGCCCCGCTAATAAAATGGGAACCCTTAGCCTCACCAGCAAGGGTTCCCATTTTTTTGCTATGTACAGAGCAACTACACTCACAATGTAGCCATACATGAAACACAGGAAGAATAACTATCCAATGTCTACCACGGCAAACGTAAGACCTCCTACGGTCAAGTACCATGTCAATAAGCAAGACGAATACGGTAAATGCTCCGCGAAAGACCCCGCAGACTGCCCGTTCTGTGATGAGCCGCACGGCTCCCTAGAGCATGTCTGCGATGTAGTCGAGGAACGCTCTGAAGCCAAGTACGCCCCAAAGTACGCGAAGCAGAAAGCGCGCCGAGAGAAAGCCGCACGTCGCAAAGCACAGAAGAACGGCAATGAGCCTCAAACTGGCGCGCCGAAGCCTCTAACCCCTAAGAATATTAGCGACGAGAGCGAATCTCACGCCAAGAATAGGTACACCACACCCAAGGAAGCTAGGCAGAAAGCACGCCGTGAAGCGGCATCCCTCAAAGAGCAAGAGCAGAAGAGGGAGCCTCAGCCTCCGAAGCCTACCACACCGCCGCAACCTACTTCCGGCAACACCCCAAAGCCGTCACCTACGCCAAGTACTCCAAAGCCAGCCGCCCCGAAGCCGAGCGCGCCTCGCCCTAGCGCAGTGCCTCCGCCGAAGCCGCGCACACTTCCGAGCGTCAAGTCTGTTGAAGATGCGCCGCTCCAGCCGGGCGACATTAGGGTGTCCGGTCTGAATGGTCGCACCTACATCCTCCCATCACCGAAGGAACGTGTTCCTGAGACTGAGGAAGAGTACCTTATCGAGCTTGAGAAACAGCGCATCTACCTTGACCGCGCACGATACATTACCGAGCGCGACGAAAAGATACGCAACTCGAAGACACCACCACATGTAGCGCGCAAGCTTAACCGTGAGATTGAGAGAGAGAAAGCTCAGGCAGAGAAGAACGGCGTGCTGTGGGATGTCCCTCAGATTCGAGCTCTCTGGGCTTTCAAGCAGAAAACAGCGCGCAAAAAGGGTACGCGAGCTCACTGGCCCCGCCTCACTAAGGGTCAGCGTCAAATCACCTACGCGCAGATGGACGAAGCATCCATTGAACGCTTCCACCAACACGTGAAGGCTATCAACCCAGTGAGCCTAGAGTTCAGTGGGCACGTATATGAGAAACTGAATAGCGGAAAGCTTGCAGAGCTCACCGCTGAGGATGTCTACTTCACACTACAGTCGTACACCCCTGGAACGTACTCCGTGACTGAGTATGATGATAAGCGCAAGTCGGGGCGCTCCATCAGCATCCGCTCATCAGAATACAGTCGAGTCGTGGCACCCGAGAAAGGTGCCCCACCTGAGGAATGCAACCTTATTCTAGTGCTCAGTATCGACCCGCCACAGCAACAGGTAGTCACCGCCTACTGGAAGCCCGTCAATCAGTTCCCCAAGGAATCAGGTATCCGCTTCCAAGACCGATGGCTTAAAGTCACCTAACGTGAGCTATACAGATACCATAAGTATCCGAAAGAAGGAATAATTACGCGAAATGGCACGCCCCACATACCCCGTCATCACCCTCACCTACGAGAATAGACGAACCGGAACATACAGAGTTATCGTCGCGCCAGGGGTTACCGTACAGTCCGAAACAGGTGACATCCCCCTAGAGGCGGTTGCAGGAAGAGCGCGCATCATGTTCAAGATGCGGGAACGCGCAACAGCAGATAGGGATTCGCTCTATCGGACGCTGGAGGATATATGCACTAACCCAAACATTCGCAGTAAGCCCGAGTTGTGGCGTATCGTCGTCCTAGCTGACGACGACCTAGAGACAGTCTCAGAGCTATGCACTAGTGAAAGCGTAGAAGTTGCTGAGATGACTTTGAAGGAGATTTGCCAGCGCGCCCGGCTAATGTATGATGGTTCCTTGGAGCCAGTAAGAAATACCTCTCGAAAGTAACACTTCTGGAGTTGCATCTTGGCAATATCCCTGCTATAGTAGATATTGTTTCCAAGGTTTCTTTGAAGTCTCCTTACAGCGGGGCTGGGTACTCTCAAACCGAGAAGAGTAGCCAGTCCCCCCTATGGGGTATGGTGTAACTGGCAACACCCCGTGCTTTGAACGCGGAAGTTACAGGTTCGAACCCTGTTACCCCAGCACCATAATTGAATATGGGTTTAATGAGGTGTGGTGTAATTGGCAACACGTCGGTCTCTGAAGCCGAAGTTTTAGGTTCGAGTCCTTGCACCTCAGCGTCAGCCAAGTTCATCTTGGCTGTATTTTGGATAGGTGGCTGAGTGGCTGAAGGCGCTGGTCTTGAAAACCAGAGGGTGCTTAGCGGTGCCCCGCGGGTTCGAATCCCGCTCTATCCGCTTTACAACTGGATACCGCCCCTGTTTATTAGGGGTTCCGCATTTATTTTCACAGAAGCGTGGCGGTGAGCTCAAGTAACCATAATGAGCTCACCGCCACGCTTCTGTTGCCTAGTCCCGCTTTTGGCTACACATTTAGGTGCCCCTTCGAAGCAGTTAGATACGCCTACCGCATATTTAGTGAGTGGTGCCAGTAGTTCACTCCGTAGCGCGCCCGGTAAACTATGGTAGAATGTGTCAGTAGGTCGGTGCCGTATGCCGCATGTTGGCAGGGAGCCCGCCTGTACTACAAGTTTTAGGATGGTAACTATATGTCCCCTACTTATGAACCTCAGCAGAGGTATGGTGAGCACATCAAGAACCTTTGGGGCTCACCCAGTTCTGAGTCTGTCTTCAATGTTATGGCGCAGACGGCTGTGTCGCAGGCAGTCGCGCAGAACGTCCCGGATGGTAACCGCACGCTCCTTGAGAAGCGTTGGATTGACTTCTTCACTTACATTGGTTTGCCGGTAGAGGTTATCTCTGAATCGCTCAATGGTATTTGTAGCCCTGAGGTGGTTCGCGCTATTCAGGAGTCCGCCGAGTCTCAGAACGCTGTGGTGGAGATGCGTATTGAGCATAAGAACAGTATTCAGGCTCCGCCGCCTTATCCCTACACTGATGATAGGCGTAGCGCAGATGACCCAACGCGCAGAGAGAATCGTTCTCACGGTGCGCTCTATGACCTTGGTATCGATACTGATATGAGTTGGAGTGTTTGGCGTGATGAAGACCTCGCGTACCTGGACTACATCTCCGGTGAATACTCTGGCAAGTCAATGCCTGCCGACCTGCTCGCGTATTACATCTTGTTTACGCCGATGGAAACGCGGTCATGTGTCCGCGCTTATGCTCGTGTCAAGAGCGGCGCGAAAAAGCACTACGATTCGCCTGCGCCCTGCCCTTACGTCCTCTCCTATGATGACTATGTACAGGCTGGGCTTAGCCGCAGGTTCACCGCAATCAACCCGACTTACCTGTATAACCCTCTTCCTATCTCAGCGGATGAGCACGCACTGAGCGCACTCTCCCGCATGGAAAGCATGGAGCACCCTTGCATTGACATTGAGAAGCTGTCTAACGATGCGGGGCATACGGTAACTCCGCAGAACCTTACGCTGTCTATGGTGTGGTGTGGTGCGTCGAGAGAGTATACGCAGAAAGTGGTGGGTGCTTCCTTTGGCATTGCCTTGACTAATGTCAATAAGATGCTCGCTGACACGGTGAAGACGAGGTGTGACGGTGGAATGGGTGCCCCACAGCCGGTGTCTCACACCTCGCCCGACTCGAAGGCACCGCTCACGGCATACCACCCGAACGTATACTACAAGCCGACCATCTCATTTACTGGTGGCAATGGCAAGTCGTACACTTTCAAGCCGTGGGAGAACGTTACTCAGCGCTATACGGGCGTGTCCCTGAATGAGCGCAGGTACCTAGAGATGTTGAGCCTCAACTACCCTGCTCGTGAAGTTGCGCGCTACGTGGCGCTGTACACCCCCAGCAAGGATTTTAATGGGTTTACCAGAGGTGTAACCGTCGAGGACTACCTGGATAAGGCTAAGCGAACTCCTGAGGAGATGGTGTGCGTTGCTGAGCCGTGCCCTTACCCTGTGCCCTTTGAAGCAGTGTATGACCCCTCAACTGAGACGGTCTTGTACTACGAGCACCTAAACGCTCTAGGTGGCTCTGTCATCAATACCGATTGGGACTTCCATGCCACGTTTGTAACGAGCAAGCCTGCACCTGAGGAAGCCCCGCTAACGGTCGAGACTGCGCAAGAAGAGCCGCCGGTAAAGAACGATGAGGAAGTGACCGTAGAGACTTCCGAACAGCAGGTAGATGAGGTGGCTAAACCTGCCGCCACGAAGGATGAGTTTATGGAGTCTATGGTTAGGCTAGTTACGAAGAAGCCTGCTAAGGCGAAGGTATTCGAGGAAGTTTCAGCGCCACCGCAGGAAGCACCTCAGCAGGAGAGCACCAGCGTGAAGCTTCCTACGCAGGAAGAAGTTTCTGAGGTGACTCAGGAGAAGAAGCAGGAGCCGCCGCGTGTCGCAAAGCCGAAGCCGAAAATGGCGAACCGTCTGCCGGCTAAGAGTGGCGTAGCTGATGGTCAGCAGTCGCTATTTAGCGAGTCGATTACCGTGTACAAGCCGCTACCTGGCGATAGTAAGCTGGCTATCAACTTCGCCTTGCCAGAGATTCAGGGGCATACCGACCACGGAGCTCTCAGCCGCGCCCAGCAGGAGGAAGAGCGTGTTGCGCGCGCTACGCCGTTCCCGCCGCTACCTGCCCCGCCGAAGCACACGGGTCCTACCCTTGGCGACGTTTCAGTGAAGACCTCACGAGCTGTACCCACGGTGATGCAACGCATCATTGAAGCGAATGAGGAGAAGGTGCTCAACGCCCCACTGAGTGTAGTGGCGCAGATGTTGAACATCTCCGCAATGGATGTCGTTACGGTTCTTACCCGTGAGCATGGGTGGGACTCTGCAATCGAAGGTCTGGCGGCGCTGGTAAGCCTTCACCCTGACACGATGTTCAGCACTTTTGTGAAGAGGCTTGACCCGAACATTCCTTTCTCCGCCGTACCTCAGCTTGCAGGTGTCACGATGCAGGAAGCTATGAAGACGCTCATTAGCGCTAACGCTGGGCTGAACCTACAGAGTGTCCCGCTGTCACTTATTGCCGAGGCTTTGGGTAAGACTCAGGAAGCTATTATTGTCGATAGCGTCGGTCTAGGTTCACTACTGTAAGTGCCTCTAGCTATAGAAGCCCCACGTTTCCCCGCCATTACTCTGGCACCGGAAATGTGGGGCTTCACTCCATTTTGGGGCGAACCCTCTTCCTGTCTGCTATATAGTATACGTCAGTTCCATTGCACCACTAGAACCCCTAAGCTTGAAACGGAATGTGTTGTATGGATAAGTTTCGACATGAACCCCGCAATGGAATGATGTGGCGCAAGCCACACTAGGGGTTCGCGACATATTGTATGAAGATGGAGAAAAATAACTATGGCTGGTCTACACTTTAGCCCCTTCCTCCCCCCGTTCCCCGGCGTAGGTCGCTGTAAGGCGGCAGGCGCAGACACCTGCCCCTACGGTGGTATGGATATGCACATCGTCACCGAGTACCTACCGCCTGAGATGCAGGAACAGCTCCTAGGCGACCCGCCCGTCTACCCGCCCAAGAGCGCCATCAATAAGGCTCTGGAAAATGCGAAGGCTACCGCCGGTACCCGTATGCTGATGAAGTTCCAGACTGACGCAGTTGCGCCGCGTATCTTGCGTAACTACATTTCCAAGTCCGTTTCTGGTAGCCGCCGCCGCGCAAAGACGGTTGAAGGTCGTGAAACCATCAAGGTCATGCGTGCCCTCGCCGGTGGCAAGACCCTTGCATACTCTAAGAGCTACATGGAAGCTCACGGTCCCGAGGAAGGCGCAAAGCGCTACAAGGCATTCATCCAGGAGCGCAGGGGTAACCTGGAAGAAGAGAACGCACGTAAGCTTGCCGCAGACGAATACCTGCGCCGTCAGCTCGCTCCGAGTAACAGCAGGTCTGTTAATGAGAAGGATGAGCGTGACCGCGCTAAGATTCGTGAAGCGAAGGAAGCGAAGTACAAGGAGCTTGAAGCTGAGTACAAGAAGCGCAAGGAGGAAGGTGCAAGCCGTGAAGAGCTCAACGGTCTGTACCGAGAGATGCGCAACCTTGTCCCCAAGAAGAGGGGCAAGGAGTACATGCGCGACAAGGTTCGCGGCTCCGTATACCTCCCTGTAACCTCCGTTACCGCAAAGGGTAAGGGTGGCACAGAGAAGGTCGTGGACTTCCAAGACCTTTCCGAGACGAAGGCTCTGCTGGAAGCTCAGAAGGCTAATGAGGAGGCAACCGTCAAGCGCCTTCAGTACATCATGAGCATTTCCGGTAACCCGTCTGTTAAGAACGGTACTGGTATCGGTGAGCACATTGCTGTTGTCCATGACGACAAGCTTGTCGAGGTGCAGTTTGATTACAACGCGATTGATACCGCTAAGGTTGATAGGCTCCCTAAAGAAGTCCGCGACAGGATTACCGCACCTAAGTCAGCGTCAATCACCATCGATGGCTGGCGTGCGGCTAGGGATAACGGCGACATCACCGAGGAAGAGTTCCAGCAGGTCACCCGCAACGTGAGCGAGATTAACTACCTGTCTCCGAACCTCTCAGCTCAGGCAGAGAATGAGATTGGCATCAAGTTCACTCCTCCGTCTGCAAACCGTTCTACAAACAGGGTTAAGGATGTCCGCTCCACCTTGAACGATGCGTGTCGAGACTTGGCTACTGCTACGAAGCACTTCGAGGAGAAGACTGGCGGTAGGACTATGGCTGAGCTGGAGAAGGAAGTTCGCGCTGGTTCAACTGCCATTAAGGGGCACCTGGCGAAAGAGTATGCCCCGAACATGAACGTCATTATGGGCACTGATAGCGGTGACATTGGCACGAACATTGTCCAGTCTTCAAGGCAACAGGCGGCTCCGAAGTCTGTACAGCAGAAAGTTCTTGGCTCCAGGCTTGATACTCTGATGCGAACCTACGGTACCCGAAGCGCCGCATACGACTACAAGCTGATGGAGCAGGAGTTCAGCCCTGAAGAGCTGGCTGACCTCACCTACACTAAGGCTTCTATCAGTGTCTCACCGCACAAGAAGAACAAGGACAAGGACGAAGCCGAGAAGAAGTAACGTCACCCCTTGGGTTATGACGTAACCTGATTCGTGTTGTGTATTTGAGAATGGGTGTACCCCGACTGGTCGCTTATGGCTAGTGGAGGGTACACCCATTCTCTGTTTGTTCTGCTATATCTTCTATGTCGCAACACAACACGTTTTAGTTTCACCTTACGTTAGGAGCCTATCTTGGCTGAGTCCGTAACTTCCCCCCGCGATAACTCTGTGTCTGAGGAACTGCGTAACGCGCCTCAGAACCCCGTTGAGGGCATCGCTGTTGATGACCTGTTGCCTGAGGGTGTGCCCATTCGTGACGAAGATGGCACTACCTCTATCCGTGTCGGCAACACCGTTCTCTCGTATTCGCCGGATGAGGACTTCGACTTCCACTCTGTTGCTGAGGTTTATGACTTCTTGGGGGCGTTGAAGGCACCCTTGGATATTGAGATTCCTGACATTAGCGCTCTTACGCCTTTTGATGGTTTCCCTGAGAATGTTACTGACATTGAGGAGCCTGTGATTGGTCCCGGTCTTGCCATGAACCTTCAGGGGCGCGGCATGGATGTTGAGATGAACAACCTTGAGGCGCATTGGCTGGTAACCAGTCTTGCCGCTGAGGGTTTTGGTGAGTCCCCTGTGGTAGACCACGGTAACGGTAATACGGTGCTGTATTCCCATGTCATTACTCCTGATGGTACTGATGCGGAGATTCGTGCGCTCATTTTTAGGTCTGTGCCTGTTGATGAGTTGAGTGACCGTGGCGCGATGGCGTGCTGGGCTACTTCCACTCTGCTGAGCACCACTGAGCGTCGTGTCCGCATTTATGAGCGTGACTCTGATGAGATGGTTGAGGAGTATGAACCTCAGGTGGACTATGTGGATGAGGATTCTGCTGTTAAGGTGTTCTCTGTGATTATCCCTGACAGTGAGAAGTCTACCCCTGAGGAACGTAACCAGTATTCTAGGTTGCTTGGCTATGTGGTTTCTCAGTGGTTGGAGCCTGACTTTGAGGAGTTGGATGCGGCGGCAGAGTTTGCCGCTAAACAGCGTGAGCTGTCCCGCTAAGCCTTAGTAAACGGCTATAACATGAGGAAGCCCATTTTACAGACATCAAATTGTCTGTAAAATGGGCTTCCTCATATCTTTCGGGGCTATTCGTTGGGGAAATCGACTTCCACTTCTACGCCTAGGTTCGCATAATGCTGAATGATGGCGTTAGTAGTCTTTTGCAGGATGTCTGCCACAATTTCAGGGGTTGCGTCTACAGCATACTCGTGCGCAATGTTCATGCCTTCATCAATGACTGGGTGGTGGCTGATGAGCGTTTCTTTCTCGCCGGTCAGATGCAGGTATGTGACGGTGTGAGTGGTGTCTCCCGCTGTGACAACTGCGTAGACGTTAGGCTGGATGTTTACAAATTCGTGTTCTTCAGTCATAAGTTTTCTCTCGTGTGCTTGCTATGGTCATGGTGGATGTATGCAGACCACAGGCGAGCTCATTTTGCTCGAACCTCTATTATACATGAGCTCCCTGTGGTCTATATATCCGTCTCTTTGTTTTGGGTGAGAGTTGGACGCTTTGCGGCGGTCAGCTCTGCTTCGTGTGCCCGCCGTGCTGGATGCTGGTTTCCTTAGATTAGCTCCTATGACGGCGGGTATACTTTTATGGCTTTCATGCATTTTTCCCCTAGTGCAGAGACGGGTGAGCTACGTATGCTCCCCTGCACATCACCTGAGGGGTGCCCTTACAAGCACCTCAATAGCGAGAATGTTGGTGTCCCTAAGGTTCACGGCGACCTAGCGTTCATGACTTCCGTTATGGAATACGTCGGTTCGGTGAATGCTGAGATAGCCGCTAAAAGCACTGCTCTAGCCACTAGTGGGCAGAAGTTGGACACTCCAGAGTTCCGAGAGTGGCTTACGCGGAAGCTGAAAGATAAGACGAATCCACCTATCCGTGAGATGGAAGGCGCAGGGTATGCCAATGATGACCCGTGGGCTCCGTGGCTACCAAATGGTGAGTTCATGCCGCGTTTCCAGAATGAGCAGGAACGCGCTGAGCTTCGAATGAAGTACCCTCAGGCTTCCGAGAAGTGGATTAGGAAGAAGATTGAGATTGAGACGAGGCAACAGCCCACTATCACGCAGTATAACGGGCGTGAAGCGTACACGTTGGATTACGAGTACCAAGACGAATCTCAGGCGATTACCGGCACCCCGTCTACAGACATGGCAAGCCACGACGTATTTATTTACACGCGAGACCCATTCATCCAAGCTAACCACGGCGGCATCCTCAACCTAGACCAGAACGAAGAGTACCTGTTCATCGCAGACTACGAATCGAACCCTGCACGTATCGACCGGGTGGAATGTGACTACAACAACCCCATACTTTCCGGCATGTCTGTAGAGCACATTCAGGGGTACAGGGGTGCCCGCCCATACTTCACCCCTACACTAGCCGACAACCCGAAAGTGGACGGGCTACCGAACCGCCCAGATTACGACTTCCCCGATGTCGTACTGAGTGCCCCGCTTATCCGTAAGGATGCTGACGACAAGGAGCGGGCGTGGGTGGCGCGTCGAAAGGCTGGAGAAAGTATCACCGGCAACGCATATAGGTCTGGTGCTTTTGAGATGACCGGCGGGTTCTACAACTACAACTCTGCAACCATCACCACTGACCATCTTCGAGTGAATGACCAAAACGGCGACTACATTCAGACCCCCCACGTCTATGCCCCTGTGTTTAACCGCAACAGCACTGTACTGAACATCAAGAGCCCAACTGAGGCAAGGTTTTTCGAAGATAGGTTTATTACTTACGATGAAGCGGCAGACACGTACAGTATCGATTGGAAGAAACTGCATGATGCGGGGATTGATATGCTCGTATTTGACGAATGTAAGGAGCTTTGGGATAACGCCCCGAATCCTCGTGAGCAAAGAGGGTTTGCGTGGGAGGGGCTAGACCACTCCATGCAGGCGTATATTGTGAACGGCTCAGCCGTGTGTGGATGGGTGCGTTACGATACGGGTGTTAGGTATGCCCCTTACGGCGGCGCACGAGGTGGCGGTCATTAAGCCCCCTGGTGGTGCTGACCGTTTGATATATATGAGGTGGAGAGGCGAAGCTATTCTACGCCTCTCCACCTGTAACTAAATGAAGATAAGGATAATAGAAAATGGCGCAGAAAACCCATGTCGGCTTCGATAAGAAGGGTCAGCTGACCAGTGGCCCGTGCAAAGCGAAGAAGGGTCGTTGCCCTTACGGTAACCACTTCGCAGACCCCAACGAAGCGCACACCTACCTTGAAGAGGTATCATCTGCCCTTCAATCTCTCCCACCTGAACTAGTCGAGGGTTACCAAGTTCACGCGGAAGTGATGGGGGACTCAAAGATTCCGTTTGATGAGGCGGTTGATATGGGCTTCCCTGAGGACATTGCCCACCTCATTGCGGGTGAGCCGACTGACCCGAAGTATGCCCGCGAGAACGTCGGCAAGGACGTTGAGCCCACTGAGCCTGCTGTAGAAGAGAAGCCCGAGTCAGTCGCGCCTGAGCCTGTCGAGGAGCCTAAGGCTGAACCTGTAGAAGAGGTTGCAGAAGCCGAACCTGAGCCTGTCGCAGAGGTAAAGGCGGAGACTGCTCCTGAGGAGAAGCCGAAGAAGACCCGACGTAAGCGCCAGGAGAAGCCTGAACCTGAAGCTGTGGAGCCTCCTGCATCACTAGATACCCCTGAGGATGTGGAACGCTTCCAGGAGATTCTGAGTGCCTACAAGATGTCCTCACCAGCAGATTTTAGCGAGGGCAACCTCCCCGACGAGCTAAAGGCTCTACGTGGCGGCATCTTCACACCCGCTGAGGAGCGAGACCCTGCACCCCTTGAGGCTTACCAGAAGTTCGGCAAGGCACTAGCCGCCTACCGCGTCAATATGCTTGACCAGCTCCCCCCTGAGGAGCAGGAGCAGTTTGGGTATCTTGTCGAGTCTATGGCGAAGCTTGATAGGGATGCAGACCTGAATAATGATTACTCCGATGAGGAGATGGAGACTAAGGTTCGCTCAGACCTCAACCATTACGGAGAAGAGCGCAACGAACTCAACGACAAGATTGTTCATGACCTTCTTGCACGTAAGGTTCAGGGTGAGCTACCTGAAGACCGTGAGGAGGCGTACAACGCGATTGACGGCAGGGTCGTGCAAATCTATGGCGGTAAGGATAGGGACAGTGAAACCCCTGACGTTGAGCGCCCCTTTGGGAACGCTAAATTTGCCCCGCAAGAGGCTAGGAAGCTTCAGCATCACAACTACATCAACGCATACAGTGACATGTTGAGGGCTACCCGTGAGGCTAAGGCGGCGGCTAATGCCAAGGTTCCCAAGAGCGTTGAAGAGATTCGTGAAGCAGTTAAGAAGCGTAATGCTGGCATTGTCCACAGCACCCCGTTCTACGACAACACCGCTCACGCAAGTACCCCGGCAGAGCTGGAGTACTATGAGCGTGCGGCAGAGCGCACTAAGTCCATTCTGAAGCCTGGCGCTTGCGTTATGATGGGCGGCATGGATGCTGAGGCTTACCAGATTGACCATGAGGGCGGCATCCGCACTAATGAGGGTAAGCTGTGGGGTTACGTCGATTTTGAGTCAGGTAACATGTACACGGCTGATGGGCAGAACATCTCGTCTGCTGGCGGCGCACGTGTTTATGCAAACAGCGCCGAGCTGATGAGATACGCCGCTCTTGATAACGGCTCCCACAATGAGCCTGGCATCACATCCGCTGACCCTGGATATAAGAGCCGCTACGAGAGCGACCCGAAGTACACGGATGCGTTCTCTAACGTGTACAACCACCTAAAGCAGGAGGAGGCACTTCTTACGGAGCGCTCCAAGCGCGCCCATGAGGTCGCAACGGCTGTTAATTCACAGGATGCCGATGACTTGTACGAGTATGCGGTAGCTGAGCTTGGTATGCCAAGGGCTCAGGCTTACGACTCCAACCCGAACCCGCGAACCTTGGGTGCGCTCAAGAGCTACACCCGAAATTACATCAATAAGAAGGTTCAGGCTGGCACGCTGGGCTATGACGCAAGTAAGGGCGGTTTCTACAACCCGAACCGTAAGCCCATTGATGCGTTCAAGCCTGAGGGTGACGCTATGTATGTGGCAGGCACCGAGAACCTTACGCCTACCGAACGGGTTTCGGTAGTGAACGCGGCAAGGCGTAAGCGTGAGCTTCAGACTGGTATGGCTGACCAGTTCGCAGGCGGCATGGATGCTCCACCAAATGACTATGCGGCTGTCACTCACCGCCGCTCAGATGGTGCGAGTAGACGCATTAGCGGCGCTAAGGATGGTCAGATACTAGTCGAGAATGTTGGCGATATGGTGAGCGCTACCCCCGCGTATGTTGTGGTAGACCGCGATAAGGGTCTGATGGTTCCTATCAATGAGGGTCTTACGCCTCAGGCTAACCTTGACCCGCGTATTGTGGGTACTGGCTCCGGCTTGTCGAACCCTGTCGCATCTGAGTACACGATTCAGAACATCATCAACCGTTACAAGTCTGCTGACCCTTACCTGCCGGTGATGCAGATTCCTACGGATGAAGAGAACGATAATGCGTGGCGACCTTTGCGGCGCTGGTAAAGGCACCTAGGGGTACCTGTTAAAAAACACAGGTTGCAACGTTGAAGGCGGGTGCCTGCGATATATAGCCACTGTAGGGGTGAAGGTTTCAATCTTTCACCCCTACAGTGGCTTTATGAAACATTACGGGAAACGGGAAATAGTATGGAGAATAAAACTCACGTTGGGTTTAACAAGAAGGGCGAGCTCACGAGCGGTAAATGTGATGCGAGCGAGCGAGCTTGCCCTTACGGTAACCACTTCGCTGACCCTAACGAGGCACACAACTACCTTGAGCATGTGTCAGAGGTTGTTAATTCTTTGAGCCCGGAGCTTAAAGAATACATTCATGAGCGCGCCGATGGGGATGGCGGGTTCAAGAAGATACCGCTAGAAGTAGCTAAAGAAAAGGGTTTCCCTGAAGAAGTGGCTAAGCTTCTTGCCGGTGAACCGACTGACCCGAAATATGCGCGCGAGTACGTGATGTCGGCTACAGGCGGCGAGGAGGTAGCTCCGCTCATCGTGAAGAGCGAGGGGGAGTTCCAGGAAGATGGCAATGAAGCACCTAAGCTGAACCTGGAGAACCCTGATGATGTCCGTAAGATGCATGAAATTCTCAGCGGCTATAAGGTGTCTGAGAAGAAGGACTTTGACGCGCCACCGCCTTATATCCTTGAAGATATTGAGCGCGAAGAAGATGACGAGCTAAAGGACAAGTTCGTTGAGGAGTATAAGCGTTTCGGTAAGACCTTGACGATGATGCGGCTAGGTCTTACCGATGAAATATCCCCGGAGGATGCCGCGCACATGGCGGAGCTTACGGCGCGTGTCGCTATTTTCAGGGATACGGCGAGGAAAGCGTCTTCGCACAAGTGGCTATCCAATAGTGCTGATGCCGATGATGCGCAGAAACTTATCACTGATTACGGTGAAGGTGGGCATGAAGTTGAGGATAGGCTCATCCAAGATGGTCTAGCTGAAATGGCGAACGGCGAAAGCTACAGCAACTTCTTGGAAGCTAGTAGGGCTATCAATGGGGAGCTCATTCACCAGGAGGTAGCTGACGAGAAAGGTGAGGCACTTAATTGGGCTAAGCGGCAGAAACATAAAACGATGATGAAGGAGCTGAAACAGAAGTATGGTTCTCCCCCAAAAAAGGACACGCCTGACCCTAACTATGATGCGCTTATTGCCGCAATACAAAGGAAAGAGACAAGGGAGTCCCCCGACGAGATGAAAGCCCGCATTGAGGCTTCTCTCGGCATGGCGAAGCACTCCAGAGCAGTACGCTACTACTCGAAGCTACTTGAAGTATCGTCCGCCAAGAAAGAAGCCGCTCTCGATAAGCAAGCTGAGCTGGAAAGGAAGTACGCTAACCTGAAAGGCTCTGAGCCCGCAGAGCGACCTAAAGGCTTGAGTGGCTTTAACCCTAAGTGGAAGCCTGTTGAGACTGTAGGTAGTAAGCGCATCATCTCAGATGAGTACTATCAGTCAGCTGTTAAGCGCACCCGTGAGAAGCTTAAGCCAGGCTCCTTCGTGATGCTTAATGGACAAGACGCTGAGGTATATCGTCTGGATGAGCGAGGTAACCTGGTTGCACCTAATGGTGGCATTTGGGGGCGTGTAGACTACGATAACGGAGCCATTATCGGGTATGACGGTCACGAAGTCTTCACTACAAGCGGTGCCCGCGTCTACGAGAACGAGGAAGAGCTGAAGAAGTACGCCGCGCTTGACGACTCACCTCATGACGAGGTTGCGGAACATTCAGCAGACCCCGGTCGAGTTAGCAGGTATGAGCAAGACCCGAAGTATAAGAAGCCCTTCAAACGTGTGCTGAATTTCTTCCGACGTAAGGAGCGTGCTCTTCGTGAGCGTGCCGCTCGCAATAGGGAGAAAAGCTTGGTTGCTTCCCATCCTGCACCTGATGCGATGTATAAGCTGGCGGTGGAACGATTCTCCATGCCGCCTATCGCAAAATTCAACGATAAGCTTGATGAGCGGGGGAAGAAGACGCTCTACAATTACTTGAGCAAGAGAATTGATGAAGGCTCCATCAGGTACTCTTCCAAGAAGAAAACTATCGTCCCTGCGAAGCGGTGGGACGTGGACTCTTATTCGCCGGTAGGGACAACACCTTACGACTTGGTGGATGAGCCACTGTCTACCGAGGAGAAGGTTGCCCTTGTGCACGCCGCAAGGCGGCAACGCGACATTGTCACCTCGCAGGCAGATAAGTTTGGTGGAGCATTTGAAGGCAGAATCTCTAACCTTAACCCATCAGCACATAGGCGTAGGAACTGGACTGACAAGGATATGCCCTTGAGTGAAGCGGAAGACGGTAATCTGCTTTATGGAAAGCAGAAAGCAGACGGTACCCGCGATGTCTACGTCGTTGTTGATAGGAAAGAAGGTAAAGTCTCTCCCATTAAACATAACCTAATTCCAGCAGATAGGTTGGACAGCAACCCCCGATATGTAGGCATCAACGCACTAGTTTCCGACTATGCGATTGACAACGCTATACATAGGTACAAGGCAGATGACCTTTCACTCCCTGTAGAGATAATGTCCTTTGATGATGGTGACGACAATTTGAAGCTATGGTAGCGTGAAACGTTATTCCTGCTGAGGGATGCCCCCACGCAAAGATGGGCGGGGTATCTGCTACTAGGTGAATCATCTGGTGGTCAGTGCCCCGCTCATCTTTGCTATATAGGTGTTGTAGAGACCTGTCAATGACCGACAGGAACTCTGCAACACCTATATAGGTTTATCTTTTGATTGGACAGTAATATGACCCAGAAAACTCACGTCGGATTCAACAAGAAGGGTGAGCTTACGAGCGGCAAGTGCGAGGCAAATAAGCGTGCCTGCCCTTACGGTAACCACTTTGCAGACCCTAACGAAGCACACACTTACCTTGAAGAAGTCTCAGAAGCACTACAGTCACTTCCTCCAGAACTAGTAGAAGGCTACAAGACGCACGCGGAAGTGATGGGGGACTCAAAGATTCCTTTCGACGAGGCTGTCGAGATGGGCTTCCCGGAAGATATTGCCCACCTTATCGCAGGCGAACCGACCGAACCGAAGTATGCTCGCGAGAACGTCGGCAAGGACATTGAGCCCGCTGAGCCTGTCGCGGATGTGTCGGAGGTAAAGGAGGAACCCATTGAGGAGCCTAAGAGCTCACCTATGGGCGCTGAACCTGAGGTGAAAGAAGCTACCCCCCCCCAGGAGGAACCTAAGGTAGCATCCGTGGATGCCTCGAACCCTAAGGCTAAGCTTCTAGAGGAGATAGCCTCCGCAGGTATTAACCATGACAGATACCCTATGGTTCCGATTGAATTGGATACCGATGAAGGGTATCGCCTTTTCCGTAAGGTGCTGGACAGTTACAGGCTTTCGGACGGGGAAGAGTTTGAAGCAATGTCCCCTTACTTGCGTGACGCAATCTATAAGGGACATGACCCTAACGGCGACCGTGACCGGATGAAGAAGGAACTTCATAGGTATGCGGGCGCGGTTAATGCTCTTCGTACCGGGAACCTTGAGCGACTGAATGAGCGCGATAAAGTCCGTCGGGAGATGTTTGATAATGTATTGTTGAGCTATATTGAAACTGATTATGAAGCCGGTAAAGCCTATGATAAGCAGGGCATACATCTCCCAGGGTCACCAACGTTCAGGGCTATGGCAAACTATGGTGAGTTCGGCAATGAAATTAACGACTTGATTACTCAAGACACTCTTTTTAGAAAGATGAAGGGGGAGGATAAGGCGCTCCGCAGGCAGGCAGAGGAAGTGATTGACGGGCACCTTATCCACAATGACGGTGTAGCAGGGGATGCTGACTGGCATCGCGTCATTGGACCCTACGGCATACCACGAAGTGCGCCTACCGAGATGGGGTACGAGCCAGACATTGAGATGAATAGGTTCCGTCACCGCATGTTCATCAATAAGTACACTGACATGCTCGCTAAGGACGCAGGCGCGAAGAAGTCCGCAAATGCGACCGCTAAGGGCTTGTACGTTGATGAGATTAAGGCGAACATAGAGGCTTATGGAACTATCCCCAGGTCTGTAGATGATTCTATCTTGGCGAAGCCATTCGCGTACAAGGATGACGATTTCCTTGCGAACGATTATTACGAGGAGTCGGGTCGCCGCGTTGCCGAGAAGCTGAAGCCTGGCGCATACGTTATGCTTCATGGGCACGATGCTGAAGTGTACCAGATTGATGACGAAGGCGCGCTCATTACCCCTGACGGTAAGACGTGGGGTTATGTGGATACGAAGTCTGGCAAGGTCTATAACGCTCATGGTAGGAACGTTACGCGAGATGGTGGCGGTGTCACTGTTTATGCTGATGAGAATGAGCTGATTAGTCATGCGGCGCTTGATGACCGTCCGGGATTGGCTGACGATGAGATTGTTTCTTCCGACCCTGGCTACCGCTCCCGCTACGAGGACGACCCGAAGTACGCGAAGAAATATGCGCGTGCTCTGGAGTATTTGAAGCGTGAAGAGAAAGCTCTAGCCCATGCTTCAACCATCCGTCAGGAGTACAGCACTGCAATTAGCGGCAAGGACACTAGCGAGCTGTACAAGGTTGCTACGTCAAGGTTTGGGATGCCTGCCTTCGACAAGGAACTTGCTGATGACAATAGTTCTGAGGGGCAGTTTAAGAAAGAAATCATGGTTCAGGATTTCTTGGAGAAGCAGTTTAATGATGGTAAGGCTAAGTACAACCCGAAGACTGGTAGTATCGTCAAAGCTAACCGCAAGCCGTTGAGTGACTATAAGCCCAAGAAGTCTCTTGTTGATTTGTTGGGCACTACCACCCCTGTAGCCACGAAGATGTCTATCATTAACGCGGCGAGGCGTTCACGTAACCGTGTCACCACGCAGGGCGATGAGTTTGCAGGTGCTTTTGAGCCTAAGCTCACTGAGAATAACCCCTCTGCCCATAGGCGTAGGGTCTGGGACAATAAGCGTGTGGCACCTAAGTATGCTCGAACTGGCGACATTCTGTTCAACTCAGTGCACAAGGAGAAAGACCAGCATCCTACGTTTGTCGTGGTAGACCGTGAGAAGGGGCACATGGTGCCTCTCCACACGGTCACTTCACAGCATAGGAACACGAAGAGCTCTAGCGACGCTAAGGGTCTGTTGGTTCCTGATAGTCATCAGTCTATGACTTCCGACTACGCGGTTACTGACATCATTAACCGTTACAAGATGGGCGATAACAGCCTTGAAGTTCTACCCATGCCTTACGAGAGCGATAACGATTACGACCTTATCCTCTGGTAAGACATTTTTCACCCGATAGAGGGTAATATGCGGTGTGCGCCATGTAAGCAATAAGCCACATGGCGCACACCGCACACTTGAAACAATAAAAAGGATAGATAACTAATATGACAGCACAGAAAACTCACGTAGGTTTCAATAAGAAGGGTGAACTCACCAGTGGTACATGCCGCGCCGATAAGGGTCGTTGCCCTTACGGTAACCACTTCGCAGACCCTTCGGAAGCACACAACTACTTGGAAGAAGTTTCTAATGCTTTCCAGTCTCTTGAGCCTACCCTAAGGGAAGGGTACCAGATTCACGTTCAGGCTATGGGCGAGTCGAAGATTCCTTTCGATGAGGCGGTTGAGATGGGCTTCCCTGAGGATATTGCTCACCTGTTGGCAGGCGAGCCTACTGACCCGAAGTACGCACGTGAGAACGTCGGCAAGGACGTTGAGCCTGCTGAGGACCCTTCCTCTGCATCTGAGTCTGAAGAGCTTGAGGCGCTTCGAAAGACATTGAGCGCCAATCTGGGTACCCCGGATGATGATTATGATGATGACTATGAGGATTATGAGCCGCCCGCGTCTATGAGCGAAGCCGTTGGCGAATTTATGGCTAACCGGGAGGCTTCATTGCGAGACTCTTTGGCAGGTGAGACGCACCCTCTGGTTCAAAGGTCTATCCCGGAAGATATTGACTTGGAGACGGAAGAGGGCTTCGCTAAGTTCCAAGAAGTTCTCAGCACCTACAAGATGTCCACCAGGAGCGACTTTGAGGAACTTCCTCCTGCATTGGATAGGCAAGGGTACTCTTACTCTTATGGTGACAGGGGCGGCAGTTACTACAAGGCTCTGGAGAGTGAATACCAGAACTTTGGGGTGGCTTTGACGGCTTTGCGCACAGGTCAGACTGACCAGCTGAATATTGAGGAGCGTGCTCTTGCCTCTAACTATGAGGCTGAGTTTAAGTTCCTTAATGAGGCGGCTGACGCGGCGTATGATGGTGTTGCCGGTGAGCGTGACACTCGCGCTTGGCGTTCCATCACTGACTATGGCGAAGATGGTAACCAAGTCAATGACGCAATTATGCAGAATATGATGATTCAGTATGCCGGGGACTCTAACCCATACTTCCGTAAGGCGGCTTACAACCATATCAATGCAGATGTCATTCACAATGACGGCATCGATAGCAGTGAAGCTTGGGAGCGTTACATGGGGGATGTTTCACCTGATGAGCTGTCAAAGCTGGGGTTGAACCCGGAGGTTGAGCTGAATAAGTTGCGTCACCAGCTGTACGCTGAGAAGTATGGCGATGCGCTTAAGGATGCGACTAATGCAAAGCATGAGGCGGCGCGAAAGAGTGGTCCGGCGAAGCTGGAGGACATTAAGGCAAGCATTAAGTCCAATACTTCCAGCCTTGACCAGCTGAAAAATTCGCCTATCAGCAAGAACTTCTATCTGCATGATTCTTCGCCAGCTGTGAAGGCTTACCACAAGGAAGCTGGCGCGAAGTTGAAGGCTAAGGTCAAGCCGGGCGCTTATGTCATGCTGAACGACCAGGACGCTCTTGTCTATAAGATTGGTGAAGATGGTTCTCTACGTGCGCCTGATGGGGCGTTGTGGGGTCATGTGAACCTGAAGACTGGTGCGATGCATGACCTTGATGGTACGAACCTGCTTCACTCAGGCGGTGCCCGCGTTTACTCTAATGATGATGAACTGTACCAGTATGCGGCACTCGATAACGGTGGTCATTTCCGTGCTGGGCGTAGCTCTGCTGACCCTGGTATTGTGAGCGTCTATGAAGGTAGTGGAACCTATGGGGAGATGTTCGATAATGTGACGAACTACCTCAAGGAACGTGAGAGTGCTCTAACTGAGCAGTCGCGCCGCAATAGGGAGCTTGCGGATGGTGTGGACTCTATGGACGCTGGGAAGCTTTATGAGGTTGCCCGGAAGAAGTTCGGGATGCCTGCCATCAGCAAGTCTAGTGATGCGCTCAAGGCAGGCAACGAAGGTCAGCTTAAGCGTGAGGTGAGGAAGTACCTCAAGGGGCAGATTGATTCCGGTAAGGTGGAATTTGATGCTACCAGCAAGGAGTTTAAAGCTTCTAAGCGTGAGCCGGTGAAGCAGTACAATGAGGCTGAGGATATGAAGCGCATCCTTAGTGAGCACCCTGACGTTTCGCCGGAAACTCGTGTATCCATCATGAATAGTGCTCGACGTAAGCGTGACATGATTACGGCGCAGGCTGATGAGTTCGCAGGCGCGTTTGAGCCGAGAATTACGGAGCATAACCCCGTGGCATCTAGGCGCGTGAACTGGAACAGTGAGTCTGTAAAGATTGAGGACGCAGAGAAGGGTAACCTCATTATTGGTAATGCTCCAGATAAAGATGGTACCCGTGAGACTTACGTCGTTGTAGACGATAAGAAGGGGCTGATGGTTCAAATACGTGAGAACCTTACTCCGATGGATAGGTTGAGCGACCCTGACGGTAGCAGAGCGAGTGCTTTCCAAGCTACCACTTCTGAGTACGCTATTCAGAACGTGTTGCGCCGCTACGAGATGGAAGACCAGACGCTTAACGTTCAGCCAATCTCTGATAAGAACAGGTATGGTGATAAGCTTCGAGTCTGGTAATTTCGGACGATGCTCCTAACCACTAAATAGGGGTGTCGCAGAGGATGGGTAACCTAAGGTTTTCACGCTTAGGTTACCCGTCCTTTTTGTCTCAGGTGGTTCCGGTTGAGGTGCGTGGGGGTGTGTTTAGTGGTACCATGTTTAGTGCTAATAGGTTCGCTACTACCTTTGGAGGATGTATGGCTTATCATAAGTTTTCTCGCCGTACACAAGGCGCTTTGCGGCGTGTCCCGATGGACACCCTCACCGTGGGGTTCTGGCAAGCTCGGCTGAATGCCGATGAGAGCGGCGCATTGACTGCTGTGGCGCAGAAGCTACATAGGAGCAGGAATTACTCCGGCACTCCCGCTGAGGCGCTTACTGTGGAAGCTATCGCTCATTCAAGGAACCTTAATAGGGCTCCTACCCCTGTAGAGGTGCTTTCATATGTGGCTGGTCTAGTTGATGCGCGTCAGGAGGCACCCTTCTAATGAGTAATCGCTCAACTCCTTTGAGTCCGACGAAGCCCGAAGAGCCTGGTCTGGACTTTCAGTATGTGGCTGGTATCCCTATCGTGAATATGGCTCCGGTTTCAAATTCCGCTGAGAGTTCGGGGCATAGCGTGCTCGATGTGACAGGAATTTTCTTGTGGCGCGCCCGACCTGAGGGGTACATCCCCTCAGAGGAGGACTTTACGCTCGCTAACATCCTAGCGGAAGCTGGCATCACAACTACAGGTGACTCTGAGGAAAATGATGCGGAGGACACCATAGCAAAGGGTGATGGTGTTTCTGGGAAAGCGGCGGCAACTATCGACGCTAAGTTATCGAGGACTTCCTGGGCACCTCAACCGACTGGCTCCTACCTATCGCTGAGGGTGAGAACCGTGACCTGTTCGACATCTGCCTCAACGCTGATTTGCCGCTGGTAGCAGAGTTCCTGAGGTGCTGTATGGCTTACTTCTATCCGATTCCTCTTGACAGTTTGCTATGTACTGTAGAGACTTTCAGGCTCGACTGGGCTGGTGTGATGCATGTCATACGAGAAAGTGAGTCTAGGGACTTGCAATTGTCTGCAAGCATGGGGTAAGATAATTAAGACCAAAGCCGGTTGGGGCTATGAGGTTAGCATCTCCTAGAGGGATAGAGCCTCATAGCTTTCAGCTGGTAAAGTAAGCGCTAGTCAGAATGTTGGACACTATCGAATGCGTTCATCGTTCAGCCTTAGAGCTTATCTTTCCGGGGTGTGGCGCAGTTTGGTAGCGCATCTGCTTTGGGAGCAGAGGGTCGCAGGTTCAAATCCTGTCACCCCGACGGACAACGAGAAGTATTAACCTTTGTACTATACGTTTCGATGGTATGCACGTACCATCCTTAGAGCAATGGTGTGTTTTCGCTCTTTTCGTTGTTCATGCCGGTTTAGCTCAGTGGTAGAGCGGCAATCTCGTAAATTGCAAGTCGTCGGTTCGATTCCGACAATCGGCTCTTACAACTCAATATGGTGATGAGTGGGACGTTAGTTCGAGTGTTCGAATTACCGTCCCACTCATTCTGTGCCTTGGGAACCTTTTCGGGGTTCTTTATTTTCCCTATGCTTTCGGGGTATGCACGGTGGGCATGTATGCTATATAGTTGTGTATATGCGCTGGCTAGGGGCGATGTTTCTTTGCCTGCCGGAGTGTTCGACTAGGTTCAACGCTTAGGTTCAGTGGCATAACTCGTTCATTCACACTTCCCCTATGAGGAGATTCGAACTATGTCTAAGAGTTCTATGAAGAAGATGACCGCTGGTGTTGGTCTTGCACTTATTGGTACGACCTCTGTTGCAGGTGCGGCTAACGCTATCACGACTGATGAGGCGAAGCCCCTCAAGTATGAGGGCGCTGTATCTGCTGAGGCTTACGGTAAGACCACGCAGGACATCCCTATTGATTATTCTGCACTTGATGAGGCTGTGAAGGTCGCTGAGGCACAGGGTGTCAAGGTTTCTACTGGTGAGACTCAGGAAGTGACCGTTTCTTCTATGGCTGAGGCTGAGGCTAAGGTTGCTGATGCTAAGAAGGAAAGCACTGCCGCCATCGCCAAGTTGCGTGAAGCTGTAAAGACCATCGCTGAGAATAAGGCTGATGCTAAGAAGGCTGAGAAGGCTAACGCTGACCGCTCTCAGATTGAGAAGCAGATTGCTGACATCAAGGCTGAGAACGACAAGATTACCAAGGAAAACGAGGAAGCTACTAAGCGATACAACGAGGCGAAGGCGGCTTACGACAAGCTGTACGCTGAGCAGGTATCTAACGCTAACCCGTACAAGGCTATTAACAATGTTGATAAGCTTGCCCTGGAACAGCCTTTCGAGCTTGTAGATAGCCCGAATAACCTTGCGACCATCAACGGCAAGGCACCGGCTGGCTCAACC